>Ga0307426_1000278_pt1 | contig 34733 bp, 31 predicted proteins | sample SalMarWE160340MG_FD_202165 | JGI IMG/M metagenome (GOLD analysis project Ga0307426, IMG submission 202165) | Salt marsh sediment microbial communities from the Plum Island Ecosystem LTER, Massachusetts, United States - WE1603-40 | ecosystem: Environmental > Aquatic > Marine > Intertidal zone >...
GAGCAGGAACAGTGCACCGGCGATCCAGTTCTTCGAAACGAACAAGGCGAAATAATCACTTCCCAGCAGAAGCAGCGGCATCAAGAAGATGAAACCGAAAGACAGCAGAATCACCGCATTGAAGAGGATGTAGATGGTTTTAAATTTCATAGATAGTACCTATAATACGAGTGTTCCCGGTTTGGAAGGCTTTTGCAAGGGGTAAGATCATGAAGGAAATTTCGGTATCGGAGCTGCAGGCGGACAATTATTTCGACTCCCCCGTGTACCTGGATGAGGCCTTCATCCTTCTCTCCCCCGATACGCCTCTGACCGAAGAGCTGATCCAGCGGCTGAAAAGCTGGGGCTACGAGACGGTCCTGAGTGACGGAGAGCTTTCAGGAGCACCGGCCTACATCAGCTCCGGGGCTACAACCACCACCTCCTCGGTTCTGGACGTAGACATCAGGGACAAGCAGCAGCTGGAGGACGCCAAGAAGCTGTACTACGCCCTGGTCAACTTCACCCTGGAGTCCTTCAAGCGCTTTAAGGAGGACAATCGCCTGCGCATCCCGCAGTTGAGCGAACGGATCAAGCAGTTGATCGACATGGTAAAGTCCGGCCGGGATGCCATCCTGCGCTACCCGGAGTTCGTCTATCCATCCGAGAACTATATGTACGTCCACAGTGTAAACTCCGCGATCCTGGCGCTGGCGATCGGGGAGCTGATGAAACTGCCTCCCCACCGAATGATCGAGCTGGGCCTGGCGGCCCTGCTTCACGACATCGGCATGCTCAAACTCCCCGACGCGGTCTATCTCAAGGAGGACGATCTGACGGACAAGGAGTTTCAACTCGTCCGCGCGCACACGACTCTGGGTTACAAGATCCTCAAGGGCTTTTCCGTCTCCGAGGAAATCGCCCTGGCCGCTGAGGAGCACCACGAGCGCCTGGACGGATCCGGATACCCCAAAGCCCTTAGCGGGGATAAGATCAGCTTCTACTCCCGCATCGTAGCCGTTGTCTGCTCCTACGACGCCATCACCTCCAAACGGCTGTTCAAAACACAACACGATCCCCACGCCGCGGTGATGGAGCTTCTCAAGGACAGAAACACGAGCTACGATGAGACTGTCATCCGTTCCCTGATCGTCGCTGTTTCCGCCTACCCCCTGGGAAGCCCGGTCCAGCTCTCCGATGACTCGATCGGCAGGGTGACGAAAACCAATCCGGAGAGTCCCCGTTTCCCCTTCGTCCAGGTTCTGATCGACAGAGAGGGGATGCGCCTCGACGAGCCCCTGTTGATCAAAACCGCCCAGGAGGACGGTCTGTCGATCAAACGCTGTCTCACGCCGAAGGAAGCGGATCCGCTGGATCTATAGAGAGAGCGCAAGATATGAGCATCACCGTACAGCTGCCCTCGGGGCAAAGTGCCGGCTATCGATCCGGTACCCGGGTGGAGGAGATCTTCCGGCACGGCGAGTTTACGGGGAAACGGCAGCAACCGGTGGTCGCGGCTCTGGTGAACGGGGCCCTGGTCAGCTTGACCTACCGCATAGAGGTAAACTCCGGCGTGGAAGCGGTGCCGTTGGAAAGCCGCCTGGGCGCGAACGTTTACAGACGCTCCCTCTGTTTTCTCCTTGCCATCGCCGCCAAACAGCTGTTTCCCGACCGACGCCTGGTCATCGGGCACTCTCTGGGTCGCGGCTACTTCTACTACTTCGAAGGGGCTTCCGCGGTTTCCGGTGAGGACATCCGCAAGCTACAGGCGCGAATGCGGGAGATCGTGGCCGAGGGCTGCCCGATCCTACGCAAGGTTATTTCCTATCCCGAGGCGGTGCGTTACTTCGAACAGAACAACCAGCCGGACACGGTCCTGCTGCTGAAAAACCGCAATGACCAGAAGATCGCCGTCTTCGCCTGCGGCGAGTTTCTGGATCTGGCCCATGCTCCGCTGGTTCCGAATACCAGGATGCTGGACGTGTTCGATATCATGGCCTACCCGCCGGGTTTCCTGCTACGCTACCCCCCGTGGAACCAGCCGAAAAAACTGGCTCCGTTCCAGGAGAACCCCGTCCTGTTTTCCATCTACCAGGAGTACAAGGATTGGGGCAAGATCTTAAACGTTCGCTGCGTCGGTCACCTCAACGACCTGATCAGCAACCGCAAGGTACGGCAGTTTATCCAGGTGGCGGAAGCCCTGCATGACAAGAAGATCGCTCTGATCGCAGACAAGATCTGCGAACGCAGAGACGATGTAAAGCTCATTCTGATCGCCGGCCCCTCCTCCTCCGGAAAGACCACCTTTGCCAAGAAACTGGCCGTCCAGCTTCAGGTCCTGGGGCGAAATCCCTTCCCCATCTCCCTGGACGATTACTTCCTGCCCCGCGAACATACGCCACTGGATGAGAACGGAAACTACGATTTCGAAAGCCTCCGGGCCATCGACGTGGAGTTGATGAACGCCGACCTCGTGCGCCTCATGCGGGGAGAAGAGGTTCGAATACCGCGCTTCGAGTTCCATACGGGAGAACGAATTACTGCTCAGACCGCTAAAACACTCCCGGACAGGGCGCTCATCATCCTGGAAGGAATCCATGGGCTAAACGATGAGCTCACCCCGGCGATCCCACGGGAGCAGAAGTACAAGATCTACGTATCGGCCCTGACCCAGCTCAATCTGGACGACCACAATCGAATTTCAACCACGGACAACCGCCTGCTGCGGAGGATCGTCCGGGACTCCCAATTCAGAGGGCACAGCGCCCTGGAAACCCTGAGCATGTGGGAATCAGTGCGGCACGGGGAAAACATCAACATATTTCCCTTTCAGAACAGCGCCGATTCGGCCTTCAACTCGGCCCTGGACTACGAACTGTCGGTGCTGAAGGTCTACGCCGAGCCTCTGCTGAAGAGCGTGAAACCAGCCCAAGAGGGTTTTCACAAGGCGGTGCAGTTGTACTCGTTCCTGAACAACTTCGCGCCGATCCCTCCCAGCTGGGTGCCGGAGTATTCCATCCTAAGGGAGTTCATCGGAGAAAGCGCCTTCAAATATTGAATCCATTGAAGTGCCTGGAAAACTGTAGTATAGTAGAGGGGTGAATCTATGCTAGGAGGTACAGGATGAAAAAGTTGCTTCCGCTACTGATACTCCTCGTTTTCGTAGCTGCCGGTCTCTGGGCTCAGTTCTATGGTACCCTGCCGAGGGAAGAACGAAAGACTCTGGCCGAAGCCTACTACCTGGTAGGACAGCAGTATGAACAGACGGGGGAAAATCAAAAGGCCCGGGATTTCAAGGATATGGCCTTCAATATCGACCCCGGCCTTGACCCGGCGAATATCCAGCTTAAGGATCTTCCCAGCGCAGCCGCGCTGATCCTGGAAGGCAAGGCGAAGCTGGCGGCGGTACCCCGGACGCGGGCCGCGGCGACCCAGGAGCTTATCAAGTCCAAGTTCCTTCGATGGATCTCCGCGTTGCTGAGCAAAGACTCAAGCTCGATGTTGGAGCTTATGGACGGTTCCGTCTATTTCGGGGATCTGGGAGCAGAAATGACCCAGAGTCAGATCAAGTCGGTGCTGAACGACTTTTTCGCCTCCACCGATTTGAGCGGCCTTGCCCCCAGCGAGGTCTATGATCTGGACAGCCTAAAGGTCTCTGCGGTCACCGGCCCGTGGGGGGAAACCTACGCCATCCAGGTGCGGACCAAGATGGATTTTTCCGAAGAAGTGGGATTCTGGACCGACCAGCAGAAATACCTGATGCACCAGTCCAGGGGGAATTGGCTGCTATTCAGTATCGGAGAGAAACTTCCTCCCTCCAACTGGAGGCCTAAGGTGGCGCCCTCAGTCACGCGACCGCTGCCTGCGGGGCTGGAGGCCATACCGCAGCCTGAGATCGAGGAGGCGCTTCTGGCCTGTCTGGATGCCTTCCTGGACAAGGACGTCGATGCCGCAGCCCGCTATTTCGCCGATGAGGTGCGGATCATCCGCCTGGACACGACCCTTACCCGGGAGGAGATCTCCGAAACGTTCATGGGCTACTTTGAGGGGGCGGATTTCAGCGGCGTATCGGCGAAAGACGTGGTAGATGAAAACAGCATGTTTGTCTCCCCTTCGGATCGGTTTCCCGCCCAGTCGCCGGGGGAGGAATACCTCCTTACCGTGAAGACCCGCCTGGATCTTTCCGATACGATCCCTTTCTGGACGCGTTTTCAGGACTACTACTTCGCGAAGGAGATGGGCTCCTGGAAGATTTTCGCCATCTTTTAAGGGTCTGCACATAACCGCAGGTATCCGGCAGGGACGGGTCGAACAACGCGGTAAGCAGGGTGACCTTTCGGCACTCTGAGCAGACCTGAAAGCGGCGCTCGTATACCGTACAGAGCCGTGACTCCGTATCCAGGTAGCGGCAGGGTGCGTTCATGTTGATGGCAAGACCGCGAAAGCCGACCCGGCGTTCATAGCAGCATAAACCGCAACGACGACAGATCGCCTCCCAGCGCGCCCTGCGTTTTGCTCTTCTCGTCATGACGAATGCCGGCTACTCGGATAGGGGGGCGAAATAACCGCTCTGGGTCCGGCCGCTCTTCCTGTGAAAAACAACCTCGGCTTGAAGATCGATGTAATTATTACCGAACCCCGATTCCGATGATGATACGAGTTCCAGCAGATACCTGGATCCCAACCGCCGGCGGATGTCGGCGATGAGGGTGGCCACCCCCTTGGCCGCGAAGTAGGGGTTAACCGATCCGCCGCTCTGGGAACAGATGTACTCCAATTCCCGATCCACCTCGGGACCGAAGTACACGACGTACAGCGGAATCGAGTTGTTTTGGAGATAGTCGGTCACCTCGGCCAGGGTGTACTCGGAGAAAGACTCCCGATTCAGCCGACCGGTGGTCAGCAGTATGACCGCCTTGCGCGCGCTGCCGGGAATGAGCTGGGAGGTTGCCAGACGCAAGGATCGGTCCAGGCGCCAGCGCGGGTCCCAGGGTCCGTTTTTAGCCGCCTCAATGGATTCAAGGCGGGAGGCGCCCAGCTCAGTTTCCACAACAACCTGCTCCCCGGCGCCGAGAACACGCCAGCTGCCCGAGCCGTTCGCTCCGCTCTGTTGTTCATAGAGAGATTCGACGGCCGCCGAAAGATCGGACAGATACGCCTTCATCTCCGGGGATTTTTCCACAACCAGGGAAATCTCCAAGGGGGCCGGATCCGCGGGCCCACGCCGCAGCCGGGCGGGAATATCTCTGTAGAACTCGCTGAAAATGAAGTTCTCCCCCTGCAACCCAACCACGGGACGCCCCTTGCGGTCTTCCACCGTGACTTCGACCAGGATGTCGGGAAAATCCAGCGAATTGACACGGTCGACCTGCACGAAAAGGCTGGTGTAAAGGGCGGTCATCTCGGACAGGATGTACACCTTGTTCTCGTCGAAATCTACGATATAGACCTCTCCGTTTGGGCTTATGGCCAGGTGAGTCAGGTGGCCGGCGAAATTCCCCAAATCGCTGAGCGTAGTCCAGGTCTCCTGCCGCAGGTCATAGTCGAGCAGTTTGCCGCCGTCTATCACCAGCAGGTGATCAGAGTCGAAAAAGGCGATCCCCTCAGGTCCGCTCAGGACTCCCTCGCCAAAGCTGTACAAAAAATTGCCACTGTGGTCATACACGACAATTCGCTTGCTGCTGCTGTCGGCGACGAACAACTGTTCTTCTCTGCAGGCAATTCCCGTGGGGCCGCCCAGAGGCAAACCAGAGCCCCCTCCGATGGAAAGCACGAAATTCCCGGAGAAGTCGTACTTGTTCACCCTTCCGTTCCCCCAGTCGCTCACGTACAGATATCCTCTGCCGTCGGTACTCAGGTACTGGGGACCGAGCAGCTGCCCCGGAGCATTGCCCCTGCCGCCGATGAGCAGCACCCTGTCGCCACGGAGATTCATCTTCTGAACCTGGTTTCGCCCGTATTCGGCAATAAACATGAACCGCTGTCCAGTGTCCGGATCCTCCGCTTCCAGACAATCGTAGGGGCGATCGAAACCGCGAAGGCCCCCCTGAAATACCCTCTGCACGGCATTGTTGGCATCTAGAAGCAGCACTTCATTGGAGGCGAAGGCGACCACGTACACCGAGCCGTCCTCGCGAATCCAAACGGAGGAGGGCCGCTGCAGGGGGTAGGTGTTTTTGTCATTTCCGTCGATTACATCGGCAACAACGAAAGGGCTGGGTTCTTCCAGCTGCCCCCCCAACCCGCGCCGGTAGGTCAGAATATCTACGGTGTTGTCCACCACCGTGTTGCCCGGCTCCTGTTCAAGCAGATATCGCCACTCCGCCAGGGCGGCATCCTCGAAACCGGCGCGGTACAGGGCGCTGGCCAGCCAATAGCGGGTTCGCAGGTCCTGAGGTTTCCGGCTCAGGGATTTTTCCAGGGAAAGGATCGAATCTTCGAAGTTTCCGGAATGAAACGCCCGCAAGCCCCAGCGGAAATCCTCGGAAGCCTGGACCGCTTCCATGTCTATGCCTTGAGCGCCGGTCAGCGCGCAGGCCAGCAGGAAAAGGAGGACGAGGTTTCTCACCATCAAGGAACTATACACTGGATCAGGCAAAAGTATCTACACGATGGGTTTCGCCGTTGGGTACGGTAATCTTTCCTTTTACGCCCAGATAGAGGATGTTCTTTATCTGGCGTAGATCAATAACCTCTTGTCCGCCAGGTTGGACGCGCATTTCGGGGGATAATTGATTGGATGAAACACTCTCGACACTCATTTCTCGAGCTCCATGCAATCCTCTGCATTACTATTCTATTATCGACCTGTTCCAGGCGCGAAATTACCCGGATTTCCAGGAAAAAGAGGCTTCCCGGTAGCGTTCCTCCACCTCGTGATTCGCCGGATGGATCAAGATCGGCGAGAGCGAGGTGTAGCCCGCCTCCACGGCTACGAAATCCGAAGCCTCCTCCATCATGCCGCCCGGGATCTGTCCCCCGATGAAGCTGTACATGTCCCCCTGGGGGGAGGTAAAACCCACGAGCTCATCTTCATAGATCCGCCGGGTGGGAATGGTAACCACGGGTTCGGCCGGCTTCTCTTGATTCGGGAAATTGATGTTGAGGAAATGATCCTCGGACCAGAGGTCTCGTATGCTGGTGAGATTTCTGCTCATGAACTCCACGGCGAACCGCAGGTTATAGGGGGGGGAGTAGGCGCTGAGAGAGCAGGCCACCGAAGGCTTTCCCAGGAACGCTCCCTGGCGAGCGGCTGCGGCGGTGCCGGAATACACGATGTCGGTTCCCAGGTTCGGACCCAGGTTGATGCCGGCCACCACCATGTCGATCTCTACGGGCACCAGCCCCAGGCAGGCGTGGAGAACGCAATCGGCGGGCGTCCCACCGGATGCGTATTCCCGTTCTCCCCGCTTCGTGAACTTCGTCGGGTTTCCCAAGGTTATGGAGTGGGAGCTGCCGCTGCGATTGGAATCCGGCGCAACGACCCAGACCTCATGCTCACTCTGCAGGGCCTCTTGCAGCAAACGCAATCCCGGGCTGTCAATTCCGTCGTCATTGGAAAGCAGAATTTTCATTCGAAGATGATCTGCGCACCGTCGGCGGGATGAACCAGGAAGACCTCTGGTTTGAAACTGAATATCCGCTCGTAGACCTCCAGGCGGGCTTCGTATTTGGGTATTGCCTTTTCTTCGATCAAGGTCACGGTACAGCCGCCGAATCCGGCCCCGGTCATCCGGGATCCGTAAACTCCGTCGGTTTCCCAGGCTCGTTTCACCAACCAGTCCAGCTCCGGGCAGGAAACCTCATACTGGTCCCGCAGGCTCTCGTGGGACCGGTTCATGAGCTTTCCGAAGCTTCCGATATCATTTCGCCGCAAACTCGCCTCGGCATCCCGCACCCTCTCATTCTCCTCCACCACGTGCAGGCAGCGCTTGCGGGTTGTCTCCGGGATCAGGCCCAGGCTGTCCCGCAGATCCTCCGCCGTGTAGTCCCTCAAGCTCCGTCCGGGTTTCCGGGTATTCAGCAGGCCGACGCACTTCTCGCATTCGCCGCGGCGCTGGTTGTACTCCGAATCCACGAGGCTGCGCGGAACGCTGGAGTTGGTAATCAGTATTTTCACACTGTGCAGGGATATGGGGATGTGACGATACTCCATGCTGCGGGTATCGATGAACATGGCCGAACCGGCCTTGGCCATGCGGGAGACGAACTGATCCATAATCCCGCATTGCACACCTACAAAGCTGTTCTCCGCCTCCTGGGCCAGACGAGCCAGCTCGGGCCCGGTGATATCGATCTTCAGGAGTTTCTGGACGGCGTAGGCGGTCGCCACCTCCAGCGCCGCGGAGGAGGAAAGCCCGACTCCCACCGGGACATTGCCGGATACCGAGAAACTCAACCCCCCCGTTATGTATCCACGGGTTTGCAGGACACTGATTACACCCTTCAGGTAGTTGGCCCAGCGGTCCTCTTTCTTGTAGCGCAGATTGCTCAAGCTGGTGCGCTTCCGGTCTTTGAAATCAGCGGAGTAGAAGCGCAGATGCTGATCCTTTCTCCGGGATACCGCCACCTGTATGTAGTAATCGATAGCCATCGGAAGGACGAAACCTTCGTTGTAATCGGTATGTTCGCCGATCAGGTTGACCCGACCCGGTGCCTGGGCGACGATGTCTGGACCCTGGCCATACTCTTCCTCATGGCTGCGAATCAGATCGTCCATGAATGTCTCCGCTGGAATGAAATTGAAAACGGTGTTATATTCTATGGGAAAAACCGAAAGAGTGCAAGAAAATAGGATACTCCGATGATCGAAACGGACCTGCAGTACGGGGAAAAGGTGAGAATCGAACCGGGAACGAACATATACACCATCGGGGATCCCCTTTCCAACCACCCGATCTACTACGTAATAGCCGGCCTCATCCGCATCGGGATCCTCCTGTCGGACGGATCGACGCTTCCCGTGTATCACCACCCCGATTCGGTGTTCGGGGTGGTGGAATCCCTTCTCGACTGTTCACGCCTCACCACAGCCTACTGCATGGAAAACTCGATCCTCTATCGGTGGGATAAGGAGGGTTTCGACGTGGCCTCCAGCGTGTCCTGGGAGTTGGCCCTGGAGACGATCACCGGCCTGACCCGCACCCTTCGCATCATAAATGCCGAGTTCAGCGATCGCATCCAATCCGGTTGAGGGAGCAAGGCAGGTATCCATGTCTGATCAAGACTATGCTGAGATCATGAAGATCGCCTTTCAAGCCGAGGAGGCGATCAACGAAGAAATCATCGACAAGTTCGGAAAGAAATACGGGGACAAGACAGTAATCATCAAGGAGGGAGATATCCAGCAGGAGATCTTCTGGATCCTCTCGGGGGAAGTGTACGTCACCCGAAAAATGGGGGACAAGTACAAAGTCATGGCCACTCTGGGCAAGGGGGAGCTGTTCGGAGAGATGAGCTTCTTCGACAAATCGGTACGGTCGGCAACCGTGATTACCAAGGGACCTGTCGAGTCTCTGGTGTTCTCCAAGGAGAACTTTCAGGAGATCTTTGCGGCCAGCCCCCAGTGGACCAAACGACTGCTCCTCTCCCTGTCCGGTCGGATCCGACAGATGATCGACAAAATGCGGGAAGCTTAAACCAAACCCTCGGCGGACTGCTCGCCTCATCGGAAGTGCAGCGAATACCGCCCCCCCTTGAAAGTCAACTGACAGCGGTGCCCGAACAATCGGGAGATCGTCTCCCCCTTCAGAGTCTGTTGCCTTCTCCCGCGGGCCAACACCCGGCCCCGGTCGAGAATCAAAACTCCCTCGTAGGCGCTGGTAATCTCCTCCACATGATGGGTGACGGTGATAACGGTCATATCCGGTTTCTCCACGAACAGCGTCTGCAGGGAATCGAGGAACTCCTCCCGTGAAAGGGGGTCCAGTCCCATGCACGGTTCGTCCAGAAGCAGGATCTCAGGGTCGGCCATCAGGGCACGGGCAATAAGCACCCGCTGCCGTTCGCCGGTGGACAGAGTGGCGAAGCGCCGACCGATCAACCGCTCAGCCCGAAGAGCCTTCAGGTTGTGCTCCGCCCTGCCCTGTTCGGCGGGAGTGCTTTCTTCGTAGAAGGAAAGCGTACCCCTTTCCCCGGCCAGCACGACATCCGCCACGTTCATGAACTCCGGAATCATGTTTCGCAGGTCGTAGTGAACCCAGCCGATCCGGGTGCGGAGCTCTCGCAGGTCCGTATGTCCGAACTCCCGCCCCAGGACGGCGACCCGGCCGCGGGAGGGATAGGTGTAACCGGTGATCAGCTTGAGAAGCGTGGTCTTGCCGCTGCCGTTCGGCCCCAGCAACACCCAACGGCCGCCCCCCTCCACTTCCCAATCGATGCCCTTGAGGATCGGGATACCCCGCAGCTGGAAGCAAACGTCTTGTAGCAAAACCGAGGGAACTCTTGACTCCTGCATCGGGGACAGAGTAGCTGAAATTCACTATTATGGATACCGGATATGGCCACCGCGATCATCCGCTTCTACGAAGAGCTCAACGATTTTCTTCCCGCTGATGAAAAAAAGCGGCAGTTTTCCGCCCGCTTCCACGCCGGTGATACGGTCAAGGCCCTGATCGAGTCTCTGGGCGTACCTCACACCGAGGTGGATCTCATCCTGCTGAACGGCCGCTCGGTGCCCTTCGAGCACAAGCTGCGGCCGGGAGATCGAATCAGCGTGTATCCGGTGTTCGAGTCAATGGAAATCGGCGCCGTTACCAAGGTGCGTCCTTCGCCGCTGCGGCGTACCCGTTTCGTTCTGGACGTGCACCTGGGGCGCCTGGCCAAACTGCTGCGGATGCTCGGTTTTGATACGCTTTACTCCAACAGCTACGACGACTCCGGCCTGTCCCGCATTTCCCGAGACCAGCGGAGGATCATCCTCACCCGGGATCGGGAACTGCTGAAGCGATCCATGATAACCCACGGATACTGTCTGCGCTCCGATCAGCCGATGGAACAGCTCCTCGAAGTGTTGAAGAGATTCGATCTCAGCGAAAAGGTAAAGCCCTTCAGCCGCTGCCTGCGCTGCAACAGCGTCCTGCAGGCGATCGATGCCGATCAGGCCGCCCCCGCCGTTCCCGAGTACGTTGCTCGAACCTACCACCGCTACAAGAGCTGCCCGGAGTGCGGCAGGATCTACTGGCAGGGATCCCACTGGGAGCATATGAAAAGGGTACTGGAAACTAGTCTTTGATGTTGTATCTCTTTTTGAAGCGTTCGACCCGCCCGGCGGTGTCAACCAGCTTCTGCTTGCCTGTAAAAAAGGGATGACAATTCGAACAAATTTCGACCTTTATGTCTTTTACAGTCGAGCGGATCTCCAACACATTCCCACAGGCGCAGGTCACCGTGGTTGGTTCATATTTCGGATGAATATCTTTCTTCATGCTTTACCTCACATATCGCCATTCGCCGAGGTGTTCATCGACTTGAGGAACGCCTCATTATTCTTGGATTTCTTCATCCTGTCAATGAGCAGCTCGATAATCTCCAGATCGTCCATGGGTCCGATGACCTTCCGCAACACCCACAGCTTGCTCAACACATCTTCGGGCAGCAGCAGTTCCTCTTTACGCGTACCCGATCGCTTGATGTTGATGGCGGGAAACAGGCGTCGATCGGAAAGTCTGCGGTCCAGATTGATCTCCATGTTGCCCGTTCCCTTGAACTCCTCGAAGATCACCTCGTCCATACGGCTTCCCGTCTCGATCAGAGCTGTGGCCACGATGGTCAGGCTGCCCCCCTGTTCGATGTTCCGGGCCGCTCCGAAGAAGCGTTTGGGCTTGTGCAGGGCATTGGAGTCCACACCTCCGGAGAGGATCTTACCGGAAGTGGGCACGGTCTGGTTGTAGGCCCGGGCCAGCCGGGTTATCGAGTCCAGCAGAATAATCACGTCCCGCTTGTGCTCCACCAGCCGTTTGGCCTTTTCGATGACCATTTCGGCCACCTGAACGTGCCGGGTAGCCTGCTCGTCGAAGGTGGAGGATACCACCTCCCCATCGACATTGCGCTGCATATCCGTCACCTCTTCCGGCCGCTCGTCGATCAGAAGCACGATCACGAACACCTCGGGGTGATTCTCCGTGATCGCATTGGCGATCTTCTGCATGATTATGGTTTTGCCGGCCCGCGGCGGGGAGACGATCAGCGCCCGCTGTCCCTTTCCGATCGGGCAGAACAGATTGATCAGACGGGTGGATATCTCCTCTCCGGCGGTCTCCATATTGAATATCTCATCCGGATACAGGGGTGTGAGATTCTCGAAGGGGATCCTGCTCTGGGCCTCTTCCGGCGGGTCGAAGTTCACACTCTCCACCCGCAGCATGGCGAAAAAGCGCTCCCCCTCTTTTGGGGGACGGATCTGACCGGAAACGGTGTCGCCGGTTTTCAGGTTGAACAGACGGATCTGAGAGGGGGATATGTAGATGTCGTCGGGACCGGGAAGATAGCTGTAGTGGGGGGAACGCAGGAAACCGTATCCGTCGGGAAGAATCTCCAGCGCTCCGGCTGCATAGATCTGTCCGCTGCGCTCGGTGTGCATCTTGAGGATACTGAAGATGATCTCCTGCTTCTTCATGGAGATCAGATTCTCATGATTCACCCCCATGTCCGCCGCCATCTTGCGCAGTTCCCGCATATTCATGACGGTCAGGTTATTGATATTGAGCTTCTCCCGACCCTCCGCCGTAACTTTTCCGTCCCTGCCGCCGTGCCTGTGACTCGATCTGCCTCCCCGATTCGCCAGCGGGGGTTTTTCCTCCGACGGAGTTTCCGCTTCGACCGCCGCAACGCTGTCAGCCGCTTCCTGCACCTCGGGCTCTCCGCTCTGCTCCTCCCCCTGCTCTCCCTCTTTGATCAGCTCGACCCGGAGCTTCTTCTTTTTGCTCCGTTTAGGGGGGTACGTGGTGTTTACCGCAGTTTCCGCGTTGGGGTTGTCCTGCTGCGTAGCGGCAGGTTCCGCGGTGGGTCTGTCCTGCTCTACCGGTTGCGCCGCCGCTTCAGTTTCCCGCACCGAGGTGCTCATCTGGGAATCCGTACCGGGATCGCCGGAGCCGTTTCCGCCCTCCGCCTCAGCGATAGGGGGATCGGGAGCAGCCGTTTCGTCGATCTCTGTCATTTTCTTTTTCTTACGAATGATCGCCATGTATCACTCCAGTTTGTATTTTCAAGCGAAGGTTGAGATCCAGTCACCTGCATTATCAGCCGGATCCATGGTAGTCGGTTACTGATTAGTCCCGCACGCCTTTGGGGTAGCTATCGGATTGCCTTTACAGTGAAAGGCTATAAGCTTTTCAGATTTTAAACAAGAAACGCCAAATACCCTACCAATATAGCCATATTCCTCGGGCGTGTCAATACTCCAGCTCGGCATCTACTCCTAGCAGTACGCACTCGGTCAGCACGATCGCCGCCACGGCGCTGCGCCGTCGTATCGCATCCCGGCCGCCGTGAAAATGAAAAACTTTGCACAGATGCCCGCCCCGGCGGTAGCGAGCGGAGATCCAGACAGTTCCCACCGGTTTTTCGGCGCTGCCTCCCTCCGGTCCGGCGATTCCCGTTACGGCCACAGCCGCCTCCACAGGCGTGTTCTCTAGCACACCCTGCGACATGGCCGAGGCAACCTCCGCGGATACGGCGCCTGAGCTCTGCAGGAGCTCATCTGCAATCCCCAGAAACCTCATCTTGGCTTCATCCGAGTAGGTCACCAGGGTTCCCCAGAACACCCGGGAGCTTCCCGGTACATCGGTGAGCAGCTTCGACACCAGACCACCGGTGCAGGACTCCGCCACGGCTATTCTCTCTCCCCTCTGCTCGAGTAGTTTGTACAGCAGGAAGCTCGGTTGAACATCCCCCTCGCGGATACGCATCCGGCCGAATTTTTCGCTCAGATCGGAAAAGACCCGCAGTCGTTCCCGCTGCCGTGATCCCCGCAGGGTGAAAACTATGCGGTCGTGGGCCACCCGGGTGCTCCACGACATCCCGGAATCCGCACGGCTGATTTCCTGCAAAGCCTGTTCCAGAAGCGATTCCGAAATCATCAGGGCAGTGGCAATGAGCTCGGAGGCGCGGGCGTCCTCCAGTACGAGCAGGCTGGAGCGGATGAGCGGAACGGCCTCTATAAGGAACATCTCCTCCAGCTCGGTGGGAGGTCCCGGGAGGGCCATGACCGCGCAGTTTTTCGTCCCGCCGAAAAATCCAGGAGCCGTTCCGACCCGATTGGGCAACACCTGGAATCCCGAGGGGATCAGAGCCTGTTTTCGGTTGGTCTCGGCTATCGGTCGTCCTCTAGCTGCATAACGGGCGACCAGGTCCTTCCAGATTGTCTCATCGAAGCGAAGGGGAGCCTCACATACTTCCGCTACCACATCCCGGGTCAGATCATCACTGGTCGGACCCAGCCCTCCGGTAATGATCACCAGGGCCGCGCAGTCAACCGCGCAGCCCAGCTCCCAACCGAAGATATGCGGATCATCCGGTATCTGAACGCACTTTTGCATGTAGAAGCCCAGGCCCCTCAGCTGCGCTCCGAGAAAACGGAAATGGGTGTTGAGGATGCTCCCTTCGGTCAACTCCGTGCCGACAGAGAGAAGGATCGAGGTCGGTCGTTCTCCCATGGGAAACTCAGATGCTCTGGGTTGCTTTCTTGATGCTCGCCACCGGGGCGGAGAAAATATCCAGCTTCTCGGGATTTTTGATCATTTCGCACTTGCCCTCGAACACGACCCCATCCGCGATGTTCAGCTTGGCCGTGCGAATATTCCCGAAGACCTTGCCCGTGGTCAGCATTTCCAGCCGCTCACTCGCCTCGATATTTCCCCGCACCACGCCGCCCACGACAACGGATCCGACTTTGATATTGGCCTTTACGGTGGCACCGTTCTCGATGTAGAGGAAGCCGGGGGATTCGATTTCCCCCTCGAAGGTTCCGTCGATCTTCAAGGATTCCTTGAAGCGCAGGATTCCGTTGAAGTTCGTCTCCCTGCCCAGGGTCGTGGTGATTTTCTCAATACTCTTGTGTTCGTTGTTTTTCGGCATCTGATCCTACTTGGTTTTCATGACAAATACCCCGTCCCAGTCCTCCGGGGGGGAATTTTGAAGATAGTGCTTGCAGCGGGCAAAGTATACTTTTGAGGGACCATCCTCGGGATCCACATTCAGGGCCTTGGCGAATAGATCCTTGGCGGCGTCAAAGTTCATCAGCTTGTAGTTCTTCCGCCCCTCATTGAACAGCTCCAGCACTTTCTTCTTGGTTTCCGAGATCATGCCGGTACCTCATCGTTGGGGTTGCTCGTTTTCCCGTCGTGCAGATGCTTCTGCAGCTTATTTTCCAAATCCTCCAGGGAAAGATCTCCCTTCTTCAACCTATCTCCCTTGTTCTGCAATTCTTCGATCTCATCCTCCAGCCCCTGGAGCGTCGCCAGAATCTCCACTCCCTCTCGTTTCACCAAAGCTGCAAGCTCCCCCGCCTGCGAGTGATCAGAGGGGCCGAGCTTCTCCGCCGCCTCGATCAGACCAGAGATCGGCTTCTTGATATGCTGGGTGAAAAAGATCAGCGAGTTATTCAGGGACTCGACCAGGGATATTCTTCTCTCCCGTCGGGCAACCTGCTTGGCAAGCTCGCGATTGCGCAGGACCGCCCGGATCCGCGCCAGCACCTCGGAAAAATTGAAGGGTTTGGTGATGTAGTCGTCGACTCCGAGCTCCAGACCTCCGATCTTGTCTTTGACCTCGTCCATGGCGGAGAACATGATGATCGGAGTCTGGCGATATTTGCGAAACTCCTTGTCCTGCTTTAGTTTTTTAGTAACCTCCCAGCCTGTCAGGCGGGGCATGATGTTGTCCAGGATGATCAGGTCCGGATCGGTTTCGACGACTTTCTGCAGGGCCTCTTCGCCGTCGGCGGCCTTCTCGATCTTGAAACCCAGATTGCTCAGCATCACGTCGAAAAACTCGAGGTTGATCGGCTCGTCGTCGACAATCAAAATTTTGCCCTTGGATTTCATGCACTCATTTTTACTTTTCTTCATCCCGGTTGTCAACACCTTGGGCGACAGCCCACAAGCCAGGCGAGCGAAGCGAGCGTGGTTATACAGCCCGCAGACACCCTGGGTCACCGTCGGAGCACCTACCTGCCCCTGCCGACCAATCGGTACAGCAATCCTCCGGCCAGTCCGAGCAGGGCCAGGATCGATACCAGGATGGCGAACCAATCTCCCCACCGGGTATACAGGGTCTGGCTGGCTGTGTATACCGGCGCCTCGGCAATTAGATAGCCCTCGGTAAAAGGAGGGAGCATGGCGGTGATTCGGCCGTTAGGATCGATCATGCAGGTGATCCCCCCGTTGGTGGATCGCACCAGGGTCCTCTTGTTCTCCAGGGTACGGAACGCAGCAATGCTCATGTGCTGCATCTCGCAGGCCACGGCTTTGGACCAGGCGTCGTTGGTCAAATTGACCAGCATCTCCGCCCCCCTGCGGATGAACTGCCGGTTCAAATTGGGGAAGGTATCCTCGAAACAGATCGGGGTGGAGAAGCGAACATCCCCGGCTTCGAACACCGTGTATTCGTCTCCCTTCTCCCAGAAATGGGTATCCGCGTCCTTGAGCCACTGGTATATCTGCGGAAGAGTTTCCTTGTAGGGGAAGTCCTCGGTAAAGGGAACCAGGTGCAGTTTCCGGTAGATGTCGACAATCTCACCCTTGTCGAAGAGGATGGCGGCGTTGTAATCCACCCGAATGTCCCTCCCCCGCTCGTCCTTGGCCAGCTGCCCGTCGTCATTCCCTAGCACGAAGGGTACCGTCTGCTGGGCCAGGAACTCCCTCAGCTCTTTGACCAGACCAAAGGCCACCCGATCGGTACGATAGCGGGTGTGCCAGTCGATAGCCGGAACGAAGGAAGTCTCCGACCAGATGACGATATCGATGGACGGGTCCTCGGCAAGCGCCTTCCGGCTCAGGCGGGTGAGGATCTCCAGGGTTTTCGCGTAGGTTTTATTGCCCCCCTTCCAGGGATCGACGTTCTGCTGGACCAGCACGACCTTCCGTCTGGGTACGGAATCGAGGTCCGTCTTGTTGAGAAGCCCGAAAACCGCTACAGCCGCGAACACCGCGGCGTAGAGCAGAACCGGAACACGCATGCGCCTCAGGAACGAAACGAACTCCCCGAAGCCGTTCTTCAAGGCGTTTCCCAGCAGGGCCGAGGGAAATACAACGATCAGGGAAACGCCCCAGACTCCGGTGACGCTGCTGAGTCGGGCCAGAGGCAGAAAGAGGTACTGGGAAAAACCGATGACCCCGTAAGAATAGCCCAGGAAGCCCTGGATCTTGGCGAACTCGTAGGCCACCCAGATCAGTGCCTGCAGGATGAAACCGTAGCGGGGAAACAGGGAATCCGCTGCCTTGAGCAGGGGGAACACCGCCAGGAAGTAGACGGAATAGATGGGTGGTACGATGAGCAGGGTCAGGGGATGAAACGACCCCAGCCAGTAGTTGTACAGGGCGTAACTGGCGAAACCGAAGAACGCCCCGTACAGCACGGTCCGCACCCATCCGGCCCGGTGCACCACGATGAACACGGGAGTAAGGGCGATAAAGGCCAGGGGAAACCAGCCCCATTGGGATAGAAAACTTGGAAAGGAGAGGGCGAAGATCAGCGCCGCACCCGCAAGCAGGAGCAGTTCCAGGCCGACGGAGGCTATGGCCGCGCCCGGCTTTTTCGCCCGGACGGGCAAAGAGGTGGATGTCGATCTTTGCAAATTATTTCCTCAAGGACCAGGCTCTCTGCTTCAGCTCTCTTCCGGGCCGAAATACCGCGACCCCGTGGTTCTCAACCTGCACGGTATCGCCGGTCTTGGGATTCCTGGCTTTTCTTCCCTTTCGTGTTTTAATCTCGAAAGTACCAAAACCCCGCAACTCGATGACCCTGTCCTCGAGAAGGCCGCCTTTGACCTCTCCGAAGAATAGATCCAGAATGGTATGGATGTTCTTTTTGCTTACGCGAACCTTCGGGTAGATCTGTTCTATGATCTCAGCTTTGGTGAGCTTGTCCGCACCCACCCCTTACCTCACTACTCTACCGTACCCGCCAACACTTTGTGCAACCTGTGCTTCTTGCGCGCGGCTGTGTTCTTGTGAAGCACACCCTTGCTGACCGCCCGATCCAAAAGGCCGGCCACCGACACATATTGCTTCTTGGCATCCTCCGTGGACCGGCTCTGCACCAGTTCCAGGAGTTTCCGTGTGTTGGTGCGTAATTCGGATTTCGCCATCCTGTTACGGATTCTACGCTTTATGTTTTGTCTATGCCGCTTTGCGGCTGTGCTGCTATTGGCCAAGGAATGGTCCCTCCTAATTTCAAATCCTACAAGAAACTAACAGATTTAGGTCTATGTGTCAAGTGTTTGCAGCCGATTCACAAAGCCCGGCGCAGAGCGGGAAAAGCTGAAAAGATCAGAAAAAAGACGAACACCCCGAGCAGCAGCTTGGGAAACCAGTCCCCGAACCGGGTATAGGGGGTCAGCACGGGTTCGGGAATCTCCACGTCCACGACCAGGTATCGCTCCTGGTAGAACGGGACGGTTGCCACCAGTCTCCCGGCCGTGTCTACGTAGCCGGTGAGGCCCGAGGCTGAGGCTCTGACCAGGGGAACCCGGTTCTCGACGGCCCGGAAAAAAGAATTGACCCCGTGCTGTTTGCCCTCCACCTCGCTCAGAGACCAGTAGTCGTTGCTGATGTTCACGATCACCTCGGCTCCCTCCCGCACGAACAGGCGGACCTCCCCCGGAAAAGCGTCCTCGAAACAGATCGGTGTTGAGAAGCGAAACAGCGGATGGCTGAACACCACCCGCTCCCGCCCCGGCTCCCAGAGGTACACGTCCCGCTTCTTGAGCCAGTTGTACAGACCGGGCAGCTGCTTTTTCCAGGGGAAGTACTCGGTGAAGGGAACCAGGCGTAGCTTTCTGTAGGTTCGTACCCGGTTTCCGTCGGGATCGAAGAGGATGGCGGCGTTGTAGTCCAGCCGCTGCCTGATACCCTGGTCGTCCGCAACCAGCTCGTAGTCGTCATTTCCGGTGATGAGCCAGCGGTCAAGACCGGCCTGATAGTCCAGGAAATCCCGGACCAGAGCAGCGTAGCCGCTGGAGCCGGGGTCCACCTGGCTCCAGCGGCTGATGTTGGGCACGAAGGCGGTCTCCGACCAGACAACCAGGTCCGGATCCTGCTGCACAGCCTGGTCGGTAAGAGCCACCAGGGTGTCGAAAGTCCGGCGGTAGTTGTTCTTGCGGGGATCGGCGTTCTGCTGAACAAGAGCCAGACGGGGACGCTTGACCACCGTCTGCTTCTCGACTTCGCCCAGGCTGATCGTGCCAATGCCCAGGAACAGCAGGAACACGAGGGAGGAAATCAGCAGCGCTGCGAGCCCGCGATCGGCCGGGGATACTCTCAAGCCGCCGGCCGGGCCTCTGCCCTGCACCATCGGTTTTCCGGTGGAGTCGGTTCCCGGCATACCCCCGAGGGCGGCGGCGATACTGGAGTTGATCAGCAGGACGATGAAACTCAAACCCCAGACACCGGTAAGAGCGGCGATTTGAACCAGGGAGGTGAACTGATACTGGGTAACGCCCCACAGACCCCATGGATAGCCCAGGAAACCGCTGGAGCGCAGGAATTCAAAGCCCACCCAGGCGATCGGCAGAATCAGAAAGCCGATCCGGGGAAGGTTCTTGTACAACCAGAGGGCGGGTATGAGGAATACGAGGTAGTAGAACACAAACACGAAGGTCACCAGCTGCAGCGTGACCAGGCTGTAGGTGCCCAGCCAGGAGTTCAGCAGCATGGTCTGAAGAGCGCCGAAGGTCAGACCGTAGAATACGGCCCACCCAAGGGAATTGGCCTGAAACACGAGCAGCAGCGGCACCAGGGCTACGAAGGCCAGAAAGCCCAGGCCCTCCAGGCTCAGAAACGAGGGGAAGCAGAGCACCGAAAGTATGGTGGAGAGCAGCACGATCGGGGCGGCCCAACGGACAAAAGCGGAGCCGGGCGGGGTCGATTCCGATTCGCCTCGTTTGAGCCGCCAGTACAGGTAGAAGAAGGCATTCACGAGCAGCAGGGGACCGTACTTCACGGTCGCCGCCAAACGCTCCGCTCGAGTGTCCAGAGCCAGACGCACGGCTCCCCCGCTGGAGATGAAGCGCTGGATGTAGTCCATGTTGGCGTTAAGGGCGTAGATGTAGGCGAAAAGGTACAGCAACAGACAGGTAATGAACAGAACCTCGGGAATCCGGTACATCCCGGAGGTGATTGCAGCCAATCTCCGCGCTCTGGCGGCGGTGCTCACCAGAATCAGACCGCAGATCAGGTGGATGAGGAGGAAGCCCAGGTACAGGTAATCCGAGTAAGTCAGGGCGTCCAGGGCGGGCAGCGCAAAAGGACCCCGGTACAGCAGGGCGCCCAAACCCAGAGTCACCGCGATGTAGACAAAGCCCATACCACCTCCTATTCGATCAGAAAACGGAAGTAGCGCTTCTTCCCGGCCCGCAGCAGGATCTCCTCTCTTTGCGCGAAGGAGCGGTCAAGCACGAACTCTTTGGAATCTACGTTCCGCCCGTCCAGGTAGGCGCCGCCCTGGCCGATCAGCCTGCGGGCCTCTCCTTTTGAGGAACAGAGCCCGGAGCGGACGAGCAGATCAAGGATGCCCACCCCCGACTCCAGCTCCCCCCGCCTCAAAGCAGCCGATGGAACGCTTTCCTTTTCCCCCGCACCCTCTCCGTAGAACACGGCCCTGGAGGCGCTCCGCGCACCTTCGGCTTCCTCGGTTCCATGGACGATGGAGGTCAGCTCCAGGGCCAGACGCTCCTTGGCTCTGTTGATCTGCCGACCCTCCAGGCATCCCAGCTCCCGCACCTCCTCGATCGGCAGGAAGGTGAACAATGCCAGCAGTTTCTCCACGTCCACGTCCGGCACATTGAGCCAGTACTGGTAGAACTCGTAGGGGCTTACGCGCTTCGGATCAAGGAACAGGGCGCCTTTTTCGGACTTGCCCATCTTCTGTCCGTCCGCCCGGGTTATCAGGGGCGTGGTCAGGGCGAAGCACTCGGCCCCCTCCACCCGCCGCACCAGGTCCATGCCGGCTACGATGTTGCCCCATTGGTCGTCCCCGCCCATCTGCAGGCGGCAGCCCTGGCGCTGGTTCAGCACCAGGTAGTCGTAGGCCTGGAGTATCTGATAGTTGAACTCGATGAAGCTCAGTCCCGTGTCCAGGCGCATCTTGTAGGTTTCGAAGCTGAGCATGCGGTTCACGGAAAAATGACGACCGATATCCCTCAGGAACTCGATGTAGTTCAGCTCCGCCAGCCAGTCGGCGTTGTTGAGCATCAGCCCCCTGCCTTCGGAGAAATCGAGGAAATGGGAAATCTGCTCCCGGAAACGCTCGGCGTTGGCATTGATCGTCTTGATCGGCAGGATTTTCCGCATCTCGGTTTTGCCGGAGGGGTCGCCGATACGGCAGGTGCCGCCTCCGATCAGGGCGATCGGCCGGTGGCCGGCCCTCTGCAGGTGGGCCATGGCAAAAAGCTGAACCATGTTTCCGACGTGGAGACTGGGAGCGGTGGGGTCGAAACCGATGTAGAAGGTGACCTGCTCCGAGTCCAGGATCCTGGCCAGACCCTCCTCATCGGAGCACTGACTGACAAATCCCCTCTCCTTCAGGGTTGTGAACGCTCCTGCCGTTACACCGGGTTGCACGCCGGCCTCCTGTACTCCCGGACCGCCCGGCGGATCGTCTCGGGCAGCTCAGCGATGGGCACCCTAACCTGCTCCATGCTGTCCCGGTAGCGCAGGGTAACGGTGTTGTCTTCCTTGCTCTGGTAGTCAACGGTAACTCCGAAGGGGGTACCGATCTCATCCTGGCGGCGATAGCGCCGGCCGATGGCGCCGCCCTGATCGTAGAAAGCCGAAAACTCCTGCCGCAGATCCCGTTCGATTTCCCGAGCCAGCTCGGCCAGCCCGTCCTTCTTCACCAGGGGAAACACCCCCACGGTGATCGGAGCCAGCTCCGGGTGCAGGCGCATCACCACCCGCTTCTCCCCCTCTACCTCATCTTCGTCGTAGGCATCGGCAAGCACTGTGAGCACGGTTCGGGTCAGACCGGCGGAGGTTTCGATCACGTAGGGGATGTAGCGTTCTCCCTTCCGCAAGTCGTCCAGATAGGTCAGATCCTTCTTTGAGTACTCCATGTGCCGGCGCAGGTCGTAGTCGGTGCGGTTATGGATCCCCTCCAGCTCCTTCCAGCCGAAGGGGAACTCGTACTGGATGTCGAAGGCGATCTTGGCGTAGTGGGCCAGCTCATCCGCCCCGTGCTGATGGAAGCGCAGCCGGGATTCCCGGATCCCCATCCGCTTGTAAAAATCGAAGCGTTCCTGCTTCCATCGCTCGAAGTACTTCTCATCCTCCGAAGGGTGGATGAAAAACTGCATCTCCATCTGTTCGAACTCGCAGGTGCGGAATATGAAGTTCTTGGTGGTGATCTCGTTGCGGAAGGCCTTGCCCACCTGGGCGATCCCGAAGGGAATGCGCATGCGGGCGGTCTGCACCACGTTCTTGAAGTTCACGTATATGCCCTGGGCGGTTTCCGGACGGAGGTAGACAACAGATCCCTCGCTCTCCACCGGGCCGATGTGGGTCTTGAACATCAGGTTGAACTGTCTGGGATCGGTAAGCTCCCCGCCGCACTCCGGGCACCTGTGAGACTTCATGTTTTCCTCCGGGATCTGATCGGCCCGGAAGCGCTGCTTGCACTTCTTGCAGTCCACCAGGGGGTCCGTGAAGTTCTCCACGTGGCCGGAGGCTTCCCATACTCTCGGATGCATCAGGATCGAGGCATCCAGTCCCACTATGTTTTCGTGCAGCTGGGTCATCTCCCGCCACCAGAATTTCTGGACCCGGTTCTTCAGCTCGACCCCCATCGGACCGTAGTCCCAGGCCGAGGCCAGACCGCCGTAGATCTCGCTCGATTGATAGATAAATCCCCTCCGCTTGCACAGCGATACCAAGGTTTCCATCGTTACAGTAGTACTCATCTATGATCCTTCCAGATTTCCAAGCGCATTTTTCAAGCGTTCCAGGGTTTTGCCGACACCCAGCACCCGGATGGACTCGAACAGGGGCGGGGAAACCCGGCTGCCCGTCAGGGCCACCCGCACGGGCATGAGCAGATCCCCCAGCTTCACCCCCAGATCCTCGGCGGCCCGGCGGAAGCGCTGTTCGTTTTCCTCATCCGATTGCCCGTCGAAATCCGCAAGCAGGGAGCAGGCGCTCCGCAGTACCTCGGCGGTTTGTATTCGGTCCAGGCGCCTGGGGATCAGTTCCTCCGCCGCGGGGGTCGGTACTTCCTCGAAGAGGAAGCCCACCAGGGGCAGCACGTCGGAGAGCACGGTGAGTCTCTCCTGGACCAGGGGAAGCAGAGCCTCGACACGGCGGCGCTCATCCTCAGACGGATTTTCGGAAATCCATCCCCGTTGCTGCAGATAGGGCAACAGCAGAGCGGCCAGACGCTGGGCTTGAGCTTTTCGGATGTACATGCCGTTGAACCAGTCCAGCTTCTTGTAGTCGAACACCGCCGGAGCCTTGTTCAGGCGATCCAGGGAGAACAGCTGCTGCAGCTCCTTGAGGGTGAAAAACTCCCGGGAATCGTCGAAGCTCCAGCCCAGGAGCGCTATGTAGTTCAGCACCGCCTCGGGCAGGTAGCCCTTCTCCTTGAACTCGACAACCCGGGTCGCCCCGTGCCGTTTGGAGAGCTTCTGCCCGTCGGATCCCAGAACCATGGGCAGGTGACAGTACAGGGGGGGCTTCCAGCTGAAGGCGCGGTACAGCAGCACGTGCAGGGGCATGGAGGGCAGCCACTCCTGGGCCCGCATGATGTGGGTGATCTCCATGAGATGGTCGTCCACCACGTTTGCCAGGTGGTAGGTGGGAAAACCGTCGGACTTGAGCAGAACCGGATCCGGGTTGATCTCGGTGTTGTTAGTTTCGATTCTGCCGAGAAGCTCGTCCACGGCCACCGTGGTTCCCTCCAGAGGCACCTTAAAGCGGATCACCGGCTTTGTCCCCCGCTGTTCCAAGGTCTCCCGCTCCCTTTGGGAAAGCTCCCGGCAACGGCGGTCGTAGCCGGGTGCGGCGCCCTGCCGGCGCTGTTCGGCTTTGAGCTCCTCCAGCCGCTCATGGCTGCAGTAGCAGGGATAGGCCTGGCCGTTTTCCACCAGGCGCCGGGCATGCTCGCGATACAGCTCCACCCTCTCGGATTGGACATAGGGTCCCAGGGGACCGTGGATGTCCGGTCCCTCGTCCCAGTGAAAGCCCAGCCAGTCGAAGGTAGCGTAGATGTCCTCCATCGCGTCCTGCCGGTAGCGTTCCCTGTCGGTATCCTCGATGCGCAGGATAAACTCCCCCCCCTTGGACCTGGCAAAGAGGTAGTTGAACAGAGCGGTGCGCACCCCGCCGATGTGTTGAAATCCCGTCGGCGAGGGAGCGTAGCGGACCCGTACCTTCATGATAGGGGGATTATAAGGAGGAGAATCTGCAGGGTCAAGGAGAAGCGTGCTCCTGCGCAATTCGCCCTCTTGCACCAATTGTGCTCTTGCACAGCTTAGACAGCTCCGGGTACTCTCTTGAGCTGATGGATCTCTTTGTCTGGCTGCTGGGCGTTTATCTGCTCGTGATCCTGAGTGTCGGTATCGCAGGGGTGATTCGCGTGCGCAGCGCGGCGGATTTCTGGATAGCCGGCGGCCGGGCCTCCGCCGTGGCAACCGGAGGATCGCTGGTGGCTACGATCGTGGGCGGGTCCAGCACCCTGGGCCTGGCCGGTTTGGCCTTCAGCCGGGGTCTGACCGGCAGCTGGTGGCTGCTGGTCGGCCCGGTGGGACTGTTCGGGCTGCTGTTCTTCCTGAAAAAGCTGAAGAGCCGCTCCGTGTATACCCTGCCCGAGCTGATAGGCGGCTGGTACGGCCCGGTTATGGGGAAAGTTGCCGGCCTGTTCGTCGTGGTCGCCTGGCTGGGAATCGTCGGGGCCCAGGCCACCGCCGCGGGACGGATCCTGTCCTCCTTCTTCGGCGGGCAGACGCGCTGCTGGACCCTGGCCGCGGGTGCCGTATTCATCGCCTACACGGTCTGCGGGGGACAGGTGTCGGTGATCCGCACCGATCTGCTCCAGGCTCTGTTCATCAGCTCGGGGCTCGGCCTCTGCGCCGTTGTCGGGCTGAGGCTCAGCGGGGGCTTTGCCGGTCTGTCAGCGGGGTTGCCGCCCCGCTACTTCGCCTTCCCGGTTTCCCCGGATTTTTCGGGCCTGGACCTGGCTTTGATGCTACTTGTGGTCGGATCCACCTATCTCGTAGGTCCGGACATGCTCTCCAGGGTGTTCAGCACCCGCAGTGAAGGCAGCGCCCGCCGGGCGATCCTGATCTCCATCTGCGCGATCATCCCCGTGGCTGCCTTCGTCACCTTGGCGGGCATGTCTACCCGCTATCTTTACCCGGGTATCGCGGCTGAGGAGGCTCTGCCCATGCTGGCCAGGCAGGCCCTACCGTCCTGGCTGAGCGCCTTGACCATGATCGCCCTACTGTCGGCCTTCCTCTCCTCGGCGGATACGACATTGCTGACCATGTCGGCGATCCTCACAGTCGACCTCTTCGCTAAAAAGGATGCCAAGGGCCTGCTGGTACCCCGGATGACCGTGCTGAGCTGCGGGAGCGCGGCCCTGCTGGTCGGCATCTTCAGCGGAGGGATCATCCCTTCCCTCCTCCTCGGCTACTCGGTATTCGCCGGCGGTCTGTTCGTACCGATCCTGGCAGGTCTGCTCGGCATACCACTGCGTACGCCCTTCGCCCTCACCGCCGCCGTCCTGGGTGGTCTCTGCGCCCTGGTGGGCAAGTTGGCCGGAAGCGATCTGCTGGTAGCCGGCAGCTTTGCTATCGGAGCGGCGGTATTTGCCGCCGACCGTGCCGTGATCCTTCTCGAGCACCGAGGAACCTGAAACGGCCGTATGAGGACTGAACGCGGCCGGCTACAAAATGTAATTGCATTTTTTGTCAGTCGGTGTTATGATACATTACAGAATAAGTAGGTTATTTACGAAGATAGATCGATACGTGAATATACGATTTTTTCCCTTCCGTAGATCAACCAAAGTCATGAGGATACGGATATGAGATTGACGACAAAAGGCCGATACGGTGTGCGGGCCGTGCTCAACCTGGCAGCCCAGAATCAAAACCACCCGATCTCGATCAGTCAGATTTCAAAAGAAGAAGATCTGTCACCGGAGTTCCTGGAACAAATTTTCTTTAAATTGAAAAAAGCGGGGGTCATCCGCTCGATTCGAGGTCCCAAGGGCGGATTCGTACTGAATTGGAAGCCCTCGGAAGTCACCATCAAGGCGATTCTCGATGCTGTGGGGGAGTCGATTAATCCGACTCCCTGCACGAACGGATCCACCGATCCCTGCCCCCGTGAGGACGACTGTGCTCTGGCGCCGGTGTGGCACGGATTCAACCAGGTCATCGAAAAACACCTCGACAGCATCAGTCTCAAAGATATAATCGAGAACCGGAAAACGGCTCAGTCCCTGGGATTTAAGGCCTGACCGGGTTCAGGCTCCGGGAAGGGAGAAGCGGTCTCCAACCGAGAGACGCCGGAAGCGTTTTCCGAACACCCGCCGCAGGCTGCACAGGGCATCGAATCCGGTACAGTGGCCGGCGATTACCTGTTGGGGCTCCAGGCTCTTCAAATAGTCGACGCTCCGTTTGATGCGCTTAGCATCGGCATGGAGCAGGTGGAATCCCCCCACCACCGCCCACACGGGTATACGGGGAAACAGGGAACCCACAGCCTTCATCGTATTTACGATTCCGCTATGGCAGCAACCCGAGATCACGATCAGGCCCTTGTCGGTCTTGCAGATCAGGGACTGATCATCCAGCAGATCGTCCGCCCGGCTCAGCTGCGGATCTTGGAAGAAGCTCTCGCCCACATCCTCAAAGGGGCAGTTTCTGGAAATTTCGCCGCTGAGCCAGATGTCCCTGTGGATCTCCAAAGGCTCCTGGTTTATCGTGAGCTTGATGCCGCGTTTCCGCAGTCCCGCCAGACCCAAGGGGTAGGGAAAACCGATGGTCCGCGCCCCATCGGGCAGGGTTTCCCGGCCGGCTTTCGGTTTTGCGTAAGACTGGGTGAAAGTCTTCGGGTGGGCGAAGATCGGCGGTGCGCCGGAGTAAAGATCGATGAGGAACTCCACACCTCCGGTATGATCATAATGATTGTGACTCAAGACCAGGGCATCCAGGTCGTTCAGACGGAGGCCGAGGTTCTTGGCGTTTCCCAGGAACAGAGCCGAAGCACCGGTGTCGAAGAGTATCCGGAAGTCCCCGGCGTTGATATACAGGGACAGTCCGTGCTCTGCCCGCAACCTGGCTTCATGCACCGTATCTTCGACAAGAACGGTTATATCCACTATCTTCATGTTTTTTTGTTCTGACCTCGTGCCCCGACCTGGCGCCCTCAACCATGATGAACCGTTTCTGCATTTTGTCAAGCAAATGTTGGTGGCGACGCCCGGCGGATTGACTATGTCGGAGAGCTCTGATTGAATGATCGGCGACCATGGGTGGATTCGAACTCGACCTGGATGCGGAGGGCAACTTGACCGGCCGCGGAACAGGGACGATCCGCGTCTGCAGGTACTGCACAGCCCGCACGCCCCGACTCTCCTACTGCAGGAGAGCCGGGCTGGCTTTCGCCCATATGCCGGCCTGTATTGGAGAAACGGAGTATGACTAGATACAAACAGAGCTGGAAACGAATCATTCAGAGGGCCGTGGAGGAGGAAGCGGGAGCGCCCATCGATGCGGATAGCGTGATCATCGAGAATCCGCCCCGGGCCGAGCTGGGTGATCTGGCCTTCCCCATGTTCCCCTACGCACCGATACTCAAGCGTTCACCCAAAGAGATCGCCGGGCGCATAGCCCAGCGGATCTCGGGGCGGCTGGCCGCACAGTTGGCCGAACAATCGGGCCGAGGTGCCGCCGGGGGGGGGCGCGTAGAGATCCAGGGCCCGTACCTCAACGTCCATCTGGATCGGCCGGCGGTGAGCTCCGAGGTGATCGCCGATATCCTGAAGAGCGTCGACCTGTACGGGCGGGGGGAGGATCTGACCGGTCAGCGGATCATCCTGGAGTTTTCCGCACCGAACACCAACAAACCCCTGCACCTGGGACACCTGCGCAACGACGCGCTGGGCATGAGCGTTGCCCGGATCCTCGCCTGTCTGGGAGCCAAGGTGTTCAAGGTCAACCTGATCAACGATCGGGGGGTGCACATCTGCAAGTCCATGGTCGCCTATCAGCGTTTCGGGGAGGGGACGACCCCCGAGCAGAGGGACCAGAAGGGAGACCATCTAGTTGGGGATTTCTACGTACGCTTCTCCGAGTGGGCCAAAGAGGATCCACGAGCAGAGGAGCTGGCCCGGCAGATGCTCAAATCCTGGGAAGATGGGGATCCACGGGTCCGCGAGCTCTGGGAGCGGATGAACGAATGGGCGATCGGCGGCATCGAACAGACCTACAAAAAAACAGGGGTTACCTTCGACAAGATCTACCTGGAAAGCGAGACTTATCTGTTAGGCCGCAGGATCGTAGAGCTTGGCCTGGAAAAGAAGGTCTTCTACCGGGAGGAGGACGGATCGGTCTGGATCGACCTGAGCGCGGAGAAGCTGGACAAAAAGGTGCTGCTGCGCAGCGACGGAACCTCCGTGTATCTGACCCAGGACCTGGGCACAGCGGTTCAGCGCTACAAGGACCAGCCGTTCGACAGGATGATCTACGTCGTAGGCAACGAGCAGCGCTACCACTTCCAGGTCCTGTTCAAGGTGCTCGAGTTGCTCGGCTACGATTGGGCCAGGAATCTCTACCACCTGGCCTACGGCATGGTCAATCTGCCCGAAGGCAAGATGAAATCCCGGGAGGGAACCGTGGTGGACGCGGATGATCTGATTGAGGATCTGCAACGCCAGGCCGAGGTAGAAATCAATAAAAGAAACCGGCAGCAGGAGTTAGGCAACCTGAAGGAGGCCGTGGAGAAGATAGCCCTGGGTGCTCTAAACTACTACCTGCTCCAGCCCTCGCCCCTGAAGGACATGATCTTCGATCCCAGGGAGTCCGTGTCCTTCTCCGGAAACACAGGTCCATACCTGCAGTACTCCGGAGCCCGCATCTCCAGCATGCTGCACAAATTCAACCAGCGCGCCCGGCAGTTCGAGGGGGGCGCCTTCAAACCGGAGCTGCTTCGTCAGCCCGACGAATGGCTGATCGTGAAGCAGTTGGGTTCCTACCCCGAGAGCGTTCTCCAGGCCGCAGAGCAGCTCAATCCCTCGATCCTAACGGCCGCTCTCTTCGAGTTGGCCCAGACCTTCAACCACTACTACCACGACAACCCGGTTCTGCATAACGAGGATCGGGACCTGGTGGTCAGCCGTATCACCTTGGCTCGGGTCGTGCGTCAGGTGCTGTACAACGGAATGCGGCTTATCGGGATTCCCTTTCTCGATCGGATGTGACCGCTGCGGAGGTGAGGGCCGCATGGGGATAGAAAGTGTCGGTTACAACCAGGCCCCCACCCCGGGAGCGGTAGCCGAGGCGGTGATAGACCTGCTCCCGATCCAGGGGAACCCAAAAGGAAAACTCCCCGCTCGCGGCATCCCAGTGCAGGGGATCGACGGTTTCGATGCCGGAGAGAAGAACCGGCTCCTCAGCCAGGGGGGAAGCCAGACGGCCACGGATCAGGTAGCCGTCGGCGCAGCGCTGGATCTGCAGTGGATAGATGCGGTGGCTGGTGAACAGAACCACCCATACCTCATTTGGGCCGGATCTCACGGCCGCCGCCCCGCAGTGGGTCCACAGGGGGTTTAGCACCACCTCCCGATGGCCGGGGCTTGCCTCCCAGGCCGCGCTGACCGATTGCAGGGCCGCCCCGCTGCCCAGGAGCTCTCCGACCAGCACCGCTGTGCCGCCAAAGGCCTGAAAGCGCTGCAGCGCTCTGCGGCCCCGCTCATCCACGTGGGATAGAACCCCCCGAGCGTTGAGATCGACGGCGTAGGCTTCCGCGGTCCGTTCCAACAGCGGATCCGGCCCCAGCTCGGCCAGTCCCTGCCCTGCGCGCAGAGCGTTTACCCAGGAAAGCACCTCGGCGGTGCCTGCGGCCTCCCCGAATGCTGCGCCCGGAACCAGGGGGATGAGCAGGGAAACACACAGGATAGATAGCACCAGGAAAATCCCAGCCGCCCTTTTCATAACTTGTTGAATCGATTATAAAATTTGATCTACGGGTCTTCCAAGACCCACCGGGGAGAATAATGTCAGAGTTGGAGAACCTTCGCAATATCGGGATCATCGCCCACATCGACGCAGGCAAAACCACGACCACCGAACGGATCATCTACTATACGGGGAAGAGCCACCGGATCGGGGAGGTGGACGACGGGGAAGCGACCATGGACTGGATGGTGCAGGAGCAGGAGAGGGGCATCACCATCACCGCGGCGGTCACCACCTGTTTCTGGCGGGACAAACAGATCAACATAATAGACACACCCGGTCACGTGGATTTTACCGCTGAGGTGGAACGCTCCATCCGGGTTTTGGACGGGGCGGTGGTCATCTTCTGCGCCGTAGGCGGGGTGGAGCCCCAGTCGGAGACAGTCTGGCACCAGGCCGACCACTACCAGGTACCCCGCATCGCCTACATCAACAAGCTCGACCGCATCGGTGCGGATTTCCACGCTGTTGTCAGGGAGATGGAGCAGAAACTCGGTGCCAAACCGCTGATCCTGGCGCTGCCCATCGGCAGGGAGTCGGAACTGGAGGGAACCATTGATCTGATCGGAATGAAGGAGCTGCGCTGGGATCAGAACGACTACGGTGCAACCATGCTCACAGATGAGATCGACCCGTCCCGTCTGGAGGAAGCCAGGCAGCACCGCCAACTGATGCTGGATCAGCTGTCCAACATCGAAGACGAGCAGCTGTCCACGACGCTTACCGAAATGTTCCTCGAGGAGAAAACGATTCCGGAATCCCTGATTCGAAGCGCCGTTCGCAAAGGAACCCTGGATCGAACCTTCGTACCGGTGCTGTGCGGGGCTTCACTGCGAAACGTGGGGGTACAGCCCCTGCTCAATGCAATCGTTGATTTCCTGCCCGCCCCCGACGAGGTGCCCCCACCGACGGGGATCCACGCCAAGAGGGGGAATGAGGTCACGGTCGAAGTCCGCCGGGATGCACCCCCGCTGGCGCTGGTGTACAAGATCCAGACGGACCGGGAAGCCGGTCCCTTAAGCTACATCCGCATGTACTCCGGTCATCTACGCAGCGGTACTGCGGTCTACAACATCGACAAGCGAAAACGGGAGCGCATCCACCGCCTGCTGCGCATGCACGCCAACCGCTCCGAGCAGCTTCAGGAAATCTACGCCGGAGACGTGGCCGTCGTGGTCGGGCTGAAGCTGGCTCAGACCGGGGACACCATCGGAAACGAGCAGTTTCCCGTTATACTCGAGCCTATGAGCTTCCCGGTTCCAGTGATATCCGTTGCTGTGGAACCTAGAACCCTTTCGGAGCGCAGCAAGCTGGAAGCGGCGCTGCACCAGCTGGAGAAGGAGGATCCCACCTTCACGGTTCGGGATGACGAGGATACCGGACAGCTGATCATCTCAGGAATGGGAGAGCTACATCTTGAGGTACTTATGACCCGGGTCATCGACGACTTCAAGGTACAGGCCAAAGTGGGCAATCCCCAGGTGTCGTACAGGGAATCCATACAATCCAAGGCGACCCACCGGGAAAAGTATCACAAGCTGATCGCCAGCAAGGAGAACAGCGCCGATATCACCCTGAAGGTCCGGCGTCTGGAGAGGGGGGCGGGGAATCGGTTCGAAAGCGAGGTTTCGGCGGCTACCCTGCCCCAGGAGCTGATCGACGCGGTCAGGCGCGGGGTAACCGGAGCCTTTTCTTCGGGAATCGTTTACGGCTATCCGGTCATCGACATCGGGGTTGTTCTGGCCGACGGGCAGTTCAACCAAAGCACATCGACCCCGTTGGCCTTCGAGGCGGCCGCCGCTCTGGGATTCGACGAGGCCTGCCGCAAAGCCGATCCGGTGCTGCTGGAGCCGATCATGAAGGTGGATATCCTGGTGCCCAAGGAGTATCTGGGGGAAGTGCTGGGAAATCTCACCAGCCGCAAGGCGGATATCGTACAGATCGACAGCAAGGCCAAAGTGGAGAGCATCCACGCCCACGTTCCTCTGGCCACGATGTTCGGTTACTCCACCTCTCTGCGCAGCGCGACCCAGGGCCGCGCCACCTTCACCATGGAGTTCAGCCATTTCGCCCCCCGGGCCGGACTTTCCGGGTAGCGGACCGGTTTCAGCCATCATGCTGATCAGCTATCTCCCGTAGGTAAGGCAGCATCGACGTTGACAAGGCCCGCCCCTCTTCGTTATATTGGGGCATTCCCGCACAATATTGTACAAGGAGCGCGAGATATGAGCACGAGCAGCGATAAAATTCGAAATATCGCCGTAACTGGACACGGCAGCACCGGAAAAACCACCCTCTTCGAGCAGATCCTCTTCCTCGGCGGACAGATACCCAAACCCGAGCCAGTGGAAAGCGGAAAAACCATCAGTGATTTCACAGAAGAAGAAAGCAACAGGAAAATCTCCATACATACGGCTCTGGCCCACATCCCCTGGAAGGACAGGAAAATCAACCTGCTGGACACCCCCGGATCGGGGGATTTCGTCGGGGAAGTGATCTCCGCCCTCCGGGTCAGCGAGTCGGCGGTGGTCCTGGTGGCCGCGGACGCGGGCGTACAGATCGGAACGGTGCAGACCTGGCGTCGCCTGAGACAGAGAAGCACCCCGACCCTCGTGTTCATAAACAAGATGGACAAGGAACACGCGGACTTCACCAAAACCGTAACCGACCTGAAGGAGAACTTCCAGGCGAATTTCGTCCCCCTGAGCATCCCCATCGGCGCCGGCGCCGCTTTCCAGGGGATTGTGAATCTGATCGATCAGAAGGCCTACATGTCTCAGGAGGGGGCGAAGAAGCCGGCGGCTGCGGAGGTTCCTCAGGATTTGGCCTCCGAGGTGCAGGAGCACCGGCAGGCGCTGATCGAAGCCGCCGCCGAGGGCGACGACGCCCTGATGGAGAAGTACTTCGAGAGCGAAACCCTGAGTGATGAGGAGATCTCATCCGGTCTGGCCAAGGCGCTGGCCGCCGGAAAGGTGGTTCCCGTGTTCTGCGGCGCCGCCCTGCTGAACAGCGGGATCCTCACCTTCCTCGACGCCGTGGCTGATCTTTGCCCCGCACCGCTGGGCCGGCAGGAACCCCTTCAGCCCGTGAATGGCGAGCAGGCCTATCAGGAAATCAACGTCGGCGGCTCTCCCTCCTGCTTCGTCTTTAAGACCAGTGTCGAGCAGTTCAGCGGGAAACTCTCCTACGTCAAGGTAATAACGGGTTCGGTCTCTGGTGACGGCGAGCTGCTGAACACCCGGGAAAAACAGAAGGAGAAGATCTCCAAAGTGTACACCTGCATCGGTAAGAAGCTCGAAGAGGCGGACACCCTTCCGGCCGGAGATATCGGCATCCTGACGAAGGTCGACAGCGCCGCCACCAACGACACCCTCTGCGGGACCGACCTGAACCTGGCCTACCTGCCCCTCCGGCTTCCCCAACCCGTGCACGCCGTGGCCATCAACGCTGGGGCAAAGAAGGACGAGGACAAGCTCAATCAATTCCTGCAGCGGGCCGCGGAGGAGGACATGACCTTCCAGCTGAACTACAACGCGGAGACCAGGGAAACCGTCATCTCCGGGATGGGGGAGCTGCACCTGGACATCATCATGGACAAGATCAAAAGCCAGGCCAAGATCGACATGCAGACCCGGGTTCCCAAGGTAGCCTATCGGGAGACCATCCGGGCGGCTTCCGGGGCGGAGTACCAGCACAAAAAGCAGACCGGCGGTCACGGTCAATATGCCAAGGTGGTGCTGGAGATCCAGCCCCTGCCGCGAGGAGAAAATTTCAAATTCGTGAATGCCATCGTGGGCGGCCGGATCTCCAAGGGATATATCCCGGGGGTGGAAAAGGGCGTCCTGGAGGGTATGGAGGCGGGCATCCTGGCCGGATATCCGGTTGTCGATCTGGAGGCCAAGGTAGTGGACGGCAAGATGCATCCTGTCGACTCCTCTGAGCTGGCCTTCAAACTCGCCTCCAGGGGGGCGTTGCGGGCATCCCTGGAAAAGGCCGACCCGGTGCTTCTGGAACCGGTGATGAACCTTACGGTCTTCGTCGAGGATCAGTATCTCGGGGACGTGCTGTCCGACCTGAGCTCCCGCCGGGGAAAGGTCCTGGGACAGGAGCCCGTGGGTGGAGGCATCCAGGAAGTGAAAGCAGAGGTGCCCCAGTCGGAGCTGCTGCGCTACTCCATCGACCTGCGTTCGATCACCTCCGGCACGGCCAGCTTCGAGATCGAGTTCAGCCACTACAGTCCGATCACCGGAAAAGTGGCCGAACAGGTGATGGCCGCTGCCAAATCGGGACAGGAGCAATCCGAGGGATAGGTTTTGGCGGATAGGTTTTAGAGGTCGGGGTTTGGCGGGCGGGGTTTGCCCGC
>Ga0307426_1000280_pt1 | contig 34677 bp, 45 predicted proteins | sample SalMarWE160340MG_FD_202165 | JGI IMG/M metagenome (GOLD analysis project Ga0307426, IMG submission 202165) | Salt marsh sediment microbial communities from the Plum Island Ecosystem LTER, Massachusetts, United States - WE1603-40 | ecosystem: Environmental > Aquatic > Marine > Intertidal zone >...
GCCTGAGCCACCGCTTCCTCATCTTGGACTTGCCCTTCCAGTCCCCCTTGAGCCATCTCTTCACGTACACGTCGTGATTGCCGATAACCCAGACGAAATTCTTCACGCCCCTCACGAGCTCCACGCACTGCGCCGAGTCCGGATGCCCGTCATAAAGGTCGCCGAGCGATATCAGCCTGTCGCTCTCGGGGTCGAAATCCGCTAGTTCCAGTACCTGCTCGAGCGCCTTCAGGTTTCCGTGAACGTCTCCCAGCGCAAGTGTTCTCATTTACTAGTAATCCATACCATATCGTCGAGGTAAATATAAATGGAGCTAGCAGGATTAACAGTATAAGAACGATAATTCATAGGAAATGAAAAAATTGAGAGCCTGCCCGATATGCGGATTGATCCTTCCTTCACAGTATAAAGGCGCTGGGAATCAATTCTGTGTATGTATCGGAGACTTTAGCTTTAGTCTCAGGAACATCGACGTCGAGTTGAACGATGCCGGAATATCACCCTCCAGCACGCGCGCCTTGAAAGTGATAGTGTTGATATCCGCCTTGGGCTCTGAAAACTCCATCACCGCGCTGTAAGAACCTTTGTCGTCCAGTATGTTTATAGTACCGTTCGGAGGGTCGGCCTTGAGGATGACCGCCTTTGTGTCCCACATTTTCACGAACTCTTTGGAGAAGAAATGGCCGTCGTCCCTCTTTTCGCCCAGTGCGTAGAATGCAACGATGGGAGTTCCGTTCAAAGTCAGCGTTCCGTCCTTGAATGTCCCCGTATCCGCCGTCAGTATGAACAAATATTCGGGGGTCGTCGAATAGTCGATTACGTTTTCCGCCGCGGCAAAAAGCGCGGTTATCGCGACGGATGCAATCAAAGCCGCCGAAAGTATGAATCCTTTTCTCATATCCTCGCCTCCTTACTTATATCGCTCCCACAGTCATACACATTATAACCCTATCCTGAAAGTGAATTGAGATATGCCGTTTACTTACGGACTATTGCGAAGGAATATTAGCCGCCGTCTTTTGAGTTTCCGCTCCTTCACCCGGAATCCTGTATCCAGCTCTCCTGAGCGCCGCCTTCCCCGCAGCGCTCTGTAAATATTCCATCCATACCCTGGCCGCTTTCTTGTCTTTCGCACGCGTGAGGACTACCGCACCCTGTTCTATAGGCTGGTACGCGCTCTCCGGTATCAGCCACACCCACCTCTGGTCCCCTTCGCTCAGGTCTGTGTACGCGACTAGCCCGGCGTCAGCCTGCTTCGATTCGACAAGCTCCAGAGTTGACTCGACGTCGTCCCCGTAAACGAGCCTGTCTCCCACTCTCTCGGACAGTCCGTACTCGCTATTCAGAATCTCCGCCGCCGCCCGGCCGTAAAGTGATTTTTCGGGATCGGTCACGGCAAGGGTCCTGTACTGCTCCGACCAGATGTATATACGTCCGGCCTCCGGCCTGTTGAGCTTCCAGTAAGTGCTGTAAAGGGCGATGGTCCCGAGCGCGTAGACTGTTTCCTGACCGGCGAGCCCTTCGCTTACGAGCATCTCCGGGTGCTCTGTATCCGCCGCCATAAATACGTCGTAGTCCATGCCTAGCTTTATCTTGTGTATCAGCTCCTCGGGCGTTCCGACCGTGATTTCGACCGGCATGCCGGTGCGCTTGTAAAAGTCCGCGGCCATCTTTTTGGCCGTGCCGGAAAACTCCCTCACCACGGCGAGATTCAGCTCCGCCTCCGAGCCTGCCTCCCCGCCCTTATAAGAGTTCCCGGCGCAGCCCGAGAGAATAAGCGCTATCAATATCAGCGAGCGAATCAGATAAGCCATCGACATCCTCCGTGTCAGTATAGAACTCCGCGAAAACGCACCCTTTATATTAACACTTAATTCGGATTATTGGATAGATTAGTGCTCAGAATACTTTCGCAGAAATAACGAATGAAGTTATGCCTTCGAAATAATCAAGGAAGGCGAGATTGCTTCGTCTCTCCGTTCCTCGCAATGACGAGAGGATGAGTGAGCACCGGGATTGTCATTGCGAGGTTGCGAAGCAACCGTGGCAATCTCTTCTTTTCATTTCCCCCTTTTGTAAAGGGAAACGATTCCACGCGAGCAAGGAATCGGACGCCGTCCCTTAATAGCAAAGTTCGTCATTCTGAACTACGATTGCGAGCAAGCAATCGGGTCCACTGAACAAAAGTAAAAGTGTAAATACTCCCCGATCATAGTATGCTTCACCCAAAGCTTTCAGAATCTAGTTTTTAATTTCCCGACAACTACATAAATTGCCTGTTTCGCTTAATCCCTTCCCCCTGTCAGGGGAAAGATAAGGATGGGGGTATTTTTTCTTCTTATCATCACTGAAAAGAAGAAAAATTCTGTTCTTCATCTTGGAAGAGCTTAGTAGCTGTCCGCAAGCATCACTCATACCCCCACGTCGCCGACGCCAAATAACCCACTATCACAGCGACCGCCGTTCCTATCACCGACTCGACGAATCTGAGCGCGGCGTTCATGGCGGGATCGGCGTTGTTCGACATCGCGGAGACAATCATGATTACGGATATGGTAATACTGGCGAGCTTGATGTGATCGGGGAGCCTGAGCAGATGGCAGACGAGCGTCCCTATTCCTATACAGACGGCGTATCCGACTACCGAGAACGGGAAGAAATACAGGTATACGCCGCTTACGAGAGCCCCTATGAATGATCCTACCACCCTAAGTTTCGCGGGTTTGAGAGCCTTCGGTCTCGAATCCTCGAAAACGATGATTCCGGAAATGACCGCCCACAGGCCGCCGAGATAAGCGTTATTCGATTGAAACAGCTGCGTGAAGTAATAACCAGCCAGATATGCCGCGGCCGCTATTATGGTATTGTTCGTAGCCGATGTAAATAGTCTGCGCATGACCATGATGAAAGCCCGCCGTCCGGGACCGGAATCCCGCTGCAATGAAAAATCTCTTTATATATATACACCCACTTTCCCTATCTTCCGAACCGGAGTATCATTACTGAAAATAAATCCGGGCAGTCCGTCACCATGTCGAATATGCAGAAGGCGCAAACCGCAAACAGGAGCTCCGGTGATATAACCTCCGAGCTTTTCCGTCTCAACTGGGAGATGTTCAGAAAAATACTCCGGGGCGACTACATGTCCCACAAGGTGGCGTACGGCAAGCTGAGAGATGTGCTGAACGAGGAAATGAACAAACCGTTCACATTCGCGGACCTGGCATGCGGCGACGCCTACGCCACGTCCCGTTATCTCAAAGACACGAGGATCGCCTCCTACATCGGCATCGACCTCTCAGAAGCCGCCCTCGAATTTGCACGCGAGGAAACCAGGCGCCTTCGCTGCGAGAAAACTTTCATCACCGCAGACTTGGAGGATTTCGACCGTTTCATGGATACGCCGCCGGATGTAGTATGGGTGGGACTTTCACTTCACCACCTCGAAACGGAGAATAAAGCCCGCTTCATGGCAAAGGTACGGGAAACGCTTGATAAAGATGGTATATTACTTATATATGAGCCGGCATTTATAGATAATGAGGACAGGAAGGCTTATTTCGACAGGTTCAGGCGTGTAACCGGCTCCGTATGGAAGGACCTAACGCCGGAGGAAAGGTCGATGCTCCTCGACCACGTGAGGGATACCGAGCTTCCGGAAACAACCTGTGACTGGCTATCCCTCGGCGGGGAAGCGGGATTCTCCGAAGCCTCGGCCCTGTACTCGGAGCCCACCGGACTGTACACCCTTTTCAGATACAAATAATCGCGCGCTTACTTCATACCGCCGGCGGCAATTACCTTCTCAGCGTCTCCTTGTCACGCCCTATCTTTTTTCCATCACTGTGATATAAAATGTGTCTTACCGGTTTTAAGAAATCCAGTGCGGTCCGGAGACGGCTAATATGACGTTTTTGTCCAGCATGAGGCGGAGGGTCGAGCATCCGAAGGCGGACATCGCGAAGGGAGAGCATTCCCTCGGATTTCTGGACGCTTTCTCGATAGGCATCGGCGGCATAGTCGGCGGGGGCATCTTCGCCACGCTCGGCCTTGCCATAGTGGAGTCCCAGGGCGCGACTTACCTGTCATTTCTGATCGGCGGAATCGTCGCCTTGCTTACCGCATACTCTTACGTCAGGCTATCGGTCGCCTACCCCAGCAAAGGCGGTACGATCACCTTTCTTAACAAGGCGCTTGGCCCCGGTTTCTTCACCGGAAGCCTGAGCGTGCTTCTCGTAATGAGCTACGTCGTCCTGCTCGCCGTATACGCATACGCCTTCGCCACTTACGCGACGGCAACGTTCTTTCCCCCAGCGGATTATGAATTCTGGCACAGGATTCTGACCACAGCGATTATGATACTCCTCGCCGTCGTCAACTTCATCGGGCCGAGCCTTGTTGAGAGATCCGAAGGATTCTTCAACGTCAGCAAACTCGTCATTCTCCTCATCTTCGTAGCATTGGGACTATTTAGCGGCGACCTCGCGCTTACCCGTCTTACGCCTCATGACTGGGTGTCGGCTCCGCAGATAATCGCCACGGGAATGCTCGTTTTCCTCAGTTACGAGGGGTTCGAGCTGATAGCGAACGTCTCGGATCAGGTAAGGGACAGGGAAAGGAACCTGACGTATGCGTATTACGGCTCGATAGCGACGGCGATGGTTTTTTACATGTTTATCATCGTGGTTACGCTCGGACATCTGGACTTCGGCTCAATCACGCACTCGCGCGACTACGCGCTCTCCGCCGCCGCCAGGGTTTTCATGGGCAAGACGGGTTTCGTGCTTCTCGCTGTTGGAGCAATACTCGCTACCGCTTCCGCCATAAACGCCGGGCTTTTTGGCGCGTCCAAGCTCCCCCTTATGCTCGCCGAGGAAGGGGAAGCGCCGCGAAGGTATGAAAGGAAGATGTGGGGCCGCTATCCGGTGGGACTTGCGGTGATCGCAGTACTGGTGCTCGTGATCGCGAATTTTCTCGACCTGCACGCCCTGTCGTCCGCTGCGAGCACCGGCTTCATTCTGGTATTTATGATGGTGAATGTTGCCAACGCGAGGCTGGCCGCCGAGACAGGAAGCAGACGCTGGATATCAATCACCGGAGCCGCCGTGTGCCTGGTGGCGCTTCTGGTGATGCTTTTTCAGATTGCCCGCGTGCCGGGGCACAGGAGCGACCTTGTTTTCATCGCCGGGCTTTTGATCTTTCCACTTATATATCAGATATTGTTCCGCTCACCGAAATACCTTTTCAGACCCAAACCGTGATATACGGGAGCATCCCCCGGGAGGGCGCAGTAGTGAGCTTGTCGAACTACGTAGCCCCGTGCATCCTTCGTGTGCTACTTGCAATCCCCCGTCCGTTTCCCGTTCCCTTTGCTGGTCACGGTGACTTCCTGGTCCTCCATCATCCCTTTCATGTTGAGCTCCCAGCTCAGGGTAGAATCCGTCGTGCTTATTACCGCCGTCCCAGTCATTGGGAGCATCTGCGGCCCGCCTTTACAATCTATGTCGAACGTTATCTTGTTGCCGGTCTTCTTCTCGTTTTTGACGGAGCAGTTTTCCTTGTCCGGAAGGGCGGTCGTCGGGTCGTAAGTGGACTCCTTTATGCACTTCTGCTCGGTCCGTTTTATAGGCTCGGGTTTCAGGTTCGTGCTCGTCACTCTTTCTATCGTGTACATGCCGGGCGTCAATTCGAGCATCGTATTTTGCGCCCGCGCGGTTGCGTACGCTTCCGCGGCCAGAGTGAATATCAACAATGATAACAGTATCTTTCTCATCTTATCTCTCCTCGGTTAAGTCCAAATCGGTATTCAACAGAATTATAAGTAACATGACGGCAATTTCAAAGGGGTTTGTGTACTTAACGGACCGGAATTGTAGAATCTGCCCTGTCCCGACATTCACAAAATCTGCATCAGCTAAATAGATTATTGAGACACGGAGATCTTTTTAATTATTTCCCTATCCCCTTTGTGGAACGGTTGCGAGCGAGCAACCGGGTCCGACGGTTGAATGCACGATTGCTCATGTAGCCTCGCCATACGTTGCCGAACTCAAATCAGGGTTAGGGTGAGGGGGGTATTTCATTTCTGTCATTGCGAGGAGCAGCTTGTCCGGCGAAGCCCGAAGGGCAAAGACGGAAGCGACGCGGCAATCTCGTCTTTTATCCTGCATCGTGCATCGTGCATCCTGTATCGTGTATCTTGTTCAGTGGGGTGATTCTTTCTTTTTGTAACCTTTTCCACCAAAACAATAAAAATCCCCCGCGGCGCCTCACGGACGCGACAGGGGAGAAATATAATCGTGTTTGGTTATGGGTAAGAAATACCCGCCGTACTTACATACCGCCCTTCACGCAATACGCGCGTACCTCTACCTTGAGGCAGTTGTCCGGAGCGCCTGCTCCCGTCTTGCGGTAAACCGAAACCTTCCATCCCGTCCAGCCGCTGGGGTTAGTATTGTCGGCCAGACTCGACGTAACGCGTATCTCCTTCAAATCGATCGTCGATCCTTCCGGTACGAGCGAGTATCCGCCGCCTACGGCAACATAGCCCGGCTCGCAGTGCGCCGTGAAATCGAGCGCCCTGCCCGCGAGCATGCTTATCTGCTGGCTCTCGGCCATCTCCACCACCTGAACTCCCGCCGCGTCTACGGTGCTCATTCTGGCGGGCCCGCATTTCTCCGAGCAGGAAACACCTTCCTGCGTCGAACAGCTCATCCCCGCCGCCGGCATCGCGTCTTCTTCCATCTGCGCGTAGCCCGTGCCCGCTGTTGCTATCAACAACAGAGCGCCGAACAACGCTCCTGCCAATACCAATCTTACAGTATTAATTCTCTCCATCATTTGATCCCTCCTTTAACTGTGGTTGTACTCTTTTATTCCCGATTCTACTACATAACCGGAGCTGTTTCAATCCGGCCTGAGAATAAATTATACAGCCTGAACAGACATATACGGAAATATAAGACCGGCTTGCTGTGAAATTAAACAGGCCGCTTCCGCTCCCCCGCTCACTTTGCTGCTGGAGGCGGAACCGTCTCGCAGGCGCCAATCCTGGTGGCCTTTCCCTCGGAATTCAAGACCAGCTCCTTGCCCTGATACGGACCTTTAAGAACGAATTTGTAGCTGAACGTATTCTCGGTGGTGCTGTATTCGGCGTGCCCCGTGAACGCCTGTGTCCCGTCGGGCTGATTACAAATCATGTCGAAGCTCGCCTTGCTCTTTCCCGACTTCAAATTGCTTATCTTGCAGTTGTCCTTGTCCGGGAGAACGGTCTCGGGCTTGATCTCGGATACCGCGATACACCTCTCGAGTGTCCTTTTCCTCGGCTCCGTGTCGAAATTCGATTTCGTCGAGCTCGTCACCTCGTAAAGCCCGGGCTGAATAGACAGCTCTCCTTCCGCGCGTGAATATGCCGCTCCGATTGTAAACATTACCACCAATACCGCCAAAAGCGTTTTGCCAAATTTCATAAAATCCTCCTTGATTGTCGTGACCATACTGACCGAAAGTATATGTTAAGCGTACCTCCTTTCAACTCGAGGACAAAGCGATTTGTACGAGGGCGTTTTAAGGAATAGATATGTTATCCCTGTCATTCTTGCTACAAATATTCCCAACTATGATAATAGGCGGAAATATACATACAGCCGGGTTTTTCATCATACTGAATTACGATTGCGAACGAGTGCAATTTCGAGCGAGCGAGATATTGGCGTCCGTTGGCAAAATAGAGAAACGTGAATGTCTCAAACAATCGCTATAGAAAATAGAATACAATCGGGACCATTGATTCAATGCAAGCGAGTACATTCATTGCCGACATCGTTGATTCACCCAAAACATTCAGGATCTCGCCTTTTCTTACACAGTATTAAGGATTCAGCGTTAATAAATAAGGCACAGGGTGTGAAAATCATCTCGATTCATTTACTATCGCCTTCTAGGATAGGAGTGAACAACCCTCCCCTCCTTGCACACCCCGGTCTTTATAATTATCATAAAACCCATGCGCGTAATCCCGCTCCTGATCCTGATAATCACAATGCTCTCGTGCAATAACCCGGGCGGCAACGAACCCGGTTCACCGGAACAGCAGTTCGGCTTCCCGGGCACAGATGAGACCGAGATAGTCAACTGTTCAGGCGGTTCGGCATACGTCTACGATGATTACGTCGTGTACACGACCCGCTCGGAGGGATACCCGGGCTATGACATATATGTTTTTGACGTAGCGGGTGAGCCCGCCGATCCGTGCGGCATGGACACCGCCAAGGCGTACCTCGCAATCACGGCGAAGGATGCGGGCGGGAGCAATTTCTTTTCGGGCGTCTACGAGGATTACCTGTTCATCGACCGCGGGACCGGCCCATCGCACCGCATGCTGAACGTGTTCGACATGAACACGAGAAGGGTCCTTATTTTCACCGAGTATACGGAAGCATCGGTAAGCGACGACGTGCTTACGTTCTGGGACACCGTCCAGAAAAGAGATATCCTGGAGGGAAAGGTCTCATGCCCCGAAGCCGCGGAATGGAATAAGCAGGGATTAGAGGCCGTATACGAGCGGAAGACGACTCTCGACCTCAAAACCGGACTGAAAAAACCGTCCGGCGACTACCGCTGCTCCCCCGCCCAGTAACTCCAAATAAAAACATACGAAGTTCAGTTTACCGTTCCCCCTTTCGTAAAGGGGGGTCAGGGGGGATTTGTCTTTTCTTTGCTTCTTTTCATCACTCAAAAGAAGGAATTAATGCCATATCATCCACGCAGGTGTATTAATACGACTCTCTCAAACCCCGCCGTCACCTCCCCTGAACAATACTATAGGCGGCGGAACCTGGTTCTTTACGGGGGCGATAGTATGGAGATACGCGAATATGGCTATCAGCTCCCGGTCGTCCAGCTCCGCCAGCTCCTGCCAGGGCATAGGATAAAGTATCCTCCTGCCGAGGCCCATGTGCCTGCCCGAGCGCATCGTTTCAATGAACTGAGTTTCCGTCCACGTCCCGATGCCGGTCTCGTTGTCGGGCGTGAGGTTAGAGGCAAAGACGAGCCTGTCGTTCGACGCCCAAACCGTATTATCGAGGTTATCGAGAAATTCCATATACTCTGCCGAGCCCATTATAATATCGCTCATGTCCGGTATTTTCTCGTCCGACGGGTGGCCTGAGAGAAGCCTTGACGGGTCGGGGATTGCACGGCCGCCCTGGTTAATATCAGGCGTGTGGCAGAAATTGCACTTCCATTCCTCGACAAGCTCCATGCCCCTCTGTGCCTGTGCGGGCGTGTAGGACGGCTTTTCCTGCACCTGGGCACTCTTATTGCATCCCGTGGCGAGCGCCGCCGAAAGTGACAATGTGAAAATCAGTATAAATAGTAAAGAGTCGAATCTTCGCATACCTTATCCTCCCGAGTCATTGAAGTGATAATTATGCCCGATTCGACAGGCATTGTTAAAAGAAATAACATCGGATAGAATATTGGAGGGTGGATATCGTCTTAAAACTAAAGTTATCCCGATCCTTTGTATGAATTCTGTGTTATGATAGAGAAAATGTCTAGGCTAAGCAGAGAAGGGAGGATAGCCAGATGAGAAAGCCAGCACTATATTTGTCGTTGTTAGTGATTACCGCGGTTGTCTTGATTATTCCGGCAGTTGCGACGCTCGCACAGGTACAGGACTCGGGCGCGTGCGATGATCTCGAAGGCCCGCCAAAGGGTCTCTGCTACGTGTACTGCGAGGTCATGGAATGCGATTCCGACAGTATTTCCGTCGGCGCGGAGTACTGCGGCAGGGTTTATGACAAGTTCGTCGAATATACCGGCACCCTACCCCCTTGCGAGGAAGAAGCTTGCAGCGCTGAAGCTCCCGAATCCTGTGGCGGGTAATCCACACCCTTCAATAAGACTTCAGTAAAATAGGTATCTCCCTAAACACCTCCAACCATAGATTGTTTTATATGTATAGAAATCCCATAGATACAACTATTCTATAATTCATCGAATTTAACCAATTTTACACTCCGTTATATATTGACAAAAAACCAGCTTTCATTGTAATATGGGTTTATCAACAGTTGCTTATATTAATCTTCTGACTGTTGAATTATCAGTAATAGAGGAGCAAAAAGATGGAACAACCTATATTCAAAGCTTTACTCGTTCCTACGCTTGACGAGTGGGGTCTGATCGCAATGGTTGCAGTAATAGGCATTGCGGGATTTTTCGCGCTGAGAAAACGCCTCCAGCACGCAAAACAGCAGTAATTTAACCCCGCATTTCTCTCGTAAAGTTGAATGTTCCATGCCGTTGCCGGTGTTTAGCAGCAACGGGTTGGTGCAGTATAGCATTTGGTCTAATAGATATATCTTCCTTCATTGACACCTGTCAGATAATTATTGTAGAATAGAAGAACATGTATATAAAATATGCTGACAGGAGGAGGGTGCTGTAATGAGATATATTTCGGCTTTATTTCTATTAATTATATCGTCAGCCGGAGCGTATGCCGGGGCCGACGGTATGTTAATTAGCGCGACGCCGGTTCCCACGCTCGGCGAGTGGGGCATGATCGGCATGGTAGCGGCGCTGGGAGTTATAGGATTTTTCGCGCTGAGAAAACGCCTGGCGTCTCATTCCCGATAGAATCGCTTGTTTCACATAAATTATAAGTGATATAAAAAAGCCCTTCACTCCGTGGGCGGTAAAGGGCTGTATAACCAACATTGTATCGAAGATTTCTTCCCCGCAGCCTCAATAATCATCCCCCACCCTCCTGTTCCAAACACCAAACCGGCTGCCGCATGCAAGCCTTCCTATGCCGCAGACCCTATCACCGTCGAGTGGTTAAGTATATGATGCACGAATATTATTGCATTCCTTCCTCATAAGTCCCCGGGTCGCCGTAATCGTCGTACGCCTCTTCATTACCGTACTCATCACTGTACTCGTCCTCTGGATAATCCTCTTCCTGATACCCCTCGTCCCCGTACTGATCGTCGTACTGCTCATCCGCGTCGCCGTACTGTTCTTCATACGGTTCTTCGATGTTTTCTTCGTACGGCTCATCGTAGGGTTCGTCGCCGTACCCCTCGTCGCCGTAATATTCCTGCTGGATGCTGCACGTCTCGATGCAGTCGCCGCCGGGTTTTGCGGGCAAGTATGCGTCGTTTCCGAATGCATCCTGACCTGCCGGCGAAGCGCCTCCCGCCAACACGGACCCGCCGCCGTCAGAAGGTATAGCCTCTGCGTCGTCCACCAAAATCCCCGCCGCGAAAAACAATGAAATAATAAGTGCCGATAAAATATTAAGAGAAACGTACCTCATGGGTACCTCCGCGCGATAATCATATTAATAAAATATAACCCACATAGTCCGCCGATACATAATACTTTTTTCAAATATGTTACGACCACAAATAGCTCTATAGATTCACATTATTCGGACCCGGACTTTTTGGTTGCCGCCCGCCGAATCTTCGAGCCGCTGCAAAAATTTATGGCATCGGGAAAACTTTCCGTTAAACTCTTAATGTTGCCCATGCCCAAATACATTCGATACGCCGCCGCATTCATTTGCCTCGTTACGATTTGCGGCGTCTTTTCTCCGGCGGTCTCAGCCAGGGACATAAAAGACAAGGTAATAAAGGAAACGATTCTGGACGAGCAGATCAGTCTGTTCTGCCAGCAGAACTGTGTCGGGAACGAGAGAAAGGGCACGCTCAAGAGCCTCAGCATCGACCCGGCGGGGAAGGACCTCTACTCAGTCTTCGGCATAGCCGCCTTCCAGAACCGGCAGGTTACGAAAGATTTCGTATTGTTCGACCACACCGTTTATATTGTGTCGAAAGGCACGCTAAACTCCACCAACTGCCGGCTCAAGGTGGACGACGCCTACGTTAAAAACGACTACCGGAATATCTTCACGAACATGCTGAAATCCCAGTCGGACGTCATTGGAAAGGTTTTCGTCGTCCCCGACTGCCGCCGCTTTATCGAATAACCTCTGTCGGACTACGGCAGCGATCTAATTAAGGCTTAACGGCAGCTGCTTAATGCCGGGCACGATCCACGATTTCAGTATTTCAATAAATTTTTGCGATTTTCTCTATTTACATGTTATTATATCGATCAAGGGTTATGGGAATTGGTACAGCACCTAGAAGCTTTTCCAGGACACAGCTAGAGAAGGTCGGCGTTGAAATTGTCACATCTCCTGCATTGTTTCTGAAGTGTGTTAAATGCGGCAGGCACTGGTCCGTCAAAAGAGATTTCAGAAACAGACTCCCCCGGGGGTACTGGAAGTGCTCGAGGGGATGTAATTGTTGAACGCCCGCTTAGGATCAACCTTTCAATCTCCAAACTAACCGCCCGCTAATCATGCATCCTGTATCGTGCATCCTGTTCAGTCGGACGATTTTTGCTTCTTTTCATCGCTGAAAAGAAGAAAATGTGATATACCATATTATTTTCGATTTTCTGGAAAGCACAGAGTTATTCGAAAATCTCCCTAATGCGCCGCGCTGAAAGCCTTCGTGAGCGGAGCGTCGAAATCCACGTCGGCCTTCCCTCCGCCGTCGGGGGTGTCGTCGAACTTGATACTGCCCGCGAGCCTCTCCCCCGTATCCACCGTCGGCCTGAATACGCTTCTGTGCGTCGCGCCCGAGTACTGAAGAGTCCCGCCCTCGAGCGATACCCAGTAATAGGCTATCGGCCCGGCCTCGAACTGCATCGTCATACCGTCCTTCACCCACCCGTCGACGCAGTTCACCGTGTCGCAGGATTCAATCTTCGCGCCTAGGTCCTTTGCGGACAGTATCAGTATCCGCACTTTCATGTCGGGCTCCATCACGTCGGGCCCCGTTATCATGTACGCGTACTTCGGCTCGATAATTTTGCCTTCGTAGGTGATTGTCCCTTTCACTTCTCCCGCGAACCCCGCGGTTGAAGTAATTATTAATGTGAGAACTGTGAATATAGCAATGCGCATCGCGTCTATACTCCTGTGAAATTTGCCCGATTTTAACACCCCGCCCTACCAATGTCGGTACGACTCGTCGTACCAGTTGTGCTCGCAGGATTTACAGAAAAGCGTCGGCGAGTCCTCCTCGACGACGCATCCCCCCAGCATGACTTCACCGTTTATTGCCTCTTCCTCGGCCTCCGGCGACGGTAGGCCGTACATGATAGGCACGATGTCGTGCGATCCGCAGGCGGGACATGTTTCTTGCCCCCTGAGACTCATAGATAAAGATTAAGCGAATCTCCTCCCGCTGGCAAGGAAAATATAGTATGGATTATCTCTTCCTGTCATTTCGAACCACGATTGTAAGCAAGCGAGCAATCGGGGTAACCAGGGCAATTGCATATAGGTTGAAATACCGTGGTATGATCGGCTCATAATCCAAAATAAGGGAGAAATCTAATGTTTTCTGTTCCCCCTTTCATCCTGCTCGTCCGGCGAAGCCGGAAGCCTGTCGAAGGGCGTCATCCTGCACTCGCAGATAATGACCGGAACCGCACATCTCCACCCCAAAATCACATATTTCCAGTACCTATAGCATTTTTAATCGGTTTTGTAGTAAAATAGGGATTAGGAGGTATGGCTATTATGACCAAGAGCGACTTGATTGCGCACATCGCGCAGAGTTCAGGAATTACACGCACCCAGGCGGCCGCAGTGCTCGACTCCCTGGTTGACGGTCTCAAAGACGGTCTCAGGAAAGACGGCAGCGCTCCACTTTCGGGACTCGGCATATTCAAGCTGGTTCAGAGAAAGGCGCGCATGGGACGCAACCCGGCAACGGGACAAGCCGTAAGCATTCCCGCCAAGAAGGTACTGAAGTTCAAGCCTTCAAAGGGCGTCGAGCAGTCTCTCGGCGGCAGCGTGTCTTGGTAGTTTAGTTCTTAGCCGATTGACAATCTAAGCGATTACCCGAGGTGAGGAATCACTCACCGCCGCAATACTTTGCTCTCTTTTCCCCGTACCGGCCACCCGGATACGAACGAAATTGCTGACAGCGAAGGAAATCAAGCCATGAAAAACCGGAAGCTATTTATCACCCGCGCGGCCGCGGTGGTGGAGTAGTTAGTTAACAGAACCTTCCTTCCCCGCCATCCTGAGCTTGTCGAAGGATTGTTTTTCCGACATTACGGACTGAGCGTTAAGAAAATCGCAAGATAACGCCCGGAAAATGTTTACGGGGTGTGGGAAGATTTAAACATTTTAGTGTTATCGAGTGATTTTCAGCTAAATTCCATACAGTCGGAAGATTTTTGCTTCTTTTGATCACTCAACAGAAGAGTATTTTTGTCCTTGAGAATAATACCAAAACCCGCACCCCTCCCCTCTTCCTCCACACATCAGAAGCAGGAACTAACCTCCCGCTTCAATCGTTCGTGATCCAGCTTTCCTTGATCCGGTCAAAGTCATCCGCGCTCAGGTAATCGAGCCCGCTCTCGGAGTCGTGCTCGAGGTCTATCCTCAGCTCGAGAGCCTCGGCGAGTATGCTCTCGATGTCGGTGCTGAGCATTATAGCTGCCTCTTCCACGGATACGCTGTTCTCGTCAACCATACTTAAATTGTACAATACAATCCCCCCGTCCGAATACCGATTTTTTACAACTCCCTGAATTTCTAGCCCTTAACATTTTCCCTCTCCCCAGTGCGGGAGAGGGTTAGGGTGAGGGGGCAAACTTATTTTTAGCCAAATTATATGTGTCGGATGATTTTTGCTTCTTTCCAGGCTACGGCAGGCTCCGCCCTGATGAGTCATCACTGAAAAGAAGGTATCTAGTAGTTATCTTTTCCTTTTTCTTTCCAAGTACTTCGATACCCCTCTCCCATGACGCACAGACCAAAAAAAGGGAGCCGAAGCTCCCTTTTAAATTCTTGGCTATTGTGTTCTATGTTAAGCGGCGGCTTTGCGTCTGCGCATTGCGAAGAAACCTATCAGCCCCAGCACTCCCGCCGTGGCGATCAGTCCCCACTCGGACATTGTTGGGATAGGAGTAGAAGACGGCCCCGGCCCCGGCGCCGGTGCAACGCAGTTCTCCTGCGGTATAATTTCCAGATGCCCTCCACCCTGGAATTCGGAGTACCCACCAACTCGGAGAATGTATGTCTGATTAGCAACTACGGACATAAGGAGCCCCGATTGAAGATCGCAATCATCATCGTTACACTCTTCGGGCGCTACATCTACCTGTGCACAACTGTCGGTGTCAAAAATTTGTAGCGCCGAATCATAGTTTGTGCTTGGTAGAGCGCCGTCATTGCAAGTCTCGAATCTCACGTCTCCCGTGCACGTCGCGGTGTATTCGTACCAGATATCCGAGCCTCCTCCGTCAGCACAGGTCCAGGTAGGGAATGAACTGTTTGCGCCGATATTACTGTAAGGAGTTACGCCGTCAAAAATCTCGTCTGCGTTAACGCATTCGTCGTTCGGCGGCTGAGCCACGGCAATTTGCGCGAAAAAAGCAAATCCCAAAAACGCAACAAAAATTAAAGTAAAACCGGAAATGGCTTGAAACTTTACTTGGAAAGATCCCATATCTTTATCCTCCTGTCCTCAGATTATTGCATATTTCATTGTAAATAATAGAAAGTACGTGACACTGTACTATAGAATCAGAACTCTATATAAACTGTTTAATATTAGCAGCTTATTTTGATTATAATCGAAATAAAGTAAAGATGTCAATATATAACGCTTTTGGAAAATAACAAGATATTAGATATATTGCGCCGGAACCCTCAGGCTAAACAAATGTTGTCATTGCGCGGAGCCGCTTGTCCGGCGAAGCCCGGAGGGCGAAGACGGAAGCGGCGCAACAATACCGTCTTTCTCTTTATGTTGTCATTTCGAGCTGCAAGCGAGAAATCTATCCTTTCTCTTCCTGCATCATGTATCCTGTTCAGCCGGATGATTTTTTCTTCCTTTCAAGCGGAACCTCCCCCTATGCTATAATTTCCCCATGACGAAATTCACACTCGCCGCCGCACTATTCCTTCTCATATGCGTTACAGCCGAAGCCCGGGACGACGCGCCCTACCCCGGCGGTCTCGCCGAAGCCGTAATCCAGATCGAAACGCTCGATGCGATGCGCTCGGGCCTTGCCGGTACGTTCGGCGACAAAGGCGTCCCCGCCGACGAGAGCACGTTCGTCGAGGTGTGCAAGCCCGTAGGCATGAAAGCAAAGCAGATATCCGGATCAAACGGCTGGGTAGTGGTCCAGATGGCGGAGAAGTACCGCAACCCCGCCCACAAGCTAGACGCCGCAGGCGAAGAGGCGTACCGGATCATGGAGCGGGACCCGGACGTGATGGGTATATGGACAGAAGCTGGGATGGACGGCAAGCCCGGCGTGAGGTACTTCCGCAGGATAGTTGTGGAAGAAGCCTGTCTCGCCTGCCACGGCGGGAAGGACAGCCGCCCGGAATTCATAAAGGAGAAATACCCGGAGGACAAAGCTTACGGCTTTAATGCCGGCGACCTACGCGGCATCTACTCGGTATTTATTCCCGAACAGGTACCATGATTTATCTTCAGTTGATTCCGACATTCACAAAAATAGCGTTAAGAAAATTTATCACGCATTCGAAATTTCGCTCTATTAATCCCTTCCCCCTGCCAGGGGGAAGGTTAGGATGGGGGTAAATTGCTCATAGAACACACTACATGTGTGATTTTTGCTTCTTTCCGGACTACGACACTAGTCACTGCGTGGGATCGAGCCGGAGGCTCCCAGCTACGGCTACAGCCTTAGCCGAGACGAGCCGCCCTGACGAGACATCCTGGGAAAGAAGAATGTCGTCACCTTTTTATTTACTCTCCTTCCCCTTCGTTGTGGAAGGATCAAGGTGGGGGTAATTTCGATTCAGCCGCTTGTTCCGCCAAGACCCATGGGTATTCTATTACCCATGCTGAAATTCAACTTGTTCGCGGTACTGCTGATTCTGACATTCACGACGCTCGCGGCAAACGCAGGGGAAGAGTTCGGCGTACCCGGCGCTGAAGCGCCCGTTTCCGTCGCCGCGTGCGGAGAAGGAAAAGCCTATATATATAAGAAGTACATGGTATACGCGAGAAAGTCCCCGAGCTTCGAGGGGCAGGACATTATGATTTACGAAACGGATTCCCCTCCCGCCGACCCCTGCTCGCTCGCCGCAAGCGAGCCTTTCTACACTATAAAAGCCGGAGAGTTCCAGGGCGCCAACACGTTTGCGGGAGTTTACGGGAAATACCTTCTGATAGACCAGTGGCCGGGCGAGGAGCATAAGCGGCTCCTGATAATAGACATTAATTCGAAAAGCCTCGTCTTCTTCGACTGGTACGCGGAGCCAGTAATAAAAGACGGCACGCTCCGCTACAAACGCGTGCTCAAGGCGAGAAAAAGCGTCAGGAAAAAGATACCCTGCCCGGACGCCGGGAAATGGGAGAAGGAAGGCAAGACCGCGCTCTACGTCGAGAAAATGTCCGTCGATCTCGCTACCATGAAAAAAAGCGCGTCGGGGGAATTCTCGTGCATAGAGGCCGAGCCCATCACGAAAAGAGCCGCGGAATATACCTTCTGAATTCCGCGTTGTCCCGCTCCCGCCACGACATGAAACCGAAGCCCGGACGCGCCGCTAACCCGTCAAACCGGAAGCAGCAGTCTCGCCGCTCGCTTCATACGCGGACCGAACCGGCGGTCATTCGAGGGACAGATTTCTTATACACTCTTTTAGCTGCTCGAAGTCGTCCGAGCTGATGTAGTCGATTCCGACTCCGCGGTCGTGCTGAACGTCAATGCCGACCACCCAGATCTCGTCGAGAAGAGTGCTAAGGTCCGTTCCCAAAAGTCTTGCTGCTTTGTCTAAAGTAATCTTGGTTTCAGTTCTCATAATTCAAAGCTTACATAACAAAATCTCATATGGAAGAGCGATTTTTCCGACTTAACAAAACGTTCACGGAGCGTACAAAACTCCTTAATCCGGGGCGGTTTTCATGCCGTGCTTCCGGTCTTCGATACCGGTCGTGATGATGTAATCCACGCGCGCGCCTTGTTAGTGCGTGAGGTTTGTACTCACCTCGAACATCTATACGAGCTGGCTACGAAACCATTGCAAACGCTCCTATGCTACTCTACAAAAAAAGCCCCTTCCCCCGCTCGGGAGAAGAGGCCCAATCCTCGTCATTCTGAACTACGATTGCGAGCGAGCGAGTAATTGGGTCCGCTTGCTAAGTCTAATCAAGTAAATGCACCACTAACTTCGCCGGTTCATCCGAAAATTCAGAATCTAGTCTTTGTAAGAAAAGCAATTTTTCGTGAGATGATCTTAAGCCCTTACCGCACGTCTGAGTCTGACTGCGAAGAAGCCGACCAGCCCGAGCCCCGCCGCGGCGGCTATCATACCCCACTGGGATAGAGTCGGAATCTGAGACGCGATCGACGGCGGCCCTACTTGAGTTATCCTGAAACCGCCTATAGATCCATCATCCTCATTGTCATATGGCGGTAATCCGTCATCATCATGAAAAAATCTAAACAAAAAATACCCGCTGGGGTCATCACTCCCGGCATTGACGAGCACCTGGTCGCACTCCATATTAAGCTGGTAAGCCGCGGACGGGTTCGAGAACCGGATATTCAGCCCCCCGCCCGGGAAGCTGAAAGACTGCTCCGCCGTGAACATCATCTCGAAGTTGCCAATTATGGTATCCCCGTTCGGGTTTTGCGGCGTTTGCGTATTACTCACGACTTTTGTAAAAATCCCGCCGGGATTGATGCTCCCGTTGGAGTCGGTAACCGCCATCTCAATGTCGAGCTGGACGTCCGCGCTGTTCACCATACCAAGGTCAAACGCCAGTATGTCTCCCGCTCGTAGTTGAAAAGCCGGAACGTTCTGATATGTCCAACCCATGTAAGGCGTCCATGGATCATCCGGAAACACACCTCCGTCGCCGAACGGGAAGCAGTTCCCAACTTCCGGACTCGCCGGTTCTATAGTTAGATCCTGTGCCTGCGCGGCTGACAACCCGAAACAAATAAATGCTGCAACTATTAGTATTCTCAAGGCTCGCTTCATCACATCCTCCTGAAAGAGTAGTATACGAAGCGATTATACAACACGAACAAATAAATACAAGAATTATTTATCTTTTTCAATTTCCGCATCGCGTATATGACGCACGTCTCTGACGGACAGGCCGTAAAACCCCGCAAGCCTCTCGGCCGTCTCGCTGCTGTAACGTATCGAGTACAGGTCCTCGACCTCGATGCTGTACCTGAACGCTAACTTCACAGCCGCCGAGCGCTCGACCTTTCTCGGCAGGTTCGGCACGTTGGGCGCGAGCGGTTCGCCCGCCCTCTGCCGTTTCTCTATTTTCTGCATGAGCGACATGAGAGAAAAATAATTGGTCGTATCGTGCACGGTCCTTATGCTCCAGAGCGTTCCGTACCTGCCGCTTTGCGTGAAAGTCAGCGCGAATACGCATGCCTTCTGTTTTTCCTTGTCCTCCAACGCCGCAGTCTTTGAATCAGCGCCGGAAAGTCCTTCGTGCCTGCCGCAATCTTCTTCCTTCCCGCGGAACGAAACAGAGTCCGCACGCTCTCCGGGTGAAGCTTCCTCGTTCGCTCCTGAGTTCCCGGTGTTCTCGGAGGCTCGCCCGTGCCCCACACCTTATATATATATCCCTCATCCCCGGCATGCGGCCCGGCGGCCTGCTCTTCGGGACCGTAAGACGAGGCGGCTTCCATTGCCGCGTGGTCCCGGCTCATCCTTTCGTACGGATTATTTGTGCAGCACAGGTCGTGTGTTCCCTCGGAGTAAATAAGCTCGGAGCCGCATATCGGGCAGCGCAAGTGATCGAATACCTTTTCCATATCTCCCCCTCGTACATGTGAAATATCGGCTTCATATTCGTATCTTGATTCGGAATAATTCCCTCATTCCTCGTGTTTTCCGGTAAATTAATGATAGTTATGCAATAGCGGAATTGGAATCGCCCGCTCAAAAAAATAAAGTTCTCCCGTAAGCGGAACGCACCCGTACCGCTTATTCACTCCTCAGAAACGTAGAATTGATCACCGGCTGCGGCTAAGTGAACAGGCGCGAAACCGACGCCCGCCAGCACCTTTTGCCTCCCGCGTCCGCAGGCCGGACGAGTTTTCAGGACACCCGTAACCGGAAGGACGGCGTCAGAGCCGTCCGGGGGCATGGGCACGCCCCCTGGTTCTCCGTCAGTGCCCCTTGACCTTGCCGTTCTTGTTGTCCCACGGCAAGTTGACTTCTTTCGGCGGTTTACTCTGAGACGCTGAAGCCAGACGCTCGAAGTTCACCTTGGGAACGTTAAACCTCCGGCCTCCTTCCTTTTTCTGGAAGTGGAGGATCAGGTCCCTGTCGTACTTCTTGTTCCGGGCGTGGTAAATCTCATACCTGTCGTCCTCGAACAGAAGTCCTACTATCCTGAACGTAATTCCTAAACGCTCGTGAAAATAGCTAGCTTTCATATCTTTCCCTTATTACCTGCCCCGGCTCGTACGCGTGTCAATTTTCATCCTTCAGATGAACGGACGCGTCCGAACCCGAAATTTTAATCTCCGCATTTCCGCCCTTGTCGGGAGCCGTGTGGATTTAATCTGACCGGCGAGGGAAGCATGAAACCTGCCGCCTCTGAACGTCGCCGAGTTTGAACAGTGATAACCCGCCCCCCGAAAGGGAAAAACCATGCCAATTTAGTATTATACCTTAAAAACATGAACTTATCCTCTAATTGTCGAAAAAACCGTAAATTTATCCCCACTTCCCCGTTTTCATCTTAATAATCGCGTATAAATGAGCATAATACCGCCGCAAATCGCCCGAAGAAGCCTGATCAGTAATCCTGAAACAGTCCCCGCTCCCTGTTGCGTTTCCTTATGTCCGAAAGGAGTGAGTTCGCGCCCCGCAGGCTTTCTTCCCGTTCCCGCCTGTACCGCTCTATCCTGTCCCGTATGAGCTTCCGGCTCTTTTCCGACCATTCCTCATATACGGGCGGCTCGTACTCGGGGACCTCCCGCCGCTCCTCCCCGATCATCCTCTCGCGGCAGGCTTTCATGTGCCTCCAGTCGTACGTGACCTCGTTCCCGAAGTCCATGGCGCAGTAGTCGTCGTTCCCCTCGATGCCGAAGCACGCCTTCCAGTACTCGAACATCACCCCGAGGGCCTCTTCGGAGTCCTTGAACTCCTCCCTCCAGTAGTTAAAGCTCCTGCGGTAAAATAGCGAGTCCTTCGCGCACACCCCCGTAATGAAGCTCCGCGAGTAACCGCACTTGGCCAGGTACTCCATGCACCTGTCCCAGTAGTTCGAGAACGCCTTCGAGAGGTGAATCCTCTCCTGGGCGCTTCAGTATGTAATAGACGTACCTGAACCCTTCGAGGAACCGCTCGAGCGTCCTTTCGTCGCGGGACAGCGGAAAGAACTCCCGCTCGCCCGGCTTTATGTAATCCGCGTAGGGGTCTACCTCTTCGTAGAGCGCGAAAAGTGCCTTAAGAGCCGCTTCGGGGTTTCTCCCCCTCTCCGCCTTGATGAGAAACTCGAGCGCTTCCTGAAGTAGCCTCCTGCTCCTGGGCCTTATCTCCGGCAAGCGCCCTCCGCTCTTCCCCGGCCCGGTGCTCGTTACCCGCCCGGCGGCCCGATTTCCTCTCGATCCCTCTGAGCTCATCGTATACTCTCTTAATTTGTTCCGCGGCATTTACTTCCTCCTTGATCTGTTCTCTGAAACTAAGCCTTACGTGCTCCCCCTCCCCGCAGTCCTCTTCCGCCTCTGCCTCGAGCCTTCTCAGGTGATAATCGACCGACTGCGCCTGATGAGCCAGCATGCATATGTCGGGCGGCTTGTTGAGCCAGCCGAACACCCCACCCTCGAGCTGGGAAGCGAGGATAAACATCGCCCCGTCCGTCGCACGCTCGAAAACCCGCTCGGGCTCCATTTCCGGGTTGAGCTCCCTGAGTCTCCTGAAATATGTCTCCGCCGACTTGAACTCACGGCCGCCCGTGAGCGCGGGCTGTCCCGCCGCCTCTTCGTACATCCCGGCGAACACCTCGCCGTACCACCTGGCCGGGCACCACGGGTCCTTCCAATTCTTTGCCCCCGAATCTTTTTCCGGCTCGATACCGGGAAGCGAAGGGCCATCCGGCCTCCTTACTCCCGGGACAGTTTGAATTTGATCTCCCTTACCCCTCGCCGGATCACCGCCCCGGAGCGCGTCGGACGCCCCTCCGTTTTCCCTTCCGCCTCCGGATTCCTCCGGACCCGCCTCAATCTTGCTCCCGCTATCCTCCATCAAAGTAGCGAAGCTTGAATCCCCGTCCTCAACCGCGTCCGCGTCTTTCGCGGACTTCTTTTTTCTATTCTCTTGTCTAGTATTTAAATCTTCTCTAGTATTTGGGGTGAAAGATTCGTCAGGTACGAGGGTGAAGGAATTGTCCCCTACCGTGGGTGACGATTTCTTCATGAGGCTCCTAAGTCTCCGCACCAGCGGATCGAGGCTGAATATTACTCCGCTTACCCTCCCGTTCGGCTTCCTTTCGACCTTTCGCTCCAGAAGCCCCTTATCCTCGATGCTGCTAAGAGTCCTCCTGATCGACCTCTCACTCACACCGCTCACCTCGGAGAGGTGCTTGTACGGGTTCACCGACCGGCAGTACATGTAATAGTCAACATAGTCTAGCAATATTATATATTTGTTATTGGTCAGTCCCAGCTCGGCCCTCTTTAGCCTTAAAGCCCTCGGCACCTGCATGAACCCCTTCTCTTCGAGCAAATTGTCCCATATCCCACTGCTCATCTTTCCAGACCCGCTCCCTCGTAATTTTCCCGGCTTCAGCCGCTCCCGCCGCGCCTTCGCCACCGGCTGCACGAACCCCCTCCGCCTACCGACCGCGCGCGGTACATATCCCGGCGCGCCGTAAACGAACACGCGGACCGCCTCCGCACTCCGCTGCGTAGTATTAACGCCCTCCCCTCTCATTCCTTCCACCTCTTGAGCGCCCTCAGGAACTCCCTTTCGAGCAGGATCGTGTCCCGTATGAGGTCGTCGGCGCTCATCGCCCGCCCGCTGTAGTTTCTCGAAACGATCTGGAGCAGCGCGAGCAGTCTCTCCTCCCTGTCGCTCTCCCACGCGGTCTCGTTTCGCCGCTGCGGGCGCTCGAACGGCAGGTCGTCCTTCGGCGGGTCCCACTTGCTGAGCACGTTTATCGCGTAGACCCACTTCCCGCCCTCCGCCTTCGTGTACTTGTACTCTATGAAGTCCCCGGCGATCGGTATCTCGAACGCTCCCTCCCGCTCCTCGGGCTTCGGGAAGGAGAACCAGCCGTCCTTGCCGTCGATCTTGAACCCCGTATCGGAAATCCTGGACACCCTCCCGGTCCCTATCGCTTTTTTAATGTTACCGTTCTGCAGCATAACTCCCTCCCACACACACGGTGTGTGCTCTTATGATTACTACGTTACCCCGCTATCTATTTGCCCCTTTTCTCACAAGTCCTTCACTCCCGTTTACGAACACATGTTATGTGTCGGAATCCGGGTCATTTATGATTTCTGCCAATCTCCTCTGCACACCCCCGACCCCTCAAACGTTCCGCCACTCCCGGTTATCAACACACATAGTGTGTGTGTTTCTACGATTTCTACGTTACTCCTCCATTTTTCTCCTCCCCCTGCCAGGGGGAGGATTAAGGTGGGGGTAATCCCCACTTCCTCCATACACTTGCCCCTTCTCACAACCCCCTTCCCGAATCCTGCATCCTGTATCCTGCATCGTGCATCCCCCTGGGAGGGCGTAGTAGTGAGCTTGTCGAACTACGTAGCCCCCTGATAAAGAGGCCCCGGCTCCCCGGCGATTAGGGAGGACCTGCTGCCGGGGAGGCCCCGGGACTGTCTCTGTAGGAGTGCCGCTCCGGCTCTCCATTCAATAAGAAGGATGGAGAACAACGATTGCTCGCCTACTCGCACACCGCCCCGCGTGTAAAATTGCGGGAGAGCCGGAGCTGTTGAATATGCCGGTGTCACCTCTTCGTAAACTCCAGGTACTTGTTGTTCCAGTGCTCCGCCGGCGCGGGATCTCGCAGCTCCTGCAGCACCTCTTCGTAGACGCGCCTGTACCCTTCTATCTCGTCGCGCATCTCCCTGCAGTCAGCGACCCTGGCGCTGTCCGCGGCGCTCACTTCGCCTCCGTCAGCTCTCTCGAACGCCCTTCCCATGTGCCACGATATGTACAGAAACCCGAACACCAGAACCATGTAACTCAGATATTTAACCGCTGAATACTTCATTCCCTGCCTCCTCACACACACAATGTGTGCTCTTTTGATCTCTTTCCAACTTCTACATCACCCGCTTATCTTTTTCAGAAAGGGAGACTCCACAACCGCCCCTTACTCCGTCATTGCGAGCGGAGTGAAACGAAGCGCGGCAATCTCGTCTTTCTCTTTTGTCATCATTTCGAGCTGCAAGCGAGAAATCTATCCTTTCTCTTTTAATTCCCTCCTTTTGTAAAGGAGGGTTAGGGAGGATTTTCCCTCTATTTCTCCTCCCCCTTCTAGGGGGAGGATTAAGGTGGGGGTAATATTCCCCACACTTCTCCAAAGCCCCAACTATCAAATCCAAAACAGTCTCAACATTTTGAAGAACCTCATTATTCCAAAATCTGAGAACTCGAAACCCCAGAGACTCCAACCGCGCCGTCCTTTCAGAATCGTAAGCAGCTTGCTCACAGTGCTGACCGCCGTCCACTTCAACAATCAATCCCTTCTCCAGACAAGCAAAATCAACGACGTAAGGTCCGACCGGATGCTGTCTTCTGAATTTTTGCCCGCCGATCCGCCGATGACGCAGATACCTCCAAAGCTTCAACTCGGCATCAGTAGGATTGTTCCTTAATTTCTTCGCCATGACCCTGCCCACGCGTTTTCCCCCCATCCTAACCTTCCCCCCAAAGTGGGGAAGGGATTCCCGAACTCGCCCGGCAAGCATGAACTCTTTCCCGTTAAAACCAACTCTACGCATCCTTCCCCCTCGCCTCCTTCTCCAGCACCCTCCAGAACCCCTTCCGCTTGAGCCCGGACACAACCGCCGGGTGCGTCTCCTTCATCCTGAGCGTCTCTATAAGCTCCACCGGGTTGAGCCCGTCCTCCGCCAGATACCCCGAGAACGTCTGCCCCCTTTTCCTCAGCTCCTTCTCGAAACGGAGCAGGTTCAGATACCCGTACTTCCTGAGCGCGTCCTCTACGGGCCTGCTCTTCGCCCCGTCCACGTAAATCACCATCTTCGTCGAAGCCGGGCTCACCCCGTGCGATGAAGCGAAATTCTCGATGCTCCCCCATTCCCCGATTATCTGCTGTGTTGTAATGTGTTCTATCCGACCCATCTTCTGCCCTCTCTCCTCTCTGCCTTTGCTTAGACTTCCAACCTATCTCCCTTATACTCTCCTCTCCCTTGATGGAACAGTTGCAAGCAAGCGCGCAACTGGTCGCCTTTTCCTACGAAGCTTCGAAGCTCATTAACCTCCGCTTCAACGCTGCACGATCCAAAATAGGGTTAGGGTGATCAACCGTCATTGCGAGGCTCCGCCTGCCCTGAGCGGAGTCGAAGGAAAGGAGCCGCGGCAATCCCATCTTTGCCTTTTTATTCCCCTCTCTCCTCGCGGGAGAAGGAACTCTTTTCCCTTTCTCTATCTTCTGCCCCTCTTCCCATCTCATATCATTTCTGCTCATCATAATTCCCAATTCCTCACAACTAACTCTTGCAATTTACAATTTTGTGTATTAATATTGCTTTTGTCATATTGTTTATGTATATTATATTCACAGAACTGTGAATCTGTCAATACATAAATTTACAAAATTGTGAAAAGGGGGGTAAATGTGGATCACAATAATGAGATTGGAAAGAGGCTGAAGCTCGTGCGCGAGGCATTGGACCTGACGCAGGAGGAATTCGGCAAGGGGATTGGCAAATCGCTCAACACCATACTTAGCTGGGAGGCCGGAAGGACGCACCCGCCCGACCACTTCCTGAAGGTGATTGAGAAGATATACAATATAAGTCCGCGCTGGCTCCGCCGCGGCCAGGGGGATATGTTCCTTCCGGACATCGCGTCGATAATGGGAGGCGGGGGATCAGACCTCATACAGATTAATATATGGGAGCTCGCCGGCGCGGGTAATCCGCTCGTCTCGCCCGAGGCCGAGCCGATAGAAAGGGTCACCCTACCCTCGCGACTGGTGCACAATTTCACAAACGGCTTCCGCGTCGAGGGGGACAGCATGTACCCCACCATAGTGAACGGCGCGTACGTGGGATTCAACCCGGGCGACAAGAAGGTCGTCAGCAACGGCATCTACTGTCTGCACCTTCCCTACGAGGGGTACGTCGTCAAGCGGCTCGAGATCAAGCCCAACGAGGTCATCATCAAGAGCGACAACCGCATGGTCGAGGACTACTCTGTCCCGCTCGACGAGATGGACGGCAACCTCATCGTCGGCCGCGTCAGATGGATCTTCCAGAATGTGTGAGGGATTCAACTGCTGATTATGAACTCTAAACCGGGCGAGCAACGAATCAAAAATTTAATAATTGCGTGGAGAGAGAAGTCTTCCAGAGAAAACGATCACTTTTCAAAATTTCTCTTTTTATGGATTTGCTTTAATGCGTGGCTCGCATATACATCAGGAAAAGACACTGATAGAGCTATGATTAATTGGTTGGTAAATCAAGACAATAAATCATCCGACTTGGTAGAATGTTTCGAAAACCGCGTAAGGACAAGCAATTATTTTGTAGAAAACCTACAAATCCTTGCTGGGAATTCGCCATATAAAGATTCACGAAGAAAACATCCAGATATCGTTGTTAAAGACGAGAATGATTTCGAGAATATTGTGGAAGCAATTTATAGAATCCGATGCAACCTATTTCACGGGGGTAGTGAAGCTCACGAGGAAGATATCCAAAAACAAGTCGCCATATCTAATAACATTTTGAATGAATGGATTGCAACTCTTGTAGTCAACTTCATTAAGTGACGTTAGAAATTATACAACCGACATTCCTCCCACCCCCCCGCCCTTGCACCATCCCCCATAATCCGGACAACTAAAATCACTCACCCACGGCTACCACGCAACGGCACTACGACAACGGCAGCCAGTTTGCATCGCTCAGAATTGCTCGACATCTTCAGTCGGTCTTATCTCCTCTATGTCCCCTGAATCGGATGTCACGCTGAGGTAATATCTTCCTCTGAACCTGACGTCATCGGGAATGCCGTTCTGCTCCACCACGATCCGGTATTCACCGTCTGTCGGCAATGTCACCGTCATTTCTATCGGCAGGGCGCCGCCGATGGGAGGCAGAGGACGAAGGTCTCCGGGGCTATTTATTTTCGAAATACTCAGGGTAGCTTCCTCACCGGTATGACCCGCTTCAGGGTCCTCTTCGAGGGTAACTGTCACGAGCCCGTCGCCCGGATTAGGTCCGAAATTAAAAGTAAACGTGTCGCGGTCGCGCCGGGGTCTGGCATTGTCATCCCCGAGGGTTGCCTGTGTGGTCACTGTGTCGGACCCGCCTTCCGGGCTTTCAGTCAGTGATAAATCATCGGAGACTGTGAGAAATACTTTTTGAGTCCCTTTTGTCAGGTTAAACAGAACTGCATTTGACCCCGTGCAATCATTAGTGGTTTTTCTGTCACAATTGTCAAACCCGACCGAGCAGCACCAGCTCCCGTATGGAGAGAATATAGTGACCTCGGGCGAATAAAAGTTGACGTCAACGGCCCCGGGTCTTAACTTCGTAGGGTTCGGTGAGTTTCTGTACCACGGACCCTAGCAGCATATTTGCACTTCACTGCTGTTATCATTTGTGGCGTAGAACGGTATGTGTTCATGGGCAGACGCTTTTTGCGGAAAAGCCGTAAAGAAACTAAAAGCCAGTACTATAAGTAAATATCCGGATATTTTCATGAAATACCCTCCTTTAATTGATACTATAACGTCGATATCCAACAGATAAAATACATCTCATTTCTTCATTCATTCTAATCAGAATTCATTCTTGCCATTTGATTATATGACAATAAACAGTAGAATCGCAAGGGGGAAATTTGAGAAAGGCTCGGCTTTACATAAGAGGAGCGAGACAACATGATTGCTCGGCAGGCCGTTTGATCAAGTCTTGCAAACAGGTATGGCATGTGTGGAATAGTTGGATTTATAAGCCGGCGAGGCGGGAAGACGCTGGATATTGAACGTCTCTCCGAAATGAGAGATACAATGTTCCATCGAGGGCCGGACGACGCCGGCGTGAGGTTTTTTGAGGGTGGGAAGGTTGGATTGGCGCATCGACGCCTGTCCATCATTGATCCGTCCTCAGCCGGACATCAGCCTATGTCCTACCTAGACGGGAGGTATTGGCTCACCTTTAACGGCGAAATCTACAATTTTAGAAATCTTCGTTCAGAATTAACTTCTAAGGGACACATATTTCGTTCTTCCTGCGATGCGGAGGTCATTCTGGCGGCATACGCCGAATGGGGAACACAGTGCGTTGAACGATTTAACGGGATGTGGGCTTTTGCAGTTTGGGATAGCAAAGAGAAGACACTTTTCTGTTCACGTGACCGGTTTGGTATAAAACCATTTTATTACTATGACGATGGAGACATGTTCATCTTCGCCTCCGAGATTCGCGCAATCCTAGCCAGCGGCATTACGAGTCCGGAGCCTTTTCTCGAGTCGGTTACTGCATACCTGGGTCCAGGGATTGTTGACGGTCTGGAGACGACGTTTTTTGAAGGAATTTCCAGACTAAAACCTGCTCATTCCTTAATGATATCTGAAAAGGGAAGAAAAATTTGGCGGTACTGGAATCTTGAAGTTGCGGGTCGGGATTCAAGTACGTCAAAAGCTGATGGGGCTCGTGTGGCCGAATCGTTTGAACAGGCTGTTTGCTCACATTTGGTCAGTGATGCTCCGCTCGGTGTCTCTTTAAGCGGCGGCCTGGACTCCAGCTCTATCTTTGCCATAGCTTCCCGGCTCAGAAATGACAGATTGCCTGCATTTTCCTGTTATTTCGAGGACGGGGGTAGATACGATGAAAGATATTACATTGATAAAGTTGCAGATGACTATGGTGCAGCAAAATATTCGGTCGTCCCGGATAAAAACCGATTCTTGGATATTTTGCCGAAAATTATCTGGCATCTGGAGGAGCCTCCCTTGGCGTACGGAGTCTATCCGCGCTGGCATATTATGGAGCTCGCCGGCAACCATGTGAAAGTGTTACTGGTAGGACAGGGAGCCGACGAGATATTTGCCGGGTATGACTATTACCATTGGTTCTTTCTCCAGGACCATCTTGCACGGAATAAATCACATCTCTATGGAGATTTTTTGTCGGGTCTTGGTCGAAATATAAGTCTGACCTCCTTGACAGCATTCAGTAAAATCCAAAAGCTCCTTGGCTATATGGGATTCCATAGAACGAAACATAAAGCAGATACTTTTTCCCCTTCAACACTCTATCCGGCAGGAGAGAGACTTGCCGGTACAAGGTCTGACCAGAGAGGCTGGACAGGACCGGTCAGAAGAGGAAACAGCTTGCTGAATGAACGATTATACTACGATACAACCTATGGCTTGCTTCCGACATTACTGAAATACGATGATAAGATTGGCATGGCATTCTCGGTTGAATCCCGCGTGCCTTTCCTGGACCATCGTCTGGTTGAACTGGCTTTTTCACTATCTCCCTTCGTCAAGATCCGGAATGGGTGGAATAAATATATATTACGCGAAGCGATGAATGGCATCATACCCCGTGAAGTTCAATGGCGCAGAGAAAAGGTGCCATTTACGATGCCGTTCAATGAATGGCTTCAGGGTACGCTGTTATCAGAGGTAGAAGAACGAATCCTTGAAGGAGGGCTCTCCAGTAACGGTTATATGAACGGAAATAAACTCAAATTACTTTTCAACGGACATCGTAAACGCCAATACGATATTTCCATAATTATCTGGAAATGGTTGTGCTTGTCTATCTGGTTTGAGTTACATACGCAGTTACCCGATCAATCCTTCGCAGCTAAACCTTGCCAATCCGATCCGTCAAAGAGAAAGTAAGGGAGCTTTAGTTCATTTTTTTGTTCCAGCTTAAACCAGGCTTTACATAAGGGGCGCGGTACAAATTGCATATAATTTCCGACCTGGCACCGGGCTGTACCGCAAATCAATATCGGGCATCTATTACTGCTCAGACTCAGGTGCGGCCACCGTCATGCCATGTCGCTCGAATACATCAATCATCTTTGCGCGATCGGGGGGTCCGCCTCCGGCTTCACCTATTAATTCGGCGGCTTCGCGGAAGTAAGAAGGACCCATTATAGCGGGGGTAATGACTGCGAGCTGTTTTACATCCTCGTTGCTGAGGTTGTCGAAGCGATGGACAGCACCTCGTGGGATGCACAGTGCCTGACCGGGACCGACTTCTATAGGAATACCGTCTACCGTCCAGGTAAGTACGCCCTTAACACCGTAGAGAATTTCCTCATAGGCGTTGTTCTTGTGTGCCGGTGCCATAAGCTTCTGGCCCGCGGGGATCAGAACTTCGAACACAGAAGCACTACCGTCTGAATCATCGCCTGTGATCAGGAATCTTATGCCTAAAGGGCCAATCTTGATGGTCTCTTCTGAAGGATTGATTTTTGTAGTGCACCGTTCCATAATTGCCTCCCATTTATGAATTTATCCTAAGTTTCTGATTTGCCGACTCTTGAGACTATATAGTTTCATTATCTTAAAAGTATTACTCACCTCTTATTTTCAAGCAAGAATCATATAGTTCGTTGAATTATGTGTTTACCTTTTAATGAAATTTTCCCAGAGAGGTCGAATAGAATCTATATGAAATAGTGATGGCGCCTAACTACAAGAGCAAGATACGCGCCCTGTAATTCCAGCTTAAACCAGGCTTGACAAAAGGTGAGCGGTACAAGCCTCAGCCCCCCGCCCTTGCACCATCCACCATAATCTGGATAACTAAAATCACTCACCCATGACCACCACGCAATGGCTCTATGACAAAGGTAGCCAGCCTACATCGCTCAGCTTTTATGAAAGCCTGCTCCATTCATCTCTTGGATACCGCACACCAGCTCAGGTAGAAAATGAGTATTTCAGAAGACAAGATTTACACTTATAATGCCGCTTGACTCAAGAAGTAGAGAACAAGGCCAAGCAATCATGATATTAGAACACGTCCGAATGCTAGCCGACTAACCTATGATGTCCCTCTTCATCTGTTCGAATTCTTCTTTCGTGATTTCGCCTTTGGCATACCTCTTTTTTAATATATCTAATGCACTTTCCGGTTCCCCGCCTTCGCTATGATACCTCCCGGGACCCATCCATCGGGCACAACAACCCCATCGTCGCCCAGCAAATAAGAACACTAAAATAATTATCACGGCGAACATTATCATCGGGATTATCCAGATACCCGCCCAAGGCCACCACATAATATGTTCCGGTCCCATCTTGCACCTCCATTAGAGTTAATATCTAATCAAATGCTGCGTGATACAAATACCGGTCTTTTCTACGCAGGAGTAGATTAAACTCCTTTCCAAATTCATGTTTTATTTTTCTCTTCTACGTTGGCAGTAAACAGGATTGAAGCCATTTTCAGTGCAAAATTGTTTCTATCTTCTTCTAGGAGTTTTGGGAGAAGCATTTCAAGACAATGGGGCATCATCTTCATCATCATTTGTGGCATCATTGGCATTTCTCCTTCTTTACATGAGCCACTCTTAATTTCTTCCGCCATTTTATGCTTTTCTTCCGGTGTCATATCAGCACAACATTTCGACATCATTTTATCCATCATTGCTTTCATTTCTTTTTTATCCATATTCTCCATCATTTTATGCATATCCATTTTATTTGCCTCCTCAAATTCATTTTTTATATCTCTTCATCTATATTTATTGCATTTGTTATGCCAATACTATTAACAAATAATCTATGCGGCATTATGTATGTACACACTTAGTGTGACAATAGTAATGTTGTCTTATGTCAGATAATTGGGCGCAATTTCATAACTCCGATTTTATTATAATGAGTTGAGGAAATAGAATATTTTAAAAGTCCAACTTGAACTCGGCTTGACAAAAGATTAGCGGTACAAGCTTCAGCCCCCCGCCCTTGCACCATCCACCATAATCTGGATAACTAAAATCACTCACCCATGACCACCGTACAATGGCACTATGACAATGAGAACAGGCCGAGGGGCCCCTTCACAGAAGACGAGATCGCCGCGCGAATTACGAGGGGTGAGATACACAGGGACACGCTCGTCTGGGCGGAGCACATGGACGACTGGGTTCCCGCAGGCTCGGTCGGCGAGCTGAGCAAGCACTTCCCCCACCCCGGGGAAGAGGTAGAAGTCACGCTCGCCCCGCACGAAGTTCTCGTGAGCCAGGTGCAGCCGTGGGCGAGGTTCTTCGCCCGCTTTCTCGACTACCTCACGTTCGATTTCGTCATCATCGTTATAGCGATATTCACCGTTATTAATCTGGCGGAGTTTCCGGGCACGACCCCGGTCGAGCTGTACGTCTTCGCCATGGCGACGAGCTTCCTCTGGATCTTCGTCGAAGCGCTTCTTCTGTCCATCTACGGCACGACGCCGGGCAAGTATATCTTCGGCATCAGGGTTCTGGGAGCGAGAGGGAAGAAGCTCTCCTTCGGCGCTGCGTTAAAGCGCGCCCTACTCGTCTGGGTGAAGGGCGTCGGGCTTGCCCTCCCCGTCGTAAATATTGTCACTGCTGTACTGGGCTACAGGCAGCTTGAGAAGAAGCACACAGCTTCGTGGGACCGCGACTCGAACGCTGCCGTCGAGCACCACCATTACAGCATACTTTCCCCCATTTTCTACTTCATCATCATACTCGTGCTGTTGTTTCTTCTGGGCATACTGGCGCTGATAAGATGACCATGCCGTCCGCGTGGACAGTTTATAGACCCCGCATTCAATCCCCTTCTACAATAATCAACTAAAAGGTTGATTATTGTCTTGGTCAGATCGAGTAAATCTGCTGGCACTCTTTCGCTTTTATTATATAATGTGAACATCAATTAAAGAAGGATAACTACAATGCTTAAAAAACAGCGTATCCTGTTCGTGGCTGTTTTTTTAACTTCTTGTTTATTCTACTTTGCTGCAGCCGAAAAAAGTTTTTCCGGGCTGCCCCCGATCGGTACGGACTGCTGTGAGTCCAGTGGCTCGTGCTTTAATCTTTCTCCCGTCCAGGAATGTCTAGGAGAAGTATTCGAAGGCTCCGTTTGTGATGTGGATACAGGAATGTGCAGACAGCGAGTCGCTCCAATATCAAGCCCCGTCCCGACCCTGTCCGAATGGGGACTGGTAGCTATGGCGGCTATTCTAGGCATAGCGGGATATATAGTCGTTCGCAGAAGAAGAGTAAACGCCTAGATCAGAACAACAACGCAATGATCAAAGGAGGGTAACGATGTTTCTCAGGAGGATGACTTGCACTTTAATTATTACACTTGCATTATCCGGCTTTTTCTTCCTCGCCGCAACGGAACAAAGCGACGCCGGAATCGTTCAGATAGAGGATAGGTGCTGTCAGTTTGCTCCTGACGAATGCATCGATTTCAGCGACCTGCAGCCCGGTGAGGCATGCGCCACTGTAGATATAGTGCATAACGCCACGTGCAATGAGCAAACAGGCTTATGCGCGCAGGTCTCCGCAATAAGCCCCGTCCCCACACTCTCCGAATGGGGTTTGGTAGCAATGGCGGTGATATTGGGGATAGCGGGATACATCATCGTCCGCAGAAGGAGAGTAAGCGCTTAAGCCGTACGGCGAAGCGTCACTTTATCCGCCGCTTTTCGTAATATCGGATTTCTTTCGAGTTGGTCAACATCGGTCGGTAACATAGTCTGTAACATAAATGTCGTCTGGCAATTTCTTGCCATTTTGGCTATAATGGAAAAAATCCTGAGAGGAGGATAAGAGTGATGATTAAAACAAGGAATATGTTGTTACTGGCTGCCTTTATAACAACCGCATTTGTATTTCTCGCCGCGACAGAAGAGGGTAATGCCGGACCACCGCCTATGGACCTGACATGCTGCCAGATGGAGGGCTACTGCTTTGATAATTCTGGGGGTCTACCACCTATGAGGTGCCTGATAGATGATATCAGGGAAGGCGAGTTTTGTAACGAGGACCTGGGACTATGTTCGGGATTGATTTCCGACCCGAACCCGATCCCGACCATATCCGAGTGGGGACTCATCGCAATGGCCGGTGTTCTCGGAATCGCGGGATACATTGTCATCCGCAGAAAAAGAGTGAGCACCTAGATCCGGACTCATCATAAGTTCAGCCGATTCCCGAACGGGAAATCCGGCAATCATCCCTCCAAACGGCTTCCGGCTGGCATTTCTCGCCGATCTGTTCTATAATGAGAATAACCGATAAATGGAGGATAAGACTTATGTTCCCGAAGCATATAATTTTGTTCATGATAGTCCTGCTTACGGCAGGTTTCTTCTTCCTCGCTGCACCCGAGCAAAGCCATGCCGGATTTGCCCAGATACAGGTAACGTGCTGCCAGCAGG
>Ga0307426_1000281_pt1 | contig 34650 bp, 22 predicted proteins | sample SalMarWE160340MG_FD_202165 | JGI IMG/M metagenome (GOLD analysis project Ga0307426, IMG submission 202165) | Salt marsh sediment microbial communities from the Plum Island Ecosystem LTER, Massachusetts, United States - WE1603-40 | ecosystem: Environmental > Aquatic > Marine > Intertidal zone >...
AAGAAGGAGGTCATCTGATGGCCAAGGCTAAGTTTGAGCGTACGAAGCCGCATATTAACATAGGGACGATTGGGCATGTTGATCATGGTAAGACGACGTTGACGGCGGCGATTACGAAGGTATTGGGGTTGAAGAAGTTGGCGTCATTTATGCCGTTTGATCAGATTGACAAGGCACCTGAGGAGAAGGAGCGTGGGTTGACGATAGCGATAGCGCATGTGGAGTATGAGACGGACAAGCGTCATTATGCGCACATCGATTGTCCTGGTCATGCGGATTATATTAAGAACATGATTACGGGTGCGGCGCAGATGGATGGTACGATATTGGTGGTATCGGCGGCGGATGGGCCGATGCCTCAGACGCGTGAGCATGTGTTATTGGCCAAGCAGGTGCGGGTGCCGTCTATTGTGGTCTTTTTGAACAAGGTGGACATGGTGGATGATCCTGAGTTATTGGATTTGGTGGAGTTGGAGGTGCGGGAGTTGCTCAGTGGGTATGATTTTCCTGGAGATGACATACCGGTGGTGCGGGGCAGTGCGCTCAAGGCTTTGGAGAGTGATTCTGATGATCCTGCGGCGGCTGAGTATGAGTGTATATGGAATTTGATGAATGCGGTGGATGAGTCGATACCGGAGCCGGTGCGGGATGTGGACAAGGATTTTTTGATGCCGATAGAGGATGTGTTTACGATATCTGGGCGAGGTACGGTGGTTACCGGTCGAGTTGAGCGTGGGATAGTGAAGGTGAGTGAGGAGATAGAGATTGTGGGTATTAAGGACACGGCCAAGACGGTGGTCACGGGTGTGGAGATGTTTCGTAAGGTATTGGATGAGGGTCGTGCGGGGGACAACATTGGGGTATTGTTGCGGGGGGTTAAGCGTGAGGAGGTTGAGCGTGGTCAGGTATTGGCCAAGCCTGGTAGTATCACGCCGCATTTAAAGTTTAAGGGTGAGGTATATGTATTGACCAAGGAGGAGGGGGGTCGGCACACGCCGTTTTTTAATGGGTATCGTCCGCAGTTTTATTTTCGTACGACGGATGTGACGGGGGTGGTGACGTTGCCCGAGGGTGTGGAGATGGTGATGCCGGGGGATAATGTGAGCATACAGGTGGAGTTGATCACCCCTATTGCGTTGGAGAAGGAGTTGCGGTTTGCCATTCGGGAGGGTGGCCGCACCGTAGGAGCAGGGGTCGTCACCGAGGTCGTGGAATAAGGACGGGATCCGATGCGGACAATAATCACCCTTGCCTGTACAGAGTGTAAGAGGAGAAATTATACCACTACGAAAAATAAGAAGACGAAACCGGATAAGCTTGATTTTAGGAAATATTGCCGTTTTTGTCAGAGGCATACACAACACAGAGAAATACGATAGACTCAGGGATTGTACAATTACAATAAGGTTACGCTACCTTGTTTAAAAAAGTGAGGCCAGTAGCTCGAACGGCTAGAGCACCGGACTCCAAATCCGGGGGTTGGGGGTTCGAATCCCTCCTGGCCTGCCAGTGATTGCTCATCATTCTATCCGAATATCTTGCTCATCCTGAGTCACGCAATATGGGGAAGGGAGTATTATGGGCGGTACGGTACAAAAGATTTTTCAATTTTTAAAAGAGGTGAGGTTCGAGCTCAAGCGGGTTACGTGGCCCTCTCGCAAGGAAACGCTCGCGGGGACTATGGTGGTTTTGATTATTGTCTTGATTGCTGCGAGCTTTTTAGGGATCGTGGACGTCGGGCTCTCCAAAGTGATCAAAACGGTCCTCAGCCACTGACCACAGAGGAACAGAAAAAAGAAAAGATCACACTATGCCACAAAAATGGTATATCGTTCATACGTACTCTGGATATGAAAACAAGGTAAAAACATCTCTGGAGGAACGAACCAGAAAATTTGAAGAGGAAAAAGAGAGACAGAAGGAACAGAATGTGCGGGGGCACTATATCTCTGAAATCTTAGTCCCTACGGAGACGGTTATAGAGTTGGTCAAGGGGAGAAAAAAGACCTCCTCACGCAAGATATTCCCCGGCTATATCCTGGTTAAGATGGATCTGAATGATGAAACCTGGCACTTAGTAAAAGACACCCCCAAGGTAACGGGGTTTGCGGGCAGTCGAATGCAACCTACCGCCCTTGCCGACGAGGAGGCGGAGGCGATCATCACCCAGATCACTGAGGGTGCCTTTACTCCGAAACCAAAGGTCATCTTTGATGAAGGAGAGAGCGTACGGGTAATCGACGGTCCTTTCGCCAATTTTGTGGGGACAGTCCAAGAGGTAAAGACCGACAAGAGAAAAGTCAAGGTCCTCATCAGTATATTCGGCAGGGAAACCCCCATTGAATTAGACTTTATTCAGATAGAACGTAATTAAGCAGGAGAGACATCATGGCGAAGAAAAAAGAGGTGATAGGATCGATTAAGTTACAGATACCGGCCGGGCAAGCCTCGCCTTCACCTCCGGTAGGCCCTGCCCTGGGGCAACACGGTCTCAATATCATGGATTTTTGTAAGGCCTTTAACGAAAAGACCAAGGGACAGGAAGGAACCATCATCCCGGTGGTTATCACCGTCTATGCCGACAGGACGTACACTTTTATAACAAAAACCCCTCTCACCTCGGTCCTCTTAAAACAGGCCGCTCAAATCGCTAAAGGGTCTGGGGAACCCAACAGGACCAAAGTGGGGGAAGTCACCCGTGAGCAGATCAACGAGATAGCCCGGATCAAGATGCCTGATCTCAACGCCAATGATCTCGAGGGGGCCGTCAAGATGGTTGAAGGAACAGCCAGGAGCATGGGAATCACAATAGCATAAGGAAAGGTACTATGGGTAAAGCGGGCAAAAAATACAGAGAAGCCAAAAATAAGATCGATAGGACCAAACGATATACCCTGGAAGAGGCCCTCCAGCTCCTCCCTGAAACCTCCTACGTCCGCTTCGATGAGGGTATCGATGTCGCCATCCGTCTGGGGGTAGATCCCAAAAAACCCGACCAAATGGTTAGGGGAACGGTGATCCTCCCCCATGGGACGGGAAAGGAGGTGAAGGTCTTGGTCTTCGCCCAGGGCGAAAAGGAGAAAGAGGCACGGGAGGCGGGGACCGATTATGTAGGCGGAGAAGATTTGGTGGAAAAGATATCAAAAGGCTGGCTGGACTTCGATAAGGCCATCGCCACCCCTGATATGATGAAAGTGGTCAGCACCGTGGGCAAAATCTTGGGACCACGAGGGCTCATGCCCAACCCCAAGGTAGGTACGGTAACCTTTGAGGTGGGCAAGGCAGTTCAGGACATCAAGTCCGGAAAAGTGGAATTCAAGGTAGATAAGGCAGGCAATCTCCATGTTTCTGTGGGGAAGGTCTCGTTCGGCCAAGAAAAGCTGCAGGAGAATCTTCTTGCCCTGTTGGATTCCGTCACCAAGGCAAAGCCAGCCTCAAGCAAGGGGGCCTATGTGAAGGGACTCACCATCTCCACGACGATGGGCCCAGGAATCAAGGTTGATCCCCTCTCGGTAAGGGATTTCACGAGGACGTAGTAGCTAAAAGGGAGGAAAATAGGTTGCAGAGGAAAAAAAAAGAAGCGTTGGTAGCTCATTTACATGATAAATTTAAGGAGGCCAAGGCCACCATCCTCACGGATTTTACCGGACTCAACGTAGAGCAGATAACCGATCTGCGCCGCACGCTGAAAAAGAGCGCGGTGGAATATACCGTGGTTAAAAATACCCTGTTACGGCGCGCCTCACACGATACCGACATCGAGCTTCTCGCGGAATACTTTGTCGGTCCCATTGCCATCGCCCTTGCCTATGAAGATCCGGTGGCGCCGGCGAAGATCTTGACGGACTTCAGCAAAGAGCAACCTGTCCTTGAGGTTAAGGCGGGAGTGATAACAGGGACCGTGCTCACCCCGCAGGATATCAAGGCCCTGGCCTCTCTCCCGAGCAAAGAAGTTTTGTTGGCCAAGTTCGTGTCGCTGTTAAAGTTCCTTCCCACCCGTCTTGTCCAAGTCCTCAACACCCCCGTGCAGGGCTTGGTGTCGACATTGGCCGGGGTCAAAGAAACAAAAGAGAAGACATAAAAAAAGCAAATCGGGGGTGCTTCCCCCCCCCCAAAGAAGTCCTTAAGGAGGTAAGAAAGGAAATGACAAAGGCTAAGCTGACGAAAGAGGATGTGATCAAGTATATTGAAGAGATGCCTGTGTTGGAGTTGGCGGAATTGGTTAAAGAACTAGAGGATCGTTTTGGGGTGACAGCCGCGGCTCCCATGGCTGTAGGTGTGGCGCCAGCAGCTGCGCCAGGTGCTGCTGCAGCCCCCGCTGAAGAGGAGCAAGTGGAGTTCGACGTCGTCCTGACCGGTTTTGGCGACAAGAAAATCCAGGTAATCAAGGCGGTGCGCGAGGTGACCAGTCTCGGTCTCAAGGAGGCCAAAGACCTGGTAGAGGGCGTTCCACAACCGGTAAAGGAAAAAATCGCAAAAGAAGAGGCCGACAAGATCAAGCAGAAGCTGGAGGAAGCTGGGGGGACTGCAGAGATCAAATAGCGGTGCTCAAGGATACAACGGTTATTGAGAGGGGGCTTCTCACATGCTTGGCAGCAAAAAAGCAAGCAGGTGACGGGGGGAGTCCCTTTCCCCACCTAATTGTAACTCAAAAGAGGGAAGTTATATGGCACGTTCCGTGATTGATTGCCGAAGGCTCCGGAAGAATTTCGGTAAAATAAAGGAAATTCAGGAGACCACAAATCTCATTGAAATCCAGCTGCGTTCTTATGAGCAGTTCCTACAACATGATGTCCCCCCGGAAGAGCGCACGGATATAGGCTTACAAGGTGTCTTCAAACAAGTCTTTCCCATCAAGGACTTCTATGAAACGGTGGAGCTGCGCTTTGTAAAGTATCGTTTGGGCAAACCCAAGTACGATGTGCAAGAGGCTTTGCTGAAGGGGATAACCTATGCTGCTCCCCTGCGGGTGACCACCCAACTGATCATCTACGATGTGCAAGAGGGGGTGAAAACCGGTCAAATAAAGGCCATTAAAGAGCAGGAAGTGTACTTTGGTGAAGTCCCCTTAATGACCGAAAACGGTACCTTTATCATCAATGGCACAGAGAGGGTGATTGTCAGTCAACTCCATCGTTCACCTGGTGTCTTCTTTGACCATGAGTTGCCCAAAACACATATGGGGAGACCCATCTACTTCTCCCGCATTATACCCTATCGGGGGTCATGGATCGATCTGGAATTTGACCAGAAGGACATCCTCTATGTACGAATCGACAGGAGGAGAAAAATCCCCGTAACGGTCTTTCTCAAGGCCCTCGGTTATTCCATACAGGAACTCTTGGATATCTTCTATCACAAAGAGAAGATCATCGTGGACCCCGAAGGATTTCACAAAAAGGTGGATCACAACCTCATGGTGGGACAACGGGCCTCGGCGGATATCATAGCCCCCAAGACAAACGAGCTACTCGTCAAGAAGAACAGGAAGATTACCGAGGGGCTCATGAAGAAACTCGAGACCGCGGGTATCTTTGAGGTCGCTGTCGAACCCGATACCTTGGTGGGAAGGATTACTTCACAGAATATTGTTGATCCTGTTACCGGCGATATCATCGTTGAGATCAACCGGGATTTGACCGAGGAAACCATTAATGAGATCAGAGAGCGAGAGGTCAAGGAATTTGAGATCCTCCTCATCGAGGAACTCAAGAGCAGCCCCTCTATGAGGGAAACCATCTTGGCGGATAAAATCGTCCTTTCGGACGAAGAAAGGCAACAGTTGGCCGTTGTCGATCCCGCCAGCATTGCGCAAAAAGAGCAGGAAAAGGCCTGCATCGAAATCTACCGACGCCTTCGACCGGGTGACCCACCCACCTTGGAGACCGCCAGAACCCTCTTTAACAACCTCTTCTTTAATCCCGAGCGATATGACCTCTCCAAGGTGGGGCGAATGAAGATAAATCATAAGTTGAACCTGAACGTCCCCCTCGAGGTAACCACCCTCCGACGCGAGGATATATTGGAGGTAGTACGTTACCTCATCGGCCTCAAAGAGGGGAAAGGGAGTGTTGACGATATCGATCACCTGGGCAACCGTCGGGTGAGGACCGTGGGGGAACTCCTACAGAACCAATTCCATATCGGTTTGGTCAGGGTGGAAAGGGCCATCAAAGAGCGGATGAGCCTCCAGGAGGTGGAAACACTCATGCCCCATGATCTCATCAACTCAAAACCCCTGACAGCAGTGGTGAGGGAGTTCTTCGGAAGCAGTCAACTTTCTCAATTCATGGATCAAACCAACCCCCTTTCCGAGATCACCCATAAGAGGCGGTTGAGTGCCTTGGGACCAGGAGGCCTCACCAGAGAAAGGGCCGGTTTCGAAGTCCGTGATGTGCATCCTTCACATTACGGGAGGATTTGCCCTATTGAAACCCCTGAAGGCCCTAATATCGGGTTGATCGTCTCCTTAAGCACCTATGCTCGTGTTAATGAGTACGGTTTTATCGAAACGCCGTGCCGCACAGTAGAAAACGGGCGGGTTACCAATACCGTTGAATACCTCTTCGCCCTGGATGAGGAACAATACACCATCGCTCAAGCCAACGCCCCCATTGATGAGGAGGGGAATTTTACCTCCCCCTTGGTCTCTGCCAGGAAGGCCGGGGAATTCGTCATCGTAAAACCTGAGGAGGTGGACTACATGGATGTCTCCCCCAGGCAACTGGTCAGCGTAGCCAGCTCTCTCATCCCCTTCTTGGAGAATGATGACGCCAACCGCGCTTTGATGGGTTCCAATATGCAGCGACAGGCGGTTTCCCTGCTGCGCACCGAGGCACCCCTGGTCGGCACCGGGATGGAACAAATAGTAGCCAGAGACTCGGGGGTCACGGTGAGGGCCAAAAGAGAAGGCGTCGTAGAAAGTGTGGATGCCTCGCGGATCGTAGTCAAGGCAGAGGAAGATGGGAAAGGGGTGGGGGTGGACATCTACAACCTCACCAAGTATCAACGCTCTAATCAGGGGACATGTATCAATCAGAAGCCAATCGCTGCTCAAGGTGAGCGTATAGAAAAAGGGGAGGTCATCGCAGACGGTCCCTCTACGCATATGGGTGAACTGGCCTTAGGGCGCAATGTCCTCGTCGCCTTCATGCCCTGGGGGGGGTATAACTTTGAGGATTCCATGCTCATTAATGAGAAACTCTTGAAAGAAGATATATATACCTCTATACATATCGAGGAGTTAGAGTGCGTGGCGCGAGATACCAAACTTGGCAAGGAAGAGATTACCCCCGATATTCCCAATGTGGGCGAGGAAATGCTCAAGGATCTCGATGAGAGTGGGGTTATCCGCGTTGGGGCAGAGGTGAAACCAGGGGATATCTTGGTGGGCAAAATCACCCCAAAGGGGGAAACCCAACTCTCCCCCGAGGAGAAATTATTGCGGGCCATCTTCGGCGAGAAGGCGAGCGATGTCAAGGACACATCACTACGGGTCCCCCATGGAATCGAAGGGGTCGTCATCGATGCCAAGGTCTTCACGAGGAGAGGAACGGAGAAAGATAAGAGGACCAAGGAGATCGAGGAAGAAGAGGAGAAAAAGATCATCAATGATCGAGATGCGGAGATCAACATCATCGAGACCTACACGAAAGAGCGCCTGCACGGGCTGCTACTCGGAAAGAAGACCACCGCACCCCTCAAGGACGACCTGAAGGGTAAGACCGTCGTGGAGAAGTGGATTAAACTGACTGAAGAAACCCTCACACACATACCCTGGGAGCGATGGCGTGAGATCCCTATCAGTGACGAGCACATCATAATGGAAGTGGATCACATCACCACCGGTGGTATCAGAGAGATCGAGGCGATCAAGGAACGGGCAGAGGAAAAATTAAAAAAGCTGGAAGCAGGAGACGAACTCCTCCCCGGGGTAAGCAAGGTGGTGAAGGTCTACATCGCCATGAAGCGGAGGCTCTCGGTGGGAGATAAAGTCTCCGGGCGGCATGGCAATAAAGGGATCGTATCGCGAATACTCCCTGAAGAAGACATGCCCTATCTTGAGAACGGGACCCCCGTAGATATGGTCCTGAACCCCTTGGGGGTGCCTTCACGGATGAACTTAGGTCAAATCTTGGAAACCCACCTCGGTTGGGCAGCCAAGGGTCTGGGCAAGAAAATCGACGAATATCTGAGCAATGGTAAGGGGGTAGATGAGTTAAGGAGCTTCCTCAAGGAGATCTTCACCTCGGAGGAGGTCACCAAGGCTATTGACAAGGCATCAAAGACTGAGTTGATGAGGTTCGCTCAACTGTTACGGGACGGCATCTATATGTCGGTTCCGGTCTTTGATGGGGCATCTGAGGAAGAAATCAAAGAAGCCTTGAAAAGGGCTGGGCTCCCCGTCACAGGCCAAGCTACCCTGTATGATGGTCGCACTGGAGAATCCTTTGATCACCCCGTCACGGTAGGGTACATGTACATGCTCAAGCTCCACCACCTGGTGGACGACAAGATCCACGCCCGTTCCATTGGACCATATTCCCTGGTGACGCAGCAACCCTTGGGTGGGAAGGCTCAATTCGGCGGCCAGCGGTTGGGTGAAATGGAGGTCTGGGCTCTCGAGGCCTATGGGGCCGCACACGCATTACAGGAATTTTTGACGGTGAAATCCGACGACCAAGCCGGTAGAACCAGGGCCTATGAGGCCATCGTCAAGGGCAAGAACGTACTCGAACCGGGCATTCCGGAATCCTTTAATGTCCTCGTCAAGGAACTGCAGGGGCTCTGTCTCGACGTTGAGCTCCTGGAGGAAGAAAAGAAACCCAACAAGAAGCAATAACCGACAAGGAGGTTTTTGCCTTGGAAGAGTATCTACTCTCATTTTTTGAAAAGCCTACGGATCCATCGAATTTTAATGCCATTAAGATTGCCTTGGCCGCCCCGGATCAAATCAGGAGTTGGTCCCACGGGGAGGTAAAGAAACCGGAAACGATTAACTACCGGACCTTTAAGCCGGAACGAGACGGCCTCTTCTGTGCCAGGATATTTGGACCGGTAAAGGATTATGAGTGCAACTGCGGCAAGTACAAGCGGATGAAGCATAGAGGGATCGTCTGTGAGAAGTGCGGCGTAGAGGTGATCCAAACCAAGGTCCGCCGAGAGCGGATGGGGCACATAGAGTTAGCAGCACCCGTAGCCCACATCTGGTTCTTAAAGAGCATTCCCAGCAAGATCGGGACGTTCCTCGATATGACCTTGAAGGAACTTGAGCGGGTTCTGTACTTCGAATCCTATTGCATCATCGACCCCAAAGACACACCGCTCAAACAAGGGGATCTGATCAGCGAGGAAAAATATCGGGAGATCAGGGAAAAATACGGTGATGATGCCCTCGAGGCAGGGGTTGGGGCAGAGGCCGTCAAAAAGCTCCTGCAAACGGTGGATGTAACGACGGTGGCTGAGCGCCTCCGCTTTGAAATGAAAGAGACCCAATCTGAGGCCAAGCGTAAAAAGTTGGCCAAGCGCCTGCGGGTCATCGAATCCTTTCGCGACTCGGGGAATAAGCCGGAGTGGATGATCTTGGATGTCATCCCCGTCATCCCCCCTGACCTGAGACCGCTGGTCCCCCTTGACGGCGGGCGATTCGCCACCTCTGACCTCAATGATCTCTATCGGAGGGTCATCAACCGAAACAATCGCCTCAAGAGGCTCTTGGAGTTAAACGCCCCTGACATCATCATCCGCAATGAAAAGAGGATGCTGCAGGAGGCTGTGGACGCCCTCTTCGACAACGGCAAGCGGGGGAGGGTGATCACCGGTGCCAATAAAAAACCGCTGAGGTCCTTGAGCGACATGCTCAGGGGCAAACAGGGGAGATTTCGCCAAAACCTTTTGGGCAAGCGTGTGGATTACTCAGGAAGGTCGGTCATCGTCATCGGACCGGAGTTGCGCCTGCATCAGTGTGGCCTGCCCAAGAAGATGGCCTTGGAGCTCTTCAAACCATATATCTACAACAAGCTGGAGGAACGGGGATACGTAACCACGGTCAAGAGCGCCAAGAAGATGGTAGAGAAAGAAAGGCCTGAAGTATGGGATATCCTCGAGGAGGTAATTCGGGAACACCCCATTCTCCTCAACAGGGCCCCTACCCTGCACCGGCTGGGCATTCAGGCCTTTGAGCCTCTCCTCATAGAGGGGAAGGCCATTCAGCTCCATCCACTCGTATGCCTTGCCTTCAACGCCGACTTTGACGGGGATCAGATGGCCGTGCATGTTCCCCTCTCAGTGGAGGCCCAGACCGAGGCGCGGGTGCTGATGATGTCCACCAATAATATCCTCTCACCTGCTCACGGGAAACCGATTATCGTCCCCACCCAGGATATCGTCATGGGTCTCTATTACATGACGAGAGACAAGGATTTTGCAAAAGGGGAAGGGAAGGTCTTCGCCAGCCCGGAGGAGGTGCGAATCGCCTATGATGCCGATGCAGTGGACATGCAAGCCCGCATCAAGGTGCGGATGAACGGCAACAAGGTGGAAACCACCGTGGGCAGAATCCTCCTCAGAGAGGTCGTCCCCGAAGAAATCCCCTTTGATTTGATCAACAGGGTGATGAACAAGAAGGCGGTGGCCAACCTCATCGATTACGCGTACCGGGTGGCGGGGAATAAGAAGACCGTTATCTTGGCAGACAAATTAAAGGATTTGGGCTTCGCCTATGTCACCAAATCCGGCCTCTCTATTGGTATCAACAATATCCACATCCCCGCTCGCAAGGCCCACCTCCTGGAACAGGCCACCAAAGAGGTGGAACGAATCAGACAGCAATATATTGACGGACTGATCACCGATGGAGAGCGGTATAACAAGGTAATCGACATCTGGGCTCAGCTCACCGAGGAGATCGCCGATGAGATGATGAAGGAACTGGGGACGGAGAAGGTAAAGGACCCTGAGGGTAACGAAAAGGGCATACCGAGCTTTAACCCCATCTTTATGATGGCCGATTCGGGGGCCCGGGGCACCGCCCAACAGATACGCCAGTTGGCCGGGATGCGGGGGTTGATGGCCAAGCCGTCAGGGGAGATCATCGAAACCCCCATCACTGCAAACTTCAGGGAAGGGCTCACCGTCTTACAGTACTTCGTCTCCACCCATGGGGCCCGGAAGGGGTTGGCGGACACCGCCCTCAAAACGGCAAACTCCGGCTATCTCACCAGAAGATTGGTTGACGTTGCCCAGGATGTCATCGTCAGCGAAATTGATTGTGGCACCATGGACGGGATATACGTCTCCTCCCTCGTTGAAGGTGGCGAGATCATCGAACCCATGGTCGAGCGGATTCTGGGGAGGGTGGCCTTGGAGGATATCAAGGACCCCTTTACCGATGAGGTCATCGTCAAGGCAAGCCACGAGATCGATGAAGATGCGCTGCAGAAGATCGCAGATGCGGGATTGGATCGTGTGAAGATCCGTTCGGTGCTCACCTGCGAGTCCAAGCAAGGTGTCTGTGCCCACTGTTACGGAAGGGATTTGGCCCGCGGACGGATCGTCGACATCGGTGAGGCCGTCGGGGTCATCGCCGCCCAGTCCATAGGGGAGCCAGGTACCCAGCTCACCATGAGGACCTTCCATATCGGGGGTACGGCGAGCAAGCGGGCCGAGGAGACCGCCCTGGAGGCCAAGATGGAGGGGACGGTCAAGTATATCGACCTGCGGACCGTACGCAACAGAGAGGGGATGCCGGTAGTCATGAGCCGCAAGGGCGAAATCGCCCTCGTGGATGAAGAGGGGAGGGAGCGCAAGCGCTATCCGGTCGTATACGGGGCGAAGCTGGGGGTAGCAGAGGGACAACAGGTCAAGGAAGGGGAGTTGATCGCAGAGTGGGACCCCTATACCATCCCCATCATTACGGAGGTCCCCGGGTTGGTGAAGTTCGGCGATATCCTTGAGGGGATCACCATGCAAGAGCAGGTGGATGAGGTGACTGGTCACGCCCATAGGGTTATTATCGAGAGCAAGGAAGGCGAACTCCGGCCTCGAATATCCATCAAACAGGAGCGGGTCGACGCAGAGGGGAAAAAGACCCTGGAGACTGAGGCCCGGTACCTCCCGCCTGTCGGCTCCAATATCTATGTGAAGGAAGGCGAACCGGTTGAGGCGGGTGATGTTTTGGTGAAGATACCGCGGGAAACCACAAAGACCAAAGATATTACCGGTGGTCTCCCCCGTGTGGTCGAGCTTTTTGAAGCGAGACGGCCCAAGGAATATGCCCTCATCAGCGAGATAGACGGAACGGTAAGCTTCGGCAAGATGGTCAAGGGGAAGCGAAAGGTAAGCGTTACACCGGAGGTGGGCGAACCCAAGGAATATGCCATCCCCAAGGGCAAACACATCAGCGTGCACGAAGGGGAAGTCGTCAAGGCGGGAGAGCCCCTCATGGATGGAAGCTCTAATCCCCACGATATTCTGAAGGTCTTAGGGGATAAGGAGTTGGCTCGATTTTTGGTGGACGAGATCCAGGAAGTATATCAACTGCAAGGCGTCAAGATCAATGATAAGCACATTGAGGTCATTGTCAGACAAATGCTCAAGCGGGTGAAGATCAACGACGTGGGGGATACTCGATTCATCGTGGACGAACAAATAGAAAAACACATCTTTAAAGAAGAAAACGAGCGGGTCCTCAAAGAAGGGGGGAAACCGGCCATTGCTGATCCCCTCTTTCTGGGCATCACCAAGGCCTCCCTCATCACGGACAGTTGGGTATCAGCCGCCTCCTTTCAGGAGACCACCCGGGTCCTGACCCAAGCAGCAGTCGAGGGGAAGATCGATACGTTACGGGGGCTGAAAGAAAACGTCATCATGGGGAGGTTGGTCCCCGCGGGGACCGGAAATCCCCGCTATCGCGATATCAGACCCGTTGTCGAAGGCGGGTATCCCCCCCCGCCCCTGGAGGCAATGGAAATAGTTCAGGAAGGCGAAGAAGGGGATCTCGCCGTGTCGGATTAATCCAACACCTTCAGTTTTTTTGCAGCGATCTCCGCCTGAGGTGACTGAGGATATTCTTGTATCACCTTCTGCAAGAGGAGTTTGGCATCGACCCGATCACCCAGGTTCAGAAAGGAGAAGCCCTGTTTGAGGAGGGCGTGAGGAACTTTATCTCCTTTTGGATATTGTTGTAATACCTTCTCGTACTCCAAGATGGCTCGCTCATAATCCCCTTGCTGATAGTAAGATTCACCGATCCAATACCGTGCGTTATCCGCGTATTCTGATGTGGGGTATGTGCGGAGAAATGCCTCGAACAGTCGAAGAGCACCGGGGTAGTCGCCATTTTTGAAGGTGCCGTAGGCCTTTTGGTAGGCCCCCTCCATATCCTCCTTCGGCTCCTCCTCCGAGGGTGGAGGGGAAACAGGCGTAGTGGGTGTAGTGGTTGGGATAGCAGCGACCTCCCCCGGCTTCGTATCGGGGGGGGATATCTTGGACTCATAATCCTGCTTCAACTCCGCTACGTCATCGGCGATCTTATTGAGCAGCTGTCGATCCTCTTCGATATTCGCCCTGAGGATCTTGATCTCCTGCTGCATCTCTGCAATAGTGGTCTCAAAATCGACCCAGTTCTGCTGCATCTCAGAGGTAACCCTCCCCCTGAGGATCTCGACCTTGCGCTGCAGGTCATCAACCTGCCCCTGCAGATACGCTACCTCCCTGGTGGTAGCACACCCCACCAGCAGAAACAGGATGAACGGGAAAACGGCGACAACGACATGACGGGCCTTCATCGAAACCCTCCTTTTTTACATAATATATGTCTCATCCAGGCCGGTGCGGATCAAGCTTTTATTTGGAGAGAATAATAAAGTGGCACCTCCTGTTCTTGACCCAGGCCTCTTCGGTATGCCCTGAATCCGCCGGCATCTCTTCACCATAGCTGATGGTGGAGAGCTGATCGCCTTTCACGCCGAGCCTGATCAGATAGAGCTTGGCGCTCACTGCTCGCCTTTCTCCCAGTGCCAGGTTATATTCGCTGCTCCCCCGTTCGTCACAATGCCCCTCGATCTGTATCACGAGGTTGGGATGAGCTAATGCTGTCTTGGCGTTCTCAGTCAATATCCTCCTGGCCTCGTCGCTGAGGTCATACCGGTCAAACGCGAAGTAAATATCCTTCAAAAAGGTGGTCTCCAGCACCTCCCCTTCGATCCCCGGATATCGCTTCGTTATGAGGCTATCTTCAAAGACCTTCGTCTCCTCCGCTTCACGCAAGGCCTGCTCGTCCTCAGGAGTGGTGACGGTCTTCTTTTTCTTCACCAGCTCGTATTGACAGCTCGTAAGGCTCACGAGAAGCAGGACCGCAAGCACCATTATCCATACCCAACTCTTTTCCCTCCTTATCATCATTGCAAACCTCCTTTCTCAACGGATCAATGTATTATTGCAGCCATGGTGACCATGCCGGCTCTGTTTCGTTGGGCAGGGAATTGGTCACCCTCCAGGAACCACCCCCATCGGCGGTCATAATGTAGAGGTCAGCGTTCCCCCCAAGTCTTCCCCCAATCTTGGAAGTAAAAACGATATGCCGACCGTTCGGGGCCCATGATGGATGCTCATTGTTCCCCTTCTTGGTCAACCTCTTCAAACCGGTTCCATCCGGTCTGATAGTAAAGATATGAAACACCCCTCCCACCTGCCCGGCAAAGGCGATCTTGTCGCCTTTCGGGGACCAGGCAGGGGAACAATTGTAGTTTCCTTCATAGGTCAGCCTTCTGATCTTCCCGGTGGGGAGATCCATGATATAGATTTGAGGATTCCGTGACCGGTCGGCGACGAAGGCAATCTGTTTCCCATCAGGAGACCACGCCGGCGAAGCCTTATTGTCCCAGGAACGGGTGAGTCGGAGAGGATTCTTGCCGCGCGAATCCACGAGGTATATCTCCGTGTTCTCGTCCCCGCTCATCATCAGTGCAATCCGCTTGCCGTCAGGAGACCACGCCGGGGCGGCATTGAGCCCGCGGGCATTAGACAGGAGGATATCACTCGTTGTGGAAAGGAATATCTGATACAAATCGGGATTACGGCGGCGAAAACACGTGAAAAGGAGGCTCTTCCCGTCTGGATGCCACGCAGGGGAGATGTTGATGGAACCATTATGGGTAACCGTCTGTATATTGAATCCATCGACATCCATGAGGGAGATCTCTTTGTTTCCGGTGCCGTCTGTTATAAAGGCTATCTTTGTCTGAAAGATCCCCTGCTCCCCGGTCAACTGCCGGATGATCTCATCGACCATACGGTGGACCATATCCCGCACCCCCTCCTGTGTCCCGCGGTACCGCTTGCCCGCTATATAAATATGTTGGACCACATCGAAGAGCCTGAAATCGGCCGAGACCCGCTCCCCCTCTGCCTTGAGGCCGACCGACAGCAAAAACTCGGCCCCCGCATCCACCCATGCCTTGTAATCCACATTCCCCTCGGTGATATACGCCCCCCCTTGGGGCATCTTCTCCCGCTCTATGAGGTAGAAGAGGTCTGAAATGGTGAGGTTCTGTAAAAGGGTCTCCTCCATCTCCCGCCTGATCTCCGGCGGTGTGCTGCCGAATCCTTCGATCCCTGGCAGGGCCAGATAGAATTTGCGGATCTGCGGGGCGCCGATATCGATATAGATAATTCCCTTGCTAACAGTCGGGGTAAAGAGCACTCCTAGAGTAAGCACGCAAAAAACAAATAACCATTGCAATAATCTCATATTTCATCACCTCAAGCTCGAACTTTTAAAACTCCGGGGTATGTTTATGGGCTCCTTGCCCGGCGGCGGAGGGAAGGGGGCGGCCCTATTTATGGCCCGTCTGACCGCGTCATCAAAATTGGGGTTACCGGAGAACTCGTCAAACCGGGGGTTCACTTGCCCCCTCTCGTCAACCTCAATAACGACCTTTACCTCTAACTCCTCCTCTGACCAGATATTAAGAATAACCCAAAATCCCTTCACTTTCTCAGAAACCATGTCTTTGTATTGCTCAATCTCAGCAGCGGTCACCTCAGGGGTTCGGGAATCCCCTTGCTCCGGCGCTGGATACTTTCGCTTAAGCGCCTCGATCGTAGCCGACAGCTGCTCCTCAGGGTTCGGTGCCAGCTTCTCGGTTTTCTCCTTGTTCTCCTGCTCAGTACCCGCATCGGCCACGACCGCCTTGTCTTCCTTCTTGACTTCTTCCTTCTTCTCTACCTCCTTTACTTCCTCCTTTTTCACTTCCTCCTTCTTTACCTCTTCCCTTGTTACCTCCTCTTTTTTTACTTCCTCTTGTTTTATTTCCTCTCTTTTTACCTCCTCCACCTTCTGCTGAACCGCTGGTTCCTCCGCCTTCTGCGGGGCGGGTTGTTCCACCGCCAACGGCACAAGGTCTACCATGTAAAAATTCGGCTGAGGGGAGATTTCTTTGGAGATCAGGGGGATCGTATCCAACAAAGTCAAGATGAAGAAGTGGACCACCGTCGACAAAATGGTGGCCACTATGATCCTGAAGCCCTTGCCCTTCATGGTGATCAAGGCCTCCCGTGTATAAGAAAATCAAGAAACCGGCGCGCCGGAGGAGAAAGGTCCCTCCCCTTGGGGACCACGGCAAAGAATTCCCTCTGTAAGGCACCCTGCCCCCGTACCGTGATCTCTTGTATGCTCCCCCCTGCTATCTCTTCTTGCACCGCGAGATCGGATATGATACCGAGGCCGATCCCCCCCTTCACCCCCTCCTTGACTGCGGTAGAGCTCCCCACCTCACCGATGATATTCCAATCATCCAAGCGATATCCAGCCCCGTGCACACATTCCTCAAAGGTCTTGCGCGTCCCCGATCCCCGCTCCCTCATCAGGAGGGGGGCCGTACGCAGTGCCTCCCAGGAAACCTCCCCCTGCAAGGCCAGCGGATGCTCGGGGTGCGCGATAATAATCACTCGATCGTGAAACAGGGGATAGGCATCTACCCTGTCCGCATCGAACTGCATCCCCACCACCCCTACCTCTATGCCTCCGGCAATGAGCAGATCGACGACCTCCTGAGAATCCGCGATGAAGAGACTGATGGTGATACCGGGTGCCTCTTTGTGGAAACCTCCCATGACCCGTGGCAGAAAATACTCACCGGGGATGGTGCTCCCCCCAATCGTTATCCGCCCCTTGATGAGATGGGAGAACTCAGAGAGGGCATTGTGCGCCTCATCACGGAGCTTCAGGATCTCTTTTGCATAGCGGTAGAAGATCCTCCCCCCGTTGGTGAGTGCAACCCGTCTGCCCAGACGGTCAAAGAGCTTGAGCCCCACGCTCTGCTCGAGGGAGGCGATGTGTCCGCTCACGGTGGGTTGGGTGAGATAGACAGCTTCACCTGCTCGGGAGAAGCTTTCCAACTCAGCTACCTTACAAAAGGTCTCAAGGTGTTTCATGTCCATAGGCTCGTGGACTTGGGCTTGCCTCTGGATCTGTACGTTGTTAATATGATATCGGCTTCATCGGGAAAGTTCAAGGAGAAATTATTCCGCATGTCCAAAATTATCCTTGGCATTCACGGCCTGGGGAATAAGCCGCCGAAGCGGTTGCTTGAGCGATGGTGGAAGGACGCCCTGAAAGAAGGCCTGCGGGGAATCGGCCGTCCGAGGCGTTTTTTCAGATTTCGGTTGGTCTATTGGGCCCACTGTCTGCACCCACAACCTCTTGATCCGAACGTAAAAGACAAGAAAAATTCCCTGTACATTGCAAATCCGTACATCCCGGCCAGCACCGTTCACAAGAAAAGGCCGACCTCATTGAGCAAAAAGGTCTTGGACTATATCCGCCGACAGCTCCGTAAGATCATGATCAATGAGGACCTGTCCATCAACTACACGGCGGTCACGGACCTTATCATACGACGCTATTTCAGAGACCTTGACGTCTACTACTCCAAGCAATGCCAGGACAGGAACCAATGCATGAGCCCGGCCAAAGAGGTAATCCGCGAGGAACTCTCCCGGATGTTACGGAAGTACCGCAAGAGAGATATCCTGCTCATCGGGCATTCCATGGGCTCCATTATTGCCTACGATGTCCTGACCTATTCAGTCCCGGATGTCCAGATACATACCCTCGTAACCATGGGTTCACCCTTGGGTCTGCCGCCGATCATGGTCAAGATACTTGCTGAACAGGGGAAGAAACCGAAAAAGCACATCACCTCCCGGACACCGGAAAACATCAGCACAGCATGGTACAACTTTTCCGATCTCAGGGACCGGGTGGCAACAGATTATACCCTGAGCGAGGACTATACGGCAAACGCACAACACGTACGGTCCGTCGATACCATTATCCATAACAACTACGAGTACCAGGGGATCAAAAATCCGCACAACGTATACGGATACCTACGCACACCGGAACTGGCACACGTCATAGATGGATTTCTGAACGCAGGCAGACCCAAACCGCTCATTCGTTTGACGAAATATATCAATCAAGTATTAGATAAGGCACGGTGGAAAAAGCGGGGGCGGGTATAAAAAACATGTCAGGTTGAAAAAGCCGCGTTTGCTGGATCTAATAAATTGACAACGTACTGTGATCAAGATAGAGTATAGTCCTTTGTTCCAATACCATACAATGGATGCAGGAGAGGATCATGCCTGACGTTGATCACATGTACCACGACGGAGAGATCTCACCAAAAGCACGGGGGAGCGTCTATAATACCATTACGGACTGGTTCATACATCAAAAAAAGGGCACGGTCTTGGATGTGCCTGCTGGTTTTGGGCTTTTCAGCACGTTCTTGAAAAAGATGGGCTTTGACGTCACGTGCGGTGAAATCGAACCTGAGATCTTTCAAGTCCCTGACCTCACATGCATCTATTTAGACTTGAATAGAAAAATAGATGCCAAAAACGCGACATTCGATTATGTGTGCTGTGTTGACGGGCTGGAACATATGACAGACCCATATCAAGCGGTTCGGGAGATATCGCGGGTCCTCAAGCCGGGGGGATATGCTATTTTCAGCATACCCAATTATTCTAATATCGAGAAGCGGTTTAAGTTTCTCTAGTATGGATATTTAACGAGACCTGCTGATCGTGATAGGTTCAGGAAGGCAGGATCCAACCTGTTCAACTTCCATAATTCACCGTTAACGATAACATTGCTCGACTTGATTTTTAGTATCAATGGCCTGAAGGTGGAAAAGATCATGAGAAATGCCCCGAAGAAAAAGCAGTATTTTTTCCTGCCGATCGTCTGCCTCATGAAGCTGAACGCCCTGATGTCTTCGAAAAAATCCAAGAAGAAATACCGATATGATCTAACCCTGAAAAATGAAGTGATTTTGGGTGGCAACAACCTCATTTTCGTTACGAAAAAAAGCAAATGATGAGCACACCTCGAGTCGCCTCAACTAATGGAAATCATAACCCCCCCTTCAAACCTACAACGAGCATACTTAAGGATTTTCCCCCTTGTACCCTTTACGGGATCGTGGTATTTACTTTGTGTGCAACAAGGGTATTTTGAGCGAAGGCAGTGGGAATAACGGATAATGTAAACAAAACGTAACAGCATACCGCCTCACGGGGGTGTAATATGACACAGGTGGGGAACGAGGTATATCGTGGTATAAAAAAAGTAAGGTTAGGTTTCTAGAGGGGCACCCGTGCCCTTTTTTGCTTCGTAATAACAAGGGTAACAACAATATCAAGGCATGAAGGACGATTGTTCCTCATGTCTGTACATCAAAAATACCCATCAGGAGGGAACCTATGAAGCAGACTTCCAAGGCACGCACGTCGGGATCCGGTATGCTCTCAAAGGTCTTCGGCACCCTGTCATGGAAGCCCCCGTCGTGGCTCGGATTTTTCAAGGGCTTCAGGGCCAACCTGAAAGAGCTCTTTTCACGCCTTTTCGGGAACATTCGACTGCTTGCCCCCAAGACTAAAAAGGTCGTGAAGTGGGGAGCGATTTCGCTCGGCACCCTTATCATTGTCCTCGGCCTTTTGATGTGGTATGCAGCCTGGCATGCAGGTGCGCTCACCGTGACCGGCACCGCCCCGGGGCTCACGAAGATCGAGGACGTGCTCAAACCCGACCCGGTGGACATCACCTTCAGCGGCTCGGCAGCACGGCTAGACCTGATCGGCAAGGTCGTCACCACGGGCATCACCCTTTCCCCGTCCATCGAGGGGGAGTGGCAATGGGTCGCCGACGACCACCTCATGTTCACCCCGCAGGTGGACTGGGCCGTGGGGCAGGAGTACACCGTCAAGATGGACCGTTCCCTCTTCCCCAAACATGTGCGCCTTGCAACCTACAGCTATTCCTTCCAGACCCCCCCATTCGAAGCAACGATAGAAAACGCCGAGTTTTACCAGGACCCTGAGGACCCGAAGATCAAGAAGGTCCTCGTCACGGTACGGTTCACCCATCCCGTGGACACGAAATCGTTCGAGAAGCGGGTACAACTCCGTAGGTCGGACCAGAAGAAGGGCCTCATGGGGATTGGCGCCGAGTCCTATCCCTTCACCGTATCGTACGATACATACCACGGGGAGGCGTATATCCATTCCAAGCCGATGGAAGTCCCTGAAAAAGATATGTCCATGACGGTCACGGTGGATGCCGGGGTGCGTGCCGAGCGCGGCGGGCCGGAGACGGATGCGAAGATCGAGAGGACCGTCGCTATCCCGGGCAAGTACAACTTCCTGCGCGTCGTGTCTGCGGAGGTGACGCTCGTGCGCAACGAGCGATACGAGCCGGAGCAGGTGCTGGTCATCCAGACCAGCGGGGGCGTGCAGGAGGCGGAAATAGTGAATAACCTCATGGCCTATATCCTCCCTCGGGACCGGCCGGCATTTCAGGGACAGCCGGAAAAAAAGAATTTTCGCTGGTCCGACCCCGCCTTTATCGGACCTGAGGTGCTGGACCGTTCGGAGCCCCTGCAGCTCACGCCGCTGCCTGCTGACCGGGAGTACGCGGTGATGCACAGCTTCAAGTTCACGGCGTCTCCGGGCCGATACCTCTACATTAAGCTGAACAAGGGTATCGAGGCCTTCGGCGGCTACCTCCTTGCCAAGGAGTACGACGTCATCAGCCGTGTCCCCGCCTTCCCCCGGGAGCTGGGCATCATGCACAGCGGCTCGATCCTGAGCCTCAGCGGCGAGAAAAAGCTCTCGGTCTACGCCCGGGGCATTGAGGCGATCCGTTTCGAGGTAGGCCGGGTGTTGCCCGACCAGATCAATCACCTCGTGAGCCAGACGCAGGGAGACTTCACCAGTCCCGAGTTCACGAATTATCGGTTCAACCAAGACAACATCACTGAACGCTTCACCGAGGTGCGCCGATTCCAGGCCGTGGGTGCCGAAAAGGCCCAGTATACATCCTTTGATTTCTCGCGGTATCTCACCACGGGCACGGCCTCGAACCGCGGCCTCTTCTTCTTTAAGGTAGAAGGATGGGATCCGAAGAAAAAACGCCCTATGGGAGTAAGCGACGAGCGGCTGATTCTGATCACGGACCTGGGCGTACTCGTGAAGGACAATGCCGACGCAAGCCACGATGTCTTCGTTCAGTCCGTCCACACCGGCCGGCCCGTGGGCGGCGCGCTCGTCGAGGTGCTCGGCAAGAACGGTCTCTCCGCACTTTCCGTGTTCACCGACCAGGACGGCCATGCAACCCTGCCGAATCTCAAGGATTTCAAACGCGAGAAGGCCCCCACCGTGTATCTCATCCGGCGGGGGAACGACCTCTCATTCCTCCCCTTTGACCGGTATGACCGGCGATTGAACCTCTCACGTTTTGATGTGGGGGGAGAAGTGACGGGCGGCGAGGCGGACAGGCTCAATGCCTACCTCTTCTCAGACCGGGGCATCTACCGCCCCGGAGACCAGTTTCACGTGGGGATGATCGTGAAAGCAACCGATTGGAAACAGAAGCTTGCGGGCATCCCGCTCGAGGCAGCCGTGACCGACGCACGCGGACTCGAGGTGAAGAAACAGAAGATCACCCTCTCTGCCTCGGGGTTTGAGGAGGTCCGGTACCAGACCGAGGAAACGGCGCCGACAGGCACCTATACGACAAGCCTCTACATCGTAAAGGACAATAGACGGTCAGCGCTGCTTGGAACTGTGGCCGTGCGCGTCGAGGAGTTCCTCCCTGACAGGCTCAAGATCACCACGCGCCTCTCGACGGAGCGGGCCGAGGGCTGGGTCTCCCCCTCAGGCCTTAAAGGTCGTGTGATGCTCCAGAATCTGTATGGCACCCCGGCTATAAAACACCGCATCAGTGCCGACATCACCCTGTCGCCGGCGTTTCCCGCATTCCGCCAGTATAAGGAGTATACCTTTTTCGATCCCCTGCGCACGGACAAGAGCTTCAGCGACCGTTTGGAGGACGCCGTCACGGACGAGCAGGGCGAGGCAGAGCTCGGCTTCAATCTCGATCGCTTCGACAAAGCCACGTACCGCCTCATCTTCACGGCCGAGGGGTATGAGCTCGAAGGGGGCAGGAGCGTAAATTCCGAAAGCTCGGTCCTCGTCTCACCGCTTCCGTATCTTATCGGCTACAAGCCGGATGGGGACCTGTCATTCATCAGCAAGGAGAGTAGCCGTTCCGTGCAGTTGATTGCCATCGATCCCGGTCTCACGAAGATCGGCGTTTCGGACCTGACCGCCCAGATTATCGAGGAGCGATACGTCTCAACCCTGACGAAGCAGAGCAGCGGCGTGTACAAGTACCAGTCAATCAAGAAGGAAATCCCCGTGAGCACGGAACCGCTCTCCATACCCGACAAGGGCCTGCAGCTCCCGCTGCCGACGGCAAACCCCGGCGACTTCCTCGTGATCATCAGGGACACCAATAATGTGGAGCTGAGCCGCATCGCCTTCACCGTGGCAGGCGCGGCGAACCTGACGCGCGCCCTGGAACGCAACGCCGAACTCCAGGTGAGGCTCAACAAGACGGATTTTGTCCCCGGCGAGGAGATCCAACTGAGCATCCGGGCGCCCTACACCGGCGCGGGCCTGATCACCATTGAGCGCGACCGGGTGTACGCCTACCGGTGGTTTAAGACCGAGTCCACCAGCTCGGTGCAGCGGATCCGCATCCCCCCCAGCTTCGAGGGCAACGGGTATGTGAACGTCTCATTCGTTCGCGCGATAGACTCCCCCGAGATCTTCATGAGCCCCTTGAGCTACGGCGTGATGCCCTTTTCCGTGAGCCGTGAGAAGCGGACCATTTCGATCGACCTCGACACCCCCGATCTCGCACGCCCCGGAGAGCCCTTCCGGATCCGCTACAAGAGCAGCAGGCCGGGCAAGGCCGTCGTGTTCGCCGTGGACGAAGGCATCCTGCAGGTTGCCCGGTACCAAACGCCCGACCCGCTCGGGCATTTCTTCCGAAAACGGGCCCTCGAGGTACGCACGGCCCAGATCCTGGACCTCATCCTGCCCGAGGTCTCGCTGCTCCGGCAGCTCTCTGCAATAGGCGGCGACGGGTACGCCCGGGAGGCCCTCGGCAAGAACCTCAATCCCTTCAAGCGCCGGCGCGACAAGCCCGTGGTCTACTGGTCGGGCATCGTGGACATCGGCATCGAGGCGCGGGAACTGATCTACCGCGTGCCCGACTACTTCAACGGCACGCTGCGCGTCATGGCCGTGGCGGTCTCTCCCGATGCCGTGGGGGCCAATCAAAAAAAGACGCCCGTGCGGGGTCACTTCGTACTGTCTCCGAACGTACCGACCTTTGTGGCGCCGGAAGACACATTCACCGTCACCGTCGGTGTAGCGAACAATATTGAGGGCTCGGGAACACACGCCACCGTCTCCCTCAAACTCGCCGCGTCGAAGCACCTGGAGGTCGTGGACAACAACACGCGCGAGATCGTGATCCCCGAGGGACGGGAGACAAGCGCGGCCTTCACCCTCCGGGCAAAGCCGATGCTCGGTGCCGCAACACTCACCTTCACCGCTTCACTCGGCGACAAGAAGAGCTCCTACGCCATAGAGGCGAGCATCCGTCCGATCGTGCCGTACGAGACCACCGTGACTGCCGGCTCCTTTACCTCCGGCGCCAGGGAGGTGAAGATCACGCGTGAGATGTATCCCGAGCTGCGTATTCTTGAGGCCTCGGCCTCACCGCTTCCGCTCGGCATCGCCCACGGTCTCACGGCGTATTTGCGCACGTTCCCCTATCTCTGCACCGAACAGCTCGTGAGCCGGACCTTCCCGGCGATCGTGCTCAAAAACCGGGCCGAGTTCGGGTATCTGCACAAGGACGCTGAGGCCAATCTGGCGCAGACGATCAGCGTGCTGCAGGCGCGTCAGAACGCGGAAGGCGCCTTCGGGTTCTGGGCCGCGAACTCCCACGTCTCCGATTATCAGAGCGTCTACGCCATGCATTTCCTGACCGAGGCCATGGAGCGGGGCTACACCATACCGGAAGGCCTGATTGCTCGGGGGATATCGTACCTGCGCGCCCTGGCGCAACGACGCAGCGACACGCTTGCAGAGGCACGCACCCAGGCCTACGCGATCTATATCATGACGAGGAACGGCACAATCACCACGAACGCAGTGACGGCCCTGCACGAGCAGCTTGACTCCTCCAAGGACCTCAAGGGGTGGAAAAAGGACCTCATTGCCGCGTATCTCGCCGCGACGTACAAGCTGCTCAAACTCGACGCCAAGGCCGCAGACCTCATCAGCGGCATCAAGCCCGACCAGGTCATCGAGCCGGACTACGCGGTCTTCTATGACGTCCTGAGCCACGATGCCCAGTTCCTGTATCTGGTGGCGAAACACTTCCCCGAGCGGTTCGAGAAGCTCTCGGGCGAGTACATCCAGGCCATCGCCGGGACCATTGCGCAGGGGGCGTACAGCACGATCTCCTCGGCCTACGCGATCCTTGCCATGGAGGCCTATGCCGAGGCAGTCGGGATCAAGGCCGTGGCGGACATCTCAATCAAGGAAATACTCGATACGGGGCCGCGCGAGCTGGCGCTGCCGCAGGGGCTCTTCCCCAAGACCGCGTTCTCGCCCCAGGCGCAGAAGGTCCGCATCGAGAGCACGAGCGATTACCCGACCTTTTATCAGGTAACCCAGGCAGGGTACGATAAGGCGCTGCCGGATACCGTATTGAAAGATCGGCTCGAGGTGCAGCGCGAATACCGCGACCTCAAGGGGAACGTTCTGACGAAGACCGCCATCGGCTCCGAGCTCGAGGTGCATGTAAAGATGCGGTCCGTCGATTCGTCGACCTACTATAACGTGGCGATCATCGACCTCCTCCCCGGCGGGTTTGAAGTGGTGATCGAAAAATCCCGGCCCCCTGCACCCCCTGCGTATCCGCAGGAGGAGGGGTTCGAGGAGGGAGAAGAAGGGGAGTATGACGAGCAGTATGAAGAGGACCTGCTCCCCGAAGGGCCCCGCTGGGCCCCCCCCATCGGCACGGCGGGCTCCACGTGGTCTCCGGACTTCGTGGACATCCGCGAGGACCGGGTAGTGCTCTTCGGTACGGTGGGTCCCAAAGCGCAGGAGTTCGTGTACCGCATCAAGGCCACCAACAAGGGCACCTTCGCCGTGCCGCCGGTATACGGCGAATGCATGTACGACCGCACGGTCAGGGCACGGGCCCTGCCGGGGACCATCACGGTCACAGAAGAGCGATGAGAAAGTGATGAGAGAGTGATGAGGCGGCCCCGTTCAGGACGAAGGCCCCGAGCACGCTCCGGAATGCGCTATGCACCATGAGCAGTCCGTAATCAAGACGGTCTGTGTCGTCGTGGTGCTGTTGTGCGCGGGGGCGGCGGCCTTTGGCCTTGCGGTGAGGCCGTCGCTGAGGGACGGCGTCGGCATCTCCCAGGCCGTGTACGATCGCAACGGCACCCTGCTGCGGCTCACGCTCTCACGGGACGAAAAGTACCGCCTGTGGCTGCCGCTCAAGGATATCTCGCCGGTCCTGATCCAGACCACGCTGCTGCACGAGGACCGCTCGTTCCGCATGCACCACGGTGTGGACGCCAGGGCGCTGATCCGCTCCGTCTGGCACACGTACCTCAAGGCGGACCGCAGGATGGGCGGGTCAACCATCACCATGCAGCTTGCCCGTATCCGCTACGGGATCAATTCCCGCACGCCCGGGGGAAAGCTGAGGCAGATCCTCGCGGCCTTCTGGCTCGAGCTGCTCTATGCGAAAGATGACATCCTCGAGGCCTATCTGAACCTCGTCCCCTACGGCATGAACATCGAAGGCGCCGGTGCTGCAAGCCTCATCTATTTTCACAAGGACGCCAGGGTGCTCACCCTCCCCGAGGCGATCACGCTGAGCGTCATACCCCAGAACCCGGTGCGGCGCATCGCAGCCGAGGGGGGAGACCTCTCCCGCAACGCCGAGCTGAGCCAGGCACGCCGGCGCCTCTTTGCGGCCTGGGTCAAAAAACACCCCAAGGACCGCGATGAGGAAACGTTCACCCGCCTCCCCTCATTCCTGCATGACCCGTCTCAGATGCCCTTCCTGGTGCCCCATTTCGCAGACGCCGTGCTGCAGGCCGACCCCTTTGACGCGCGGCTTGAAACAACCCTGGACCTCCCCCTCCAGAAGCTCGTGGAGCGCCATGCCAGGGCCTTCGTGGAGTCGAGACGCCACGTGGGCATCACCAATACCGCTGTCCTGCTCGTCGATCATCGATCGCTGGAGATCAAGGCCCTCCTCGGGTCCGTGGACTTTTTCGATGCCGCCATCCAGGGACAGGTGAACGGCACCGCGGCAAAGCGCTCCCCCGGGTCCGCCATCAAACCCTTTATCTACGCCCTGGGCATCGACCAGGGGCTCATCCATCCCCTGACCATGCTCAAGGACGCCCCCATGAGCTTTGGTGCGTACAACCCGGAGAACTTCGACAACGAATTCACGGGACCGCTTTCGGCGCGGGACGCCCTGATCCGCAGCCGCAACATCCCGGCCGTGGCCATCGCCTCACAGCTCACCGACCCGGGGCTCCACCGCTTCCTCATGCAGGCGGGTATCAGCGGCCTCCGCGAGGAGGAGCATTACGGCGTGGCCCTGGCCCTGGGGGCAGCCGAGGTCTCGATGCAGGAGCTTGCCGAGCTCTATGCCATGCTCGCGAACGGCGGCGTACTCAAACCCCTGCGTTGGTTCACGAATAAGCCTCAGGCGACGGGGAGGCGCCTCCTCAGCAAGGAGGCGAGCTTCCTGGTCCTCGACATGCTTGAGGCAAACCCGCGGCCGCAGCAAGGGTACCGGCCTGACTGGACCCGGGACTCCCTTGCCGTCCCCTGGAAGACGGGAACATCCTTCGGATTCCGCGACGCCTGGTCCGCAGGGGTCGTCGGCCCCTACGTACTCGTGGTCTGGGTCGGGAACTTCGACGGTGAGGGGAACCCTGCCTTCATCGGACGGGAGGCGGCAGCCCCGCTCTTTTTCGCAATCGTCGACGCGCTCAAGTCCCATGATGGCGAGGTCAGGCAGTACCCCGGCCAGGGGCTTGCGGAGCTGAACATCATCACCACCGAGGTCTGCAGCGTCTCCGGCAAGCTGCCGGGACCGGCGTGCAGCCGGAAGGTCTCAACGTGGTTCATACCGGGAACATCCCCCATCGAGACCTGCGACATCCACCGCAGGATCTACATCGACACCATGACCGGCCTGCGCTCCTGCCGCGAGGGGGCGCCCGGCACCCGTGCGGAAGTGTACGAGTTCTGGTCCTCGGACATGCTCGAGGTCTTCCGCCGGGCCGGCATACCCCGCCGCGTCCCTCCGCCGTACGCACCGGAGTGCCGGATCGAGGAGACGGCAGCGAGGGGGACAGGACCGCAGATCACCTCGCCGCGGTGGGGGGTCACCTACAGCCTCCGTGCCCGTTCCCTGGATGAGGAGCGCATCCCCCTTACCGCGGTAACGGACGCGGACACGCGCACAGTGTACTGGTTTGTAAACGAGCGGTTTCTGGGCACGTCACCGAGCGGGGAGCCCTTTTTCTGGAAGCCGGTGCCGGGGAGGTTCGTGGTCAGGGCGGTGGACGACCAGGGGCGCGCCGACGCCCGCGAGGTGAAAGCGGTGCTGGTTGAATAAAGACAAGCTCTGTGAGGGGAGTGAGGCGTACTTTGATGTACGCCGCAACGACGAAGGATGAGAGTGTAATCCCGCGTCACGCGGGGCAGATGGACGTTTTTCAACAGCCTGTCACGACCCAAACCCATCTTTTTCTAAAGCCTACCAGTCCATTACCGGGACCCCCAGCAGCTGCCTGATTGCTATGAACTCCTTGATTCCCTCGCCGGATTCTGATATATCCTTTCGAAGCACCCTTCATGGCTATGGGGCGTGCACGGCGGATCAGGATCAGCGTGATATCGGAAAAACCTGAACCCCCGCACGGAAAACCGTAAGAAAAGGACCCTGTAACACATCATGGCTCATGCGAACAAGCATACCCCCGCTTTTTTTTATGGATATGTGATCGTCATCGTGTCATTTGCCCTGCAGGTCCTGGGCTGGGGGATGTTCAACAGTCTCGGCGTCTTTTTCAAACCCCTCCTGGCGGAATTCGCCTGGCCGCGGGCCGTGGTATCGAGCGCGGTCTCGCTCGGCATCCTTTTCGGCGGCATTGGCGGCGTTCTCCAGGGGAGGTTGAGCGATCGGTTCGGTCCCCGGATGACCATGACGGCGGCGGGGTGCCTCTTGGGCGCGGGGTATCTCTTCCTGTCCCGGGTTGTGACCGTATGGCAGCTATATCTGCTGTGCGGCCTGCTGATCGGCCTGGGCGTCAGCGGGACGGACGTCGTCCCCCTCTCCACCATCGCCCGGTGGTTCGTGAAGAAGCGGGGCATGATGAGCGGCATCATAAAGGTGGGGACGGGGGCGGGCATGCTGATCATGCCGATAATCATCAACGGTCTCATCACCGCATACGGGTGGCGGACCACCTTCGTCGTGCTCGGGGCCGTAATCCTCTTTTTCTACGTTGCCTGTTCCCAATTCCTCGTGCGCGATCCCGGCAAAAGGGGCCTTGCCCCTGACGGAGAGAGGCATGAACACCATGTGAACCGGACCGTCCCCGAGGAGGGGATGACGCTCAAGGGGGCTGCCCGTACCGTACAGTTCTGGACCGTCTGTGCGGCCTTCTTTCTGGTCTTCTTTTGCGCCCTCACGATCTTGATGCACATCGTCACCCATGCGATTGACCTGGGCATCGCAAAGGCCGGCGCCGCTGCGGTCCTCTCGGTGGTGGGGGGCGTCAGCATGGCCGGCAGGCTGGTCATGGGAGGGGCCGGTGACAGGATCGGGAACAAGACCGCCCTGGTGATCTGCTTTCTTCTGCTGACCGGCAGTCTTGCCTGGCTGCAGCTCGCAGATCAGCTCTGGATGCTGCTGATTTTTGCCGTTGTCTACGGCTTCGCGCACGGCGGCTTTTACGCCCTGGTTTCGCCGTTCACCGCGGAGCTCTTCGGGACCAGGTCGCACGGCGTGATCTTCGGCATCGTCTTATTCATCTCTACCATCGGCGGCTCACTGGGACCGGTGACAGCGGGGTATATCTTCGATATCACCGGCAGCTACGGGGTTGATTTTTGGATCCTGACCGGGATGGCCATCGTCGGGCTTATCGCGGCGATTACCTTAAAGCCGATCACACGCACTATAAAATGAAGAGACAGGCCTACCAGTCCTTTACCGGGACCCCCAGCAGCTGCCTCAGGGCGATGAGCTGGCCGATGTGATAGGAGTTGTGCCCTGCCAGGATGATGGCCTCGCGGAACAGAGTCTGTCCGCTCCCCCAGGGAAAGGGCGCAAAGAGGTCATTCTTGGGATCCCGGATCAGGGCGATCATCTCACCGAGGTCCGTTGCAATCCCCTCGATGGTCTCCTTCCATTGTTTCGAGGAAAGGGGCTTCAGGGATTCCGGCCAATAACCGCTGGGAAAATCAGGGGATTCGTGACCAGGATTGAGGGAGAACTCCAGGATATCCCGCTGCGCGATCCACATATGGTAGACCAATGACCACCCGGTATGGTCGAGATTTCGCACCTTCTTCCCCGCCAGGTCGAAGGGAAACTGATGGATCGCCCTGCTGAAAGGGATATGGGACCTCTTCCCTTCTACCGTTTCGATAAGCTGTTTTCTGATGATGTCTTCCATAACGACCCTCCTTCCTCTTGCATTATAAAACGGTGTGTACGATAATCAAAGGGGTGCAATCGCTCTGACACTGTACACCATCGACATATGAGACCACGTTCTGAAGATGCTAACAAAGAAAGGAATACCATGAAGATCACGACTATCCTTGGTATGGGTGTCTTGCTTGCAGCCGCACTGTTCAACAACTCCTGCACCTTGATCAGTGCGCGCGAAACGACCGTGGTCAGGGTGGTCAGGCACTACGCCCCCGCAGTGGTCAATATCAGGACTGAAAATGTCGTTGATCTCAAAGAACTCCCCGAGTGGGGGCAATACGGTGAGGAGCTTGATACGTATCTCAAAAAGTATTTCGGGCAGATCTATTCCGAAGGCGTTTTGAAATTCAAGAGTTTAGGTTCAGGCGTTATCCTGGGAAAGGACGGGCTAGTCGTGACCAATGCGCATGTCGTCCAGAAGGCAACCGATATCTTCGTCGTGCTCAAGGACGGCACCGTATTGCTGGCGGAAGTCGTACAGGTGAATCAGGGTGACGACCTTGCCCTCATCAAGATGGAGCGTCCCGTACCGGCAACCAAAGTAAAATTTGCGGATATCAGGAAGCTCAAGATCGGGGAAACGGTCATCGCGATAGGAAATCCCCTCGGTCTGGAGAATTCCGTCACCGTCGGCGTGGTCAGCGGCAAGGACAGGGCATTCGTAAGCCCGGAGTGTGAATACTCATGTTCGGGTCTGGTGCAGACCGACGCCTCCATCAATCCCGGCAACAGCGGCGGCGCCCTGTTGAACCTCGACGGGGAGCTGCTCGGTATCAATGTGGCGGTGGTACAGTCCGCCCAGAACATCGGCTTCGCCATACCGGCGGTAAAGATACAGAGGCTGCTGGAAGAACTTGAATAGCTGAAGCTAACCCCCTACCCTTTACCCCCTCCACGGGATCATAGTATTTCTTGAGTGAATAAAATAAAAATGCAACCTCATATTGTTTCAAAGCAATTTCACATTCTCTTTCCCTCTCCCCCCAACAATTGGGGGGAGAGGGTCAGTCCCGCTCCACTTTGCATAAATCAGAGAATACGGGATACCGCAAAGCGGCAGGTGAGGGGGCACCTGACCACAATTTTTCTATATCACCCCTCACCTTTATCCTCTCCCCTCAAGGGGAGAGGAAATAGTAAGTGCTTATTTTTTAAAGGTCGGGTAAAAAGAATTTTTCATATGCTTCACTTTGCCGTTCAACTCCGCTTTGATAATTGCGGCAATTGCCCCTTTTGGCCGTATGTTTAACTCCATGCGTCTCAATTCCTCCTGTTTGACTCCATCCCTCAATTACATTACAGTTGACCTATGGCAGATTGCGAAGCCCTCCTGCGCGAGAAGCTCAACCCGGCCCAGTACGAGGCAGTCACCACGATGGACGGCCCGGTCCTGGTTGTTGCCGGGGCCGGCACGGGCAAGACCCGCATCATCGAGTACCGCGTCCTCTCCCTTATTACCAAGGGCATTCCACCGGATTCGATCCTCCTCCTCACCTTCACCCGCAGGGCAGCACGGGAGATGCTCTCCAGGGCCGCCGGGCACGACCCCCTCTGCCAGGACGTCATGGGGGGGACCTTTCACAGCTTCGGCTATTCAATCATCGCCCGGTACGCCTCTCTCCTCGGCTACGAGCGCCCGATCACCTTTCTGGACGAGGCCGACAGCGAGCAGCTTCTGCACCGCCTGGCAAACAGGCTCGGCTTTACGGGCAAGCAGCAGCGCTTCCCTGCCCGGGGCACCCTCAAGTCGGTGGTCAGCGCCTCCTTCAACCGGTGCGCCCCCATCGGGGAGGTCCTGGTCAAGGACTACCCCCACTTCGTCCACTGGACCGAGGAGCTGGAACAGCTCCGGGAGGAATATGTCCGATACAAAGTAGAGCACAACCTCCTCGACTACGACGACCTCTTGATCTACCTCAAGATCCTGCTGGAAGACGCGGGGGTGCAACAAACCCTTGCCGACCGCTATTGCTACGTCATGGTGGACGAATACCAGGACACCAATCATCTCCAGGCGGACATCGTGAATTTGATAGCAAAGAAGCACCGCAACGTCATGGCAGTGGGAGACGACGCCCAGAGCATCTATGCCTTCCGCGGGGCCAGGTTCCAGAACATGTTCGATTTCCTCGAGGCCTTCCCCGACGCCCGGCTCATCAAGCTCGAGGAGAACTACCGCAGCACCCAGCCGATCCTCGATCTGGCAAATGCCGTGATCGACCGGGCCAAACAGAAGCATACGAAAGTACTCAGGGCCCACAAAGAGGGTGATGCGCACCCGGGGTTGCTCTTTTTTAAAGACCCGGAACAGGAAGCGGAATGGGTCGCCGAACAGGTCAAGGCCCTCTGGGACGAGGGGGTCCCTCTGCATCATATCGGGGTCCTCTTCCGCAGCATGTACATCGTGCGCCCCCTCGAGGTCTCCCTCACCAGGCGGGGGATACCCTACCGGACCTACGGGGGGATGAAGTTCATCGAGACTGCGCACATCAAAGACCTCATCTCCCACACAAAGATCACGGCCAACCCCCTCGACGAGCTCGCCTGGCACCGCGTTCTGCTCCTCATCGACGGCATCGGCCCCCGCACTGCCGAAAACATTATCGCCCAGATCATCGAGGCGGGTGACTGGCGCCCTGTGCTCAGCACCTTGGGGGGGAGGGCCCGCTTCGGAGGGGCCCTTATGCAGCTCGCAGCGGCCCTGGATCAGGCCTCCAAAGAAGGTATTTCTTTTGCAGATGCCGTCGCCTCGCTCGCGGACTACTACCTCCCTGTCCTTAAAAACCGGTACGACGACCACCAAAGAAGGCAGGCGGACATCGACTCATTGCGACAGATCGCCATGACGTACGAGGACGCCGAGACCTTTCTGCTGGATCTGGTGGCCATCGAGCCGGCTGAAAAGAGCGTGGAAGAGCACCAGGACATCCACCTCGACACCCGCCCCCTCGTCCTCTCGACCATCCATTCGGCCAAGGGGCTGGAATGGGATGCGGTCTTCGTCATCGGGGTGGCTGACGGCCACATCCCCATATCGTACAGCTACCAGTCCGAGGAAGACCAGGAGGAAGAGCGGCGCCTGCTCTATGTCTCCATCACCCGCGCCAAGCAGGAGCTTTTCCTGACCATGGCCCACGAGGGATACCGCGGGGGTATAACCACCTTTTCGCGCCTTTCACGCTTCCTGGACTCCCCGCGGATCTTCCAACTCATGGATATCTCAGGCAGAGACCAGCTCCCCGCCCGAGGAGAACCGGGAACCCCCATCGCGGATAAGGAAAGTCTTGTCCAGAGGATACTCAACAAGATAAGACCGGACTGATCACTATGGTTGACTTTTTGGAGAAAATAGAGTTAAGTTTTGGCTGGCTTTGAGGAGTCGTTATACTACCCCCTACCATTCGGACATTTTTATTGATGGGGTGTCGTCTAACGACACATCCCCTCCATAGAAATATCTAATAGGTGGGGGAGATATAAGAACTCCAAGACCCAGGGGCGTGCGGTTCAAAAAAAATGTTTCCATGCCATTTGCTCGAACCCTGTCGCTAGCGGCCCCCTACCATTCGGATAATTTTAAAGATGGGGTGCCGCAGAGTGGCACATCTCCCGCTTGCTCCCCAACCTTTGGATTCTTAATGAGGGGATGCCGCGGAGCGGCAGGAACCCCGCATTCATTATTTTGTGTTGTGGGGTTGGGCCGCTTCCATAAATTTACATTGTGTCGCTTTGCGACATCCTGCTATCCTTAGACTTAAAATTTAAGGTGCAGGGTGGGGTGGGATCGACCCCCGTCCTTAATGAGGAATGATCAATGAATAAAAAGACCGACAAGCCGGCACGGCCGGCAAGCAGTATCAGATCGCTGCGCGATTTTCTGGAATTATTGGAATCCCAGGGGCAGTGCATCACCTGGCCCCATGCCGTCATGCCCGAGCCGGATATCCGAAACATAGCGGTCGCCGCCGGTCGCGATCTGATGGGTGGACCGGCCGTTGTATTCGATAAGATTCTCGGCTATCCGGGCAAGCGCGTCGTCGTGGGCGTACACGGGAGTTTCGCGAATATCGCCGCCGTGATGGGCCTCCCCAAGGGGACCGGCATCAAGGCGCTGTTCTACGAGTTGGCCGCTCGGTGGGGCGATCAGCCCGCCGAGCTCCCCCGCGTCAAACCGGAGAAAGCACCTGTGCACGAAGTGCGCATCGAAAAAGACATCGATCTCTTCGATCTCCTCCCCCTTTATCGCATCAACGCGTACGACGGCGGCTTCTATATCGGGAAGGCGGATGTCGTGAGCCGGGACCCCAAAGACCCGGACAACTTCGGCAAGCAAAACGTCGGCGTTTACCGCATCCAGCCCCACGGACCCGATGCCTTTACCCTGTTGAGCGCCCCCCTTCATGACATCGCCCGGCACATCGAGACGGCGGAATACGAGGGGCTGC
>Ga0307426_1000283_pt1 | contig 34559 bp, 32 predicted proteins | sample SalMarWE160340MG_FD_202165 | JGI IMG/M metagenome (GOLD analysis project Ga0307426, IMG submission 202165) | Salt marsh sediment microbial communities from the Plum Island Ecosystem LTER, Massachusetts, United States - WE1603-40 | ecosystem: Environmental > Aquatic > Marine > Intertidal zone >...
TCGGACGGTTCGTCTACTGATTTTGTTTTTTTTTTGGTTAAGCCTTTCGGACCCAGGATAGATTATGTTGTTCATGGGCACGAAGATTCGTTGCTGTTACATGCTCTGTTGTTATCTGGCGACAGAGTTATCTGTAAAAAGGTTATTTGTATCCGAACCTCTTGTTGTATTTCTTGTGGTCCATTGCTTCTAGAACTATGCAGAATATTTCTATGCCTTCCTTGCCCAGCGTGTATATCATTCTCCAGCTGTCATCAAGCCTGAGCCTCCAGAGGTTGTTTATGTCATATTTGCTTATGTAATATTCCGGCCAGAGCTTTCTTGGTATTTTCTGGCCGGCCTCAGGATTCTCGGATAGCTTGGTCATACCCCTGTTTATTATCCTGATTATGTGTTCGGCATCTCCGCTTCCTTTTTCAAGCCGCCTTTCGAGTTTAGAAAAATCCTTAAGGAATTCCTGGGATAATCTTATTGTCGTCATTTGCCTTTTTTCTCCCATTTGACTGATGTTTCGAAGAGCTTTCTTAGCTTCTTGTTGTCCATTGCTACCCACATTATCTTTTTGTCCTTTGTTATCAGTATCTTGTTGCTCTTCTCCAGGTATTCCAGAATCAAATTAAATGTCTGCCACATGACCATTTTCGGGAGGGCCCTCCAGAGCTGGTTCTTTGTCGGATAGTAATCAAACTTCTTTATGGTGTCCTCTACCATCAGAACGGTGTCAAGTCTCGGCATGTGAAGGGTCTGGGTCTTCATGAAATCACCTAATATATATTAATAATATTATATATATAAACTTATATATTTAAGCTTTTGGTCAGGCTCGTTTACTGACTCCGTTTTTGGTTAAGCCTTTCGGACCCAGGATAGATTATGTTGTTCCTGAACGCGAAGATTCGTTGCTGTTACCTGCCCTGTTGTTATCTGGTGGGGCAGGATTAGCAGTAAAAGGGTTGCTTGTGCTTGTAGACTTCGTCGAGCTCAAGCTCGAAGGCCGTGACGGGCATCTTGAGCGCGAGCTTGCTGAGGATGGCCGGGGATATCTCTCCGAAGAATCCGATTGTCTTCTTTCCCTTCATTATCTGGCCGCACCTCCCCTTCATGAAGGAGGGATGGTCAGAGGGTTGCTTGGACGCCATTAGACTCAGGTTCTCGTCTATCGAGTTGACTATCGCTGCCATCTCAGAGAAGTTGGCGTTGGCGTGGCTGACCACGCCCGCGAGCTTCCTTATGTTCCTTGTCCTGACGTCCTGCTTGGGGTCAGGGAGCACGCAGTCAGCGACCTCAAACAGCCTCTGGGGGTATCTCCTGTGCTTGTTGGAGACGAGGTTTGCCATGAGCGAGGGGATTGCCCACACCCTCACCTGGGAGTATTCCTTTGACATGGGATTGGCTATCTCCACGGTCTCTCCCTCGGGAACGTTCATCAGCCTGAACTGCTTCTCGGGGTTCGTGAGTGTGTAATTGACGACCTCCTGGAATCCCGTTCCTATCATCATCTCCCTTATCCTGTTGCAGAACTCCTCGAAAGGGTGCGGCCTTCCCACGGCCGGGAGCCTTGGAAGCTCTGGCTCGAAATCATTGTAGCCGTATGCTATCGCTATGTCCTCTATGATGTCAACGGTGTGGAGGATGTCATACCTATATGGCGGGACGAGGACCGTCCTGTTCTTCATGTTCACGCCGTAGTTCATCCTTTCAAGGAGGGACTTTATCTCGCTGTCCTTCAGGTTGTAGCCGAGCATCCTCTTGACATAACCCGTATCGAGCTTCATGGACCTTGCCCTCAGGTTCGGATAGGTCTTTTTGTTTATCCTGACAGCCTCTATCCTTCCCCCGCGCATCTCCATGGAGGTGAGCAGGATGTTGAGGGCATAGCTTATCGGGGTCTCTTCATAACCCGTTATGTCAAGGAATATGTCCTTGGTCCCCTCTGTTACCTTTGTCAGCTCCCCGTTTATTATGGGAGGGAAGGAGATAACATCGCCGTTCCTGTCAAGGATTATCGGCAGCTTCCTGGCGTTCCCGAAGATGTGCCTGTACTGGATTCCCTTGGGATGCTTCCTGAGGATTTCCTCCATGGTCATCTCTTTCTTGAATCCTAGGGGAACGAAGCTGACCGTCTTGGGGTCGACCTCCTTGTAGCAGAACGGCGGCTTTACCTTGGAGACGTCGTGCACGCCTATTGCTGTCTTTACCCTGTCCCTTCCTATGGTGAGGTCAATCAGTTCCTGGAGCTGCATTATGCTCCTGACGGTGTCGTCATTGAGATTCAGGCCACGGGCTATGCCTGCGACTATGCAGGGTCTCGCCTTGACAGGACCTGCTGCCATGGATATGGTTGGTTTCGAGACAACATGGCTCGGCAGGCCTCTCCTTATCCCCAGCCACGCGGAAACCTGCCTGGCTATGCCCTCTGTGCACATGAGGTCTGGCCTGTCTGGAGTGACCTCAATCTTTATCCTGTCACCGTCCCATTCCTCTATCTCGAGCTTGTTCAGGGGAAGGACGCTCTCCAGCTCGCTGTCCGCCACCTTCCTTCCTATCATCCCCTTGAGGTCAGGGGCGCTTATCTCTATGACAGGCATCAGACCACCAGCCTCCTCTTCCTGAGCCACTCAACGTCGTGGTTGAACAGGTCCCTCATGTCGCTTATGCCGAGCTTTATCATGGCGAGCCTCCCGAAACCCAGACCCCATGCAAGGACGCTCGCATCAATCCCCAGGGGTTTGGTGAGCTCTGGCCTGAATATGCCCGAGCCTCCAATCTCGACCCATTTCCCCCCTATCTTGGCGTCCATCTCAACGGATGGCTCTGTGAAGGGGAAGTATCCCGGCCTGAAACGAATGTCCTCTGCTCCTGCGACCTCCCTTCCGAAGAGTTCAAGGTATCCCAGCAGGTTCCTTATGTTGAGGTTCTCCCCGAGGATTATTCCTTCCATCTGGTGGAACTCAAAGGAATGGGTGGCGTCAAGGACGTCCGGCCTGAAAACCCTGTCTATGGTGAAGAACTTCGAGGGAATCTCCGGCCTGGATGCGAGGGTCCTGGCAGAAACGCAGGTCGTGTGGCTCCTCAATACCAGATTGAGTGTCTGCTCCTGGTTCCAGTGACCCCATCCGGTGGAGCCTGTTATCCAGCCATTCTTATGCGTCTTTCCTACCCTCTCCAGGGCCATCTTATCCTTCACCTCGCCTTTAGAGGGCTTCTTCAGCCTGAATACGTCATGTATCCCCCTGGCGGGGTGGTCCTGTGGCATGAACAGGGCATCCATGTTCCAGAACTCTGTCTCTGTAAAGGGACCCTTCATCTCATGGAATCCCAGGGCAATCATCTTCCTCCTGGTCTCGTTTATGAACTGCACGTATGGATGGATGGTGGACGTGTATAACGTTGGAACAGGGGTGTTGACGTCATACTCCCTGAATACCTCGTCCTTCCACTTGCCTGTCTTTATATGGGAGGGCGTCAACTGACCCACCTCCTCCTTTATTGCCTTCATATCCTTGAGGTGCGGAAGGATTTGCCTTCCCTTCTCTGTGAGGGAGAGCATCTTCGTTTTCTTCTCCCTGACCGTGACGAGCTTCCTTGCCCTGAGCTCATCCAGATTATTCTCATGGAAGTTTCCCCTGAGGCCCTCCTCAACGGGCGTGCTCTTGGAGAGGACTTCCCTTCCTGTCTTGGTTATGCTCACCTTTCCCCCTGCCATCTGGACCCAGCCCTTCTTCTTGGCCCAGGCAAGGGCAATGCTGAAATTATCAACGCTCCTGTTGAGTTCCTGTATTGACATGGTCTTCTTTGAAACTATCTCCAGAAGTTTTTTCTCGGGGACACCCTCCTCAGAGTATCTCTTCCCCTCTTCGGTGAGCTCTGCCTTTGTCTCGACCTCCTCCCTGTGCTCCACAAGTCCCTTCATGCTGGCCCACTGGCCTGCCTTGTGGACAGTGTCCTCAGAGAGGCCTGTCTCTTTTGCTATCTCGCCCGTGGCTGCCTCCTGAAGCTTCTTGAGTGCGAGCAGAACCTTCTTCTCGTGCGGGGAAAGCTTCTTGACAACGTCTTCCATGTTATCTATATCCTTATTGGTTTTGGTCGTTAATAATGGTTTAAGGTCAGCGGACAGGGTGCCACTCACTTACCCTGCTGCTCTTCATGAACGTGTAGTATATCCAGTTGGTCAGGTATGTCTTTGAGAAGGCCAGGACTCCCAGCTCCCTGAACCTGCGGATTGAGTCCTTTATCGTGAGGTCCCTCAGGAGGGGAAAGCTGCCGCATCTCGATGCGCGGAAGACGAAATCCAGGTCCTCTATCACGGGGAGGCTCTCATCGAACCCTCCCAGGCGGCTGAAGGTTTCCCTCCTTACCATTATCCCGTTCTCCCCTGACGTGCAGGGCTTTATCGTGTGTGCGAGTGACTTGATGCCTGACCATGCCCTGTAGAAGGAGTATTCGAACAGGGTGGGCTTCACCGAAGGGTCTGGCATCATATTGCATGATGCCCCAGCAACAGAAGGCTCTGAGAAGACAGAGTCAAGCCTTGCGAAGAGGTTAGTGGGAACTATTGCGTCGGCGTCTATGAACATGAGAATCTCTCCGCTGGCCAGCCTGGCTCCGTGGTTCCTGGCAACAGAAATGCCTCTCTTGCTGATGTTAAGTACCCTGGCCCCGAGGCCGGACGCAATCTCCCTCGTCCTGTCAGGAGAGTCAGAATCCACTACTATGGTTTCCATACCGTACCCGCGCCCTGCGCGCTCCAGATGCTTCAGCGTCCTTCCTATCGCGCGCTCTTCCATGTAGGTGGGGATTATCACTGAAAAACGGATTGCCATGCTTATATTTCATGGTTACGAATTTATACCTTTCGCGTTGGCTGAAGGCAATAAGGCATGTTATGTTAATTTCTTAATATCGTCCACTTTAATGAGAATCGCTCCCTTGGCAGGCAGGGTTTTGCCTTGTTTTTTATATCTGTCCCTAATATTTTCAACCCATTTACCGGAAGTGAAGTATTCTGCGGTGCCTCTGAATTCGCAGCCAGGACAGTCCTTTCTCTTTTCCCGGTCAGTGTTCCAGAATAACAAAGAAACGTTTTTGTTTTTCAGGATATTTTGTATGGTTTCCTTCATGAAATTATCAGTTACAAGAATCTGGTTTTCAGAAACGACCTTTGAGGAACCCACCGCTATGTTGTGCGGCCTGACGGATTCGCCTATGCTTGCAAGGGCCCCAACATTGTCTTCAACCAGTTGCTTTAATTGGTCGTCCATATCGGACATAATATTAGTTAACGGCTTGCTTATTAATTTTTTCTTTTTCTTGGCTGCCGCAATATTCGCAACAGTTATTAAATTAACTGGCCCTAATTAAAGACATGTCATCTGAGTCTTCGTGGGATTCTGTCTGGACAGGTATGAAGGACATTGGGTTTGAGAGGGAGAACTACACATGGAGCATATACGAGTCCCTTCTCGGGAGAAGGTTTGATTACAGGGGGAAGCGCGTGGTGGAGATCGGGTGCGGGACAGGGATAAGCACCTGCATGATGGCAAGGAGGGGAGCGGAGGTCACGTTCCTGGATTATTCCAGGGATGCGCTGGGGATAGTGAAGCGCGTGATGAGGTCCCTGGGCGTTGACGGAGAGCTGGTCCTCGGGGACGCGTTCGATGTTGATTTGAGTGGGTTTGACATCTCCCACAGCGAGGGTGTGATAGAGCACTTCAGGGGGGAGAGGAGGCAGGGAATCGTGGACGTCCATGCCAATGCCCTGAAGAGGGGAGGGAGGTCTGTGATAACAGTCCCCCAGATAAAGTCGCCCCCATACAGGATTGGCAAGCTCCTTGCAGAAAAGACGGGGACGTGGATTCATGGCAACGAGTATCCCTATTCCAGGACAGAGCTGAGGAAGAGGATGGAGAGGTCCGGGATGAGGTTCGAGAAAATGATAGGTGGGGAATTCCTGTTCTCCTTTGGGTGGGCGTTCGCCCCGCTATGGATGAAGAGCAGGATCCTTTCAATGTCAATAGGCAGGCCGAGGAACAGGAAGGTGAGCCGCCTCAATTACGACAACCCCCTGGCCAACAGGTTCGGGAGGGTTATCGCCGCCGTTGGGGTAAAGAAGTAATCTGAGAACAATACAATGATTTAATGTTTTTTTCCTTCTTTTCAAAATGACAATAGTGTATGACATGGGACTGGCTGAAAAACGGATTGCTGAAACCGGCAGGCTCTATAAAATAGAAGGATTTTCTGATATGATTCTTACTGAGGACGATTTTAGAGAGGCACATGAAGTATATAGCAGGGAGTCAGAAATTGTCCGTGAAAACGGAGAGCTCACAGACAATGGGGTCTTTCGTGGAGCGATTTATTCATTATTAACCCCACAACAGGATTATCCTGGACATATCAGGCTTTTTGAACAGCTTATGAGTGAGGGTCTTGACTCACCAGAGAGTGTCAGAGAGAGCGAAGAAAAATTATATAGGATTTTCAGGGAAGGGAGGGTTTCGCTGTTTAGACAAAAGCCCAGCAATATTCATGAGTTGTCTGAGATTTGGGAAAGCTTGGATTTTTTGGAAAGGATTAATGAGGGCATCAAAACTAACAGGGAGCGAGAGATTTTGCTCAGGAAGGGGATGATAAAGGATGTCAGGGGGTTTGGAGGGAAAACAGCATCCATTTTCTTGAGAATGTGCGGAGCAGAATATCTGGTTCCGGTTGATTCATGGATGGCAGAGATGCTTTATTTTCTTGGCTATCCTGTTGAGATGCCTAGGGTCGAGGTTGATAGACCCAGGTGGGGAACAGACGTGATATCAACAAAAAAGAAAAAACTTGGTCTTAAGGGAAGGTCCTACATTGAGGCAGAGGAGTTTTCCTTGGATTTGGCAAACAAATGTGGTGTTCCTGGATATATACTTCAGCTCGCATATTGGACAAAGAAATCTTCATATAAGAACCTGAGTAGATGAACATTGGTTTACTGCCAGTATTTGAAGCTGAGCTCTGGCTCCTTTCTCTTCTTCTTCCTTATCCCCTTGATGAGGCCGCGGAAGTAGTAGTATGTGGTGAGGGGGAAGTAGAAGAACACGAACTCGAATATTTCGAGTGGGTCCCTCCTGTCGCCGGTTGACCAGACCATTATCACTGAATGGAGGAGCATGGCCAGGAAGGCTAGTAGTATCTGGTATATGACGAAGGCGAAGAACATCGGGGCGTCATAGATGAGGGACATCACCGTCCCTATCAGCAGGGTGTCAATCATGAATATGCTCAGCAGCAGGTAGGGGAAGAAGAACAGCAGGAACTGCGGCGCCTTCATGTAGAACTTCCAGTGGTGGGCATAGCTGAAGAAGCTGCCCTTGCCCCACCGTATCTTCTGGTTCCTGAGCCTCTTCCTGTCGGGCGGCTCTGTGGTCTTTATTATGGAGAGCGGCTCCCACTGGATTTTCATCCCCTTCTTTGCAATCCTTGCCGCGAGGTCATTGTCCTCCAGGAGGGTGTTAGGCCACCCGCCCAGCCTCTTGATGACAGACCTCCTTATGGCAATCCCGCAGCCGCGGAATCCTATGAGTGAGCCGAAGAACATGTTCATCTTTATCAGTGCGAATGTGAACGCGTTCTCCACGCCAGCGAGCCTCGCGAGGTCGTTTCTGTCGTTCCTGACCAGGTATTTCGGCATCACTGCGGCAACGTCCTTTTTCGAGAACCACGGAACCATCCTGCTGAGCGTGTCTGGCATGACCGAGGTGTCAGAATCAAGGAAAAAGAGAATATCTCCTCTAGCCTTGGTGAGGGCCAAATTCAGGGAGTTTGGCTTTCCTGTCCTCTCTTTGCTGTGGTAGACCTTGCTCGTGTATTTCCTCGCTATTTCAGGTGTCCTGTCCGGGTATTCGTTGACCACTATTATTTCCTTCCTCGGGTATCTAAGAGACTTTATTGACTTCAGGGTGGATTCTATGGTCTTCTCTGACCTGTAGGTAGGGATTATTATGGAAACCAGCGGCAGCTTCTTGGGGATAGTGAGCGAGGACCTCTCCCTCTCTGTCCTTTTTATGCCCGCGTGGCCGAGAACCAGATAGGTGAATGTGAGGATTCCTACTGTTATGACCAACCACATAATCTATATTGGAAGCTGTCTTTATATTGCACGAATCAGAGGTATGTCCTGAGCTTCCTGAATCCTCTCATGAGCTTTGAGGAGCGGCTCTGGGCCTTCATGACGAGTTCCGCTCTTCCCGCGAGTATGGATTTCAGTATGTCCGCGGGGTCCTTTCTGGATGAGACCAGCATGTAGGTCTTTCCGATTTCGTCCGGGAAGTGGGCATCCGAGGCCGCGACCATTGGCTTGCCTTTGGACTCTGCGTATTCCAGAGCCCTCCTGTTGAACCTGGTCCATATGGTCCTGGAATTGAAGGCCTCTATGGCATCGACCTGGCCGATTATCCGGTTGAGGTTGTCCCCTATGCCCCTCCTCATGATGTCAAAGGGGTGTGGTGCTATCACGAAACCTCCCTTCTCTTTGGCGAGCCTGACCGTCTCCTCGAGGCCCCCTCCGGCAGGCAGGGTCTCCCGAAGATTAAGGACCACGATCTCTCCGCTATCTGTCAGGACCTCCTGGCCAGGGAAGATGATTATTCTTCCTCTTGCGTGGCGCTCTGCCCTGAGCGAGCCCTGGACGGTGTTGTGGTCCGTTACCGCTATCGCGTCAAAGCCGTGGGCGAGCGCTGTCTCAACCAGCTCCTCCGGTGTCTGTCCACCGTCAGAGGATAGGTTGGTGTGGATGTGGAGGTCTACCTTCAGTTTCCTGGTTCGTGCAGGAGCTGCCATGGGTTATTCTTGTGCCGAGATAATAAATGCCTTTTATGTGAGCAGGGACAATTATAAATTGTTGATACCAAATAGGAATGTGGTTGGATGAAGACTGACAAACTACTCGACATAGCCAAGAGGAGGGGATTCTTCTGGCAGTCCTCCCAGATATACAGCCCTATAGCGGGGTTTTATGACTATGCCCACCTGGGGGCGTCCCTTAAGAGGAAGTGGGAGAACGTCTGGAGGGAATATTTCCTGGGACTGGACGACAACTTCCATGAGATACAGGTCTCCCAGGTCATGCCCGAGGAAGTGTTCAGGGCATCAGGACACCTGGAGTCCTTCGTGGACCCCATAGTCAAATGCAAGAAATGCCTTAACGTGGAGAGGGCAGACCACATAATAGAGGCAGAACTGGGAGGGACGTTCGAGGGCGTTTCCCTCAGGAAGATGGAGAAGTTGATAAAGGACAACAACATAAGGTGCCCGAAATGTAAGGGGGAGCTTGCGGAGGTCGGTATCCTCAACATGATGTTTCCACTGGAGATAGGGACGGGCAAGACCAAGAGGACGGGGTATCTTTCCCCGGAAACCGCGCAGGGCGCTTACGTTAACTTCAAGCACGAATTCGATGCCCTGAGGAAGAGGCTTCCCATGGGGCTTGCCGTGGTGGGGAAGGCCTTCAGGAACGAGATATCACCGAGGAATGTCCTGATAAGGCAGAGGGAGTTCACGCAGGCAGAGCTCCAGGTATTCTTTGACCCTGACAATATAAGGCAGCACCCCAGGTTCAGGGAGATTGAAAGGTATAGAATCAGGGTCTTTCCGGTGAAGAACCGCTCGAGGGGGACGATAAAGGAGGTGGCTGCGAAGGATGCTGTCAGGGTGCTGAAGCTCCCGAAGTTCTACGTCTATCACATGGCAATGATGCAGCAGTTCTACCTGGACGTGCTTGGCCTACCGAAAGAGAAGTTTCGGTTCAGGGAGCTGGATGAGGATGAGAGGGCGTTTTACAACAAGTATCACTGGGATGTTGAGATGGACCTCGAAAGTATAGGGGGATACAGGGAGATTGCCGGCCTCCACTACAGGGCAGACCATGACCTATCGGGTCACCAGAAGGTGTCCGGCGTCAGCATGGTGGTTGACGTTGACGGCAAGAAGATTCTCCCTCACGTGCTTGAGCTGAGCTTCGGGGTTGACAGGAACATATACGCCCTTTTCGAGCTCGCTTACAGGGAAGAGAAGGAAAGGGACGTCATGCTCTTCCCGAGGAGGGTCTCTCCCTTCGATGCGGGAATCTTTCCTCTCGTAAACAAGGACAACCTCCCGGAGAAGGCAAGGGGGGTGAAGAGGCTTCTCCAGGAAGCCGGATTCAGCGTGTTCTATGACTCGTCAGGTAGCATCGGCAGGAGATACCGGAGGATTGACGAGGCAGGGGTTGCTGCGGGGATAACCATAGATTATGACTCGCTCAAAGGGAATGACGTCACCCTGAGGGACAGGGACACCATGAAGCAGATAAGGGTCAGGGTAAGCGACCTCCCGGAAACCCTGAGAGGCTTCATAAACGGGAAGCCGCTGAGCAAGCTAGGGGTCGTTATAAAGTGATTCTAATATGCGAACTGTAGTATCAGGAAGACCACGTAGATGCCGAACAAGACTATTGCCTCTGTCCTGTCTATCTTCATTCCCTTGCGCATGAAGAGGATTAGCAGGAAGGAGAGGACGAGCATTATCGGTATGTTTATGTTGTTTATTATGGCCTCTGTGGGTATGGGACCGAACAGGGCAACCAGGCCCAGTATGGAGACGTTGAATATGTTCGAGCCTATTATGTTCCCTACGGATATCCCGCGCATCTTCTTGAGGGCTGCCACGACAGAGGTCGCGAACTCCGGAAGCGATGTCCCGATTGCTATTGCGACCAGCGCTATAACGACCTCTGATATCCCTAGCCAGGTCGCTATGTTTATCGTGGAGTAGACCAGCACCTCCGCGCCGATTGCGATGAACGCGGCGCCGAGCGCGCAGAAAAGGAGGCACTTGATTACGGCACGGTGCTTCTTCTCCTCGGCCGCCCTGCTGGTTCTCTTGTGCGATGCCCCTGACGTTGCCGATTTTACCAGGTAGTAGAGGTAGCCAAAGAGCATTATTATCAGGATAATTCCCTCGTACCAGAACATGCCGTCAAGGAGCAGGGCGGCCGTCACGATGCTGAAGAAGAGCATGACTATACCCTCCCTTATGAACTTCCTGGTCACCAGGAGCGGGGAGGCGAGGGCGGAGATTCCAACAATCAGGCCTATGTTTGCGATGTTGGAGCCTATTATCGTTCCAACCGCTATCCCTCCCAATGAGCCGAGGACTGATATGAGGGAGACCGCGAGCTCAGGGAGGGATGTAGAGATTGCTACTATGGTTATGCCTATGACGAGCTCGGAGATGCCCCAGAGCTTTGCGAGGCGGGAGGCATAGTTCGTTATTATGTCCGCGCCCTTTATGAGGATTCCAAGGCTGACGATGAATATCAGGATGTTCATTGCCTCGTACATCTAACCACTCTTAATCATTGTCCTTATCTTCATTATAACCATTACGCTCAGCGAGACCAGGATTATCTCCACCCAGTCCATAAGGCCGAGTGAGGTGGTGTTGAATATGGACTGAAGGAACGGCACGTAGACGACGATGACCTGGAGCCCGACGGAAAGAGACATCGCCAGGAGGAGAACCCTGTTCGAGAACAGCCCTATCTTGTAGTCTGACCTGACCGTCTGGACCCTTACCATCTCTAGCATCACTATCGCAGTGAAGGCGACCGTCATGGCGTGCCTCCCCCCTGTCGGGAGGTTGAGCCAGAAGAGGAAGAGCGTCCCTACGCACATCACTATACCGACGATTAGAATGTCTGTCATCATTCTCCTGGTGAGTATGCTCTCCTTGGGGTCACGGGGCCTCTTGTCCATTATTCCGGGCGAGGCAGGGTCAACCCCCAGGGCGAGCGCAGGCAAACCATCGGTCAGGATGTTTATCCAGAGCAGCTGGAGCGGGAGGAGTATGAGGCCCGTTTCCGGGTCAACCAGGGCAATCAGGGTCGCGATGAAGACTATGAGCACTTCCCCCGTATTGCTGGAGAGGAGGTACTGTATGAACTTCTTTATGTTGTCATAGATTCCCCTGCCCTCCTTTATGGCGCTCACTATGCTCGAGAAGTTGTCATCCCTCAGAATCATGTCCGAGGCCTCCTTTGCAACGTCCGTCCCCTTTATACCCATGGCTATCCCGATGTCTGCGCTCTTCAGGGCAGGGGCGTCGTTAACGCCGTCACCGGTCATTGCTATTACATGTCCGTTGGAACGGAGGGCCTCGACTATCCTGACCTTGTGCTCGGGATTAACCCTGGCATATACGGATATGTCGTTTGCCTTGCCGCAGAGCTCCTTGTCAGACATCTTTTCGAGCTCCTCACCTGTCAGGGCAACCGGCCTGTCACCCACTATACCTATCTGTTTCGATATGGCGATGGCGGTGTCCCTGTGGTCGCCTGTTATCATCACGACCTTTATGCCGGCCCTCTTGCAGAGCTCTATGTCATTCCTGACCGTCTTCCTGGGCGGGTCTATCATGCCGACGAGGCCGAGGAAGGTGAGTCCGGACTCTGCCTGCTCCTGTGTCCCTGGAATGCTCCTGGTTTCCTTCATTGCAATGGCGAGCACCCTCAGGGCCCCTGTGGCGAATTCCGTGTTCATGGAGAGGATTTCCTTCCTGTGCTCGGGTGTCATTCTTGCTGCCTTTCCGTTAATCATTATCCTGGTGCATTTCCTGAGCACGTTCTCAGGTGCGCCCTTGACGTTGACAACAATCCCTCCGCAGGAGTTCACGGTGCTCATCATCTTCCTCTCTGACGTGAATGGGAACTCCTTCTTCCTCGGATGCTCCCTTTCCATGTCATCGCTATGATATCCTGCCTTACGGGCCGCAACGATGATTGCACCCTCTGTGGGGTCGCCTATTATGCTCCATGTCTTCCCGGACAAATCAAGCGACGCATTGTTGCAGAGCGCGCCGGTCTTCAGAAGGAGGGAAAGCTGCTTGTCCCTGGACGGGTCGGTCTTCTTTCCGTTTACAAGAAACCCTCCTTTTGGCTCGTATCCTGCCCCTGTCACGGATATGTCCCTTCCCGGGTGCCATATCCTGCTAATCGTCATCTCGTTCTTTGTGAGGGTCCCTGTCTTGTCGCTGCATATGACTGTCGTGGAGCCGAGCGTCTCAACGACCGGGAGCCTCCTCATCAGGGCGTTCCTCTTGGCGAGCCTCCTCAGGCCCAGGGCCAGGGTAACCGTGACTACCGCAGGAAGTCCCTCAGGGACCGCGGCGACCGCCAGGGCTATGCCGTTTATTATCTGCGTGGTTATCAGCTTCTCTGTTACCGGGTCTCCGGTAAGAAGGCTTCCCCTGAGTATCCCGGTGGTTGCGACCACAGCGCATATGCCGAGGATTATCGCCCCGAGCTTCTTGCCGAACACGGCGAGCTTCTTCTGGAGTGGCGTCTCCTCTTCCGGGGTCTCTTCTATCCTGTGGGCAATCTTCCCCATCTCTGTGTTCATGCCCGTTGAAACGACGACTCCCATTCCCCTCCCGTAAGAAACCACCGTTCCCATGTAGCACATGTTCTTCCTGTCAGCGAGGGCTCCTGCCTTGAGCGGAGAGGTTTCCTTGGTGACGGGCTGCGACTCCCCTGTAAGGACGGCTTCGTCTATCTTCATCTCAGCCGTCTCTATGATGCGCATGTCAGCAGGGACCCGGGTCCCCTGCTCCAGGAGGACGACGTCTCCGGGAACGAGCTCGGCGCTCTGTATCCTGAGCTTCTTTCCGTCCCTGATGACGATTGATTCCGGAGTGGTCATCTTCTTGAGCGCCTCTATCGTTTTCTCGGCGCGGTATTCCTGCATGAAGCCGAATATCGAATTCAGTATTACTATGATAAGTATCGCTATCGCGTCTATGACCTCACCTATGAGGGCAGAGAAGAATGTGGCGAAGATAAGGATGATAACCAACGTGCTCCTGAACTGGCCGAGAAACATTGTAACGGGGTTTATCTTCTTCTCTGACTTTATCTCATTCGGTCCGTATGTCCTCAGGCGGGAGGACGCCTCCTGCGGGGAGATTCCATGGGGAGACGAACCCAGCTTCTTCAGAACGCGCTTGGCATCAATCTCATGCCACTGGCCCTCGTCCATATTAATATATTATGGCAGCCCCGGCTTAAAACCAGTTCATTTCTTGAGCTTCATGATGGCCTTGGCGATGTCGCCCGTCTCTTCCAGAGCCTCCGCTGCCTCCTGCGGACTCGCTCCTGTCTGCTCAACGATTAGACGGAGGTCTTCTTCTGAGAACTCGGACTGGTCCTTCTCCTCGATGTCGCCGGATATCTGGAAGGTGTCCTGTCCGGCCATGTTGACCTTTGACACCTGTGGATTTGTTATGATGATTTCCTTCTTCTTCGTCCTTATTATAACTTCCTCTGCATCTATCTCAGTGCTCTGGATTCCCATCTTCCTTGCCATCTTCTCGAGCTGCTTGGGGTTGATTTTCATGCATATCACTTGTTCCGGGGTTTTAAATAAATTATGCGGCAAGCATCTCCTCTATAATATATGTCTGGGGTGAGGGTGTTTTTTTATTATGTGCTGACAATAATTTAGGGTTGGAAATCTGGAATTTCTGGGGTTCCGTTGGGTTATTGGATGATTTGAATTGGGGTATGTGTCCTGCTGGGGCCTGCCCCTGTTAAGATGGGTGTGATGATGGAGATACAGGTGCTTGACGTCGATTACGTGCTGGTTGATGAGAAGCCGATCGTGAGGATATTCGGCAAGAAGATGGATGGAAAGACTGTCTGTGTATTCTATGACAAGTATCTTCCTTATTTCTATGTTGATGATGAGAGGGCGCTCGAGTTCATCAAGGACGACCCCAACGTCCTCAAGAGGGAGAAGGTGAGGAGGAAGAGGGTCATGGGGTTCAGCGACCCTGTTGATATGTGGAAGATAACCCTGCAGAACCCGTCAAGGACGCCTGAAATAAGGGACATGATACATGGCAAGGGCCTCCGGACGTATGAGTCTGACATCCTGTTCAAGTACAGGTTCATGAACGACTTCGGTATAAAGGGTCTCGGTTGGATAAAGGTAAAAGAGGGTAAGGGAACGCCAACAGCCACCGTGAGGACAGACCAGTCAATAAAGGCCGGGAGCATAGAGCCCGTGGATAGGATGGAAAACGCTCCCCTGAGGTTCATGGCATTTGACATAGAGTGCATACCGCTCGTTTCCGGGACCGCCCCAGATGCCGTAAGGGACCCCGTGATAATGATATCGGTGGTCTTCAGCGAGGAGTTCAAGGGCGAGAAATCCATGCTTATAAGCACCAGGCCCGGCAAGGGGGTGACGGCGGTCTCGACAGAGGAGGAAATCATAAGCAGGTTCCTGGATATAGTCTCCCAGTATGACCCGGACGTCATAACCGGGTATAACGTGAACAACTTCGACTTTCCATACCTGCTCGAGAGGATGAAAAAATACAGGATGAGGCCCGTGATGGGAAGGTGCACACAGAAGCCGGTCATAGCGAAGAAGCTGATGGCGAGATACAGGGTATCCGCGACAGGAAGGATAATATTCGACAGTTTTGAAATCATCAAGAAGGACTTCTCCTTCATGAGGTATGACCTCGGGACGGTCGTCAAGAACCTGCTCGGGGACAGCAAGATTCCCATACGGATAAGCGAGATGGAAGACCTCTGGAAAGGAGGCCAGGAGGGGTTCGAGAGGTTCGTCGAATACTGCAAGAAGGACTCGAGGCTCGCGCTGGACCTCGTGCTGAAGATGAGGCTGATGGACAAATACATAGCGCTTTCAAAGATATCGGGGACCCTTATACAGGACACACTGACCAGCGGGGAGACACAACGGATAGAGAACTTCCTTCTCCAGGAATTCAACAAGGGGGGATTCGTCTTCCCGTGCAGACCGAAGGAGGAGGACGTTGCCGAGAGGGAGGCATCGAGAAAGAATGAGCTCAAGGGCGGGTTTGTCCTCGAGCCAGACAAGGGGCTTCACGATAATGTGGTGGTCCTTGATTTCAAGAGCATGTATCCATCGATAATAAGGACCTTCAACGTCTGCCCCACGACCATGATAACGGACAAGAAGGTGGAGAAGCCCATAGTCACGGTCACGGGGACGTCGTTCGTCCCCAAGGGCGTAAGGCACGGCATAATCCCGGGGATACTCGAGGAATTGATGAAGAGGAGGGGGGCTGCAAAGAAGAAGATGGTGGATGCCAAGGATGAGAACAGGAGGAGGGTTTACGACGCTGAGCAGTGGGCACTGAAGATAATGGCAAACGCGTTCTACGGGCACATGGGATACTCGAGGGCCAGGATATATGACATAAGGATAGCCAACGTGATAACCGCCACGGGCAGGGACATGATACACAAGACCAAGGATATGGTAGAGAAGGAGTTCGGGCATAGGGTGGTGTACGGTGATACGGATTCCGTCATGGTGAAGATGGGTATGGATGACATGAACAGGATACGCAGGGAGGCCGAGAAGATATCGGAGTATGTGACAGACAAGCTTCCTGGTATGATGGAGCTGGAGTTCGAGAAACTCTTCCGGAGATTTCTTCCGCTCACGAAGAAGAGGTATGTCGCGTGGAAGTTCGAGCCCTCGAACGGCGGGTGGAAGGAGGGTATAGAGATGAAGGGAATAGAGACCGTCAGGAGGGACTGGTGCGAGCTGGTCAGCGACACCATGAAGGAGATAATAGACATCATAGTTAAGAAGGACGACCAGGAAGAGGCCGTGAAGAGGTTCGGTGAGATAGTCAGGGGGCTGACTAGCGGGAAGATACCTGTGGAGAAGCTCGTCGTTACCAAGTCCCTGACCAGGGCGCCTGAGAGGTATGCGGGGATACAGCCACACGTAGAACTCGTGAAGAAGATGAGGATAAGGAACCCGCAGGAGGCTCCTGGTGTGGGAGACAGGGTCGGTTATGTCATAGTTAAGGGAACGTCACTGCTGTCAAAGCGGGCAGAGGACCCGAACTATATAAAGGAGAAAGGGGTTCAGGTGGACCCCAAGTATTATATCGAGAACCAGCTCCTTCCTCCGCTGGAGAGGATATTCGGGGCCCTTGGTGTGAGCAAGTCAGAGCTCCTTGGGAACGGGAAGCAGATGGACCTGATGTCATCGTTCGGCCTGAATGGTGTGGAGGATAAGAACGTTGCGAGGGAGGCTGGGATATCTGACATGACCGGATTCGTGTGCAGCGGGTGTGGAAGGTTCTATGAGGGCTCGTCCCTTTCGGGGACATGTGAATGTGGGAAGGCTCTCCTGATAGGCTCGTCAAAGGGACCGGTTGAGTGTGTGATGACGTGCCCGTTAAGTGCCCGCCACTGAAGTGATGGGATGTGCAAATTAAAAACATATACCCGTTCCCCCAGACAAAGCCCGGAGCGTCTTGACGTGACTGGCGTGAATTTCATGTGCCTTTGCTTCCTACGCAGGGTTTGGTTGTGGTGTTTCATATGAACTCCACATGAAGTTAACGTCTACCCCCAATGGGACATGCTTATAAAACCTGCCTCCAAATATCACGCATGGAGAAAACAGGCGCCTACCTATGCGGTCTCCTCTGCGCCGCAGGCAGGATAGAGCTCAACCATGAAGCTGGAAACTACTACATATCGCTGGGCACGTCAAGGTGGGAACTCGTGAAGGTTTTCTCAGACGCGCTCATGAGATGTTTGGGAAAGCCGGGAGTTTATACCAGCATGAGGGAGCATGGAAACGAGTCGCGCGTCTCTTACAGGGTCGTTAAATACGGGAAGGATGTTGTTGAATCGTTTGTGTCAAGGTGGGGAATGGTCGCAGGAACCTCTTCCTGGGTGATTCCCAGGAGATGCGCCGAGGACAAAGGGCTCGGTGTGATGTTCCTGAGGGGTTTCTTTGATTGTGAAGGTATCGTGACCCATTACGTCAAGAAGACAAAAAGGGGGAAGCATAAGATAAGAAGGGTCAGGTGCACGTCTGCCAACCAGAGGGGACTGGAGGGTGTCGGTTCTCTCCTTAAGGGGGTTGGCATTCGCTCGTCCCTCTACAGCAGTGGTTCTTATTTCTGCCTTGATATAGAGGGGAAGACCCGGCTGGACCTCTTTAAAGACAGGGTCGGCTTCACGCTGGGATATAAGATAGACCTTCTTGATGAAGCGCTTGATCCTCTTTCTGTATAGATATTTAGTATAAACACGTGAAGTTTGGGTCGTTTTTATATGAACTCCACATGAAGTTAACGTCTACCCCCAATGGGACATGGCAACCTTCACATCCCCGCAAAAACCTTCATATAAACCCCAACCGAAGAGAAGTATAGAATCGTTGGCACCAACAGGAAACCCATTAGATGCGACCTCCTTACTCCGGAATTTATCGTTATTATCCCTATACACGCCGCCGCGAATGTTATGATTATCCCAACCAGGCCGGAGAAGGCAACCACCATCACTATCAGTCCTATTATGATGGTTTTGTTCATCTTCACGTAATCAATCCTCTCCACCAGCGATATGAACCTCTTTCCCAGGAAGAGTGTAAGGGGCGCGGAAACGCACCCTACCACAAGGACTGTGATTATCGCCAGCACCAAGTGGCCTGGTCCCATTAATCCGATTGTTTGTGAGACCGCCACTGCTGCACCGGACCTTGTCCTGCCAATCAGGTAGAGCATTATCAACGTAAACACGATATTGGACGTGTTTATACCACCGAGCGCAGTCAGGAAGTCCCTGGTCTTCGCCTTCAGTACCTGAGCAGCAAGGACCCCTGCCTGGGCCGCTCCTATGCCAGGAAGCATTCCAGAGAACCAGCCGGCAAGCCAGCCCGTGATTATCCCTCTCCTGAATGGCCCCTTAACATCAGTGGGTTTCTTCTGCGGGGGGATTTCTCCCTCTCTCCTCACGCTAGCAAAGAGCGTGCTCAGCGCAAACAGCCCCGTGAATGCAGGGAACAGGGCAGCATCAGAGAACGCATTAAGTGACACGAACCCCAGCGCCCCGGACAGCGCAATGACCAGCAGGGCGGCCTTCCTGTTACTCTCACCGAACACCATCCAGGCAACAATCCCCGACAGGATTATGTGCATGAACGGGCTTATCGTCCCATAGAGAGCAGGGAGGACCAGGAACAGCAGCGGCAGGGTGAGGATTATCAGGAATATTGAGCCCAGGCCACCAACGACCGTCAGGAACAGCGCTTCGTGTGCGTTCCCCTCCAGAACCATTTTGTGCCCGGGCAGGACAGAAAGTGCAGTGGCCGGGTCTGGCACGCCGAATATCAGGGAGGGAAGGAAATCCGTGAACGTGTTCGAGACCGCCACAGAGATTATGAAAACCAGAAGTATTTCGGGGCTCAGTGGGAGGAACACGACAACGCTGAGAAGAAACACGAACACCGTGTTTGGATGGACGCCCGGAATCAAACCAGTCAGGGTGCCTATGGCAATCCCCAAAAGAAGGGCAGCCAGGATGTAGACAAACATCCTTTTATGTTTGTTTTCTTGTATTAATAGACTCTCCTGGTTCCCAGGTCAACGCTGACGGTCTCGCTGCCCGGCGATATTATGAGGACCCCCTTATAACTCTCCACAAAACGGTTGTCCGAATTCGACCACAGCATGTCAGGGACCTCTCTTATTATGAAATCGTCCTTGGGTGAAATTATCTCCTTATTTGAGATGGTGAGGTGCCTCTTCTTCAAGCACTCTGTGCATTCCTGGGGCCCTGCCTTCCCCAAGGGGGAATAAAAGAGTATCCTGACCTTCCCTCCACCAGATATCTCTATCCGGCTGCCGTTTGGGAGCCCCCCGTTTCCCTCCGCATGGAAATGGAGCGTTCCCTCTTCCCTCTTTTTGGGCGGCTTCCTGGAGAGTGTTATCCTGACCCCCTTTACGGTGCCATATTTTTGGGTTAGTGAGACGTCTGGAAGCACGACGCCATTTCCAAATAGCCGGTTTTCCTTTACCTGGCCGGAAACCCCTATGACATCACCCGTCACCATGTTGCTGCCTTTCTGGACAAGCTCTATCGAGCCCGTGGTATCCTCTATAATATAACCGGTGGGTGTCTTCTCCCTAACCATTCCGATAACACCAACCTCACCGAAGGTCTCCGTGGCCTTGTTTATGGATATCGCGCTGATTTTTGAGGAGAGAATCTCCCTCAACCCCTCATACTTGTTATTGTAATACGCCGTGAAATCCTGGGCCGAGAGCCTTTCCTTTTTCTCGGGCGAAAGAACCTTCACCCCAATCCTTTCTTCGCCCCGTTTATTTTCAGCCCCCCTCTCTTCGGGTTTACCACCCCCCCTCCCGGAAACCATCCTGTCTATAAGCTCTGGTGTGGGTATTTCTCCCCGGGATATCAGTTCCCTCACAGCCCCCTTCCTGTCCATCTAGCCAAACTCCCCCACTAGGAAGTCCCCCATCTTTCTTATGAGCGTTTCCGGGTGGTTTATATTTATCACGCGAGTCCTGCCGTATCTCCCCTTTGAGGTAACCCTCGCGTTGATTACGCCGAACATGTCAAGCTCTGATATGAGATCCGATACCCTCCTCTGCGTAAGCGGGGTGATTCCGTTGGAGCGGCATATCCTTGAATACGAATCATAAACGTCCCCGGTCTGTATGTTCTTCTCACCGTCCCCGTAAAGGGAGAGAATCGCCTTCAGGACAGCCTGCGACTGTTTTGGTTGGGAATGTATGGTCTCCATTATCTTGTCCGTGTCCAGCTTCTTTTCTGCCATGTCAACATGTTTCTCCTCAACCACGGGGCTGCCGTTCCTCTCTGCTATCTCACCGGCAACCCTCAGTAGGTCCAGCGCTTTCCTCGCATCCCCATGCTCCTGCGCGGCAAGCGCTGCGCATTTCGCGACAACTCCCGTAGGGACGGCTCCGGGGCTGAACGCCTGGCCCGTCCTCTCTGTCAGTATGTCCCTCAGCTCGGAAGCATTGTACGGAGGGAATATAATCTCCTCCTCGGACAGGGAGGACCTCACCCTGGGGTCGAGAGTCTCTATAAAGGATATGTTGTTTGATATGCCTATTATCGTAAGCTGGGAGTTGTCAAGCTCCTGGTTTACCCTGGTCAGGTTGTAGAGTATGTCATCACCTATCTTCCTTATAAGGGAATCCACCTCATCCAGGACTATTATTACGTTCTGGTTCCTTGAATCTAGGTATTTATAGAATTTTGAGTAGAGCTCGTTTGTAGGAAGGCCTGTGTATGGGACCGTCTCACCGAAGTAAGATAGTAGGTGAGCCAGCAGCCTGTATTCCGTGTCTGTCGTCTTCTTCATCTTACAGTTTACATATATTATCCTAAGCCGTGAATCAGACCCGTCCGCTGATTTGAGTAGTGTGTTTATAACATTGGAGACAACGAGCGTCTTTCCCGTCCCCGTCTTCCCGTATACGAATATGTTGGATGGCTTCTCGTTCCTCAGTACGGGCGCGATTATTAAACCAATCTGCTTCAACTGCCTGTCCCTGTGTGGTATGTTGTCTGGCGCAAACCTTATGGAGAGCGTTTCCTTGTTTTTAAAGACACGCCCCCCCTTAACATAACTATCAAATATATCCTTAAGCGAGCCCTGCATTGAAACACACCAAACCTAAATTATAGACCCCAACCCCATTGTTTCTATTGGAATGTTGTTTATAAAAGGTTTGTTTGTCATAAAAATTTATTTATTATAATATAACAATGTTATACATCTTTCTTGTTGTTGATTCACAAAAAAGACAATCTCCACAGGAAATGATAGGGTTGTGGTGAGGTTTTCAAACCTCCATATGAAACGGGGGTCGAACACCAAAACAACACTTAAATACCACTCTAACAATAAACGGATATGGATAATATAACTGACGAGTTTTTCCTTGCCAAACAGAAACTCGCCAAGGACATCGTTGGTGAGATAGTCCTCACAGATAATTCGGACAGGGCCATAAAGAAATGGAGGAACATATTCAAGATATCACAAAAGACCCTTGCAAACGAGCTTGGCATCACACCCTCTGTCATCTCTGATTACGAGTCGGGCAGGAGGAGGTCGCCCGGAATAAAGATGGTCAATAAATACGTAGGCGCCCTGCTTAAGATAGATGAGAGCAGGGGCGGCAACGTTCTGAGAAGCTTTTCCAAGGAATCCTCCCCACTCACGGTCTCGAGCGCGATAATAGATATAAAGGAATTCTCGTCGCCCATGCCAATAGAGGAGTTTTGCAGGCTCACGAACAGCACCCTGATAGTCAGGGGAGGGATAGACAAGGAGATATACGGCTACACCATTATAGATTCCCTCAAGGCGATAACAGAACTCCCGTTCACAGAGCTCGTGAAGATGTATGGGATAACGACACAGCGCGCACTGATATTCACAAAGACCTCGACAGGGAAGACGCCAATGGTCGCGATAAAGCTGACAAACCTGCACCCCGGCCTGGTGATAGTCCACGGCCTTCACACGATCAACGAGGTCGCGAAGAGGATAGCTGAGGTTGAGAATATACCCCTGGCAATCTGCAGGATGGATTCTGTTGACAATATAATAACCAACCTGAAAAACACAGCCCAGCCGAGGGACTAGACGTCAAGCTCTACCTTTTTACATTCACACTTAACGTTTTTTCCATCAATCTCTATTACACCATAACATCCCGCATAGAATGGTCCGGGATTGAATATGGTGATATCGCCCAGCTTTGACACCCCCCTCGCCTCATGTATGTGTGCGGATATTACCAGCTTTGGATGCATCCTGTCCACGAACTCCCTTATCGCCTTCGAGCCGACATGCTCACCGGAAATCGTCAGGTCTGCGTCCGTTCCATGGGGTGGGTTGTGTAGAATGAGAGTGAAGTCCCCCTTCTTGACCCTTTCCGAGAGCGCATCCAGGGAGGCCTTTGTCTCCTCCTCGCTCGGTTCGAACGCCGTCCCGAAATGGGTCAGCGCCCCACCCCAGCCAACGAAGGATTCTCCCTTAATTTCCCTATGCTTGCCGTGGATGTTCACTCCATACTCCCTGAACAAATCGATTATCTCATAGGGGTCATGGTTCCCAGGAAGGCAGACGAGCGGCGTGTTGTATGCGATGAGCTTCTGCATCATCAGGTCCGCTATATGCGTCTGTGAGAAGCCTGGTGGCTGGTTGAACATGTCCGTGAAGTCCCCGGGGGAGATTATCAGGTCAAACCCAGAGGCGTCAATCTTCCTGAAGAACTCAGACACCTCATCAATATAGCCATGCATATCCGCTATCACAAGTATCCTCATGAAACCACTGGAATTATCTTATAACCACCGTTTAAATATCTTTCTGCTCCACCAAAACCCTAAAAACAACAAGGGTATATTATAAACATGAAGATATACGCGAAGGGCTACCGCGCAGAGAGGCAACTGCTCAGCTTCCTCTCAACCAGGGGCTATTCCTGCATCAGAGCCGCCTCTTCTGGGGGGCTGCACACACCGGCTGACCTCGTGGCAATAAAGGGTGGAAGGATACTCTGCTTTGAGATAAAGTCCTGGTCAAAGAAGCCGGTCCTGAGCATGAAAAAACTAGACCCTTTCATATCATGGTGCAAAACCGCCCAGGCAATGGGCTTTCTTGCTTGGTATAATAAGAACCAGTGGAGGTTCCTTCCCATCAAGGACGCCGAGGCCAGGAGATTTGATGACGAGAACTGGATAGGACTGGAAGCATTCCTCAGGGTCTTCATCTAGCTCCTGACCGAAAGCATCTTCACGACCTGCTCCTCTTTGATGTCGGGGTTCTTGAGGGAAACCAGCTTTATCTTCAGGCCAACGTCCTCCAGCTCTTCTGGTATGACCATGTCAACTATGGGCTCCATCCATATGTCAAGCGTCCGCGAGACCGTCCACTTGTGCATTCCCAGCTCCCTTGCAATCTCGCTCACGGTCAGGTGTCCCCTGTCCTCTTCATGCGCCTGCTTCAGAAAACGGAATATCCTCACAACATTGACCACGGTGTTCCTGTAGAACCTCACCATGATATATACTTTGATGAGGTCAAATTTATTACAACCGTGTCCCAAAATACGCCGGGGCACCCCCGGGCCTACAGACGGAACAAAAAACGCAGCCAGCTACCGACGGTCCCAACATCGGGCAGGAGCATGTTATTATAATCTGTCAGCGCCGAGCAAGCACAGGAAGAACATGGTAGTTTTTGTTTTCCAAGCCTCAACCACGCGCTTCTGAATCCATGTTTCGTGATGTCTATCTTTTCTGAAAAGTGTTTTGAGATATCGCAGGCAGAGAGCGTCCCGTCCGTATCTATGTTGCAAAACAGCTTTCCGGCAAGGCATCTCCCTTCACCGGGGCCGCCAAACTTACACGTCCTCCTGTAATCCTCCCAGTTCAGCATGTGGCGAAGGGACTTGTATGACAGCACGACAGGATAACCCTCACGCTTCTTTTTCATGATATTCAGAATAGCCCTTCTATATTGGCCTTTTGTTGGAAGCATCCCGCCCATTTCAGGAAAAACGTCTGCTCCATGCAAGAGATTGAACATGCACGCAAACCCGCGCTCTTTTGCGGTTTCTAGTATGTAATCAATATCATTTATATTGTTTTTGGTAATAACTGTTATAGTGAGCACCAGAACACCATTTGACCGGGCAGCCCTGATGGCATTCAGCGCCGCTTTATGTCCACCCACAATCCTGTTATTCTCATGGCCCTTTTCGCGCCCATCAAAACTTACAACAAGGCAGTCAACCATCCTCACCACTTTCATGTTATCAGGAACGAGAAGACCATTGGTCACCAGGGACAGGTGCATTCCACAGGACTTTATGTACCTGACTATTTCTTCAGCATCATCCCTGAGAAACACCTCACCACCCTGAATCCCAACCCTCTGGGTTCCCATGGAGTGCATGCCATCAATGACCTTCTTTATCTCTTCTGTTGTCATCTCCCTCTGTGGCCTGTCACGGACAAAGCAATACTTGCATTTAGAATTGCATTGGTTGGTTATTCTCAAACCAACATTCAGGGGAGTTCTCAAACCAAAAGCGTAATATTTTAAGCCTCCCCAAAAAACCCTCAACACATTCAGGACCATCATGTATAAGAATTATATAAAAGGCATATAACATGATGCTGAAAACACCGCGCCCGCAAAGGCATCACTTGCTCTTCCTAACCACCCTCTCAATCCTATCCATTGCTTTCTCTATCTTCCCGTAAGCGGTTGCATATGAGAGCCTTATGTACCCCTCCCCACAGGAGCCGAATTCTGTTCCAGGTATGGTCGCCACCTTCGCCTCCCTGAGCAGCTTCATGGACAGGTCGTAAGAGCACATCCCATAAGATTTGATGTTAGGGAAGGCATAAAAAGCACCCTTTGGCTCCACACATTCCATTCCAGGAATCTCGTTGCACCTCTTCACTATCATCATTCTCCTCCTGTCATACTCCCTTCTCATCCTCTCAACCGCAGACTGGCGCCCATTGAGAGCTTCTATCCCGGCGACCTGAGAGATGGTTGGCGCGCAGAGCGACGAGAATATATGCAGTTTCGTCATCGCCCCGATTATGTCCTTGGGGCCGCACGCATAACCCAGCCGGAAGCCGGGCATCGCATATGTCTTCGAGAAGCTCTGCAGGGTCATCACATGCTTGTCCATGCCGTTGAGAGAGCCGATGGAAACGTGTCTTGCGTCACCGTAAACCAGCTTCTCATACGCCTCATCAGAGATTATGAGAAGGCCGTTCTCGACAGCGAAATCAGCAACCTCCTCCAGGACACTCTTTGTGAATACGGTCCCCGTGGGGTTCGATGGGGTGTTTATTATGATTGCCCTGGTCTTTTTCTTTATCACCCTCTTCCTCATCACGTCAACGTTGAGCTGGAATCCCTCCTCCTCTGTAAGGGGGATTGTTATCGGCATGCCGTTGAGGACCTCCACGGTCGGAAGGTATGAGAGAAACCCTGGATCAGGGACCATCACCCCCTCCCCGGGGTCAACCGTCGCGATGAGCGCAAGGAGGATTGCCTCTGTGGAGCCGCACGTAACGATTATGTTCTCAGGAGAAGCAACTATCCCATTATCCCTCTTAAGCTTCTTAACAACCGCTTCCTTGAAATCCGTCCTCCCGGATATCGGCGAATAATGAGTCATCTTCCTATCAAGCGCCTTCTTCGCTGCCCTTATCACATTAGGAGGCGACGAGAAGTCGGGCTCACCAGGCCCGAGTGAAATCACATCCTTTGATTCTGCGCAAAGCTTCAACATCTGCCCTATCGTGGATTCGGGGAGATCCTGCTCCCTTTCAGAAATGATGTTCCTCAGCATATTTTATATTGCGCCTTTCCATAATAAATAACATGAAGAAACTTGACTATTTTTTCCAGCCCAGGTCAGTCGCAGTCATAGGAGCCTCAAGGAATCCCAAGAAGGTAGGTCACGTCATTCTCAGGAACTTCATAGAGGGAAGGTTCGCAGGCAAAATCTATCCAATAAACCCCAATGCCGATGATATGTTCGGCCTGAAAGCATACCCCTCTGTAACCAAGGTTCCCGGAGGGATAGACCTTGCCGTTGTCTGCATCCCAGCACCGGTCGTTCCAAAGACCCTGGATGAGTGCGGAAGGAAGGGCGTCCGTGCTGTCATAATAATATCCGGGGGCTTCGGTGAGATAGGGAACATTGAGCTGGAGGAGGACTGCAGGAAAATCATCAGGAAATACGGCATGCGTGCCATAGGACCGAACTGCATAGGAATCTTCGACCCATATTCAGAGGTTGACACGTTCTTCCTCCCCCGCTACAAGCTGGAGCGCCCTGGCGAAGGCTCTATAGCATTCATATCCCAGTCAGGTGCGCTCGGCTCGGTAATTCTGGACTGGATGGCAATGAAGAACTACAAGATATCAAAGTTCGTTTCCTACGGCAACGCGATAGACGTTGACGAGGCAGACCTCATAGAATACCTGGCCAACGACCCCAGGACGAGCGTCATATGCGCATACTTCGAGGGCGTCAAGCAGGGAAGGAAATTCTATGACATCGCGACCAGGGTCTCAAAGAAGAAGCCCATAATAGTCCTTAAGGGGGGGATAACCTCAGAAGGCTCCTCCGCCGTCTCCTCCCACACAGGCTCCCTTGCAGGTGAGTATGAGATATTCAGCGCGGCAATGAAGCAGTCCGGCATAATAACAGCAGACAACCTCGAGGAGCTCTTTGACTTCGCGCGGCTTTTCTCTACCCAGCCAAGGCCAAAAGGCAACCGCGTCCAGGTGATAACAGACGGCGGGGGCTTCGGCGTCCTTGCAACAGACTGGATAATAGGCAACGGCCTCCGGCTCGCTCAGATGGACAGGGCAACAACCAGGAACCTGAAAAAGAGATACCCGCCCCATGTAGTGATAAAGAACCCGCTCGACCTGACAGGAGACGCAACGGTCGAGAGATACAGGATAGCCATGGAGGCAGCCGCTGCGGACAGCAACGTTGACATGATGATGGTCATAACCCTCTTCCAGATACCGACCCTGACTGCGGAGATAACGGACGTGGTTTCCGCAATCGCTGACACCTGCAGCAAGCCGTTGGTGGTGGTGGCCGCTGGCGGAAGGTTCACAGAGGTCCTCAAGAAGAGCATTGAGGATTTCGGGACGCCGACCTTCTCCTACCCAGAGAAGGCGGCAAAGGCGCTTGCTGCGCTTTATGAATTCGGGAGGTGACATGATGAAAACTCACGGAATACTCATTGGCGGGAAATGGCAGAAATCAGACTCAGGGGAAACCTTCCAGAGTCTGAACCCTGCCACGGAAAAGACCCTGGGAAAGTTCGAGCTCGGGACGCCCAACGACGCAGAAAGGGCGGTTGATGCGGCGGAAAGGGCCCTGGAGGGATGGAGCAGCCTCCCTGCCCCAAGGAGGGGGGACATCCTCCTAAAGGCCGCCCTGCTCATGGAAAAGGAAAAGGAGAGGCTCGCGAGGCTGGTCACAATGGAGATGGGCAAGGTCCTGGCAGAAGGGAGAGGAGACGTCCAGGAAGCGATTGACGTCACGGAATACATGGCAGGCGAGGGAAGGAGACTCTTCGGCTTCACGACGCCCTCGGAGCTCAGGGAAAAGTTCTGCATGACCACAAGGATGCCGATAGGTGTCTGCGGCCTGATAACACCATGGAATTTCCCCATGGCGATACCTGCATGGAAGATTGCCCCTGCCCTCATATGCGGCAACACCATGATACTTAAGCCGGCATCAGACACTCCGCTCTGCGCGATAGAGCTTGTCAAGATATTCGAGAAGGCAGGCGTTCCCCCGGGCGTGATAAACCTGGTCACAGGACCGGGCAGCACGGTCGGCGAGACCATGGTCAAGCACAGGAAGGTCAGGGGAATCTCCTTCACAGGCTCCAGGGACGTGGGGCTCTCCACCATGAGGTGCGCGGGAATAAAGAAGGTGGGGCTCGAGCTCGGAGGAAAGAACCCCATAATAATAATGGATGACGCAGACCTTGACCTAGCGCTGGACGGCGTGATATGGGGCGCCTTCGGGACGACAGGCCAGAGGTGCACTGCCGCCTCCCGCGTGATAATCCACAGGAAGGTAAAGAACAGGTTCGAGAGGATGCTGGTCGGGAAGGCCAGGAAGCTCCGCCTGGGTGATGGCCTGAGGCCAGAGACAGACGTTGGGCCTGTGATAAACAGAACTGCCCTCAAGAAGATCCATTACTACACCGGTGTCGGAAAGGAGGAGGGCGCAAAGCTCCTCACGGGCGGCTCGTCTCTTCCGGGAAGGGGGTTCTTCTACAAACCAACCATCTTCACAAACGTTGACAATGACATGAGGATTGCGCAGGAGGAGATATTCGGGCCGACCCTCTCCATAACACCTGTTAACAGCCTCGATGAAGCGATAGACTGCGCCAACACCGTTACATACGGTCTCAGCTCGGCAATATATACCAGCAACATCAGGAACGCCTTCCTTGCCGTCCAGAGGATAGAGGCAGGACTGACCTATGTCAATTCCAGCACCATAGGCTCGGAGGTCCACCTTCCCTTCGGTGGCGTGAAGGAGACCGGCCACGGACGCGAAGCCGGCATGCTGGGAATTGAGGAGTTCTCTGAGGTCAAGACAGTCTATTTCGATTATTCCAACCGCCTCCAGAAGGCCCAGATAGACAAAGTGAAATAGGTGATGACGTGCCAAAATATGTAACGCCCCAGATGCTGAAGGCATGCTATCCTAAGAAGAAAGACTGGTCACACAAGGGAGACTTCGGAAGGCTGGTCGTCATAGGCGGGAGCAGGACGTATTCGGGCGCTCCGGCGCTCTCTGCCCTCGCGGCAATGCGCATGGGAACAGACCTCGTCCACGTTTGTGCGCCAGAGCGGGCAGCGGATGTGATATCCTCATTCTCGCCTGACCTCATAGCAGACCCCATACGGACCGACTACCTGAACAACTGGCACACGAAATTCCTCCTCGATGAGGCAGAGAACTTCGATGCTGTCGTAATAGGGGGCGGCCTGGACAACAGGTCTGACACGGCGGTTTTCGTCCAGAACTTCCTTAATCTCCTTGAAAAACCCTGCGTCGTTGACGCCGATGCCATATCCGCTGCCTCAGGGAATCCTGGCGTCATAAAGAGGAGCTTCATACTGACACCCCACGCAAGGGAGTTCTCCCTGCTTTCCGGTTCCCAACCGAGTGCTGACCTCAAGAAACGGGAGCAGGAAACAATGAAGCTCGCGAGGAAGCTCAGCACGACAATCCTCCTCAAGGGAAGGGTTGACGTGATATCCAACGGAAGGGAGACCCTCCTAAACAGGACCGGGAACCCGTGGATGACAAAGGGCGGGACCGGCGACATCCTTGCCGGCGTCTGCGGAGGCTTTCTCGCAATGGGCAACCCCCCGCTCAATGCAGCATGCGCTGGCGCACATCTGACAGGGCTGGCAGGGGACATGGCAGAAAGGGAGATCGGTCCGGGCCTGATAGCCTCTGATATCATAAGCTCGATACCAAGGGTCCTTAAATCAATATTGGGTTAGTCGCATTGTGTTTAACGGCTTACACCACGGTCTGGGAGCCGTTTTTATGATTTCTTTTTAATAGCATTATATGAACATAAAAAACGTAACCTCGGGTCATCTCACCCTGATCAGAAAGGGACACCTTCCACACGAGGTCATTTTTTTCGTTACGAACAAGTGCAACTCATCATGCAGTGGATGTTTTTACAGGGACAGAATCAACAAACCAATCAAAGAGCTCTCCCTGGAAGAGATAAGAATGACATCCACAGGAATGGGCAGATTCTACTCTCTTCTCGTCTCGGGCGGGGAACCATTCCTGAGGGAAGACCTACCGGAAATCTGCCACGCTTTCTACAGAAACAACAGACCGAATTTGATATTCATACCAACCAACGGCCTCGCCACAAGAAACATACTGGAAAAAACAGAGGGAATGTTGAAAACCTGCGCCAGAACCAGGATAATCCTGGCACCATCCCTTGACGGTGTGGGAAAGACCCATGATGATATAAGGGGTGTTCGGGGAGGATTCAGAAAAACATTAAAAACCATCGAGGGCGCTGTTAAACTTAAGGAGAGATACCCGAACCTCTCCATCATGATAAACACAGTGGTCTCCAGAAGGAATTACAGTGAGATACCGAAACTGATGGATTTCATAAAGACAAGGCAAGGCATCAATTACCACTCGGTCTCACCAATAAGGAACAAGGCAGGCAGAGCCTCGGAGGAATCCCCCACGCCCCGGCAATGGGCAACCCTTTACAAGATTCTTCTCGGATATGACATTTATTATCTTTCAAAAGAAAAAGTGCATTTCCTTGGGCTTAACCTGAAGGGCAAGCGAAAAATTTACAGTCTTATAGAAACGGGAATCATGGGACAGGGGTTTGGTTTCAGGTGCCTGGCAGGAAACACTATAGGCGTCATTGAACCTGACGGGGACGTTAGGCTTTGCGAATCAACGGGGCCGGTCGGCAACCTGAGGGATTTCAACTATGATTTCAGGAGGCTCTGGTTCTCCGAAATGGCTGAAAAGAGGAGGAGGGAGATTAGGAATTGCAGCTGCATACACCCATGCTTCCTGGTGCATCGCATAGTTTATAATCCAAAAACACTTCTGAGGACAGCTCTCATATAAAAAAGGACCTTTCCTTTATTGCCGTTTTCCAGACAAAAAACCTGAAAAAAACAACCCGCACATAATACAGCGGAATCATCAGGAAATCCTTCAGGCTGCCCATTTTAATTTTTCTGAACATTAGAACAATTATGAGCAGCGGGGGGAAAAACATAACGAAATAATAGAATGGGAAAACCACCCTCCCAATATTATAAAAAGGAATCCCGCGCGGTCCGCGAACCCGGCATCTGCCATGCCTTTTAACCATCCTGACTACGCTATCTGTCACGTATACCCTCCTGAAAAACGACCCCATGGAAAGCGTCTTCTTTTCATGAATGACCAGCATTTCATTTACAAAAACAATTTCACCCAGCCTGGATGCCCTCGTACCCATATCAGTGTCCTCTGCCACATCCAGGGATTCGTCAAAGAAGCCCGCCTCGTCAAAGACCGCCCTCTTGTATGCCACGTTGTTCGTTGGAAAAAAACCACCCCCATTGTTATACACCACGTTCTCCATCAGGCCGGGCCGGTATCGGCTTGAAACATAAACAGTCCTGCCCTCACAGCCTACAACCCCCTGCTCCTTCAGGCACCTGACGCCTTCCTTGATCCATCCTCTTGCGGGTGAGCAATCCCCATCTGTAAAGAAAACATATCCCCCTCTTGATGCCCCTATCCCGAAGTTTCTGGATTTTGCTATATTGACCCTTTCACTTAGCCTGAAATATCTTATCCTCTTGTCTCCGAACCCCCGGACTATCTCCTGCGTCCTGTCCGTTGAGGCGGCATCAACAACTATAAGTTCAAAATCACCAAACGACTGGCGCAGGATAGATTCGATGCACTTCCCGATATACGTTTCTTCATTATAAACCACAACAATAACGCTAACAACCGGTTTTTTCATAAGCCCTCACCTCTTTACCATATCCCAGACCATGTGCCTCCCCCTGTTGAACACAAAATCGTAGAAGCCAAGCGCCCTGGAAACTGCCTCCAGAAGCACTGCTGAAATTAATACACCCGCCCCGGCGCCGCCTGACTTCATGAACCCCCTCAGCACAGGAAGGAGTTTCACGGTTGCCGGTTCATACCCTGTCCTGAAAAGCTCCAAATGACCGGAATAGATTCTCCTCCTCTGCTTTATGAAATCCTTCATTGTCCTGGGGCCTCGGTTCATTACCACGGCTCCGGGGACATACACCGATTCAAGCCCTGACTTTACTACGAGCATACCTATGAATTCCTCATCAACCGATGTTTCTGCAATCTTGCCAACCCCCCTGAAGGCTATCATCTCACCGAACTTCGGCCTTTTCAGTGAAACTTCATGATGAATCCTCCACTCAAGGCCAACAACCCTCCCCAACAAGCTTCCGCTCTCCTCTGGTACCACCCTACCGACAGCGATTCCAACATTTCCAACAAGCATAGAGCACACCCTTTCAACAGAATTCCTTCCTGGAACAACATCGCCGCTGACAAGAACGTTGACATCACCTCTGCTCCTCTCCAGAAAAAGGTTTATCGCATTCGATTTCCCCCTCCTCTCAGGCTCCTTTACAAGCCTGACCCTCCGGTCAGCCCTGCAAAAGCTCTCAACTATTCTGTCCGTCCTGTCAACAGAGCCGGAGCTCACAACGATAATCTCCATTATCCTCACAATCTCCTCTTCCTGGTTTATAAGCGAATCCAGAAGACTGCCTATGTTTTTCTCCTCGTTGTGAGCCATCACACCTACTGATACATCCATAATCCTAAACTCCGGCAAGCCTTATGAAACTACATAATATGTTCGTGTAGTTCGCGTTGGCTGATGTGCACCAGCACTTCCTCTCCTTTATGCCCCTCCTCACATCCATTGCCTGCCTGCTTTTCCACACCTTCCTGAAATCATAACCATTCTCCCTCAGGTTCCCCATTGACTCGCACATCCTGCAGCATGCCCATACCTCTCCTGTTGATGATATCTGCGCTGATGCGATGCCCGCATAGCACGGGATAATCCCCCTGCCTTTCAGGAGCATCTCTTCAACCAGCCTGTAGTATCTCTTCCTGAAGAACCCTGTAGGGAAGACGTTGGAATCTCCAGATACCCTGCCAATGGCATCCAGATACTCCTGGCAACCAGGCCTCAGGTCCATCCCGGCGTTGTTGAGAGCCTCCCTGTTATCTGCAATCTCAAAGATATGAGAGTCCGGCTTCAGCTCATTCTTAACGAAGTCAGATATCTCATCAATTTTTTTTATGTTGTGTTTGGATACCACCGTGTTTATCCCAACCACCAGGTTATCAGAACCCCTTTTGACGTCCTTCATTGCAGATACGCTGTCAACAACCCTCCTGAAATTCCCCCTGACCCCACGTATCTCGTCATGCAGATTCCCGACGCCGTCAAGGGAGAAATTTATTATGAGTATGCCGCCATAAAACCCCAAAATCTCCCTGACGTCATCCGTTATCTTCTCGGTCAGAATCCCGTTGGTGGGAAAAACCATTATCTGCGGGTCCGTGTGCTCCACGAGGTTCCTTGTTATCTCGACAAGGTCCTTTGACAGGAAGGGCTCGCCTTCAGAAGCCGTTACCCAGGGATGAGACCTCCCGATGGATTTGAATATCCTGTCCCACTCACCAGCATCGAGCTCATCACTAACAGGAGTCTTCCATATGTTACATGTCCTGCACATGGAGTTGCACCTGCCTGTGGGAACAATGGCAAGGTTTACCGGCATCGGAAGAGGGAACGAGAATCTCCTCCCCATTTTATAACCAGCGACCCTCAAACCTGTCCAGAAAACATGGGAAGCCTTCATATTAAAGATTAATAACAAACGTTTATATCTTATATCAGTGGTCAGATGAAGGTGGTTTTTGTGCACCCGGAGACAGACTGCCTGGGGGTCGAGTATCTCTCAGCGGTCCTGAAGCAAGCCGGCCACCAGACAGAGCTCGTTTTCGATCCCATGCTCTTCATGGACTCTGTAATAAGGGCCGGGTGGCTCCATAGGGTCATTGGTTTCAAAAAAATCCTGCTAAAAGAGATTAAGGAACTTAATCCGGATTTGGTGTGCTTCTCTGTAATATCAGACAACTATTCCTGGGCATGCAGGATTGCAAGGGAGATAAAGAAACACACCAAAGTCCCGATAGTGTTCGGCGGCATACACCCTACGTCCGTTCCCGGGCGGGTTATAAGGAAGGATTTCGTTGATTTCGTAGTGGTAGGTGAGGGCGAGCATGCCCTTCTGGAACTCACGGACGCACTCGAGTCAGGACGCTCCACCCGAAGGATAGCCAACGTCTGGTCCAAAAAGGGCAGAAAGATATACAGGAATCCGGTAAGGCCCCTTATACAAGACCTCGATTCCCTCCCGTTCCCTGACAAGTCCATATTCAGCGAGATAGTCCCCAGATTCTTTGACAGGTATACCACCATAACGAGTAGGGGGTGCCCGTTC
>Ga0307426_1000284_pt1 | contig 34448 bp, 42 predicted proteins | sample SalMarWE160340MG_FD_202165 | JGI IMG/M metagenome (GOLD analysis project Ga0307426, IMG submission 202165) | Salt marsh sediment microbial communities from the Plum Island Ecosystem LTER, Massachusetts, United States - WE1603-40 | ecosystem: Environmental > Aquatic > Marine > Intertidal zone >...
AGTTATGGCGGCATCGGTATGAAATCCATTAAGTTTTGCTCCTGCATCTAAAGAAACAATGTCTCCTTCCTGTAGTATTCGCTCACCGGGAATACCGTGAACTATCTCATCATTTACCGAGACACATAAATTGGCGGGGAAGCCGTGATAGTTCTTAAAAGAAGGTATAACTCCCTTCCTCTCTAATTCTTCAGCCATGATTATGTCCAACTGGCCAGTCTTAATCCCCGGTCTTACTTCCGCTCTTAGTTTATCCAAAATAGCGGCGAGGATTTTGCCACACTTCCTCATAATAACTATTTCCTCGTCAGATTTTATAATCACCATTTATTTTATCCCTGCTTTGAGGGCAGAGATTATTTCTCTAGCCACCCCCTGTATTCCCAAGTTACCATTGACCCTAATTAGTTTACCTTGTTTTTTATAATAATCAAGGATGGGAACAGTTTGAGTAAAGAAAATACTAAGTCGGTCCTTTATTGTTTCCTCCCTGTCATCAGAACGCTGATACAATGCGCCACCGCATTTATCGCATTTCTCCGGCGTTTTAGGCGGTGAACTTATTATGTGATATGGTGTCTGACAAACTCGGCAAAGCCGCCTTCCACTGAGGCGCTTCACTAACTCTTCATTGGGCACTTCAATGTATATTGCCTTATCTATGGTTTTTCCTTGCTCTTTAAGGGCTTTGTCTAAAACTTCAGCTTGATGCAAAGTCCGAGGAAAGCCATCGAGAAGACAGCCAGAGGTACAGTCTGGTTGATTAATTCTTTCCAGAATCATTTTTATGGCTACCTCATCAGGAACTAGTTCTCCCTTATCCATATAGCTTTTCGCCAAGAGCCCAACCTCGGTCCTTTCCTCTAGCGCCTGACGAAACAAATCGCCGGAGGCTATATGAGGTAAATTCATCTCGTTAGAGAGAATATCTGCCTGAGTTCCCTTCCCTGCCCCCGGAGCACCTAGCATGATGATGTGCATTATTTCAGGAAACCCTCGTAGCGGCGCATGGTTAGTTGAGCCTCTAATTGCTTCATGGTATCTAGAGCCACACCAACAGCTATAAGCATGGCGGTGCTCTGGATTACCAATGCTGTGACGCCGGTGATTTTTTGAGCAATGAAGGGCATAACTGCCACTGCAGCCAGGAAGAGGGCGCCACCAAAGGTAATGCGCTTTATTATTCCATTCAAATAATCAGCCGTTGCTTTGCCGGGTCGAACTCCAGGGATAAAGCCGCTTTGCTGTTGCAAAGTTTGAGGCAGGTTCATTTGTTCGAATATGACCATAGTGTAGAAGAAAGCGAAACCAATTACTAAAGCAAAATACAATCCGTTGTAGAGCGCGGTATTAGCCTGAAACACACTATAGATTGTATTCCAGAAATTGGGATCTCCACTGCTCATGAAATATGTAGCTATCGTTGCGGGAAGTTGCATTAGGGCAATGGCGAAAATAAGGGGTATCATCCCGGCGGTATTGACCCGCAGCGGTATGTAGGTGGAACCTGATTGGCGGTACATGCGGCCACCGCGAAAAGTGCTCCGAGCATACTGTACAGGAATACGGCGATGCGCTTCAACAAATATGACTATAAGCACAAGCATAGCTAAGGCTAGAATAATATAGGCGATCAACCCCCCGGGCTGTCCGCTAATAGCAGTAACAATGCCACTACCCACTATCCCAGGCAGACCGGCCACGATACCACCAAAGATTATTATCGATATCCCGTTCCCTATACCACGCTCGGTAATCAATTCACCTAGCCACACGAGGAACATCGTGCCAGCGATCATCGTTATTATTATGCTGGCTATGGTCAATGATCCAAATGGCTCAATAGTAACGCCCTGAGAGCGTAACAAAGCAAGCATAGCATAGCCTTGAAGGGCAGCCAAAGGTATAGTCACAAAGTGAGTAATTCGATTGATTTTCTGGCTGCCGAGCTCCCCCTCCTGGGATAGAGCCTGAAGTCTGGGGATTACCGGAACCAGCAATTGCATAATTATGGATGCAGTGATGTAAGGATAAATGCCTATGGCAACCACACTGAATCTCGCCATGGCACCACCGCTAAAAAGGTCAAGCATGCCGAAAAGGAGGTTCTCCCCGAAGAATTCTTCCAAGGCCGCAATGTCCACGCCGGGCAAGGGAACGTGAGCCATAAAGCGAAAAACGGCAAGGATGCCAAGGGTGAACAAAATTTTCCGTCGCAGATCGGGCAATGTCACTACGTCCATCATTGCCTGGACGAGGCGCGGTCGGGTCGTTTTGCGCTGCATTCTAAATCTTTTTTATCTTCCCTCCAGCAGCGAGGATTTTTTTCTCCGCCGATGAAGAGAATTTATTAGCCTTAACTAGCAGTGGATGCCGGATGTCGCCAGCGCCGAGAATTTTGGTTGGATGGTCCGGGGTGTTAATCAGCCCCGCTCGAAGCAATTCCTCAGGGGTTACCTCAGTTTCTGAGGGGAAAATAGCTAGCTTCCCTACATTGACAATATTATATTCAGTTTTAAAAATGTTAGTGAACCCTCTTTTTCGTGGTAGCCGTTTTATCAAAGGCAATTGCCCACCTTCAAAACCAAGGCGCACGCCACCACCGGAGCGAGCCTTTTGCCCCTTGCAACCTCGCCCCGAATAGGTGCCATGTCCGCTGCCATCTCCTCGACCTACGAGCTTTCTCTTGTGCTTAGCACCCTCAGGAGGTCTTAATTCATTCTGTTTCATCTACCTTTTCTTCCTGAGCTTCAACATCGGTTTGAATTGCCGCTTCCTCACTCTTCCTCAAGTTAGCCAGGGCAAGAATCGTCGCCTTAGCTACGTTGATTTTGCTTGATCCACCTAATGATTTGCCAAGGGCGTCTTTTATGCCTGCCAATTCAAGCACTGCTCGAGTAGTATTGTTGACAATTAAGCCTGTGCCAGGCGCCGCCGGCTTTAGTAAGATTTTGGATGCACCGAACTTAGCTAGAATTTCGTGAGGGATGGTACCGCCCTTGATAGGCACCTCAATCATCCCCTTCCTCGCCATAGCACCTGCCTTGCGAACTGCTTCAGGAACCGCCGACGCTTTGGCTGAACCAAATCCGACATGCCCCCGGCCATCGCCAACTACCACTGAAGCTCTGAACCGAAGGTGTCTACCACCTTTGACCACTTTAGTTACACGGTCGATGCCTAACAGTTTATCTTCGAGACTCAGTTCTGAGGTATCGATTTTGGCTCTCTTCCCTCTTACTTTGGTAACCGCTTTCATAAGCTAACTCTCAAAATTCCAATCCAGCTTTCCTGGCAGCCTCGGCTAAAGCCTTAACTCTGCCGTGATACTTATAGCCACCACGGTCAAAAACCACCTGCTTGATCCCTTTATTTAATGCTTTCTCCGCAATCAAAGTTCCCACTATCTCAGCCTTCTTGGTTTTCACCATTCCATTGGTCTTGCCTCTAATCTGAGAGTCAAGAGTGCTCATTGAGACTAAAGTCTGGTCACTAGAATCATCAATAAGCTGGGCATGGATATGATTTAAGCTACGGAAGACACATAATCGAGGACGTGATATTGTTCCCGTTACTTTTTGCCTCACCCGTCTGTGTCGTATCGTTCTGATTGCCTTTGAATCTCTCTTGTTCATTACAGCCACTATTTCTTGCCTATTTTGCCCGATTTGCCAGGTTTAAGACGTAGCTTCTCATCAAAGTATTTAATGCCTTTCCCTTTATAGGAGTCAGGAGGGCGTATCGCCCGAATTTTAGCAGCCGTTTCTCCAACTACTTGTTTATCAATACCAGTGACGCGAATGCGATTTGTCCCTTCAACGCTAATACTAATACCAGGAGGGGGGGGGAACTCCACAGTATTGGCGTATCCTACCTGGAGCAACAGCTTGTCGCCAGTTTTCTGCGCTCTATAGCCTACGCCATTTATTTCCAAGACTTTTCCAAAACCTTCACTCACCCCTGTAACCATATTTGCCAGAAGGCTGCGAGTAAGCCCATGTAAAGAACGATGGACCTTACTATCACTAGGCCGGGTTACAATCAAGCACCCGTCCTTCAAAGCGATAGAAATGTCAGGGTGAAACCGTCGCCGGAGTTCTCCCTTGCTTCCCTTTACCACAACTTCGCTTCCTTCAATCTTTACCTCGGTACCTTGAGGTATAGCAATGGGAAGCGAGCCAATACGAGACATAATTCACTGCTCCTGAGTTAATTTACCACACATAGCATAGAATCTCACCGCCAAGATGCTGCCGCCATGCCTCTTGGCCAGTCATAATACCTTTGGATGTGGATAGAATGGCAATACCCAAGCCCCCATAAACACGGGGGATTTCACGCCTTTCCGCATAGACTCTTAAGCTCGGCTTGCTCGCCCTTTCTAACCCTAAGATTGCAGGCTGGTCACCTGTGTACTTGAGATAGATTTTCATCATTGGCTGTGGTTTCCCTTTAAGCACTTCATAACGGTCAATAAAACCCTCTTCATTAAGTATTTTGGCGATAGAAAGCTTCATTTTGGAGGAGGGCACAAGCACACTCTCGTGACTTGCCATGATAGCGTTGCGTATCCTGGTCAACATATCAGCGATAGGGTCAATAACTGTCATTTTTCTTTACCAGCTTGACTTTCTTATCCCAGGGATTACACCAGTTACAGCAAGTTCTCGGAAACAAATACGACACAAGCCAAATTTACGCATATAAGCACGCGGCCTACCACATAACTTACAGCGATTACGCTGCTGCACTTTATACTTTGGCGGGCGCTTTGACTTGACAATCTTAGATAACTTCGCCATATCAAGTTCTCCTGAAAGGCATGCCCATTAGTTCCAACAAAGTCCTGGCTTCATCATCGTTCTTAGCCGTAGTAACAATGGTTACCTCGAGGCCGCGAATTTTGTCTACTTTATCGTAATCAATCTCAGGGAAACCTATCTGTTCTTTCATGCCCAGGCTGTAGTTTCCTCGACCATCGAACGAATCCCGTGATACTCCGCGGAAATCTCGAAACCTCGGTAGAACAACATTAACCAGTTTGTCAAAAAAATCGTACATCCGCTTACCTCGCAAAGTCACCATCATCCCAATAGGCATACCAGCCCGTAGTTTGAAAGAAGAGATAGACTTTTTCGCCCGTGTCGTCACCGGATGTTGCCCCGAAATTGTAGCTAGGTCCTTCTCCGCTGCTTCAAGAGCTTTAGGCTCCTGTGTTGCTTCGCCTAAACCAACACTAAGTACAATCTTTCTCAACTTGGGCAATTGCATTATATTGTCATAGCCTAGTCCAGTTTTAAGCTGAGGAGCTAATTCAGCTAAATATTTTTCCTCCAAGCGAGATTTCATAACCAACTCCCTTAGTCAATCACCTCTCGACATGATTTGCAAACTCGCACCCTTTTACCATCGGCCAAAAAGTGGAAACCCACTCGCGTAGGTTTGCCACATTTACTACATACCAACATTACGTTGGATACATGGATTGGAGCTTCAAGCTCAATTATGCCAGCTTGGCGAGCAGCCCCGCGGGCACGGGAATGGCGCTTAATCACATTGGCTCCTTCTACTATCACCCTCTCTTTGTCAGGCCAGGCATGGCGCACCTTTCCCTTCTTCCCACTGTCTTTGCCTGCAGTTATGACAACCGTATCATCTTTTCTGATTTTCATTTTACAAGACCTCAGGAGCCAAGGATATTATTTTGGCAAAGTTTTTATCTCTAAGTTCTCGGGCTACAGGACCAAAAATACGGCTGCCCCTAGGATTATTTTTATCACCAAGAACGACTGCGGCATTCTCATCAAATCTGATATAGGAGCCATCAGAGCGGCGATAGGGCTTAGTCACACGCACAACCACAGCCTTCACTACCTCACCCTTCTTCACCATCCCATGGGGCATGGCTCGCTTCACAGTGGCTACAATAATATCACCTATATGAGCATATTTCCTTGCCCCAACAGGGACATTAATGCACATAATTTGCTTAGCCCCAGTATTATCGGCTATCTTCAGTCTAGTATAAGTCTGAATCATTCTTCTGTTATGGCTTAGTTGCAGCTACCTCTCTTTTAGACATTATCTCTATTACCCGCCATCTCTTCTCTCTAGACAAAGGGCGAGTCTCGACAATCTTCACTTTGTCTCCAATTTTACAGGCATTATTTTCATCATGAGCCTTATATTTTTTGGTAACTCTGATAGCTTTCTTATAGAGTGGGTGGACTTTCCTGGTTTCCACTGCTACCACAACGGTTCTATCCATTTTGTCACTCACCACCAAGCCTTCTCTAACCTTTCTTTTTCCGAGATCACTCATCTTACTGTACCAAGTTCCCTTTCTCTTAAAATAGTCTCTATTCTGGCAATCCTTTTCTTTACTCTAGGAATCTCCCGATGATTTTCCAACTGTCTAGTAGCCAAGCGAAAACGGAGGTTAAAAAGTTCCTCATGAGCTTCTTTGAGCTTCGTTAATAGCTCTTCATTGTTTAGAGTGCGTATTTCGCTAGCTTTCAACTTACTGCCTCTCCCTCCTGACAAAACTAGTAGCTATAGGGAGCTTGTAGGAAGCAAGATGGGCTGCCTCCGAAGCCACATCCTCCTTTACATCAGCCAATTCGAACAGGATTTTGCCTCTCTTAACTACGGCTACCCAGTGATCCGGAGCGCCTTTCCCGCTACCCATCCTTGTCTCCGCAGGTTTTTTTGTCACAGATTTGTCAGGGAAAACTCGTATCCACAGCTTACCACCACGATGCAAGTGGCGGACAAACACGCGGCGGGTTGCCTCAATTTGTCGTGCTGTTACCCAAGCGGATTCTTCAGCCCTAATGCCAAAGTCACCAAAAACAATGGTATCCCCGCTCTGGGCACTACCTTTTAGCCTTCCTCTATGTACCTTGCGGTACTTCACTCGTTTCGGCTGTAGCATTTTTCTCCTTCTTTTCAGGGATAATATCGCCCTTATAAATCCACACTTTAACCCCAATACGCCCCATTATAGTATGGGCTTCAGTAAAACCATAATCAATATTGGCACGTAACTTATGCAACGGCATTTGACCTTGACGGACAGTTTCACTTCTAGCAATTTCAAGCCCACCAAGCCTTCCATTGCACTGTATCTTTATTCCCTTAGCACCAGCTTGCAAAGTTCGGAAGGTTGCTTGCCTCATAGCCCGCCGGAAAGGGATTCTCTCTTCAAGCCGCTCAGCTATGCTCCGAGCTACCAAAAGAGCTTCAAGCTCAGGGCGCTCAACTTCTCTAATGGTCAATCTAATTTTATCCCCACTGACCTTTTCCATGTCCGATTTCAGTATTTCCACATTTTGTCCCCCTCGGCCAATCAAGATGCCAGGACGAGCTGAGTAAAGAGTTAAATGTACCTCGTCTCCCGGACGTTCAATTTCCACCCGAGCAACTGCTCCTCCATGACATTGTTCTTCCACAACTCTGCGTAGCTTTAAATCATCTAACAAAAACCGTGCATAGTTCTTCTCAGCATACCACCTGGCTCGCCAATCCTGGTTAACCCCCAGCCTGAAACCACAAGGATGAACTTTTTGTCCCAAAACTATTCCTCCTCTTCAGTAACGAAAACTGTAATATTGCTAGACCGCTTTAAGATAGGACTTATCCTCCCTCTCGACTGAGGGCGGAATCTCTTCAAGGTATGCCCTTGACCAGCAAATATATCAGTGATTCTAAGCTCAGCAGGCGACATTTGAAAATTGTTTTCAGCATTGGCTACCGCCGATTTAATTACTTTAGCCACGGCCTTAGCTGTGGGGGTAGGCAAAAAACTGAGGATATTCAATGCCTCGTCAGCTTTTCTGCCTCTAACCATATTTATCACTAACCGAACCTTCTGAGGCGAAATGCCAACTTCTTTAGCTACTGCTTTTACCTTCATTGCGCCTTATTTTTTCCTTGCCTGTTCAGTTATTTTAGCTTTGGTGATATGGCCTCTGAATGTCCTGGTAGACGCAAATTCTGCCAATTTATGCCCCACCATATTTTCAGTGATGAAAATGGGCACATGCTTCCTGCCATTATGCACTGCAATAGTATGACCTATCATTTGAGGCAAAATAGTAGAGGAGCGAGACCATGTCTTTATCACTGTTTTCTCGCCCGAATTATTGAGCGCTTCTATTTTCTTAAGCAATTTAGCATTGCAAAAGGGTCCCTTCTTAAGCGACCGTGACATCCTGCTTCCTCCGTTTAAGAATCATTTTATCCGACGTTTTACGACGACGTGTCTTAGCCCCCAAAGCTGGCTTTCCCCAGGGAGTTTTGGGATGCATTCCTCGCGGAGCTCTGCCCTCCCCACCTCCATGTGGGTGGTCACGAGGAGTCATAGCAGAACCCCTGACCGTAGGCCGCCAACCTGACCATCTTCTCTTTCCAGCTTTGCCTAACCTTATATTTCCGTGGTCAACGTTGCCTATCTGACCAATAGTAGCCCAGCACTTTTGATGAAATTTACGTAGTTCACCCGAAGGGAGTTTAAGTACAACATATTTGCCCTCCTTGCTTATAATTTGGGCAGAACCCCCTGCGCTATGAACAAGCTTTCCCCCCTTGCCTGGTTCAAACTCAACATTATGCACTACAGTTCCCACAGGAATGGACTCCAATGGCAGAGCATTCCCAGGTTTTATATCAACATCCTCGCCCGCCTGTATAATATCACCCAACTTGATGTCCAAAGGGGCGAGTATATAGCGCTTTTCTCCATCAGCATAATGAATTAGGGCAATGCGAGCTGACCTATTAGGATCATATTCAATGGAAGCTATTTTCCCTGGAACGGTAATTTTATCCCTCTTAAAATCGATAAGGCGAAGTTTGCGCTTGCTGCCGCCACCTCGATGACGCACAGTTATAACACCTCGGCTATTACGCCCTGCCTTCTTCTTCAGCGGCACCAGTAAGGATTTCTCAGGAGCTACCTTGGTCAACTCTTCAAAAGTAGCGCCAGACATAAATCTCCTGCCTGGAGAAGTTGGCTTATAAGTCCTTAATCCCACGATTTGCTCCTTATTTGTGCGTTCTTTGCCAGCGAGTTTTTTTAAGAAGTTTCTGATGTCTGTGTTTTGACATCTTCTTTTTTCTCCACTTAACGACTGAACCCATTAGACACCCTCAAAGAAAGTAATTTTGTGTCCCGGTGCCAAGGTAACTATTGCCTTTTTCCAAGGTGAATTAGTTACTTGTCTCCTGCCAAACCTTCTTGTCTTCCCAGGCACCGTCATCACATTGACTTTGCTTACCTCTACCTTGAAAGCCTGTTCCACTGCCTCCTTAATCTGAGACCTGGTAGCCTTGCCCGCTACCTCAAAAGCATATTTATCCTCCTCCTTAAGCGAAGTAGCCTTCTCTGTAATTAAAGGACGCCGCAAAACTTCGTAAAGATGCAATTTATTTACCCCAAATTTGCTCAATGTTGTGTATTGCCGGTACAGTGGCTACCAGCATTTCATAGGAAAGCAAATCCAATACATTAATTAGAGCCGAAGGTAGGACTTTAACTTCAGGCAAATTAGCCGCTGATTTAACCACATTGGGTGTGGATTGAGCAGTAAGAATTAAAGTGGAGGAATCGATGCCGAGCGAGGACAGAACATTTATCATGTCTTTTGTCTTTGGTCCCTTAAAATCAAGCTCCTGTACCAGTCTTATATTTCCTTCTCTAACTTTAGCGGAGAGGAGGCATTTCAAAGCTAACCTTCTCATTTTCCGGGGCATCGATTGACGATAGTTGCGTGGCTTGGGGCCAAAAACTACCCCACCTCCCCTGAGCAGGGGTGATTTTATATCTCCCCTTCGCGCTCTGCCAGTATGCTTTTGGCGATAGAGTTTCCTTGTGCTCCCTTTAACCTCACCTCTGGTCTTGGTAGACACAGTACCATGGCGTCTATTGGCTAATTGTCCGGCCATTGCTTGGTGAACCACCGCCCCATTAAAGGGAAGATCAAAAATGGCCTGGCTAAGCTCCATTTGGTCAACAACTTCACCGTTTAAAGTATAAACTGGCACTTTCACTTCCTGTTACCTTACTTTTTCAATTATTAACAGCCCACCATTGGCTCCAGGTACTGCACCCTTCACCAAAAGCAAATTGCTCTCTGGGTCAGCTTGAATTACCTTGAGATTACGCGCTGTTACTCTCCTATTTCCCATATGTCCTGCCATGTGTTTTCCTTTAAGCACCCGACCGGGAAAAGTGGTAGCTCCAATTGAACCAGGGGCGCGATGGCGGTCAGTCTGGCCGTGGGTCTTTGGCCCACCAGCAAAATGATGCCGCTTAACAACGCCAGCAAAGCCCCTGCCCTTAGAAAAGCCAGTTACATTTATCAGGTCACCTTGCTTTAGAAAGCCAACATCCACTTTGTCACCGCTCTTGACCGAGCTAATATCATCGGTCCTGAATTCGCGAAGATAGCGAACATTCTCTAAGCCTCGCAGATGTCCCCTCTCCGAAGAGCTAAGCTGAGATTGCTTCACTTTGTTCTCGATAAAGCCTACCTGGACAGCATCATAACCATCCCTGTCTCGGCTCTTTATCTGAGTTACCACGGAAGGCCCAGCTTGAATAGCAGTTACTGCCATCGCCTCTCCGCTCTCCTGAAACAGTTGCGTCATGCCTATTTTTTTACCAATAATGCCTGCAAACATGGTTTTAACTATAACTTAATATCTATCTCCACTCCGGATGCAAGGTCAAGGTGACTTAGGGCATCTATAGTCTTGGAACTCGGCTGCAAAATATCAATTAACCTCTTATGAGTCCTGATTTCAAACTGCTCCCTGGAATCTTTATCGATGTTAGGGGAGCGAATAACGCAAAATTTTTCGATATCTGTGGGTAAAGGCACCGGGCCAACCACTATGGCCCCGGTACGTTCCACTGTTTCCAGTATTTGCCTTACTGCTTGATCAGCCAACTTATGATCGAAACTTTTAACTTTGATACGAACTTTTTGGCCGGTCATCTGCTTCTCCCCATTCTAGCCGCAATTTGCTTAGCCAAATCCTTAGGCAATTGTTCATAGCGATGAAAGTGCATAGTGTAACTCGCCCTCCCTTGACTGAGCGACCTCAAATCTCCAGCGAAACCGAATGTTTCTGCCAGAGGAACGAGACAACGGACAGCAGAAGACTCGTCGCGACTCTCAATGCTTTCAATATGAGCTCTTCGAGAGTTTAAATCGCCAATGATGTCCCCGAGGAACTGATTGGGAGTTGTTATTTCTACTTCCATAATTGGCTCGAGAATAATAGGCGCGGCTTTATCTATTCCATCCCTCATAGCCATGAAGGCCGCCATCCTGAAAGCCACTTCCGAAGAGTCGACCTCGTGAAAACTCCCGTCATACAAAGTCACTTTCACATCTATTACAGGGTAACCAGCTAATCCCCCACTTTGCAAACCTGCCTTAACACCAGCTCCTACTGAGGGAATAAATTCCTTAGGTATAGCTCCACTTCGAATTTGATCGCGAAACTCAAATCCACTGCCACGCTCGCCCGGCTCAATTCTAAGCCAAACATGCCCGTATTGTCCCTTACCCCCGGATTGACGGACAAATCTTCCTTCAGATTCCACAGGAAGGGTGATTGTTTCCTTATAAGCAACCTGAGGCTTACCCGCATTAACCTTTACGCTATATTCGCGAAATACACGCTCCATTAATACCTCGAGATGAAGTTCACCCATCCCCGAAATCAAAGTTTGGCCTGTTTCTTTGTCATGGTAAATCTTGAAGGTCGGGTCTTCAACAGCAAGTTTAGCCAGGGCATTATCCAACTTGTCTTGGTCGGCCTTGCTTTTGGGCTCAACAGCCATGGAAAGCACCGGCTCCGCAAATCGTATAGTCTCAAAAAGCACCGGTCGCGTAGGCTCGCAAAGGGTATCACCTGTCGAGGTCATCTTAAGCCCCAGACTAGCTACAATGCTTCCAGTCTCAGCGTGGTCAACCTCTTCACGGTGATCGGCATGCATAACATATAGTTTTCCCAACCTCTCTTTCTTACCTGTGGTAGAATCCAAAACTTGTGCCCCGGCTTTTACCCTGCCTGAGTACACACGCAAATATACCAGTCTGCCCATAAACAGATCGGAAACCGTTTTAAACACCAATGCAGAAAACGGCTCATCATCGCTCGCCAGACAAAGGATTTCCTTTCCACTTTTAGAATTTGTAGCCGAAGGGGGGGGAGCATCTAGCGGCGAGGGGAGATAATCCACAATAGCATCAAGCAATGGCTGGATGCCCCTATCCTTCAAGGCGCTACCACAAAGGACAGGCACTATGCGGTTAGAAATAGTCAGCCTTCTTATAGCTGCCTTAATTTGAGAGACAGAGACATCTTGCCCATTAAGATAGAGCAGCATAATCTGCTCATCGAACTCAGCTAAGTTTTCAATTAATGCTTGGCGATGCTTGGCCAGCAAAGTCTCACCTTCTGCGATTGAAGCTGAATTAGGATCAACCGGGAAAGCAATGATTTTGTTTTCCACAAGGTCGATGATGCCCTGAAAGAGTTTTTCACTTCCTAATGGGAGCTGTATAGGTAAAGCCTTGATTCGCAACCTTTCGTTAATCATGGTCACCGTGTGATGAAAATCAGCGCCAATCCTGTCCATTTTGTTAATAAAACAAATCCTGGCCACACCATATTTATCTGCCTGGCGCCACACAGCCTCTGATTGAGCTTCTACTCCAGCTACACCATCGAAAATCACGACACCGCCATCTAATACACGGAGGCTACGCTCTACCTCAGCAGTGAAATCTACATGCCCAGGGGTATCTATGATGTTTATACAATGTTCGCGCCAGTGACATGTAGTAGCCGCTGAAGTAATGGTAATACCCCGCTCTCTCTCTTGCTCCATCCAATCCATTACCGCAGTCCCTTCATCCACGCTTCCAACCTTGTAAGTACGCCCTGCGTGGTGGAGAATCATCTCTGTAGCCGTGGTCTTGCCAGCATCTATATGAGCAATGATTCCTATATTCCGTATTTTTTCCAAAGGGAAAGTCCGCGACATGAGCTTATCCTTTACCTCAAGTACTGCTTTTAACACGACTTTCACCAGCGATAGTGAGCAAAGGCTTTGTTAGCCTCTGCCATCTTGTGAAGATCCTCACGTTTCTTGATTGCTGTCCCCCGACCATGGACAGCATCAACCAACTCGCTTGCCAGCCTTTCTTCCATAGATTTGCCACTACGAGCTCGCGCTGCAGCAATGAGCCATCTCATGGCAAGAGCGCGCCCCCGATCTTCACCTACCTCCGTCGGAACTTGATAGGTAGCCCCACCAACACGACGTGATTTAACCATGAGAAGCGGCGTAGCGTTTCTAATCGCTCGCTCTAAGGCTTCTTCAGGGCTGCTATTCACCTGCTGAGCAGTGAGCTGCAAGGCATTATAGACAATGCTCTCGGCTGTAGCTTTTTGCCCTCGTAGCATAAGTCTATTAATAAATTTAGCCACCATAATGCTGTCATATTTAGCATCGGGTGGTGGTATCCTTTTTACTACTTTCCTAGCTCCTCTTGGCATTTGACATCCTCGCTATTTTTGTGCCTTGGCCCCATACCTGCTGCGACCTTGCTTGCGATTAGCTACTCCTTCAGTGTCCAAGGTGCCACGGATAATATGGTAGCGAATTCCAGGAATGTCCTTAACTCGGCCACCCCGAATCAACACTACCGAGTGTTCCTGTAAATTATGTCCTTCGCCAGGGATATAAGCGGTCACTTCCATACCGTTGGTCAGCCTAACGCGGGCAACTTTGCGCAATGCCGAGTTGGGCTTCTTAGGTGTAACCGTCTTAACCTGGACGCATACACCTCTTTTTTGAGGCGCCCCCTGGATCCATTTAATTTCCCCTTTCATCGTATTTCGGGTGTAATGCAATGCTGGGACATCGCTTTTCTTTCCCAGCTTCTGCCGCCCTTTACGAACAAGTTGATTAACTGTTGGCATTCCTATACTCCTCTATTTTAGGCAATCAAAAAGCCGTCTGGTCATATGCCGGTCTACTCCAGGAAAATTTGCTCGGCTTCAGCCAGCCGGCTTTTACAACTCTCTACGTTTTTACCTTCTAGTAGACGCCAAGTTACTAATTTAACACAAGGTAATTAGGATGTCAACTAGGGCGGTTGAGGCCTGGTTTTGGTCATCGGAGCCTGAGGGACAACCTCAAAGCTGAAACCAAGGAGTCGTTTTCATTATACCTGTGATACATTAAGCTGCAGTGTCAGGCAAAATCTTATGGGTAGTTTTGAACGCTATTTTGAACGCTTTGCTTGTTAATGCAGGTGTTTCCTTACTCCTGCCTTAACTTTAAATATCCTGCTACTGGATAGGTTATCTAAAGACGTATTGAGCCTAGATATGTATTCGTCTACCTCATCACGATCAAACCGTATAACTTTATCGGCTATTCGTTGGCAATAATCGCAATGGCTACACCCGGATAGACAATTTTGCTTCTTGAAGAAATCCATAAAGCCTTCCAGAGCTTGGTTATCGATATATAATCTGGGCGGTGGCTCAATAGTGTTGTTTTGTACGCCCGGTAAAGCAGAATTGCTAAATTCAATTTTCGGAGTAATGACGTTCAAAATATCATATAGGTTCCCTTGATAATGACGTGATGAATACGCTGTGGCAGCATTCAAAATTCGCTCAGCGGACATTGACCTGCCACTAGTTTTGAACATATCAATACCTATCTCTTCGTAAACATGAATATCCTCGGGTCTTACCCAGCGGCACTTAATGGTTTGAGAGATATCCCAGAGCCTGTCTAGAGTACAACGTAGTACACAATAATCTTCATAATGGCCGTTAAGCGGGTTATAACTTTGACTGGCATGCCCCAGGGTATCATGGTGGTAATATTCGTAGGGGCACTGGTATAAACAGAGATTATTCAGTAGTATAGTGAGTTCGCAATTCACTGCCTTCCTGATAGCCTTGAGCACTGTAAAATCCCGATTTACGTTAATGTCCAGAGTAATAGAATCGGCGCCTAAGGATTCAAACGATTTGGCTCTAGCAACGCTGTTCACATGAGCAATGGTTGATACCCTTACCTTAAGATGCGGAAATTGACGCTTTATAAGCTCAATCAGATAAGGGATGGTTACTGTAACGCTATCCACCCCAATGTTTGTGATCCACCTAAGATGCTCTAGCAACTCTTGATGGGTACTCTCATCCCACTCCATATTACCCATGCTGGGAGCATTTAAGATGTAGTCAAACTTCAAACCTGCTGAATGAGCCTGTTCGATGTATTCCTCCGCCTGATTTTCCATCATGTGGATGCTATCAGGACCTCTCCCTCCACTACCTATCATCGAGGTAGGCAATACGCCATATAGCTGCACATCAGCTTCCAGCCTGCTTAATGGCAATATCAAGTCCGGATCCCAATTAGTTGGCACTAGTAGCTTCATGACATCCCTCTGTTGCGAATGATACTGATATAAAGCTGGGCACATGTGCCCCCCTTTATACCTTTCTTCGTGTTTAGCGAAACCATACTCTATATCGTGATACGATGTATTATGAATACAAAGAAATTTTTTGTCAATACCCCCAAATCAAAAGTCGCTACTCCAAGATTTTGTCACCAGGTAACTACGCCTGGAAATGTCACCCTTCCATGGAAATAGTAATATCGAATAGAAAGGGACAAAACCTAGATCACACCTTATATACCTTTGTATCGTAATGCGATGTATTATGAACATAAAGAAATTTTTTGTCAATACCCCTTTGATATTGGCATAGGGTTAAATATCTTGCACAACCATAGTATCATCATATTATCATCTTGCAACAGCGATTGATTAAGGGAATGCTCCGCCATCTATAGTGATGACTTGTCCCGTGATATAGCCAGCTCTTTCACTGGCTAAAAAAGCTACCAGTTCGGCCACATCCTCAGGTTGGCCAAAGCGTTGCAACGGAACCATTGCCAGTATGGCTTCCTTTCTTTCCGAAGGCAGCTTATCTGTCATCCCAGTAATAATGAAACCCGGGGCCACGGCATTGACAGTTATATTACGAGAACCCATCTCTCGAGCTACGCTTTTGGTGAAAGCAATGAGTCCCCCTTTGGAAGCAGCATAGTTGCTTTGCCCTACATTCCCTACTATGCCGGTCACCGAAGATATGTTAATGATGCGTCCACACTCCTGCTTCATCATAGACCTCAGGGCAAACTTGGTGCACAGGTAGGCTCCCCGTAAATTAGTGGTGATCACATCGTCCCAGGCATCATCAGACATTCTTAACAAAAGGGTATCCTTATTTATTCCGGCATTGTTTACCAGAATATCAATCTTGCTCCACTTATCAGTCACCTGCTCTACCATGGTTTTCACTACTTCACTATCCCGAATATCAGCTTCAACCGACATGGCTTCCCCACCTAGCCGGATTATATCCTCCACTACATTATCAGCATCAACCTTATTACTATCTTCAATTGCTACGTAATTAACTGCCACCTTGGAACCAAGGCTGGCAAGCTTCAAGGCAATTGCTTTACCCATGCCGCGAGAGGCACCAGTCACTAGGGATACTTTTCCCTCTAATTCCATGGCTTGTCCTCACTCATTAAAGCTTTTAAGCAGCAGACAGCAGTTTTCACCACCTAAACCAAAGCTGTTCTTCAGACATACATTCACTTGAGCCGGGCGAGCTACATTGGGGACATAATCCAGATCACAGTCCGGATCAGGGGTCTCATAATTTATAGTTGGATGGATAATCCCTTTGTTCATAACTAATATAGTGGCGATGGTTTCAACGGCACCGCCAGCAGTAATGCCATGCCCAATCATGGATTTAGTAGAGCTTATAGGAATTTTGTAAGCATGCTCTCCAAACACTATCTTAATAGCTTTGGTTTCACAGGCATCATTCAGTTTGGTGCTGGTGCCGTGAGCGTTAATATAATCAACCTCCTCAATCTTCACCCTGGCATTTTGCAAGGCAGTACGCATGGCATAAGCCTCAGCCTCAGGGGCAGGAGCAGTTGCATCATGAGCATCGAAAGACCAGCCTGCACCGGCAACTTCAGCCAACATAGGTGCACCCCGTTTCTTGGCATGTTCATAGCTTTCCAAGACAACTAATCCGGCACCCTCAGCATAGATGAAACCATTGCGGTTGAGATCGAATGGACGACAAGCCTTGGACGGGTCAGGTTCATGGGAAAGGGCTCCCAAAATATCTATTCCAGCCACGCCAACTGGCTCCAGGCTGGCGTCAGAACCCCCGGCTATCATCACATCAACATACCCTAAGCGAATGAAATTGGTCGCTGTGCCTATGGCGTCAGCGCCACTGGCACAAAGGCTGTTTACAGCGCTATTAGGGCCCCTGGCCCCCAGCATCATTCCCACCTGCATGGATGCTGCACTGGCAGTTGACTTGGTGATGAAGAGCGGGTCGGCTCCTCTCCTGGGACCCGTTTTTTGGTATTGCTCCCATCCCCAAACAACATAGCCTTGTTCCGTCATAGTAGAAATGCTGACACCTACTCTATCAGAATTTTCCTGGGCCATATCCAGGCCGGCTGATTGTATTGCTTCTTTGGCAGCGGCAATAGCAAACTGAATAGTCCTTGAGGTCCGGTCAATTGCCTTTAAGTCCATATACTTTGTGGCATCAAAGCCATGCACCTCAGCATCCACTTTCACTCGAAAGTTGCTGGCATCAAAGTGGGTAATAAGACCGATGGCTGACTTTCCTGCAACTAATCCCTCCCAAAACTCTTCTACACTTAAGCCTAAGGGATTAATAGTACCCATACCGGTAACTACAACTCTCGGTATATTTATCGTGCCCCAAGAATTTACCGAGTTTGTAGAAACTTTAGCCGTGTTCATTATTCTCATTTTCCTGCTAGGGCAAAGAGCCCTACAGAGGTGCCCCCATCAATAATAATAGTTTGTCCCCTTATCATAAAGGCTTCTTCACTGCACAAAAAAGCCACTACATTAGCGACATCTTCGGGAATCACCATTCTTCCCGCTGGCGTTACTTGACTATTATCTTTTACCAGCCCCTCTTTGAAATAGAACTTCAATGCCTCTGTCTCCACGGCAGAAGCAGCTACAGCATTAACGCAAATGCCTAGAGGGGCCAGCTCTATTGCCAGGTAACGAGTTAAAGCTTCCAGGGCGGCTTTGGAGACTCCAACGACAGTATAATTGGGCAAGACAAAGCGTGAACCCAGGCTAGAGATGCTTACTATCTTACCACCCTTGCTCTCCATTAGTTTAGTTGCTCTCTGGGCACAGAGCAAAAGGGCTCTGGCGTTGATGTCCATAGTCCATTCCCAGGCCTTAACATCTATATCCACTATAGGGCGACCTACGCCTGAAGCAGCATTGTTAATCAAGATATCCAGGTGGCCAAATTTACTGCCAATCATATCAAATATTTCATCTACCTTTGCCGGGTCTCCCACATTAGCTCGGATGACTTCAGCTTTCACTCCCAGAGCCTCAATATCCTTGGCTGTTTGTTCAGCGCTCTCGCGGTGGCGAAAAAAGTTGACAACAATATCGGCACCCTGGGAAGCAAGTTTTAAAGCAATCGCCCGACCAATGCCTCGCCCACTGCCTGTAATTAAAGCCAGCTTCCCCTCAAGAGACATATCTAAACCTTCTCACCTTGTGCTACCCGATTCTCTACATAGGAGACAAAGTCGCCGAAGTTCTGAAACTTCTGGGCCTCCTCGTCAGGGATTTCAATCCCAAAGACCTCTTCCACTGCTACCAACGCCTGCACTACATCCAGGGAATCCGCCTTAATCTCTTTAAATGTGCTTTGCCGAGTGATAATGCTCTTATCAACACGAGTAATCTTGGCTACGATTTCTCTTATCTGCTCCTCGACGGTCATAATTTACCTCCTTGGTTAAATTTTGCTAATTCCGACTTCAAGCTTTCCACAACCTCGGCTTTTACCGCTTCCTTGGCACTTTCTATAGCATTAGCTATTTGGGGCGCTCGGCTAGCTCCATGCGCTATCTTCACAACCCCATCAACACCCCACAAAATACCACCACCTCGCTTCTCAGTCTCATTGGATATTTTGGTTGCCGGGAACAATCCCTTAAACAATAGTCTGACTAAGGCACGTAGGGGTGGGTACTTTTTCAGCTTTCGTTCTGTCCAAACCTGGGCATAACCTCCGATGCTTTCATAGAACTTTAAAAGAACATTGCCTACAAAGCCGTCACAGACGATGACATTGGCCTCGCCGCTTAAGATATCACTGCCTTCTATATTGCCAATAAAGTTCAACCCACTATTTTCAAGAAGGGAATAAGCTTCACGCACTGCTTCACTCCCTTTGCTTTCTTCACTTCCAGTGCTTAGCAAAGCTATCTTAGGGTCAGTGATGTTAAGGAACTTCTCAGCGTAGACCGAGCCAGCGATGGCAAAAGCCAGAAATTGATGTGGCTTGCAATCTACATTAGCTCCAAGGTCTACCATCACAGTATTCGGTGCAAAGCTACCCAGAGAACCAACAAGTGCCGGGCGATATACTCCATCCACCATGCCCATAAATTGAATGGCACTTATTGCAGCCGCTGCAGTAGACCCAGCACTCAATAATGCATCTGCTTCGCCCGATTTTACCATCTTTGCCGCTACGGCAACAGAACAATTAGGCTTGCGGCGAATTACGTCAACCGGCGACTCATTTTCCTTGATAACTTCGCTGGCTTCGACAACATGGATGGATGAACCGTTGGTGAATTTGCACTTGGCTAATTCCTTTTCTAGAATGTTTGCGGTGCCCACCAAGAAGATTTCTACATCGTCCTTCTGAGCTGCAAGCACCGCCCCCTTAACTATTTCCTCAGGAGCATGATCACCACCCATGGCATCCACTGCCACCCTTATTCTGCCATTTTGAACCATATTCCTATCTCTTATCACTTGATAACTTGATTATTGCCTCTCCTGCAACTATCATTTCGCCTTTTTGATTACGGCACTCAAAACTGCAATTTGCGTATGATACATCATCTTTTTGTTCAACGCAATCAATTTTACCGTTGATGGTCAGAGTATCTCCAGGACGTGCTGGCTCTTTAAACTTTGCTCGAATCTTACCCCCAGACAGCCAGCTTCGACCAAAAGCCGAAGTCATCATCTCCGATACATAAGCTAAGTTAAGCATACCATGAGCAATAGTTCCACCCAAAGGAGTATTAGCAGCAAAAGACTCGTCTACATGGATGGGATTAAAATCACCCGATGCCTCAGCATAAAGATTAATTTTCTCCTGGGTGATATGTCTTACCACAGGATTAAGAGCCTTCCCTTCTTGAATCTCTGTTAGCATTTCTTTCTTAGGTGGGCAATGCTATAGTTGCCCTCCCCGATTGCACCTTTTCTTTGCCTTTGTCAAAAACCTCGATCTCCAGGATTAACATACTCATCTTGCCCCGAGCTATCTTTTGTGCCACTCCTATGTGACACTCTATAGTGTCGCCAATGGGCACCAGTTTGAAAAACTCTAATTCCTGTGAAGCATGTATAGCGATAGTGCCAGGTGGCAGGGGAATAGACCCTGTCATAGCAGCTATGGCACAGGCTGTAATGGCCAAAGGGGGAACAAATCCATCACCAACGCTATCCACCGCTTTCAGATATTTGGAGACGAAGGAGGCACCCAATTCATAGACGGCAGGAGGAAATTTGTAACCGGGTGTTAGCCCTTCATAGGTTATGGTTTTGTCAGGCATTTGACCAGTTCCTGGTACATCGGCATACTATGTATCTTACATTATACACTGCCCCTGATTATTGTCAATATTTTCCTACTATTATCTATCACCACCGATTGATAATGGACTTCGGCATCGCCAGAATTGACTTAACGTCAACCTGCCCTACACAGGATACCTTGAATTGCTGGGAGATATAAGAAAGAAAAAGCTATCGAGCAAACTTTGTGAGCTGCACCGGCTTCCCATTTGGTTTGCTGCAAAATGGGCCCGGCAGGATTCGAACCTGCGACCAACCGGTTATGAGCCGGCCGCTCTGCCACTGAGCTACGAGCCCACTCTTCTACCCATGAAAAGTTTTACCTTTCATGGCAACCAAATTTGTGTGGAGCGGGAAACGGGACTCGAACCCGCGACACCCTGCTTGGAAATAGGAGCCGTCCCTGAACTCCATTTTCTGCCCTTTTTGAACCTGAAAAGCGGGAGAAAATTGCCTCTCTTCTGCCGCAGTCAAATGACCGCTTTTTTGACCTCCCGCCACTTACTTGGCTGATTTTACCATACTTGCCTGTCAGGCAACAACCGGTTTGGTAAGGACAAGAGACATCTCTTAGAGTCACCATGGTCTCTTTACAGTCAAAAGGATACGAATGCTTGGACTACTGCTCATCGAACAAAAGAGGTTTTTATTGTGCCTGAAACCTAGCTAGAATGCTGTCTCCCCTAGCCAGCTGAGCGAATTTAAAGTTCGATAGAACTGACAGGCACCAAGGGATTCGGAATTAAGTCATACAGAGGGGATAGACCTCGCGAAATCTGTACTTGATAATATTAAGCTGCGCGCAACTTTGCTACCTTGGCTAAACGATTGTTTCTTTTGACCTCACTAGTCCAAACTGGTAGACTGCTAATATCTTCTTAACCGGAACTTAAATAGGTACGCAGACAAGGCCAGGTCACAATGCGGGCAAAAGCTTGAAAGAGCACTTTGTTTCATGCCTCAAGACAGAAGTGAAAGAAAATGAGAATAGAAAGCCCCAGATACACTGAGCGTTTTGGCTCAGTTCGGATTAACGATGTGCAGCAGGTATTGGAACTGGACTCTGGCAGAGCCAAGGAACTTCCCCCGCAAGAGAATATCGCCGTGCAAAAAATTGAAGAGGATGCTATCAAGGACTTCGAAGAGAAAATGGCTATTGTCATCCCTACTAAGGACGAGAAGCTCAAGCTCTTCGAAGGTGTTATCAGTGGAGTTCCTCATGAGTGCCTGATAATCGTAGTCTCTAACAGCCAGAGAAGGCGGGTTGACCGGTTCAGGATGGAGAAAGATGCACTGAACCAGTTCTGCCACTTTACTCACCGTGAGGCTTTGATTATTCACCAGAAAGACCCCATACTAGCCCGTGCTCTCGCTGAGGCTGGCTACACTGACATTTTGGGAGAGGATGAGTTGATAAGGGATGGCAAGGCTGAAGGCATGTTAGCTGCAATCTTTATAGCTATGGTTGCCAAGAAAGATTTTGTTGGCTTTATCGATGCTGATAATTATTTTCCCGGTGCTGTATGGGAGTATGCCAGGTGCTACGCTACCGGCTTCAGCATGGCCAAATCCCCTTATAGCATGGTCAGGGTTTTGTGGCGCTACAAGCCTAAAATTTCGGCAGGTATGTTTTTTAAGAGATGGGGTCGAGTATCAGAGATAACTAACAAGTGCATGAACTCTCTGATCTCAAATAAAACCGGATTTGAAACTGCGATTATCAAGACAGGCAATGCCGGGGAGCATGCTATGAGCTTGAGACTGGCAGAAATACTCACTTATGCCTCAGGTTACGCTGTGGAATCTCAGGAACTCATATCTATCTTCGAAGGGTTTGGTGGTGTCTTACCCATGGCACACCCCACCATTGCCAAACATGGCGTTGAGATATTCCAGACCGGGACAAGGAATCCCCACCTCCATGAAGAAAAGGGTGGGCATCATCTTCTGGTGGAAATGCTATTGCCAAGTCTGGGGGCTATCTATCACTCTCCACTCTGTGAAAAGGAGACCAAGCAGTTAATTATCAGCGAGCTTTTACAACAGAATGCCATCCAGCCGGATGAAGAACCACCAAAACCACGCCTTATTACTCCACTAAGGGCTATAAACCTGAAGAAGTTCACCGCAGTTATGGCGGAACACATGAAATCGTATTCAGCATTAGAAGAAGAGGAATGAAAGCGGTCATTCTTATCGGTGGGGAAGGGACGAGGCTACGCCCACTGACCTGCAATACCCCCAAGGCGATTGTGCCTATCCTGAACCGACCTTTCCTGGAGCATTTGCTGGGCTATTTGAAAGAGCACGGAGTTACCGATGCTATTCTTGCCATGGGTTATCTCCCTGACCTAATCCAAAGCTGTTTGGGTGATGGTACTCAACTCGGAGTTCGGCTCACCTACCTGGTGGAGGAGTCGCCTCTGGGCACAGCCGGAGCAGTGAAGAATGCTGAATCATACCTGGATGGGCCATTTCTTGTTTTTAACGGGGACATTATCACCAAGATAGACCTGACCGCTATGGTAAAACGCCACAAGGAAGTCAAGCCCAAAGTTAGCATAGCATTGACACCGGTAGATAATCCTACCATATACGGGGTAGTGGAGACTGATACCCGGGGCGTGGTACAGCGCTTTGTTGAGAAGCCGACCTGGGACAAGGTCACCACTAACATGATAAACGCCGGTATCTACATCTTGGAGCCTGAGGTCTTAGCGCATATCCCGGCATCAACTCCGTCTATGTTTGAGAATTATCTCTTCCCGAGACTTCTTGAGATAGGTGAGCCTATCTTGAGCTATCCTTCTGACGCCTATTGGATTGATATCGGTACGCCGGAGAAATATCTGAAGGCAAACCATGACCTGCTTTTACAGCAGGTTGGTAGAGGCATTCAAGCTAAAGGAAAGAGTCAGTTCCATCCTACTGCCCAAATTGAGGGGCCGGTTTTGATTGCCGAAGGATGTATTATTGCTGAGGGTGCCAAGCTAAAAGGGCCCGTCGTTCTGGGGCCGCATTGTGAAATTGGCAAAGGCGCAGTAGTGCAAGGAGCAGTATTGTGGCACCACTCGAGAGTGGGTGAGAAAGCAATACTCAGGAATTGCGTAGTTTGCTCCCATAGCTATGTGGAACAAGGCAGCCATGTTCCCGATAACTGCGTGCTGGGCGATAGTGTTACAGTTGCTTCAGGAAACATATTGGATAAAGGTACCCTGGTCTGGCCGGATGGCTATGCTGAGTCAAATGCAACTCACCCTCAAGTACCATGATTTGGCTAACCCCCGCTTTAAATCTGATAGTCAGCAAACACACCAATTTAATAAATGTTCTGGATTTGATCTCTAAATCCAGAAGGGAGTTTGAGTTTATATGTGTCCTATTTGTGGTATTGTAAATCGGAAGGATGAAGATGTGAGCAGCCAGATACACTCTATGATGAGTACGCTCTGCAGCAATAGTTCTGCCGAGGCCTGGCTTGTTTCCGAGGGAATGTCACACAGGTGGCAAAGGGATGTTCAGCCGATAAGAAGACAGGCTCTGGGGCAGGTCTCGTTTGCCACCAGAGAACAGGGCTCAGAAAGGCCTGGCTTTAATCACAGTGTCAATTTGTCCGTGCTTTATGAGGGTAATCTCTATAATAGTGAGAATCTAAGATTGAGCCTCGCCCCGAAGCAGAAACCAGCTAGCGGAAGTACAGCCGAGCTAGTAGCTTACTTACTGGCAGAAAGATATCAAGGCAACCTGGTTGATGCACTGAAACAGGTGTCGCCTATGCTCGATGGCGAATTCTGTCTGGCAGCAAGTGACGAGAAGCAAGTAGTGCTAATGAGGGATTTTGCCGGCCTCAGGCCGGCCTTCTATGCCGAAAACAACAAACTTTTTGCCTTTGCCTCAAGGAAGACGGCTCTGTGGGAGATAGGGATGCGTAATGTAAGACCCCTACGAGCAGGAATGGTTGCCTCATTTGGCAAAGATGGCATTATTCTTGATGAAGTCTACCCATTGAGCAAGATGAACATTCAAGTGACTATCAACGATCTGGTTGAGGCTGTTGACAGCTACTGCGCCCTGCTTAAGGCGGCTGTTGAGAGGAGGTTACACAAGGTTAAAAGGGTGGCAGCGCTCGTTTCAGGAGGCGTAGACAGTTGCCTGATAGCTAAGCTCGTCTCAGATATATCTGCAATGAGGGGCATTGAGGTAACCACTTATACTGCTGGCGTAGAGGGGGCGACTGATATTGAATATGCCGAGCGCTTTGCTCGAGAGCTAGGGCTAAAGCATAATGTAAGAAGGCTGAGCCAGGATGAAATTGAGTCATACATACCCCGAGTAGCTGCTGCTGTCGAGGAGAGGGACTTTGTACAAATTGAAGCCGGTATTGGAGTCTATGCCGCGGTGGAGATGGCAAGCCAGGATGGCCTCAAGGTAATTTTCTCTGGTCAGGGTCCGGATGAGCTATGGGGAGGCTACAGCTGGTATCCTCAAGTTATTGCCAGAGATGGCTATGACGGTCTTCTGCAGAATATGCGGGGTGATTTAGAGAGATCCGATGTGGAGACCTTTGATAGGGAGAACCGGATTGCTATAGCGCATGGGGTGGAAAAGGTGTTCCCTTACGCTGACATCGAGGTGGTCAAGCTGGCAATGAGTGTATCGCCACGCCTCAAGATTACCTCTGCCGAAGACAGGGTTGGCAAGCATCCTCATCGAGAGGCAGCCAAAAAGCTTGGGTTGCCTGCGCAATATGCTGACCGAAGTAAAGATGCAGCCCAGCATGGTACGGGAATTCATGGCACCCTCGACGCAATAGCACGCAAGAATGGCTTTACCCCTCAGTTAGTGGAGCATATTGGGTATGATAGTGATCAAGTGAGTCAGGAGAAATTAGCCAGTTCCACCCGTTACGGCTACCTATATGCAGAAAAGGAACTCTGGCAGACGCCTCAGCACGTTCAGTTCTTCTTTGACTCGGTAGCGTACCGGAGTAACCTGCTCAATGAGGCGGAAAGGTCAAGGATAGAGCAACTCCTAAAGAAGGCAGGTATTTAATTAAACCAATGAATGACGCCAGGCTGGGATTTGTTCATGGGAAGGGTTAAGATTGATGAAGCTGAAGCCAGTCATTTTCACCGACCTAGATGGCACTTTGCTCGACCTGGAAACTTACTCTTATGAGAGAGCTTTGCCATCCATAGAGCATTTACGAAGCCAAAGAATACCTATTATCTTCTGCTCGGCCAAGACCAGAGCTGAGCAAGAGGTATATCGAAAAGAGCTGCAGATAAACGACCCCTTCATCGTGGAAAATGGAGGGGCGGTCTTCATTTCTCAAGGCTATTTCCCGTTTGATTTTGAATATCATAAAGCTGAGGATGGTTACCATGTAATTGAACTCGGTATCCCCTATAACCGAATCAGAGAGATTCTGGCACAGATAAGGGATGATACCGGGCTCAATTTTAGAGGTTTTGGTGATATGAGTGCGGAGGAAGTGGCATCGTTGACGAGCTTGGATCTCGAGGCCGCACAGCGAGCCAAAGCCAGGGAGTATGACGAGACCCTTAATCTTGAGGAAACACCGGGTGAGATTAATAGAGTGTTAAATGCGATAAAGGAAACGGGCCTAAATTATACATCTGGCGGCCGCTATTATGACGTAACAGGACCCAATGATAAAGGCAAGGCTACACGAATTCTAATCGGCTTATTCCGTAGTAAACTAGGGCAGATAAAGACCATAGCCATAGGTGATAGCCCCAATGACTTACCTATGCTCTCAGCAGTGGACATCCCCGTCTTGGTACAAAAGCCGGGAGGGATTTGGGAAGAGATAGATATACCCCATCTCCACAGGGTGGAAGGGATTGGCCCTGAGGGCTGGGCAAGAGCTGTTGAGGAAATAATCGAACAGGGAATGGCTTAGCCCTCGGAGGTCAGCATTGAAAGCTGGAATAGCTCAAATTGGCCTTTACAATGAAAAAAGAATAACCCTTGTCTCTAAAGCTCTTACCCGCTTCTTTAGCCTCAGCGATTCCTTTAGCGGACAAGTCAACGTCAGTCCATCCTGTAAATCTATCCTCCAAATTCCAGATACTCTCGCCATGTCTCAGGAGTACAAGCTTCATTACCTTAAATAACCTCCGCTTTGAACACAATTATGTCTCTAGCTAACGACCTCCACTTTGAGCAGATTCGTTGTGCTTCCCACACCAAGTGGTATGCCGCCGGTGATTACCACTAGGTCATCAGGCTTAGCTAGTCCGAGTTCTTTCGTGATGGCTGATGCTGTTGTAAACAGACCGGATATGGAGGAAGGCGTGGCTATTTGAACAGGTTGAACTCCCCAATACAATATCAGCCTTCGGTAGATCACCTCGTCTGGTGTTATCGCCACAATGGTTGTACGGGGCCTGTATCTTGATACTCTCCCGGCTGTGCTGCCTGACTTGGTAAAAGCAACAATGGCACGTGCACCCAAGCTATGGGCGGTAACACAGGCATTGTAACTTATCAGTTCCTCAGTTCTTTGCTCAAACCATGTCTTCTTTTCAGACAATGCTATTTCATAAGGCAGTTTTTTTTCAGTTTCGCGGGCAATCTTATCCATCATCACTACCGATTGCACCGGATTTTTTCCGATTGAAGTCTCTTCCGAAAGCATGGTGGCATCCGTGCCGTCGAATATAGCGTTGGTTACGTCACTGGCCTCTGCCCGCGTGGGTCGCATCGATTTCACCATTGACTCCAGCATTTCGGTAGCAGTAATCACCGGCTTGCCGGCCTGATTACACTTCCTGATTATCTCTTTCTGCACCAGAGGCACCTTTTCCAAGGGGATCTCCACTCCGAGATCTCCCCGGGCCACCATGATGCCATCAGCGCTAGCTAAAATACTATCCAGGTTTTTCACCGCTTCACCACGCTCAATTTTGGCGATAATGGGTATTTCCGTATGTTTTTCTCTCATGAGTTTTCTAACACCGGCTATATCTTCAACTTCGGTCACGAAGGAAAGAGCCAGATAGTCCGGTTTCTGGCTCAGAGCGAAAATTAGGGCTTCCCGCAAAGTGTCGCTGAGAAACGGCCCGGAAATACGCATACCTGGTACCACAAGGCCCCGCTCTGCAGTCAGAATTCCGCCAACGGTGACACGGCTCGTTACCTCGCCGCCCTCTATTTTCAATACTTTGGCCTGCATCTCACCATCAGCGATGAGAATGATATCCCCCGGCTTTACATCTCTAGGTAGATTGGGAAGGTTTACCGAAACCCTTGTCGCGTCTCCGTCTATTTGCTGTGTGGTAAAAACCAACTGGGCACCTTTTTTTAAAAGGGCCTGGCCCCCCTTCAGCTTTCCGGTACGATATTTGGGACCGGGTAGATCTATAAGAACGGCAACATTTGTGTGCAGACCCTTGCTCAGATTTCTTATAGCCTGAACATATCGGGCATGCTCATCCAGCGTGCCGTGCGCTAGATTAAGCCGGGCAACATTCATACCAGCTCTGATTAACCTCTCGATCATCGCTGTCGAGCTGGTCGCCGGGCCAATGGTGCACACTATCTTCGTTCGTCTTGGGTATAATCTTGACCGCCTCATTACCTTTCCTTACTTTGAGAGTATTTCCGCATCAGTCCCTCACATTACGAAACTTCCTCTCTGACATGCCTTCCGAAATATCCCGAGTGTTCCTTGTCAAAGATTCTGTGCGCGGCAAGCTTCACCAAATCCTGCAAGAAGAACACTGCGAGACAGTAACCCCAGACTATGCCAGCATAAGTCCAACCCAACGGTGTCATCAATAGACCGTAGACGGCGATAAGAGTGGCTACTGCTTGGGTGCCGACCACGGCTGCCAACAGTATTGGTGCGGGCTTAATTGACCAGAAATGACCTTTAGTACGAGCAGCAAAGAGCGTCAGGTGGCCTCCTATAGACAGGTTCAGATATACGAGTGTTCGAATCACATCATGGTTGAGATGAAATACGCTGTCGCCCAGGTAGAAGATGCCGAATGAGCGAAGCATGGCAAAAGCTCCCAATGCGGTAGCTATGCCAAGCACCACACGCATATTCCAAACCTCGGGTTGCTTGGAATAGCGCACATTGTCATAAGCAATGGACAAGATGGCGCCATCGTTTAGTATTGCCAGCAGTACCACCATTATCGCTGTCACTGGATACATTCTGAAGATAATTATGGCTAAGGTCAGGAATCCCAGAAGAGCAACCGTCTCAGCAATCCGATAGATGGCGTAGTTGAGCATACGTTGGAATATCTTGCGACTTTCCTTGATGGCATCGATAATCACGGAAAGACCCGGAGTCAAAAGCACGATGCTGGCGGCAGCTCGGGCAGCATCGGTAGCTCCAGCCATGGCGATGCCGGCATCAGCCTTCTTCAGAGCGGGTGCGTCATTCACGCCATCACCCGTCATACCGACGATGTGCCCGCGCTGCTGCAGCGATTCGACGATGTGATACTTATGCTCGGGAAATACCTGGGCAAAGCCATCAGCCTTTTCAATAGCATCGGCTAGCTGCCCTGCTTCATAGTGTTTTGTTTCATCAAAGACGCCGGCATCTATGATATTGGTGCCCAGCCCCAGCTGCCGGCCGATTTCCTTGGCGATAGCCAGTTGGTCTCCGGTGACCATTTTGAATTTTAGTCCCATCTCACGAGTGGTCTCGATAGTGGCTTTTGAATCTTCGCGCAGCGGGTCAGAGAGCGGAATTACGCCGATAAGTTGCCACTTATCTTTGTCATCAGTGCGTGCTACTCCCAGGGAGCGGAAGCCCCGGGAAGCAAACTCGTCGACCGCCTTGTCAACCTCTGCTTGTATTTTTTGTGAGCCAGGGTCCAGCGCCAGAATCACCTGAAGTGCACCCTTGGTAACCTTAAAAGTCTTCCCATCAGGTCCTTTCACTTCAGCCTCAGTGCGTTTGTGGACAGGGTCAAAGGGCTGAAAATGAACAATCTGATATGATTTCAGCAATTTGGTATCCTTGACACCACTCAGTACGGCAAGGTCAATTGGATCCTCGTCTTCAACACGTGAAGCCAGTGCAGCGGCGAAAATCACCTCTTCCGGTTTTACATTGTTTACGGTGAAAGGCTCTCCTGGCGTCAGTTCAGCCTTGGTCAGCGTGCCGGTCTTATCTGAACACAGAACATCAATACCAGCTACCTCTTCGACTGCTGCCAGCTTGGTGACAATCGCCTGCTTAGCTGCCAGTATCTTGGCCCCCAGAGCCATGGTCACGGATAGAACCGCAGGCATCGCCACGGGAACCGCAGCTATGGTCAGTACGAGCACAAATTGCAGCACCTGCAGTAGCGGGTCATGCCGGGAAATTGCCACAACTATTATTAGGACAGCTAATGCTCCCGCAATGATGAGCAAATAATCAGCAATCTTGAGGATGGCGCGCTGAAGATGACTTCGCGTCTGTGCTGATTTGACCAGTTCGGCAGTCTTTCCATAGTAACTATCTTTGCCTGTGGCATATACTATGGCGTCGATTTCACCCTGCTTGATAACGGAGCCAGAGAAGACGGCGTCTCCTGATTTGTGTTCAACCGGGAGAGACTCACCAGTTAGGGCTGACTGGTCTACCTGCACGGGGTCTCCCTCGAGAAGTTCGGCATCAGCCGGTATGATATCGCCTATGCGAAGGCGTATGATATCACCGGGCACCAGTTCGCGTGCTGCAATACTTGCCCATTCTCCGTCTCGCTTAGCCTTTGCTTTGAGGGCTAAGTTCTTCTTGAGCGCAGCGATAGCACTGTCTGCCTGATATTCCTCACGAAAGCCCACCACGGCATTTACTATCAGTAGTGCCAGAATGACACCCAAGTCCGGCCAGTGACGCAGTACCGCTGACAGGATAGCCGCTATGATGATCATGATGGGGATTGGACCCCAGAAGTAAGACAGGAATTTTAGGATAGGACTAACCCGCTTCTCCTCAATCTCGTTGTAACCATACTTTTCTAGGCGATCCTGCGACTCTCGCTGACTTAAGCCATCAGTGGATGTGCTAAGGCGCTTCATTAGTTCTGCGACAGGCAGGTCTTTTAACGGTTCTTCCATTGTCCTGGACACTTCAGTCTTAGATTCAGTTTCCTCTCTATCTTTAGACTTATCCATTTAGTATCTCCCCAAATGATACCCGGTTTAGATATGCGTGAGGTATGCTAATAATATCATCAACCGTTATCATCCACTTTTCCAGCCAATCGGAAAGTGATTTCAAAGGAATTGAATAGGTCAAGATACTGCTCAAGCAACCGCGTTAACAGAAATCGCTGCATAACCGTCTCTCTCGCTTTTTGGCCTAGATGCCCTCTCAGGTCTCCATCTTTTACGAGCTGTACAATCCTATTAGCAGCCTCTTCGATGGAGGAAACCAGAAAACCGTTAATCCCATCTTCTATCTGATGACGAATGCCTCCTGTGTTACCTCCGATTACTGCAGCACCTTTCCACATAGCTTCGGTAACAGTCAGTCCAAAGCCTTCTTGAATCGACTTTTGCAGGACAACTGTAGCCCTCCTTTGAAGGGCATTCACTAAGGCTCCATCCTGAACCGCAAGAATGATAATACGCTCTTCCCGGCTAGCAGCTAATGACCCGTACACCTCTTCTCCTTCAGGGTCGTCAGTGGCTATGTTGCCTAATAGCACCAGAGTGCAGTCCACCTCTTTTCTTGCCAGCTTGAAAGCCTTAAGCACACCCTCAGGGTCTTTCCAGCGATCAAATCGCGATATTTGTGTCACTATTGGGAGATCCGTGGGAATATGATAATGCCTAAGCCTTTCATCTATTTCGTGCTGCGGCAGCTCACGGTTGGTGATAGTGAAAGGGTCTATAGCCGGCAGGAAAAATAGCTGCGGCGTCTTAATCTTCTGTGCGTAGTCTCGGCTACTGAGGATCACTGCATCGTATTTTTCTATAAATGGAGCTATATAATCCCATGCCTCTGGATTGGGAGCAGAAAGGTCAATGTGACACCGCCAGACCCAGGGGCTTTTCTTACGATAGTGATTGATTATTGGAAGCGGTTGAGGGTCATGTATTATGACCAGGTCATGGTCCAGGTGGTTTCGTATTGCATTCTCGTATACCACTGTTTCATAAAGGCGCTTCTTACGATCTGTGAGGTTGATATGTCCCCCCTGTAAGGCATTGTGAATCTTTTTGGTTATGGTGAAGAAATCTGGAGGGCCATGAATAACTCTCCAGCCGGTGCTAATGCCCAGGCTGTTCATTAGAAGTGTCAGCGATGATAGCAACTGGGAAACACCTCCACCGTAGTAAGTTGAATTTACATTAACTATATGAAGGTCCTGGACCTTTTTAGCCTTTTCCCGTATACGCTTAACGGTTTCCTCGCCAATGAATGGCTTATAATCTTCTACACGCTTGATCCTGTAATGCTGCATAATACATTCTCCCTTACGAAGGATTTTGATACCTACTCAATATCCAGATTCCGCATGAACTGTGCTGTTTCCTCGGGTACAGCCGTATTAATATACATACCAGAGCCGATCTCAAACCCCGCAACCTTAGTAAGACGAGGGATGATTCTCATATGCCACATGTAATATGGTTCATTTTCATCCCCAACAGGGGCAGTATCTATAACATAGTTGAAATCAGGGTCATTCAACCCTCGGTATAATTTGATCAAGTTTATCCGCAAAACATGTGCCAGATTTCCAAGATCCTCATCAGAGACACTGCCGAAGCTGGCCTGTTGTTTTTTAGGCAGAATCCAAGTCTCAAACGGTCGCTGGGAGGCAAAGGGATGGAAAGCAACAAAATTTTCGGTATCCATTACGATTCGCTTTCCGCTTTTTAGTTCGTGCCTCACCAAATCGGAGTAAAGGCACCGACCACTCCTGTCATAATAGCGGATGGCCACTTCATGCCGCAACCTGATATGTTTTGGTACCACAGGAGTGACTACCATTTGCGAGTGGGGATGTTCCAGCGACGTACCTGCCAAAATCCCGTGGTTCTTAAAAATGATGACCAATTTGGCAAACTGTTGCCGGGATAGCTTGTTGTATCTCTCATGGTAAGCATTGAGTACCTTTAAAATCTCGCCTTCTCCCATTAAGGCTAACGACCTATTGTGAAGTGGTGTTTCCACAATTACCTCATGAACTCCCACCCCCTTCATCTCAGTGAAGAAGCCTTCCTTCATATCCCTCGTAGTCCTACCGCCAGGACTTAGGGCGGCAAACTTGTTGGCAAAGGCTCTTACCTGCCAGCCATTGCCGTCTTGCTTCTGATATAAAAGAGTCTGGGGAGGAGTCATGGACTCGTTGCCGGGGCAGAACGGACAGGATGAAGAGAAATCAGGAAGCTCGCGCTTGGGCTGCTGACGCACAAAGTCATTGGGCCTTTTCACTCTTTCCCTGGCGACGATAACCCATTCTTCAGTTGTAGGATCTTGCCTTATCTCTGACACTTCATACCTCAAGTTGAAGATAACGACTTGCGCCTCGGTATTTCACACTGGTTGACTCTCTATCACAAGTACCCCTATTTTATGATTGCTGCCAATAACTGTCCAGCCATCAAATCCCTGTTCGAAAGCAAAAGCCATAGATTGTGACACATTCAGTAGACTGCATCTGGCAGATATAAGCGGCACCAATCCAAACTTTAGTAAATATATGATTTTCTCATAGCCAACACTCTGAATTCCCCGATAGCAAAATAATAAAAGTTTTTAGCGCACCAGGTATTCATATTTTTACGTAGTTGAGGTATAGAAGACCCCCTAATTTTACCCAAGTTCAGATGCCTCCTCTTGTACCAGTATAAAGAACCGTCGGTGAAATTGTCATAAAATCTGGAGTAAAAATCTTACAAAACTGTGACATTTTGTGCGGGACCCGTGTGATATTAGCGACAACCTGCTTTTTTGAGAGGTTGTCTCAAAAACGGAAACCCTCCACACCAGGCAGATTTCGAAGCTAGATGGAGCGGGAGACGGGACTCGAACCCGCGACACCCTGCTTGGAAGGCAGGAACTCTACCACTGAGTTACTCCCGCGAGACTGAATCTATTTTACCTCAAATCTTATAGTTGGTAAACAAGAAAAGAGGAAAACATTCGATAATGTCATTATGAGGGGTCCCGACAAATCCCGATAAATCAGGACAAAGAATCTCTAGGCCTACTACCAATCAGGTATTATGTCCCCAGAATAGATGTCATAATCGAAGATTGACCGAAGACTATCTTACATATAGCTTACGGTGCTCAAGGCGCTGACATGCGGCACCTGAGCATCCTTGATCTTTATTCCTTTTGAGACCAGATTCTGAGTTTCGATTTTGATTTTCCCTTTGTTTTCTGCTATCCTCCTGATAGAGGTGAGTGCCATGCCGCGAACGATTCAAGCGATTTACGAAGATGGTGTCCTTAAGCCCCTGCGTAAACTAGACCTTTCTGAACAGCAAGCAGTGGAAATTCTTATTCTGGAAGATGACCTGCCCACTTCCCGTATTGCTGAGGTTGCTGGCAAGGCGGGCAGTTACAATTTCCTCGGCCGTTCTGGCGAAGACATTTATACTGCCGAAGATGGGGAA
>Ga0307426_1000285_pt1 | contig 34232 bp, 25 predicted proteins | sample SalMarWE160340MG_FD_202165 | JGI IMG/M metagenome (GOLD analysis project Ga0307426, IMG submission 202165) | Salt marsh sediment microbial communities from the Plum Island Ecosystem LTER, Massachusetts, United States - WE1603-40 | ecosystem: Environmental > Aquatic > Marine > Intertidal zone >...
TTCAAAAGGTAAAATAGTTATTCTAACGACTCACAACATTACAAAAGACAATTTCGATATTCTTTCTCACCTGATTGTTCTTACGAAAGGCGGAAAGCTTGCTTATTTCGGAAAAGCAAACCAGGCTGTCGATTATTTTGAAGTTGAAAAACCGTATGAAATTTTTGAAAAGCTCGAAACTAAAGAGCCAGATTACTGGAAAGAAAAATTCAAAAAATCTTCAGAATATAACCAGTTTATAGCTTCGAGACGGGATTCAAAAATAGAAAATAAATCCATCGAGGTTACTACGAAAAAAAGAAGCACAGATCTGAAGCAATATTTTACTTTAACCAGCCGCTATTTCAGAGTAAAATTACGCGATCGTGTAAGTACCGCTATTCTTCTTTTGCAAGCCCCGATAATTGCTGCTTTAATTGCACTTGTTTTCGATCAGTTTGCAGAAAGGACTGCAGCGTTGTTTATACTTGTTGTCGCTGCAATCTGGCTCGGCTGTTCGAATGCCGCGCGGGAAATTGTAAGTGAGCAAGCAATCTTTAAGCGGGAAAGAATGGTAAATCTTAAAATACCATCTTACTTGTTTTCAAAAATAAGTGTGTTGCTGGTTTTATGTGTTATTCAGTGTTTAATACTTGCAGGTATAGTTGCTCCTGCACTTGATATGAACGCTTCTTTTATGGGTCTGTTTATTCTTCTTCTTTTAACTTCGTTACCGGCATTGCTGCTTGGTTTGTTAGTTTCATCTTTAGTTTCTACCACGGAAGCAGCAATGGGATTGATTCCGCTTGTTCTTATTCCGCAAGTAATTCTTGGTGGATTAATAAGCACTTTTATAACAATGAGCGGATTCGAAAAATTTCTTGCTGCTTTTATGACAAGCCGCTGGTCTTTTGAAGCTCTGACAATTCTTGAATTTAAAGGTGTATACGATATGGGAGTAACTAGTCTCGGGTTTTCACTCGATAATATGACATTAGATATTTTTATTATATTGATTTACTCGGCAGCTTATTTTCTGCTTACCGCGTATTCCTTAAAAAGAAAAGATGTTGGTTAGAATTATTTAAAGGATAAACCAAATGCTCGAACAAATACGTGATTATAAAATAATTAAAAAACTTGGCGAAGGCGGTATGGGTACAGTTTACCTTGCCAATGATGTTATGCTTGAGAGAAAAGTTGCAATAAAAGTTCTCAATCCGTTACTTACAAAAGATACTCACTTCACTGAAAGATTCCGCCACGAGGCAAAAGTACAGGCTAGCCTTCTTCATCCAAATATTGTTACGCTTTATAATTATTTCTTTGAACAGGAACATTACTGCATGGTAATGGAGCACATTGATGGCATAACTCTTAAACAATTGATCACAAACACCGGTCCAATGCCGGAACAAAAAGCAATATGGATATTGAACCAAATGCTTGATGCAGTTGGTTATGCCCATAAAAAGGGAATTATACACCGGGATATTAAACCAAGTAATGTTTTAATTGCAGGCGATAATACAGTACAAATTCTCGATTTCGGTATAGCAAAGATTTTGCAGGATAAAGGATTGACTAAAACAGGAACAAAGATGGGAACTATTTTCTATATGTCTCCCGAACAGATAAAAGCAGTAAAAGATATCGATAACCGAACTGATATTTATAGCTTGGGTGTGACGTTTTATGAAATGCTCTCCGGTAAAGTTCCCTTTAATATAGATACCGACAGCGATTTTGAAATAATGAATGAAATTGTAAGCGGTGAAATAAAGGATCCACGGGAAATTTATCCGCACATCTCAGATTGGGTTGTAGATGTTTTGTTTTCTTCGGTTGAAAAAGACCGCGAAAAAAGAATTCAGTCTACAGATGAATTCACAAACAGGCTACTTTCCAAAGATGGAAAAACAGCTACCACTGGAACGGCAGATAAAACAGTAATAGACAGTCCTGTAAGCGAACCTGTCAAACCACAGAAGACAACCGTTTTGCCGCCCCTTGCTCCCCACAAACCACCACCTGTGAAGAAAGCAGATGTTCCACCGGTTATTCAGAAGCCATCAGTTAAACAAAGTTCAATAAGCAGTAAAAAAATATTGTTTGGTATATTAGGATTGGTTGCAGCAGTTTTGATAATATATTTCGTTGCATTTAATAATTCCGGATCAGGACAATACGATCCTTCTATAACATCTGACTCCACTAGCAATTATGAAGAAAATTTTCTGCGTGGAACGGGAAATATCAACGATAAGGATGTGAAACCAGATACAGAACCGGAAGTAAAAGTCAACAGGCAGTATAGTAGAGGAGGCTCGGGAAGATCTAGCAAACCGACTGCTTCTCATTAGAAAAAATCCGGTTAAATATAACGTTAATTTAATAGATGATATTATAAATTAAACACCGGGTTGATGCTCTTCTTTTAAAAGATCGTTTATTTCTTTTACCGGGGTGAATGTAATTTTTGGAACTTCTATAAAAATTGTTGTCCAGTTAGCCATACCACCGTTCCACAAACCGGGAAGTTCAAGTGCTTTAAGTTCTCTGCCATCTTTGGATTTTATGGTTATTAATCCGGAATCAGGATTTCGGTAATCCGGCAGATAAAACCGATTGCCTTTGTAATTCCTTATACCACAAACCAAGTCTACAGGATTAAAATGTGTAGACGCTTCAAGAATTTTCCGCTGTTCTTCATCATTAATATCAATCTGCGTTTTTTCAACAATTTGTAATGAAACACTTCCATCCGGTGCTTCAATCCAGAACGGTCCGCCTCCCGGATGACCTTCATTTTTTACCATACCGCAAACTCTAATCGGTCTGTTTAACTTTTCTTTTAATATTCTAAGTTTTTCATCAAGACCTGGTTTCTCAAATGATTCATCGAACTGAATTGAGAGTTCCGATTGTGCAAATTCTTTAATAGAATTAATTGTGGGTAAAGAGATCTGCCCGGCATCAATAGCACGAAGATAGGTAAAAATCTTGCTTTGTATTCTTAATAAATAACCGGCAAGAATCCTTTTGTAAAGATAGGTTGTCCCGCGGAGTCTTTCGGGAACAACATTGTCTATATTTTTAATAAAAACTATATCGCCGTTCACTTCGTAAAGATTTTCAATTAATGCGCCGTGTCCTGCCGGACGGAATATCAGGTGTCCTTCATCATCTTTAAATGGCTTATTATCATGATCTGCAGCTATTGTATCGGTCGATGGCTTTTGATGAGAATATGTAATATCTATTTTAATACCTCTAAGTTCATATCTTTTTATTGCCGGTCTCATAATCGTATTGATCAATTCACTGTACTCTGGAGAAATGGTGAAGTGCACCTTTGCTGGACTGTCCCCAATTCTTGTATAATTTACGGCTTCTTCAAGATGTTCTTCAAAAGCTGTTCGTGTTTTTCCATGGTAAGAATGAAATATTATGCATCCTTTCGGTTGATTAGCATAATCGAGTCCCTCGGGATTAAGCGTATAGTTCAATATTTCGTTGTAGTACCCTTTGTCAAGAAAGGAATTAATATCGAGTCCTTTATCCGACATCGTTCCTGCCAGTTCCGGATAAAACGCAAATTTATCGATGTTATCTATAAATTCTAAAACTGCTTTGCATTCTTCATCACCGGCGGATGCTCCTTCCTCAAGCTTATCCCGGTATACATCTTCCATTCTTGAAAGAACAGACTGTAGTTTATGGAACATACGTGAAGCTGCACCTGAGGCCGGTACAAATTTCATCAGCCTGTTATTTTCGAGCGCTTCTTCAAACTCGTACGTCAGGTCATCATAAATCTCAGTACTGATATTTGTTATACCATTGCCTTTTATACAGGGGCGTACAAGCTTTATATGAGGAATACCTCTTTCAAAAATTTCTAATTGTTCCTGTACTTTTTCAAGAGGGACACTTATCCGCCCATCTTTAATATAATCTTCTTTAAGCTGTTCCAAATCCTGGGGTGTCATATAATTTTTATATAAGTAGTAATATTAAGATTCATTAATTTGTGAAGGTTTAAAACATATTAAATAAATATATTTAATAAAAATTTCTTTTTGAAAAAGAACAGTGAACGGTATTAACAAAATATTAACCGAAAATTTTATCGATGAAAACACACCTATCAAGACAATATCGGATTCTTTAATAGAAAACGCAGGTGTAAAACTCTTAATTAAAAGGGAATATCTTAACAACCAATATTTCTCAGGTAACAAATGGCACAAGTTGAAATATAATTTAAAAGAAGCGAAAAAGAACGGATTCGATACATTATTAACCTTTGGCGGAGCTTATTCAAATCATATTTATGCAACGGCCGCGGCAGGAAAGATATTTGGGTTTAAAACTATAGGTGTAATAAGGGGTGAAGAACATCTTCCGTTAAATCCCACTCTTAGTTTTGCCGGAAAATGTGGAATGAAATTTTATTATTTGGACAGAAAATCGTATAGGCAGAAATATAATGTAGAGTTATTAAAAAATCTCAGGAAAATGTTTGATGAGTTTTATCTTGTTCCGGAAGGTGGAACGAATGAGCTTGCAGTAAATGGGGTAGAAGAATTCGTTTCTAAAATCAATATCCATTATGATCATATATGCTGTCCTTGCGGGACTGGCGGTACACTTGCCGGGATAATAAAAGGAATTAACAAAGAAAAACGTGCTCTTGGTTTTTCGGTTTTAAAAGGCGGGAATTTTTTAATAAAAAACGTTGAAAATTTAATTGGTGAAAATGAATCTGCCAAGAGTAAGAATTGGAATATAAATCTTGATTATCATTTTGGTGGATATGCTAAAATGAATTCACGGTTAATTGATTTTATAGATCGTTTTGAAAAAGAAAACAATATACCTCTCGAACCTGTCTATAGCGGAAAAATGTTTTATGGTATTTATGATCTGGTTTTGAAAGGTCACTTTGAAAAGGGTGAGACGATACTAGCAATTCATACAGGCGGATTACAGGGATTGGAAGGAATGAAAGAAAAAATAAAAAGAATAAGAGTTTCCAAAGTGATAAATTAAACATTATGTTTTTTATCCTGATATTTTCACCTCAAATTTTAATCACTCAGTAATATACATTCTCAAACGGATTAGTTAATTTGTGAATAGTTCATTAAATTTTTTAACCCAACTAATGTATAAATAATTAACTATCGGGATTAATATGAGTGATCTAATTATAGTTTTTATCGGATTGGGCGTAATACTTTATTTCTTTTTTGTTCTTGGCACAGGGAGAGTCGCAATTCAAAAAGGACAAAACGGGTTATTGTGGTTCCTTGTTTCCCTCGTTTTGCCGCCGGTTGCTTACTTCATAGTTCTTTCTGCTTCAAAAAAAGAAAAAGCTGATGGCGAACCTGATTTCTTCGAAAATATAATTATGGAATTAACCCAGCCGTTTGTTGATCTTTCAAAAACATCAAGAGCATTGCTTGGTGTTAACATCTCTTATGTCCTTGAAGGATTAACTTACTTTGGTGTGCTCGGATTGCTTGCAATATTTTTCAATCAATACATTGGTTTGGATGATATTGATGCGGGGAGAATGGTGGGTATATTAACTGCGGGAATTACAATTGCTATGCTTTTCCTTGGTGCTACAGTCGATTGGATAGGTTTAAGAAAATCTCTTTTGATTGCTTTATCATTAATGCTTGTCGGCAGAGTTTTCTTATCGATTTCTCCAAGTGTTGGTGTTCCCGGATTATGGGGATCAGCTCATGTATTTGCGATGATCGGAATATTCGGAATTATCTTGGGCTATGGAATTTATCAGCCAGCTTGTTATGCCGGTGTCAAGCAGCTTACAAACAAAAAAACTGCGGCTATGGGTTATGCAATGCTTTATGCGTTGATGAATCTTGGTGGTTTTTTGCCTGGCATAATCTCACCCCCCGTAAGAAAAGCATTTGAGATAACAGGTGTGTTCTGGGTTTATGTTGCGTTAACAGTTGTCGGCATAGGGGTTGTTTATTTTCTGATCACAAAAAAAGCAATGAAAAAGGCTATTTCTGATTTAGAGAAAACCAAAGAAACAAAAAGTACTGAAAAGGATTCGGAAGAAGAGACAGGTTTCAAGCTTTTCGTACAAGCATTCTCAAAACAGTTTAAATCAAAACGAAAATCTTCAATTGTTTCTATTTATGTTTTTGTTCTTTTAATGGTGATAGTAATCGCAAAGGAATTTTTTGCATCTTCATTAATTGAAAAATCATTTAGCAATAATATAGTCCTCTCATCTCTTTTCGGCTTTAACTGGTTTATTGCCTTAGCTCTGATTGGTCTAAGTATTTTAATCTACATTATAACCGATCTTCGGTTCTTTTATTTTATTTTCATTCTAATCTTTGTTCAGACTTTGTTTGCTCACAACTGGTTAACAATTCCTCAATACACAAGCCGCGCTTTTGAAGGATTCATAAGTGAAAATTTCGAATTTTTTGTGAATCTAAATCCAATTCTCATTTTCATATTAACACCAATGGTTACAGCACTTACATCAAAAAAAGATACTTATAATATGATGATAATCGGTACGGCAGTTATGGCATCGCCTACTTTCATTTTAGTGCTGGGCCCTAACTTCGACACACTCATTGCCTATATAATTATTATGACAATTGGGGAAGCAATGTGGCAGCCGAGGTTTTTACAATGGGTTGCTGAAATCGCACCTAAAAATATGACAGGAATTTATATGGGAATCGGGCAGTTCCCGTGGTTTTTAACAAAGGTTATAACGAGTCTTTACTCAGGCTGGTTCCTGATGAAATATTGTCCGATCAATACACTGCCTTCGAAAATGAATACAGAAACTATGTGGCTGATTTATGGAATTATTGCCATCATTTCCCCAGTTGGTTTATTGTTGGCAAAAGGATGGATGAAAAAAGGATTCAAAGATAAAGCGGACGATTATTAAGAAATGTCTTTCGAACTGGAACTAGAGGGAAAAATAAACAAAACCGAAACGCTTTTCGGTTGGCTGTGGGAATTATCTGTTGATGGTATGCGGCTCCTCGATTCCTCGGGAAGAATAATGATGGTTAACGATGCCTATTGTAAGGTTGTAGAAAAGAAAAAAGAAGATCTTGTCGGAAAGATTTTCTCTGAAGTTTATGCTGAACCAGAGCGTGAAAGATTACTTACCTCCTACCTGATAGATGCGCGGAGTAATACCATTAAAACGCATTTTGAAAGAGAAGACACTTTATGGAACGGGAAAAAATGCTGGTTCGATTTTTCCAATTCTTTTATTGAAATACCTGAAATCGGAAAAGTAACCCTGAGCATAATAAAGAATATAACCGAAAGGAAAAGATCGGAGTTAGAGCTTAAGGATAGTGAGGAAAAGTACAGAACACTTTTTAATAACGCCAACGATGCTGTCTTTGTTACGTTGTTATCGGAGGGGAAAACTTACGGAGATTTTATCGAAGTAAATGAAATCGCCCGCGATAGACTTGGTTACACAAAGGAAGAGTTTCTTAAGCTCAGCCCATCTGCTATTATTCTGCCCGGTTACATCGATGAGTTCAATAAATACAATGAAAAATTATTAAAAGAAACTCATGTAGTTTACGAGCTTGTACACCGTGCAAAAGACAATCACCAGATTTTCGTTGAAGTAAGCTCGCATCTTTTTACTTATAAAGGAAAACTCACTGTTCTTTCTGTTGCGAGAGATATAACTGAACGGAAAAGAGCCGAAAAGAAATTAAGCAAAACAAGTATGCGATTGCGGAATCTTGCTTCGCATTTGCAGTCTGTTCGGGAAGAAGAACGAGCAACGATCGCTAGGGAAATTCATGATGAATTAGGACAGGTATTAACTGTTCTTAAAATTCAGATTGCTTTGCTTTCCAACAAGCTGAGGAAGGATCAGAAAGAGCTTAAAGACAAGTTAGATTATGCTTCTGGTTTAATAGACAGCACAGTCGGAAAGGTACAAAGAATAACAGCGAAACTAAGACCTAATATTCTTGATGAGTTAGGATTAATCCCGGCAATTGAGTGGCAGGCAAATGAGTTTCAAAACGTAACAGGAATACAATGTTTCCTTTCTCTTCCTGCCGAAGAAGTAAATCTGGAAGAAGAAAAATCAACTGCAATCTTCAGGATTTTCCAGGAGGCGCTTACAAACGTGATGAGGCACTCATCTGCCAAAATAGTTTCCATCTCGTTACAAACAATAAATAACCTGATGATTCTTAAAATAAATGATAACGGGATTGGAATAAATAATGAACAATTATCCGCCTCAAAATCTTTGGGTATAATCGGAATGAAAGAGAGAGCATTGTTACTTGGTGGAGAAGTAATTATTGAAGGAACACCCGGTAAAGGAACCGAAGTAAAAGTTGAAATGCCGTTAACCAATATTTTAAAACAACGGATAGACGACGATAATGATTAAAATATTAGTTGCAGATGATCATGCTATTGTTCGTGAAGGATTAAAGCAGATAGTTGCTGAAGAAACTGATATGAGAGTCGCGGGTGAAGCTTCTAATGCAAATGAACTTTTTGGCCTGATTGAGCAAGAAGGCTGGGATATTGTTGTGCTCGATATAAATATGCCTGGAAAGAGCGGGCTCGAAGCGCTCAAGGAGATGAAAACACTTTATCCTAAGATACCGGTGCTTATCTTAAGTATGTTCGGAGAAGATCAATACGGACTGAGGGCGATAAAAGCCGGGGCTTCCGGGTATTTAAAAAAAGTTTCTGTACCAACTGAATTAGTATCTGCGATCAGAAAAATCGTAAACGGCGGAAAGTATATTAATCTATCCTTAGCTGAAAAACTTGCCGATATTGTTGATAAACCAAACAGAGAATTTCCGCACGATAGCCTTTCAGATCGTGAATACCAGATAATGTGTTTCATAGCCTCAGGTAAGTCGGCAGAAGAGATTGCAGATGATCTTGCCTTAAGCATCCATACAGTTTATACATACAGGAACCGGATACTTGAAAAAATGCATTTAAAATCGAATGTTGAGCTGACTCAGTATGCAATTCAAAATAAATTAATAGAAATTTAATACAGGGAAGTAGGGAAGCGATGAATGAATCTTCTAAGTTTTACTATCTGTTCTTTCTGTTTATAATTTTTGCACTTTTAACATCCTGTACAACAGTTTCTTATGAAACAGTTTATCCAACATTAAAGGATGGAAAATACGATAGTGAATTTCCTTACCGTGGAAGTTCCGAAGAGCTTGAAACGATTAGTCAGAGTGTCAAGAGGATAAATTCAACATGTTTTTATAAAACATATATCTTTAAAGAATCAGATGGTATAACATTGAAAAACATTCAGGATAGATCTTTGGAAGACATTGCAGTAGAAACCGGTTTTGCAGATCAGTCAAGTGCGGGAACAGGAACTATTATATATTATTGGGCAGGAAAAGTTGCTTTGCTAACATGTGCGCACGTAGTTAATTACCCGGATACAGTTATCTCCTTTGTTGCTGATACCGATGGAAATCCCACAGACTTTATCGAAACTATCCTGGTAAAATCTAAACAAAGTGTTTATGTAGCAGGCTTTCCCGAAGGCAGTAATCTTGAGATTCTTGCTATCGACAAGAAGAACGATCTTGCATTAATAGGACGCAATTATTATAGTACAACTAATTATATCTTCCCGGTTCTTAATTATCCACTTGGCAAATCAAAAGAGCTTGAATGGGGATCGTTCGTATATATCTTCAGTTACCCTATGAATTTCCAGATGATCACAAAAGCATTAGTTAGCAGTCCGAACCTTGATGACAAGGGATCCTTTATTTTAGATGCGGTAATAAATAAAGGGTCGAGTGGTGGGATAGTACTTGCAATAAAGGATGGTGTTCCAAACTTTGAGTTGGTAGGTATAATTCAGTGGGCACCGGGAGATGCAAATAATATAATTGCACCGGAAAAGAGAAAAGGTAGTGAAACATATAACTCAATTTTACCTTATAAAGGAAAATTGTTTGTAAAAAGAAATCTTGATATAAAATACGGCATAGCTAAAGTTATTCCCGTAGGTGCAATATCAGATTTTATAGAACGGAATAGTGTGGCACTTAAAAAACAGGGCTATTATCTTGAAAAATTCACAGAATGAAAGACGGCAATACCGGCTTAATTGGAACTGTTGCAAAAAAATATTAAAATTCCTGACAGACGGTAACAATTTAGGTCTAATTGGAGTCTAATAGGTGTGGAGAGAAATTCATGACAACAAAATTACTGGAAAAAGAATCTGTTAAGTTAAGATGTCCTCATTGCAAAAAGGACATTGACTCTGCATGGGTTTGCAAAATCGAATCCTTCATCGGAACGAGATATGCATTTATGTGCAATTACTGTCAGAAACTTCTTGGAATTTCCGCATATAAAGATTATACACTTCTGAAATCTTACACACAATCACAAGCATCAGCATAATTTCTTCTTATAAAATCACACCTCCGCCAAGACAAACATCATCTTCATAAAAAACAGCAAATTGTCCGGGCGCAATTCCTTTATCGGGTTCATTGATTTTTATCGTTGCCTTGTTGTCGTTCAACCATTCAACCTTACATTCATATTTTTTAGCTCCATGCCTAATCTTAACTTTCAATTCATTTTTTACAGGTGCTTCACCGGAAATCCAGTTAAACTTGCCTACGTTGAATTCGTTGCGTTCTCGTACAGACCTGTTTTCTTTGGAGATGTAGACAATGTTTTTTTCTATATCTTTTCTTACTACAAACCAGGGACCGCCGCCTAACTTCAATCCCGATCTCTGTCCGATTGTGTAGTAATAATAACCAGGATGATTTCCTATAACTTTCCCTGAATCGATATCAACAATTTCACCTTCCATCTCGCCCAGATGATGTTTAATGAATTCTTTGAATTTTATTTGTCCAAGAAAACAAATTCCCTGGCTGTCTCTTCTTGCCATAGTAGGAAGATCAAATTTTTCCGCAAGCTTCCTGATTTCTGTTTTTTTGTAATTACCAATTGGAAACAAGGCACGCGCAATTTGTTCCTGTGTCAGATAAGCAAGAAAATATGTTTGATCTTTAACCGGATCGGGTGAAGTTTTAAGCAAATATATTCCATTACTTTGTTGAATATTCGCGTAATGCCCGCTTGCAACTTTTTCAAATGAGGAATCAATCTTATCATAAAACTGCCCGAACTTGATAAGGCTATTGCAAAAGATATCAGGGTTAGGGGTTCTTCCCTCTTTAATTTCTTCAATTGTATATGATACAACATTATTCCAGTATTCCGTCTGCAAAGGAATAATCTCAAGAGGGACACCGGTTTTTTTACAGACTCCTCTTGAATATTTTAAATCTTCTTCCCAGGGGCACTCACCGAGAAATGAAAACTCATCCTGCAGCCAGATTTTCAGATAGAAAGCCGTTAATTTATGACCCTGCTCTTTAAGTAATCTCAGAGCAACGGAACTATCGACACCTCCAGAAAGTAATACGGCAATTTTCATAATGCAAAAAAAATGTTGTCGTAAAAATAATTAAATATGAAAGGAGATTTAATTAAGTGTCTGCCTAAAGATAAGAGGACTATTTTTTTGTAGAGGCTTTTCCTTTTTGTTTTTCGGTTATACGCTCTATTACCTGGTTATATAAATCCTTCGACACTTTACTCAGAATTAAAGAAATCAATTTACTCGAGTCATTTATTTTTTGCGAAAAACCAATTCGTACTTTATTTTGTCCATCATTTACTTTTAATATACCGGATGGTCTTCCGTCAAATATTCCACCGCCTAGCGATTCAATATCTTCATATTTGATTGTAATAACTTTATCTGAAAATATAAAATTAGAGCAAACCATTTTTTCTTCATCAGCTTCAATCTTAAATGGTAATATTTTATAATAAACGAAATAGCTTTTATTTATAATATAAATGATAATAAGTGCTATCGCCAGCGGAAGAAGAAGCCATAAGTTTTGATCAAGATAGAATACAATCGGTATTATTTGTATTGAAAGTAAAATTGTAACAATAACATTCCCAAACGTGAAGATTATACGATAAAAGAACGAATATGTAAAAATTTGCATGCTTTATGTTTTATAAATGTAATTGTTCTGGTTAATAAAATTATTTAACAGTTAAAAAGCCGCCTATATAGTTGGCGGCTTCACAAAGTTAACAAATTTTATCAGACATTTATTCCTTTTCAATCTCGGCACCAACACCTTGAATCTGGTATAGAGTAACAGGACCTTTCACCGATGCTGGATCGAATTCGTTTCCAGTTTCTTTAGCCTCATGACTAAAATACTCAATTGCCTCTTCCTCTGTCAATTCAATCTTATATACTTTTCCTTCTACAATTGCCATTTTGCCCTTGGCTTCTTTGGGGAAAACCATCTCTCCGTCTTTAACTTTGACTTTTATTTTACCTTCGTCTTTATCAGATTTGAGTTCTATCCAGCAGCCCATCATTGGACAGACGTCTAGAATCTCTCCCTCTACCAAAACAGTTTTGTCCAGAAAGTTTTCGGGATTATTCAGGATATCTGAAATATTTGTTTTTTCTTCAAGTGTCATTTTTTTTCCAAACTTGTCTTTTTCATCGCCTAAAGAGAAACATATACTTGCCGCAACTAAAGAAATAAAAAGTATGTTTATAATTCTGTTCATAATGTTCCCGCTGTTTGTTAATTGAATTTAATAGAAACCGGTTTCTCCATTTCGATTTTCATTCCCGGCATATCTTTTACCAGTTCTTTCATTTCTTCAATATTTTTGGGAGGATTTTCTTTAAGCATGTTTAGTTTTTTCTTATTCTTAATTAATTTACCAAAATCTATATCAAGTAATGTCACCTCGGAGCCATCGACATAAGTGGCATTGGTATTAACGATTTTGCCCTGTGGTTCTAAGGAAATTTTCACTCTCATCCCATCCATCATTTTTAATATGTTATCATTTAACTGATTATCTCCGTTGCTGTCATTTTCATTGGTATCATCTTCGCTTTCATCGATATCCTTTGTTTCAGGTCTGTTGATTATAAGTTCGGCAACATTGCCGGGTTTAAACCTAAAAGTATAGTAATCATCTTCAGCTCCGCTGTCACCATCATCCATATCAACTTTAGAATTTGGATTAGCATCCATCGTCAGAGTATTTATATCTTTAAATGAATATACTGCCTGGTATCCTTCCCAACCGTTTTGCTTGATTTCTTTTCCGGATACATATTTAACATCTTTGCCGTAATTCGATTCTTTGTTTTTCAGTTCATCTTCTTTGAATAAACTGAACTGTTCTTTTTCATCTGAAGAATCGGGCATTGAACTCATAAACTGATTCATCATTTGAATTACCATTTCGCTCATTAAAACCTTTTCTTCAATTGTGCCGCTTCCGTCTTTATTGAGCTTAACCTTGGTATCTACCTGGATACAACCTGAAAAAAAGGCAGTAGACAATACCAGGATGAAAATAATCCTAAAAAATCTCATATCTTACTCCTGTTAGTGAATAATAATACAACTTTTTTAATGCAATTTACAATTTAATATGAATACATTTGCCGCCAATTCAGCAAATTCAAACTTATTTACTTATAAGATAAATAATTACCACGGAAAAATTGAAAGTAAAGATCTTCAATACTATATTTGCCGGAGAAATTAAGAGAGAGAACTTAGAATTATAGAAGTCAAAGACATAATATTTTTATTAATAAGAGCTGATTAGCCGCTCAAGTGAGTGGCTATTTTTTTATTTAAACAATTATGAATAGAGAAAAAGCAAAACTGGTTCTTGAGGACGGTTCCGAATTTACAGGGAAGAGTTTTGGATTTGAAGGGAACACAAATGGTGAGGTTGTTTTTAATACAGGAATGGTCGGCTATCCTGAAACTCTGACTGATCCTTCTTACCGCGGACAAATATTAGTCTGTACATTTCCGCTTATCGGTAATTATGGAATTCCTTCCAAAGATAGAGAATTTAATCTTCTAAAAAATTTTGAGTCGGAATCGATTCATGTACGTGCAATGATAGTTTCCGATTACTCCGAAGACTATTCTCACTGGTCTGCAAAAAAATCTTTAAGTGAATGGTTAGTTGAAGAAAAAATTCCTGGTATCACAGGATTAGATACACGCATGCTAACGCGAAAGCTTCGCGAAAAAGGAACAATGCCTGGCAAAATTATAATCGACACAACGCAAGAAATTAATTTTGAAGATCCGAATAAGCTTGATCTCGTTGGAGAAGTTTGTGTAAACGAACCTGTGGAATATCCTGCAGGCAGGAAAAAAATCATTCTTGTCGATTGCGGAACGAAAAACAATATTATTCGGGCTTTTGTAAAAAGAGATATAACTGTGATAAGAGTTCCTTATGATTATGATTTTCTGAATACGAAAGCAGATGGTGTTCTTATTTCAAATGGTCCGGGTGATCCCAAAATTAATTCAGTTACGATTGAAAATACCAAAAGATATATTGCCAAAAATGAACCGCTTCTCGGTATTTGTTTGGGTTCACAGATTCTTGCATTAGCTGCAGGTGCAGATACTTACAAGCTTAAATACGGACATCGCGGATTAAATCAGCCTTGTAATGAATTAGGGACAAAGCGAAGTTATATTACTTCGCAAAATCATGGTTACGCAGTAAACGCAAGCACATTACCACAAGATTGGAGAGAGTGGTTTGTAAATGATAACGATGGAACAAATGAAGGATTGCTTCATATTTCGAAACCGTTTTTTGCTGCACAGTTCCACCCGGAAGCTTCACCAGGACCGGACGACAGCGAGTTTATATTCGATATGTTTATTAGAGCAATAGGATGAACAGAAGAAAAAAGCCAAACAAAACATTAATCCTCGGATCCGGTGCACTACAAATCGGGCAAGCGGGAGAATTTGATTACTCCGGCAGCCAGGCTATTAAAGCATTAAAAGAAGATGGAATAACGAGCGTTCTTGTAAATCCTAACATTGCAACAATTCAAACATCAGATAATTTTGCTGACAAAGTTTATTTCGTTCCAATTACTGCGGATGCCGTTGAGAAAGTAATTGAAAAAGAAAATCCCGATTGTATTCTTCTTCAGTTCGGCGGACAAACTGCTTTAAACGTTGGTGTAGAACTTTTCGAAAAAGGAATATTAAAAAAACACAGTGTAGAAGTTCTTGGCACCTCAATCGAAGCGATTCAATCTACAGAAGACAGGCTCTATTTTACTAACAAGTGTAATGAAATTGGTTTAAAAGTTGCATCGAGTAAAACAGCTAAAAATACCGAGGAAGCAATAGCTGTTGCAAAAGAGATCGGTTACCCTGTTATGGTACGAATTGCATATGCACTCGGTGGTCTTGGATCAGGAATAGTAAACAACGAAGTTGAACTAGTTGAGAAAGCAACAAAAGCCTTCAAATTTACAAACCAGATTTTGATCGAAGAATCCTTACATGGATGGAAAGAAGTTGAATACGAAATTGTTAGAGACAAGTTTGATAATTGTATTACAATTTGTTCGATGGAAAATATCGATCCGATGGGAATACACACCGGAGATAGTGTTGTTATCGCACCTGTTCAAACTCTTACTGCACAGGAAAATTTCAAGTTGAGATCAATTGGAATAAAATTGATAAGGCATATCGGTGTAATAGGTGAATGCAATATTCAATATGCGCTTGATCCAAATTCGGACGATTACAGGATAATAGAAGTTAACGCACGTTTAAGCAGAAGTTCAGCTTTAGCATCGAAGGCAACCGGTTATCCTCTGGCTTTTATAGCAACAAAGCTTGCACTTGGCTATGCACTAAACGAAATTGAAAATAACATCACACAGCAAACATCTGCTTGTTTTGAGCCGGCACTGGATTATGTTGCTCTTAAATTTCCGCGGTGGGATCTACAAAAATTCCAGCAGGTAAGTACACAACTCGGATCCGAGATGAAATCTGTTGGTGAGGTAATGTCTCTTGGAAGAAGCTTTGAAGAGGTTCTTCAAAAAGCGATCAGGATGCTTGATGTTGGTTTAAACGGATTTGTAGGCAATAATTTGCAATTTGATGATCTTGATAAAGAACTTTCTGAGCCTACAGATAAAAGAATTCTTGCTATAGCTGTCGCTCTTCAAAACGATTATTCTATCGATAAAATTTACGAGCTTACAAAAGTCACGAAATGGTTTTTGTATAAGATGAAGAAGATCATTGATACCAAGCTGAAGATAAAAGGGAAACCTTTTAACCAGATCGATAAAGAATTAATGCTTGAAGCGAAGCAAAACGGTTTCTCCGATAAACAGATAGGACTTTTAACAAGTACGGATCAGCAGACAATTCGCGAATATAGAAAGGGTCTTAATATTGTCCCTGTAGTTAAACAGATTGATACACTTGCTGCTGAATATCCTGCGCAGACAAATTATCTTTACTTAACTTATCACGGACAGGAAAACGATATTCAGCTTGCACAGGAGGACCAGATAATCGTGCTTGGTAGCGGACCTTACAGAATCGGTTCGTCAGTTGAATTCGATTGGTGCTGCGTAACCGCTGTTAACTCTGTAAATAAGAGTGGTCATAAATCGATTATGATTAATTGCAATCCTGAAACAGTAAGCACCGATTACGATATCTGTAACAAGCTTTATTTTGAACAACTGACACTTGAAAGAGTGCTCGACATCTGCGATATAGAAAAGCCGAAGGGTGTTATTATTTCAATGGGCGGGCAGGTTCCGAATAACCTTGCAGTTAAGCTGCATAATTCGGGAATAAAAATTCTCGGCACTTCACCAATTCAAATCGATAACGCGGAAAGCAGACATAAATTTTCAAATATACTTGACAAGCTCGATATCGACCAACCGGAATGGACAGAAGTTACAACGCTGCAGGCTGCGAGAGAATTTGCTGAAAGAGTAAGTTATCCTGTTCTTATAAGACCAAGTTATGTTTTAAGCGGCGCAGCGATGAGCATAGTTCTTACAGATGATGAACTTGAAACGTATCTGAAGAAAGCAACCGAACTTGATACCGAGCATCCTGTCGTGATAAGCAAGTTTATAACCGATGCAAGGGAAATTGAAGTGGACGCAGTTGCTGACAATGGGAAACTGTATTGCTATGCAATTGCGGAGCATGTAGAGAATGCGGGTGTTCATTCCGGCGATGCAACAATTGTACTGCCACCGCAGCGTACTTATCTGGAAACAATGCGCAGAGTTAAGTTGATAACAAAAGAGATAGCCAGTGAGCTTGAAATTTGTGGACCATTCAACATACAGTTTATTGCGAAAGATAATGATGTAAAAGTTATTGAATGTAATCTTAGAGCATCAAGGAGTTTTCCGTTTGTATCGAAAACATTAAAGATAAATTTCATAGATCTTGCAACGAGAATAATGCTTGGAGAAAAACTTCCAAAGCTTGATAAATCATCCTTTGATCTTGACTATGTTGGGGTGAAAGCATCCCAATTTTCATTTACGCGTTTAAAAGGTTCGGATCCTGTTACGGGAGTTGAAATGTCTTCAACAGGTGAAGTTGCCTGTCTTGGCGACGATTTTAATGAAGCATTTCTAAAAAGTATGTTATCTACGGGGAAGAAAATTCCTGAGAAGGGTGTTCTTCTTTCAACCGGAACGCCTGTAAACAAAGCTGAACTTCTTGAAGACATTCACAGACTTAAAAAAATGGGACTGAAATTTTACGGTACAAAAGGCACAGCAGATTATTACAATCAAAACGGAATTGAAGTCGAAATATTGTACAGACCGTTTGATGAGAAAAAGCCCGATGTACTTACGGCGCTTAACTCGGGTGAGATCGATATGGTAATCAACATTCCCAAGACAACGGAAAAAGTCGAACTCGACAGTGATTACATAGTCCGGAGAAAAGCAGTTGATCTTAACATTCCTTTGTTTACAAATGTGCAGGCCACAAAAAGGTTTATAAAAGCGCTTGCGCAGTACAAATCTGAAAATCTTAAAATCAAAAGCTGGGATGAGTATCAGTAAACGGTCTTCAGTCAACAGTTTTCGATCAGAAAATCTTTTTTAATAGTTTGTTGATCGTAGAACTATCCGCTTTTCCTCCTTATCAAAAACAAGGAATGCATTTATAGGACAAGCAGAACGTGCCGCTACAATTTTATCTTTTCTTGTTTATTCTTTCGTTTTCTTAAACGGACAAATTTTTTCATCATCAGGGTTAAAGGAATCCGGTGCTGCGTGTATGCAATCTGATGATCCGTCTTATCTGTAAACCGGTTTCTTGTATTAACGGGTGAAAAATCAAACAACAATTCCTGATATTGCTTCTTAACGGAATTATTTATAACTAATTATAAAGAATCAAAAACTTTATTACCGGAAGAGTGAAACCATTTTTATCGTTATTATTAGGGCTTCTCTTATTTTCAGGAAGTACGTTAACTGCTCAAAAAAAAGATTTTAATATCAATGGTTTTATTAAAGATGCAATTACAGGGGAAGAACTTGCCGGGACGAATATATTACTTTACAAAGATTCTTTAAGCACACAGAATCCACCGTTTACAGGTACTGCATCAAACAGATTTGGTTACTATGTTATTCCCTCGCTTTCAACTGGCAAATATTATCTGGTAATCCGGCATCTTGGCTATAAAGTCTTCCTGACTGAAGTTGAAATCACAGGAAAAAGAAATTCGGAAAATGTATCAGTAGAGCTTCAACCCGAAAATATAGAGTTGGGAGAAGTAATAGTGAAGGGAGAAAGAAAAAATAAAGTTAATGCAAGCACAATAGATATTTCACCCGAATTGCTGACAAAGCTTCCCTCTCTAACCGGCGAAGTTGATTTATTTAAAACATTAGAGCTGCTTCCCGGTGTAAATAAATCATCTGATATTTCAAGTGGGTTATATGTTCGCGGAGGTTCACCGGATCAGACATTAACCCTGGTTGATGGAGTAATAGTTTATAATCCTGCTCATCTTGGTAATATAGCGAGCACATTCAATTCGGGAGCAATTAGCAATATAAAATTAATAAAAGGTGCTTTCCCGGCAGAGTACGGTGGAAGATTATCAAGCGTACTTGATATTAAACTCCGTTCGGGAACAAAAGAAAAAGAAAAAGGAGACATAGGACTCGGTTTGATTAATTCATTTGCTGCTTTCGAGGGCCCTCTGGGTGAAAAATCAACTTATATGATTTCCGGCAGAACAATGTATTATGATGTTCTTCAAAAAAATTTTGATAATAATAGTTCCGTCCCACGATATAATTTCCATGATATTAATGCAAAAATAAATTATGTTTTTTCAGGAAGAAGTGCTTTTTCAATAAGTGGTATGTATAGTAAAGACCATGCATATAGTCCTTCAGTTTCGGGTGAAAAAGATTATGACATTGAATGGCAAAATATTAACTTAAGTTTGAACTGGATCCAGGTAAATATGAAAGCTTTATTGCTTAACTCAGTGTTAAGTTATACCAATTATAAGTTTTCTTCAAAGATAGGTGTAAATCCTTATTCAGTTACTTCCTATACATATTATTCAAATCCCAATCTCGTAGATCTTAATTTTAAACAAAATGCTGAAGTCAGATGGCATCAGAACCACACATTAAAACTAGGATTTGATATAGTTCTTCATACTTACAATTTACTTTATAGTGATGCATATAGTGTGGTACTTGAAACAGATCCTTTTGTCGGGAAGGATTTACAGGAAATTGAATCAGCTTTATATTTTCAAAACGAATCTGTTTTTTTTAACCAGCTTCATACAAATGCCGGGATAAGATTTTATTACTTTGGCGATGGGAAATTATTCGGAGCTGAACCGAGATTATCTGCATCGTATAATTTTACACCGAACTTCACTTTAAAAGGTGCTTTTGCAATTGTTCACCAGTTTCTTCATTTGATTACCCGTAACGATATAACTCTTCCTACAGATTTTTGGTATCCATCAACCGATAGTATTCAACCAAGCAGATCGACTCAGTATGTTATTGGATTTGATTCGTACTGGTTTGGCCGAAGTTATTCCTTTACTGTTGAAGGATTTTACAGGGATATGAAGAATCTTTATGAATTTAAAAATGCGTCGCAGCTTAATCCTTATAGCGATTCGATAGAAGATCAGCTGATAAATGGACAGGGTGAGGCTTATGGGCTGGAATTCTTCTTAAATAAACAAAAAGGCAGATTGACAGGTTGGATAGGTTATACAATTTCAGCATCTGTTCGACAATTTGATCAGTTGAACAATGGAGCAAAATTTTACTCAAAATATGACCGCAGACATGATATCTCTTTTGTTTTAAGCTATCAGCCTATGAAAAATCTGAGTATTGGATTAACATGGGTTTATGCCTCAGGACAGAGATATTCTCTGCCACCCGGTCAGTTTATTTTTAACCCAATTGGAACCGGGGGTGCAGAGGAGATTCAGTACAACTATACCGGCATTAATAAGCAAATGTTTCCCGATTATCATAAGCTTGATGTGAATACATCTTATACATTTAAATGGCTTGATGATGAATTTAAAGTTTATATAAATCTTTATAATATTTATAACAAGCACAACGTGTTTGCACAGTATGTAGTTTCGAAAGAGAATGAAAATGGAGAGCAGATTCCAGTTTTGAAAAGGATAACATTATTCCCTTTTATTCCTTCCGCAGGTATATCCGTCAGGTTTTAAGATATGAAAGATTTATTAAAAATATATGTAATTCTGTTTCTTATTTTGCTCTCGGGATGTAAAGTTGAGGAGATTGTTGATCCCGGGGAAATTTACGAAGCATATACTGTGGTTCAAGCGGAGGTGCATGCAGGTGAAAAATTTCCGGCGGTCAGGTTTACTAAAACTTTACCTCTCGGCGTTTCTTATGATATTAAAAATTCTGAGCTTAAAAATGTAACGGCTTACATCAGAAAAAATGAAGTACAGGTTATTCCTCTTATTTATGATATAGATGGTTTATATAGACCTAAATACAGCTTTACTGTTGCTGAAGGAGAGATCTACGAATTGTTTGCAAAAACAAAAGGTAAATTCATATATGCAAAAACTATTATTCCATACAAACCCGAAGTAATTTCCGCAGAGTATAATGCGTCTGATTATTATTTGGATGCAGATGTAAGTACAAAATCGGGTGAAGTGTATGGAGCATTGTGGATAATTACTACCAGTCCTTTAGAGAAAGCCGGAGATTTCTTTTCCATTACTGAAGACTCTTATAATTCGGTCACAAAAATTATTGTGAGGACTTCATCCATTCCTGAAAAATACAGAACACAATTTTATTCCAATTACAGAAACATCCAGGTTTTTGCGTTTGATAAATCATTCAGAGATTATTTTTACACAAAGTCTTTAAGCCAGGAAATTAATGATCCTTTTATCCAGGGAGGCGGAAATGTTCAGTGGAATGTTCAGGGAGATAAAGTCATTGGAATGTTTATTGGCATAACACCGGGAGATATAATTAAAGTAAATTAAGTATGAAGACGTTTAATAAATATTGTACCATTACAATTATTTCAATTTTTATATTATTTAGTGGTTGTATTAAAGATAGTATAACTCCTCCGCTTACGGGTGAATTGAATCCTGTTGCTAAGATGCTGGTTTATTTTGAAGAGCAGGGAGATTTTGCAAATTCCCCACAGGCTCCCGCACTTGTAAATGCCGATGAAGTTTATACAAATCTCAGTTCATACCTTATCATTGATATTCGTTCGCCATCGGACTTTTCTGAAGGTCATATAGAAGGTTCTTTAAGTCTACAGTCGGATAGTCTGTATAATTATTTTGAAAATCTTGATACCGATAATTATTCTAAAATTATTCTTGTAAGTAAAAACGGGCAGAGTTCTGCTTATTTCGTGTGTTTATTACGACTTGCAGGTTTTAATAATGTTTATACATTGAACTTTGGTCTTGCCGCCTGGAATGAACATTTTTCTGATGAATGGCTGGGGGCTATTGGTGACGCACCGGACATTGCACAATATACAAATGACCCTATAGCCAAAGGTGATTACACGAATTTGCCCGGTATTACATTTAAAAATCCTGATGAACCGATCGGGCAAAGTGTGAAAGATAGAATTAAGAAGATAATGTCGGCAGGCTTTACACAGGAGATAAATTTTAAAAGAGAGATACCGGAAATAGGGAAGCCATATATTGTATGCTATGGTTTAAACGGATTATTATATTACTCACGTCGTTTTGGCCCTCTTGCAGACCGTGGTCATGATCCGGATGCAATATATTATATGTCTGATCCGCAATTCGAGTTAAGATCTGTGAACTATTTACAAACATTACCTCCGGAGGATAAAATATTAATTTATGATGAAACCGGTCAAATGAGTGCATGTATGACAGCTTATCTTAGGGTACTTGGTTATGATGCTGTAACATTACTTTTTGGTGGGAACCAGTTAATTTATAGCAGGATGATATATTACCCGGAAACTCAACAATTCGCTTTTGATGATTCGGACATAAAAAATTATCCTTATGTAACCGGGGAATAGAGTATCCTCAAAATCTTATCAAAAAAGAAATTAAACCAATAAATAATTAATAAATCCGATTTAATGTTTCTGATCTTTTAAAAGTTTTTTATTACTAGATAATTGCCGGAAGATCAATCAAAAATAAAAAGTGGCAATCATTTTTTATAATATTTCATTGCCTCAGGTATCCAGCTTTTAATATTGTTTATTCTTGTTTCGTTCGAAGGATGAGTACTTAAAAATTCTGGTGGTTCTCCACCTTTACTGCTTGCGGACATCCTTTCCCAGAATGCAGGTGCTTCATGAGGATCGTAACCAGCCATTGCCATAAAGATCAATCCAAGATGATCAGCTTCGCTTTCCTGTGTTCGGCTGAAGGGTAGAATCACGCCAATAGTTGAGCCCAGTCCGTAAGCAGTTAAAAATAAACCGCGGGTAGTTTCCGGTTCGTCTTTTAATGCAACTGAAAGAGCAACTCCACCTAATTGCTGTAATAAACCCTGACTCATTCTTTCGTTACCGTGTTCGGCAATGGCATGTGCAATCTCATGACCGAGAACAACTGCGAGTCCGGTTTCATCTTTAGTTATTGGAAGAATCCCAGTGTAAACAACGACTTTACCGCCGGGCATACACCATGCATTCACCTGGTCGCTTTCAACAAGATTAAATTCCCATTTGTAGCCATTCAGTCTATTTGACAGATTATTATCAGCCATATATTTTTCTACAGCGTGCTGGATATTTACCCCAACACGCTTTACCATTTTTAACTGTTTCTGGTTTGTGCTTACTTTATTTTCTTTTAAAAAATCATCGTACTGTTGAAAACTCATCGATAGCATTTCATTACTTGGAATAAGATTAAGCTGTGATCTGCCTGTAATAGGTACTGTACTGCATGATATCAGGAATAAACAGGTAAGAGTAATTGCAATTAGTAATTTGTGAAATAATTTCATTGCTTCCTCAGATTATTAAGTTGTATAATTATTTTCTGTTAAGATAATAAAATTTCATATTTCATTTTGTTCTATTTACCTGGAATATGGATAAATTTTATTGCTATAAAGAAATTGTTTTTTAATGTTCCTTATATTTGAATGTGTTTTATAAAATGATTGGAAAATAATGCAAATTGGAATAGTCGGACTACCGTTTTCAGGAAAATCTACCTTATTTCAAACGATAACCAAAACTCACATCGAACCGGAAATGCTTGCAAAAGCAGAATCACATCAATCGGTTATTAAGGTACCGGATGAGAGACTCGACAAGCTAACGGAGATGTTCAATCCTAAAAAGAAGATAAACGCTACAATTGAAGTGATTGATGTTGTCGGTTTGCAAAAAGGCGATTCTGGTTCAACACAGTTTACGGGAAATTTTCTTGGAAAAGTAAAAACGAATGATGCTTTAATCCAGGTTGTGCGTTTATTTGAAAACGAGACTGTGCCTCATCCCGAAAACTCCATAAACATGATGAGAGACGTTGAAACATTTGAAACGGAATTTATTATTTCCGATCTGTCAATCGTTGAAAAAAGAATCGAGAGCATTAAAAAGCAAATTTTGAAAACGAAAGACGAACAGCTTAAACGTGAAATACCGGTTCTTGAAAAATGTTATGAGCTTCTTCAGAATGAAACCCCTTTAAGAGATGCTCATCTTTCCGATGATGAAATGAAAATGTTAAGATCTTATCAACTGCTTACTGCCAAACCAATGTTAATTGCCCTCAATTTTGATGAGAACCAGGTTAAAGAAACAGAAAAATTTATGGATGAACTCGTTAAAAAGAAATTAGGGAAAAACACAAAAGCGTTGGCTTTCTTCGGTCAGATTGAAATGGAGATGTCTCAACTGTCGGAAGATGAAGCAAAAGTATTTATGAAGGAATATGGCATTAATGAATCAGCATTAAAGAATATTATAAGATCAGCTTATGAATTGCTTGGTGTTCAATCATTCTTTACTGTTGGAGAAGATGAATGTCGTGCATGGACGATTAAGATAGGAATGAATGCACAGGAAGCCGCCGGTGAAATTCACACAGACTTTTTTAATAAATTTATCCGTGCAGAAGTTGTTCATTACGATCATTTTATGGAAGATGGTTCTTTTGCCAAAGCAAAGGAAAGCGGGCATTGGCGACTCGAAGGGAAGGAGTATATTGTCCAGGATGGAGATATTATTTCAGTCAGGCATGGATAGGTTTTACAATAAATTTTAATAGTAGTCATTCAGAAAGAATCTTGTCAATAATTGTGGAATCTGAATTACTGGTTAACAGATAATTTAACAATATTCCTGCTGAATGACATTTCTTTAATATAGTTAACCGATCAGCTAATACATAAAGCTTGAAACTTCCAACTCCTTAGGATTTCCGATTAAAACAAATTGGAGATTTTTCATGTACTTCTGTGAAGCTTTTTGAATATCAGCCGCAGTAACTTTATTAACATTATCAATGAATTTTACAGCTTGTTTGTATCCTATTCCTGCAAGTTCATAAAATGCTAGTCCGTTTGCCTGAGATTGGTTTGTTTCATTTCCCATATAGTATCCGGTCAAAAACTGCCTGATTTTGTTTGTTAGTTCCTTCTCTGAAATAGGTTCATCCTTCATTTTCTGCAATTCGTTTATCATAACTTTAATTGTTGTATCGGGATTAACGGCAGTTACATAAATTGCACCATAATTCGAAAAGCTTGCTCTGTAAAAAGCAGCAGGTGCATACGAAAGGCTCCTCTTTGTTCTTACTTCTTCAAACACTCTGTCCCTTAAAATAGAACTGGCAATAAGCATTGTGTAACCTTCATCCGTTCCGCGTTCCGGAGCCGAGTAAGTTCCTTGTATATAATTTGTAGGAAGTTCACGGTAAACTACTTTAAGTGAAGGTTCACTCATTTCAACTTCCGGTGGCATTTTAGTAACATAAGAACCCTTTTTTATACTACCGAAAGAGTTGTTCACCATAGATTTTAGGTCACTTAGTGTAGTGTTTCCGACTACAACAAGTAACATCCTTGATGTTTCCAGCATGTCGGAATGATAAGCTTTCAGGTCATCGGATGTAAATGAAGAAAGTGTTTCTTCAGTTCCGTTTACTTCGATTGAGTATGGATGATCGACATAGAATTCATGACTAACTTCTTTTTGCAATAATGCATCGGGATTATCATTTACCTGTTTTACTGCTGAGATGAGCTTCTCTCTTTCGAGATTAAGGTCTTCTTCGTTAAATGAAGGATTCAAAATAACATCGGTAAAAATTTTCCATGATTCATCAAAGTTTTGCTTTACACAAAGCAGACTTACGCTGGAAAAATCATCATTTGAACTGGAATTTATCTGCGAGTTCATTCTCTCAAGTGCGGCATTTAATTTATCTTTTGGATAGTTCTTTGTAGCCTTTGATGAAACATCCAGGGTTATAGCTTCTAATCCTGCCTGTTTTTCAGTGAGATTTGTTACGCCACCCTTGAAGTACATATTTGCCGAAACTATATCATTCGAAGTGTTCTGCTTAAAGATCACCTTCAATCCGTTAACTTCGAAAGATTGAACTTCCTGCGCATTCAGTGAAATACTGAATAATAAACCGAAGAGAATTAATAGCACTAATTTAGTTCTTTGAGTCATCTTTAATCTCTCCTTCCTTTATATTTAGAATCAGATCAACTTTTTCCGCCTGATCAGGTGAAACAAGCACACCCAGAACATGTGGTTTATCAACCACATATTTTTCAAGATAGTTCTTAATATCTTCCCGGGTAATTTTTTTCAGGTTATCGATGTAATTAAGGTAATAGTCGAGTCCTGCAACTGCCCACCAGAATCCAACCGTATGAACAAACTGCGATGCTCTTTCCCTGCCGTACTGTTCGTTAGTGGCAAGAATGGTTTTTGCGTTCTCTAGTTGTTCATTGGTAAAGTAATCGGGATCAGTCATTTTTTTAAGTTCATCGAATACAGCTTTTTGGCAGGCATCGAATTTATCTATTGATGTCTGGGCAAAGAGAGTTATTGGTCCGGTATGATTAAGTGTATAATAGCTAAAACTCACACCGTAAGCCAAACCGCTTTCTACAAGATCTTTATGAAACTTTGATGTCTCCTGTCCGAGAATAAAAGAAAGCACATCGGCGGCATAAGTCGATTTTGGATCCTTGCCGACACTCGGTCCCTGCCAAACGCATTGCATTGTAACTGCATTAACCGGTTTCTTTACAACTACAACTTCATTTTCAGGAATTGGTGGATGTTCCGGGACTTTATATTCATCGAAGGGATTGGGACCTCTTTTCCATTTTGAAAATATTTTTTCTGCCAGATCAAACCCTTTTTCAGGAGTAATATCTCCGGCAAGCAATAATGCTGAATTATTAGGAATGTAATATCTGTGTTGAATTGTTTTCATCTTTTCAGGAGTAGTGGATAAAATTACATCCCTGTCACCGATTACATTTTTCCGGCTGTAATATTTCCACCAGACTCTTTTACTAACTTCGCGGTTGAGATGAAAATAAGGATTGGCTTCGTTCCGGTCGTACTCGCCCGTAACAACTGGTCTTTCTTTAACTAATTCATCTTTTAGAAACAATGGTGAAGTCACCGCGTTGTACATAAATTGTACACATTCCTTAAGACTATCTACCGGAGCAGTGATAAAATAGTTTACTCTTTCCTCACTTGTAGTTCCGTTCCATATAGCTCCTAATTCGCGGAGTCTTTCCATGTAAGCTTCCTGGTTCGGAATTTTAGAGTTGGCTTTGAAGAACATATGTTCGTACAAGTGTGAAAGACCGTCATATCCAGGTGATTCCGTGTACGCCCCGTTCTTCACATCAATCTCCACTGTTACCAATGGAACCGCCGGGTTATTAATTACAATTACATCAAGACCATTATCCAGGGTTTTTTTGTAAATGCCGTATTTCTGTGCATATACACTAACACCACATAATGATATCAATATAAAAAGCAAAAAGATTCTAAAAGATCTGGTCATCTTTTTACCTCCTGTTAAATATTTGTTTGTTAAGTAAGATAGTTTATTATTAGAAGTTTCGAGCTACTCAATATAAAAGAATCTGAAGTTATAAAATGCAGATGATCTTAATTAACTTAATGTTTATAATTATAAACGGCAAAAGTAATTTATATGTGGTCAGTATTAATTGAATACTATCGTTCGGTTCTTATAAACAAGCGTTTTTCTCTGAAAATGAGCATAAATTGCGCGGGAAAGAACAATCTTCTCTAGGTCTCTTCCTTTACGGATTAAGTCTTTAATTGAATCCACGTGCGTTACCCTTACAACATCTTGCTCGATTATAGGACCTTCATCTAAGTCGGCAGTCACATAATGGCTTGTTGCACCGATTATTTTTACGCCGCGTTTGTGTGCGGAGTGATAAGGTTTGGCACCGGGAAATGCGGGAAGAAATGAATGATGAATGTTTATTATTTGTGAGGGATAATTTTTTATAAAGTCTCCGGATAATATTTGCATATATCTAGCAAGAACTATGAAATCGGTATTATTTCTTTTAAGCAGTTCAACTTGTTTTGCTTCCTGTTCAGATTTGTTTTCGGGAGTAATCGGAATGTAATGATAATCAATCCCGAAACTCTTAGCGACAGGTTCCAGTTCTTTGTGGTTGCTGATAATTAACGGGATATCAATTGTCCATTCACCCGATTGACAGCGTGAAACAATATCATAAAGACAATGCGGCAGTTTTGAAACAAAAACAGCCATTCTCAATTTTTCATCTGAGAAGGAAAGACGATAATTCATCTTATATTTTTTCGCTAGACCTTCTTTAAATAGTGTTTCAATTTTATCAGGAGAGATCACAAAAGTTTGTAAGTCCCACTCAATCCGCATAAAGAAAATCTTCTCCTCGGCATCTACATATTGATCGAGGTAAATAATGTTGCCCTCGTGTGCATGAATAAAATCGGTTACTGCAGCTATAATTCCGCTGCGGTCTTCACAATAAATTAAAAGTGTTGCTGACTGAGGTTGACGGTTTTCCATAATTCCTTTATAAATTTCCTTCCGGATTACCTTGGTTAAGTTTCAACAGATAATTGTTTATTTAAACATACCACTTCGTTAACCCCATAGTTTTTATTAATAAAAAATTAACGATTTAATTTATTCGGGAAACGACCCGGCGGTTAAACCGAATGACCGTATCCGCTAAACATATTTCCTAATATGCTTGCAATAACACCAAAGAAGATAATCGCTAAAATTATCCCGATTACCATTAAAATTAAAACAGCCTGAGCCCAGGTTTTTTTGCTTGGATGGGTTCCACCTCCAAAAGCCCAGACGAAAAGCATAATAAATCCGACAAGCGGGATGTACATAATAATAAGGGTTATTATCCAATCACCGATTGTCATTGGTTTGTAATTTGAGACCTGGTTATCTATTCCTGTTGCCATCTATCCTCCCGAAATAATGGATAATTGAAATAGTTTAATATAAACTAACACGATTTTAGTTAACGATATAATATAACAAATATTTCTATTTGAATTTAACTTTTTGCTAATATTTTGAAGCATATTCAAAATGAACCTCAAATGTTAAACAAATAGATAACGATAGTTAACAGTTAATAAATATGATAACAGATTCTAATGGTTTACTTTCTTGATTTTGGGAATCATCTTTTAAAAAAACCTGTAAATTTTCAATTCTGATAAAATCCATCCAAATATTTTTAATAAAGGCTGTTCTTACATGGTATAATAGTTGGGAAAATGAAGCGGTTATAAACCCACGGCACTTAATTAATAATCAAATTTATGGTTCTTAAAATGGAAAGAAAAAAAGTAACAATTGATGGTAACGAAGCCGCTGCGTATACAGCATTTCACACGAATGAAGTAATTGCAATTTACCCGATCACACCTTCTTCAAATATGGGAGAGTGGTGCGATGCATGGTCGGCAGTAAACAAGAAAAATATCTGGGGAACAATTCCCAGTGTAAGTGAATTACAGAGCGAAGGAGGAGCATCAGGCAGTGTACACGGTGCTTTACAATCAGGAGCATTAACAACAACTTTCACAGCTTCGCAGGGTCTTCTGCTGATGATCCCCAATATGTTTAAGATAGCAGGTGAATTAACATCGACGGTATTTCATGTTTCTGCACGTTCGGTTGCAACACATGCACTTTCAATTTTCGGTGATCACAGTGATGTAATGGCAACGCGCGGAACCGGTTTTGCTTTACTCTCTTCGAACAACGCACAGGAAGTAATGGACCTTGCATTGATTGCTCAGGCTTCAACATTAGAAGCCAGAGTTCCTTTTGTACATTTCTTTGATGGGTTCCGCACATCGCACGAAGTTATGAAAATTGAACAGATTACTTTTGAAGATATGAAAGCGATGATGGATGATGAACTTGTTAGAGCACATCGCGCACGTGCATTAAATCCTGATAATCCCTTTGTTCGTGGAACTGCACAAAACCCGGATGTCTTTTTCCAGGGAAGAGAAACAGTAAACCCGTTTTATATTAAATGCCCGGATATTGTTCAGAAGCAGATGGACAAGTTTGCTAAGATTGTGGGAAGACAATACAGGCTTTTCGAATATGTTGGTGCTGCTGATGCGGAAAGAGTTGTAATAATGATGGGTTCAGGTGCCGATACTGCCGAGGAAACCGTTAATTACCTTACTGAAAAAGGTGAGAAGGTGGGTATGATTAAAGTAAGATTGTACAGACCGTTCTCAATTGATCATTTCATTAACTCATTACCTGAAAGTGTAAAATCGATTGCAGTGCTGGATCGTACTAAAGAAGCCGGCTCAACCGGAGAGCCCTTATATCTTGATGTTGTTGACGCTATTTCTGAAAAGTATATGAACGGTGAACTTAAAATTCAATTTCCCAAAATTGTTGGCGGAAGGTATGGTCTTTCATCGAAGGAATTTACTCCTGCGATGGTTAAAGCTGTACTCGATAATTTAAAAGAGAAAAAACCGAAAGCCCACTTTACTATTGGAATAAAAGAAGATGTAACAAACAGTAGTCTGGATTTCGATCCCGAATTTTCAGTTGAAGCAAAAGAGACTTTCAGGGGAATGTTTTTCGGCCTCGGTGCAGACGGTACGGTTGGTGCAAATAAAAATTCTATAAAAATAATCGGTGAAGGAACAGACAACTCTGCACAAGGATATTTTGTTTATGATTCAAAGAAATCCGGATCAATGACGATATCTCACCTCAGATTCGGTCCGAAGAAGATTCAATCAACTTATCTTATCAACAAAGCAAACTTTATTGCATGCCATCAACCTGTGTTTTTAGAAAAAATGGATATGCTTAAAGATGCAATGGAAGGTGCTACTTTCTTATTAAATACTCAGGCAAGTAAAGATGAAGTTTGGGATACGCTTCCGCAAAAAGTCCAGCAAGATCTGATAACGAAAAAAATGAAATTGTATATCATCGATGCATATAAAGTTGCAGGCGAAACAGGAATGGGTGTTAGAATTAATACAATAATGCAAACCTGCTTCTTTGCAATATCGAATATCTTCCCGAAAGAAGAAGCGATACAGATGATTAAAAATTCTATTAAGAAAACTTACGGTGCAAAAGGCGATAAGATTGTTCAGATGAACTTTAACGCAGTCGATCAGACGCTTGCTAATCTGCACGAAGTAAAAGTTCCTGGAAAAGTTACAAGTAAAACACAGGTTGCATTTCCAATTCCTGATAATGCTCCCGACTTTGTTAAGGAAGTTACCGGGAGAATTATTACGGGTGAAGGCGATTTAATCCCGGTAAGTAAATTTCCTGTTGACGGAACCTTTCCATCAGCCACAACGAAATGGGAAAAAAGAAATATAGCTCTTGAAGTCCCGGTATGGGATACGGTTACCTGCATTCAATGTAACAAGTGTGTTATCGTTTGCCCACATGCCACAATACGTGCTAAGGTGTTTGATGAAAAAGAGCTTGCTAATGCACCGAAAACATTTAAAGCCACAAAATATCGCGCTAAGGATTACGGCGAAGGATTAATGTATTCACTCCAGGTAGCTGTTGAAGATTGTACCGGCTGTTCACTGTGTGTAGATGTTTGTCCTGCGAAGAACAAACAGGAAACAAGATTAAAGGCGATAAACATGGAAAGTCAGATTCCATTAAGAGAATCGGAAAAGGCAAACTGGGATTTCTTCTTAAACTTACCGGAACTTGACAGAACAAAAATTAACACAACCAAGGTAAAAGATTCTCAGTTTCTCGAGCCTTTATTTGAATTCTCTGGAGCTTGTTCTGGTTGTGGTGAAACTCCTTATGTGAAGCTTGTAAGCCAGCTGTTCGGTGATAGGGCGGTTGTTGCAAATGCAACAGGTTGTTCATCAATTTACGGCGGAAACCTGCCAACCACACCATGGGCAGTAAATAAAGAAGGCAGAGGTCCTGCATGGTCTAACTCATTATTCGAGGACAACGCCGAATTCGGATTGGGTTTCAGATTAGCGATCGATAAGCATAAAGAACAAGCGGAAGAGCTTCTGAAAAAATTATCCTCCGAAGTTGGTGATGATCTTGTTTCTGAAATAATAAATGCGAATCAGAAAGATGAAGCAGGAATTCATGATCAAAGAGAAAGAGTAAACAAACTTAATAATAAACTAAATGATTTGTTGAAATCAACTAAGGACGGAAAAACCGATGATGTTAAAAATCTTCTTAGCCTTTCCAACTATCTGATTAAAAAATCTGTTTGGATAATGGGCGGCGACGGATGGGCTTACGATATCGGTTACGGCGGATTGGATCACGTTATCGCTTCCGGCAGAAACGTTAACATACTTGTGCTCGATACCGAAGTTTATTCGAACACAGGCGGACAGATGTCTAAAGCAACGCCGCGCGGAGCAGTTGCAAAGTTTGCAGCAGCAGGTAAGCCATTAAAAAAGAAAGATCTTGGTTTGATGGCGATGGCTTATGGTAATGTTTATGTTGCAAAGGTTGCAATGGGTGCTAACGATACCCAAACATTACGTGCTTTCCTTGAAGCGGAAGCTTACGACGGACCTTCGATAATTATTGCTTACAGCCACTGTATTGCTCACGGAATAAATATGGGATTGGGAATGCAGAATCAAAAAGCTGCGGTCGATTCCGGATACTGGCAGCTTTACAGGTATAATCCCGATCTTATTAAGGAAGGTAAAAATCCTTTCAAGCTTGAATCGAAAGGATTAAAGATTCCATTTAGAGATTACGCATATATGGAAACAAGGTATAATATGCTTACCAAATCGCATCCTCAGAGAGCAGAAGAATTGATGAAACAAGCACAGGAAGATGTAAATGATAGCTGGCAGGAATACGAAAGATTAATAAACGTGTATGAACCAAATAAAACGGAATAATAAATTTTGATATTAAAAGAAGGCTTATAAAATGAACATCACAACAAAATATCTCGGCTTAAATCTTAAATCGCCAATTGTTCCTTCTGCCGGACCGTTATCTCACGAAATTTCCAATATCAAGCAGATGGAGGATGCAGGTGCTGGTGCGGTTGTTATTTACTCTTTGTTCGAAGAACAGCTTGAACACGAAGAGCTTGAACTTAACTATCACACTACAACTCCTGCTGAAAGTTATGCTGAAGCAACGTCATACTTCCCTGAACCGTTTGAATACAAATTAGGACCGGAAGAATATCTTGAGCACATTAAGAAAGCAAAAGATGCTGTCGATATTCCGGTTATAGCAAGTCTTAACGGAAAATCCCTCGGCGGATGGATTGATTATGCAAAACAGATAGAACAGGCAGGCGCAGATGCACTCGAACTGAATATTTATCTTCTTGCAACGGATATCGCTAGGAAAAGTGAAGAAGTGGATATGAATTACATTCATATTGTAAAGAGAGTAAAATCAGCAGTTAAAATCCCGATAGCAGTAAAAATGCATCCGTTCTTCAGCTCTACTGCCTGGGTTGCAGATCAGTTAAACAAAGCCGGTGCGGATGGTCTGGTTTTATTCAACAGGTTTTATCAGCCGGATATTAATCTTGAAACCCTCGAAGTAGAGCCTTCCGTAATTTTAAGTACACCGATGTCAATGAGACTTCCTTTAAGATGGATTGCTATTCTTTACGGGAGAATAAATGCGGATCTCGCTGCTACGAGTGGAATTTATACTGAAGAAGACGTAATCAAAATGATTATGGCAGGTGCAAAAGTGACTCAGATGTTATCGCCTCTGCTAAAATATGGGATAGGACATATAGCAGACGTAACAAAGAAATTAAAAGCGTGGATGGAAGAAAAAGAATATGAGTCTTTAGACCAGATGCGCGGAAGCATGAGCTATAAAAATGCACCTGATCCATCGCGATTTGAACGTGCAAATTATATGAAGATACTTAACTCGTACAAATAGATTAAAAATATTTTTTGATGCCTCCTGCCATTACGAATTGAAGATCGAATCTACTCTTCGAATTAAGTGCCCGCAAGATTCGACCAGACCGATTGGAGATTCGTAATGGCTCTTTTTTATATAATCCTTCACTTTTCTCAAAAATCTCAAGACTATTTCTTGTTTTAAGGTGTCATTCCGGCGATCCCGAACTTTGTCGGGGAGAGTCGGAA
>Ga0307426_1000286_pt1 | contig 34139 bp, 36 predicted proteins | sample SalMarWE160340MG_FD_202165 | JGI IMG/M metagenome (GOLD analysis project Ga0307426, IMG submission 202165) | Salt marsh sediment microbial communities from the Plum Island Ecosystem LTER, Massachusetts, United States - WE1603-40 | ecosystem: Environmental > Aquatic > Marine > Intertidal zone >...
CGACTACATCGAGCGGTTCTATAACCCTCGACGGCGGCATTCGACGCTGGGCTATGTCAGCCCAGTGGCATTCGAGGAGAGACTGCGGTTAGCTTAGGTTCGTGTCCACGAGACCGGCAGCAGCTCATCTCTCCTTTTCAAAGTCTCCGCTATCCCCACCCTTCACTGCGCACGTCAGCACGTCACGCGTACAATATCAGCATGCGTGCAGCTTACTTCATCGCAATTTTCGTCACGATCGTCATTGTGCTTGCGGCGATGGCACTGTGGGCAACCGGGAGAATACCGCATTCCACAGTCCCGGCGAACTTGGAGCTGTCGGACCAGGCTCACGAGGCCAATTTACAGCTGCTGCAGGCGCTGGCGTCGACTGCAACGGCGTCGCCTACGGCCGAAGAGAAAGCGGACACCATCAATTCTCTCCACTCCGCGACCCCGAAGCCGTCGGAGGGGCAAAAGGTAGACGTTCTGCGATCTCTCCGCACGCCCCAATAGTCTATGCCTCATCGCAACACAGGCGCTCTCAAGTCGTGCGTGGCGGTCCTCGGCCTCCTGCTCTTCCTGTCGCTCCTGCTCGCGCGCCCCTTTCCCATTCACTCGCAGACAATTGCGGGTCCGGTTGCCGGTTACGCTTGGAGCGATACCATTGGCTGGATTGATCTCAGTTGTGCCAACCAGCAGACCTGCGACCATGTCCAATTCGGACTTACCGTTGGTGCGGACGGTACGCTCTCTGGCTATGGATGGAGTGACAACGTCGGGTGGGTGTCTGCGCGGGCAACCGACCTTGTGGGTTGTCCGGCGCAACCGTGCACCGCCCGCGTCGAAGGTGGGACGCTCGCGGGTTGGCTCAAGGTCCTCTCTGGGGGCTCATCGCAAAGAGGTGGCTGGGACGGTTTCGTAAGCTTGAAGGGTCCCAACTACGGCCTGATCTCTACAGCGGGGTCGCTGTCTGGCTATGCGTGGGGAAGCACCGTTGTCGGTTGGGTCACGCTATCCATTCCTTTGTTGCCGGAGGAGGAATCCGCAGTAGTGCCGTTATGCGTGCCACTCTTCACCTGCATCGGCAATGCCGTGCACAATAGCTGCACATCCAGCGTCACGCCGTGCCCCAGCGGTTACACCTGCTCCGCAGGCATCTGTATCCCTGCGGGCTCTCCCACTACTTCCGGTTCACCCTCTGCCACCATCCTCGTCTCCCCCTCCTTGGTGAGCCGCGGCGCCACCTCGCAGGTCCAATGGACCAGCCAGAACGTGTCATCATGCACCGTCACCGAGAACAATCCGAGCATTGATGACGCGTGGACCGGCCTCTCCGGCAGCCGAGCCTCCAGCCCGATCACGCAACAGACCACATACACGCTCCGGTGCACCGCGGGCGCCACGACGCTCACCAGAACCGCGACCGTCAACATCGCCCCTGTATTTCGAGAGCTCTAGGCGCGTTATCCACAACAGCGCGCTCCAGGACGGCAGCAGGGCTTATAATGTGAAGCATGCGAACCGCATCGCTTCTCACCACTTTCATCGCGGGCATGGTGTTCGCGTCTTTTACAGTCTTCGCTTGGACAGGGCCGACTGCGGCGCCTCCGGGAAACAACGTCTCCGCTCCGGTCAATGTCGGCACGGTCGATCAGATCAAGGAGGCGGGCCTCGGGCTGGACGCCCTCGCGGTCTTCGGCAACGCCATCATCTCGACCGTCAGCGGCTACCTAAACTTCGGTGATGGTGCAGGCTCATCCGGTTACGGCTTTCGCGACAATGCCGGAACGATGGAGTTCAAGAACAGCGCCGGGAGCTGGAGCAGCTTCCTGCCCAGCACCAATGTTGAAAGCATCACCTTCGTCGATGGCACGACGCAAACGACGGCGGCCGGGGTGGGCGGGATAGCCACCGCCACCACTGCATCGTGCACGCAGTCATGCAGCACTCCTGGCTGCACCGCAAGCTGCACGGTTACCTGCCCCGCCTCATATTACAGAACAGGCTGCAGTTCTTCGACCGCGGCCGCGGCGCAACCAAGTGGAAACGCTGGCTGCAACTGTCGGACGAGCGGGATCGGATCCAATGTTGTTTGCTACGCCTACTGCGCGAAATAGCCGTTTGACTGATGAGGCCGCGCTCAACATCATCTCCACCATCCAAGAACTCTAATCCCACAGGCCTTTCCGCCATTTGTTCCAATCAGTAACCTGCGATCAGAACGTTCCGTGGCAGAGTGGAACGTCGAATCCGCAACCGCTACCGCGCCCGAATGAGGAAGGACGCACGGATGTCCCGCTTTGACCAATACACCGCGGCCTACGGACCGGATGAACTCGCAATTTTCCAAGAAGCGTTCGAACACGCGTGCCGCAAGCTCGGCCTCGATCCGTCCGCACCCGATGACACCCACTACAGACGCCTACGCGAAGATCTCGTGACCGCGATAATGAACGCCGCCCATTTGGGCGAGCGTGACCCGCTTGCCTTGAGCGCCTTCGCCATGACCTTCGGGATGCGCAACTGGCACCTGCCGAAGAAATAACGAACCTCGCGAGGTCATCGACGACCACCAAGGCACCACTCAAACCAAACAAGCCACCGTCCCCATCACCCCCACCTTCCAAGAACTCTAACCCACTCCCCACTCTCGCCACCATACCGGTACAAGCTGCCTGTGCAGCGGCCGTGCGCGGAGCCCCGCCGGTGCTAGGGGCGGATCGACAATCTGCGCACGTAATGGGAACCGGCCCTCCGCTGTCATACCTTGCACCCCGTGTACGATGTGCGGGGCTAGGCCGGGGGGCGGTTGGACGGTATTCCGCCCCCCGCGCTGTTTGCGCAATTCCCTTCCGAGGGTACAATTCACCCATGGCCAAAAAAATCACACTCAACGATCTCGACAAGAAAATCGATGCGCTCACCGCGATTGTCGATAGAAGCTTCGCGGCCACCGACACGAAATTCATGGTGGTCGCCGACGACATTGCAGACATCAAGCGCGCGATGGCAACCAAGGAACAAATCCTCGCGCTCCAAACGCAGGTCACTTCGATCGAACAGCAACTCCGCGACACCCGTATCGAAGCGCGTCTGGGCAACCCCGAAGAAAAAGTCTTCGGTGCGCCCCACCGCTAGCAGCCAGCTCTTCCCTTCATCCAAGAAATCTGACCCGCGGAGTTCCATTCGGAACCTCCTGCGCCGCCAGATGAACCTAAGCTCGCCCGCAGATGCTTTGGCGAGGAACACATGTCGGACCGGCTCAACTATTGGCGACGCGCCGTCTACGTCGCGATTGCCCACCTCTATCTGACGAGGCCCGTGGAGATCGTCTTGCGTAGCTTGTGATCAAATCAAGGGGCAACGCAGGCGAGTCTCACCGCTTGTTGAGCCCGCCGGCGCAAGTCCAATACGGATCCCACTCTCGCCACGATACCGGAAGACCATTCTCAAGCAGCGGCCGTGCGTGGAGCCCCGCCGGTGCCAGGGGCCATAGACAAATTCTGCGTACCTAATGGGAACCGGCCCGCCACAAGCACCGCTGCGCCAACCATCTGCACGTGCGCGGCTCAACCACGCTTAATCCCTCGTTAATCATTCTTTGTTTTCGTTAACCATTCCTGTATCGGAGTACTGCGTCATGGAATGGGCACTCGATTTTGAACCCTACGACGACATCCAACACCTCCTCGCCGACGGGACGCTGAAGCACGACAATCCCGCATTTGCCGTCGCGCGCCAGGCGGTCAATCTAGGCTTCGGCTCGCTATCCAACCGACAGCGGCACATCTACGACACGATCATCGCACCGGCACTGGCAGGGCTTGCGCTCGAGGAGGGGCAAGGCACGTTGCCCCAGGCCGCCTAATTTCATTGTTCGTGAGGGCTCTATGCGCGTGCAATCCGCCGGATTCGCCGTGAACCTTTCGAAGCGGGGTCATAGAACGCGAGCGATGAGCTCTCCTCCTTCTTTGCGCAATACATGGCGAGATCGGCATTGCGCAAAATCTCCGGCGGCGTAACCCCATCATCGGGGATCAGGGTTGCGCCCACCGACACGCCAACGCTATGCGCGTGTCCCTCTGCCTGAATGGGGCTGGCAAGCGCGTCCATGAAGCGCTGACCGATCGCGCAAGCGGCCTCCCTGTCGACATCGTGCGACAGGACGGCGAACTCATCGCCGCCGAGCCGCGCCAGCATATCGCTCGGGCGCCCCGCCGCCCGGAACCGCTCCACCACGATTTGTAGAACGCGGTCGCCGACAGCGTGCCCGTGGCGGTCATTGACGCGTTTGAAATCGTTAAGGTCGAGCAGAAAGAAAGCGTGCCGGTGTCCGTCACAACGCGGTCCCGAGGTCGCCTCGCTCAGCGCGGCGAGCATTGCGCGCCGGTTCGGCAAATCGGTGAGTGGGTCCTGCGTTGCTTGGTGGCGCAGGTCGCGGATCTCGAGCTCCAGCGCAAAGGCGCGTGCGTGGTCGCGCCGCTCCTCGCGCAGCCGCCTGAGGGCGAACGCGACAACGCCGACCACCAGCAGCGCGGTCAGGAAAATGATTTCTGTGAGCGTCAACCTGCGCTCTGGGGTCGTCAGCTCATGCGCGAAGGCGAAGAGATCGTACTCAAGCGCCAGCAGCACCGCGCCTACCATGACGCCGGAGAGAAGCAGCATGTCCTGCGCGCTCGACCATGGGCTACGGGCAACCGTCCCCAAGAGCGCGTTAAGCCTTTTTGTATTCACCGATCATTCCAGGCCCAGCAAAAACCGCAGTGTAACCGGATTGCGCCCAAGGAATTGTAAACTCCGGTGATTGGCATTTTCTGCCTCGCCTCGAAGGGCCGGGCCAGACGAAGAGCGCCACTCTCGACATCATCCCCACCTTCCAAGAACTCTGAACCCAAGAAAGACACAAAGCCCCTTGCGGCAGACAAACCGTCACCAAACAAGCCAAGGGCCGCGTTATTCCCATGTGGAGCGAACGCTAATGCTCGTCCCGATTTAATCTTGAGCGGAACGTTCGAGCCGGCACCGAGTTGACCCGAAATGCCCCTCACGAAATCTCTATTCGCTGCGATAGCATTTGCCCTACCGGCGTTTCCCGCGCATGCCGTGAGCGACGCCGTTACGGCCGCGTGCATGAACGATTACTTCGCTTATTGCAGCGCGCATGCCGTAGGTAGCGAAGGCCTAAGACAATGCATGAGGGCGAACGGCGCCGGCCTGTCGTTGCGCTGCGTGTACGCATTGATCAAATCAGGTGACGTGTCCCTCGTCGAAGTGCGGGCAATCCAGCGTCGGATCACCGCGGACCGGTAAGCTTCTCATGCGGCGGGAGCTGATTGACCCATCCCTCCCGCAACCACGGCAACCAAGCCCCACCGCGCCACCCAACCGCGCGCTCCGCACTCCGTCCGGCACACAAAATCCGTGCCCTCTCCTCCATCGGAATTTCGTGCATCCCGCCTTCGAAATGCGTGAGACGTGATACCCTAACGCTACTTGCGTATGTCGCCCGCTCCGCGCATCGCCCGTGTTCCGCATACGACCAAGCCTCCCGAGGCGTGTCCGCATTGCGCCAGCCACAACCTGACCCGCCGCGGCACGCGCAAGAAAAAACTGGAGATCGTGCAGCTCTGGCGCTGCGCATCGTGCAAGCGCACGTTTACGCCCGGCCCCGCTGCGCTGCACAACAAGACCTATCCGCTGCGCATGATCCTCGCCGCGCTGACCGACTACAACATCGGCTACGCCCTTGACCAAACCGCCGCGCGGCTCAAGAAGAAAACGCATCGCAGCGTCTCGCCCTCGACCATCTCCGCGTGGCTCGACGAGTACAAGGCGCACACAAGTTACCGCCGTCTGCGCAGCATCGGCCGCACACGCTACCGACCGGAGGAGACAATTCGCTCCATCAAGCTCTACCACCGGCACATCTACGCCTTCGCCTATCACCGGCCGAAACTCGAGCTCCTTCGCCGTGGCGAGCTCGACGACAAGCGCGCGGGCAGTGTGGGCTCGACCACGCGCTTCGCGAAGCTCGCCGATTTTATGGAAAATATCCCGACGACCTGCCCGCACGAGCTGTTCCGCCGCGACGACGATCCCAAGGCCCGCGCGTCGCAGGCCCATCCGGATTTCGCCGAGGGCTCCCACATCATCGTCAACCGCAAAGAGAATCCGGCGACCGAGACGGCTGCGCTCATCATTCCTGCCGTCGGCAACAACAAGCTCCGTCACGAGACGCTGCAACGCTTCATGCTGGCGAACGACAGCGTGACAGTCGCGATTGAGATACCCATCTGGCTCACGGAGGCGGATATCTCCGCCATCGAGCGTGAGCATCACATCGAGCTCGCACCGCGCGTCGGCAACAAGCCGCGCGTGATCACCGGCCACATCGATGCGCGCACCAACAAGCCGATCGCCCAGATCGCGATTTATGCGCTCGCTCTGAACTGCCTCGTCCCGGGCCTCAAACTCTTCGACATCAAATGCGCCTGGTTCAACGAGCAGGAGTACTGCGAAATGTTCCCGCGCACGCTATTCCTTCGACCCACCTAGCCTACTTCCACTCTAGCAAACCGCCGACCGGCGATGCGCGTTCGGCTTTCTCGCACTATTGTGACCGCCTGCACTTATAGCGTCGCGAGCCCACACTTGGCTCCAATGCGCACCATGTCAGCCGGTTACGAGCGGCGCGGCCTGCCCTATTCCGCTGTCCTCTTTCTTTTGAGGACAGCCTTGATCCAAACCAGCCTCTACTCCAGCCGCTCCGAAGAATGGCCGACGCCGCGCGCTTTCTTCGAGGCGCTTGCGGCGGAGTTCCACTTCACGCTCGATCCCTGCGCAACGCCTGACAATGCCAAGTGCGCGCACTACTTCACCAAGGAGCAGGACGGGCTTAAGCAGGACTGGGCGCGGCACATCGTGTTCTGCAATCCGCCCTACGGCCGGCACATGCGCGATTGGGCGCGCAAGTGCTATGAAGCCTCGCGCGACGGCGCGACCGTCGTGCTGCTGGCGCACGCCAGGACCGACACGCGCTGGTTCCACGATTGGGTCTACGGCAAGGCCGAGCTGCGCTTCGTGCGCGGCCGCCTGAAGTTCGGCGACGGCCAACAATCGGCGCCCTTCCCCTCGGTCGTTGCCGTTTATCGTCCCGCTCAGCCATCGAGCACGTAGTCCGTGCGCTCATGGGCGAAGGCGAGCAGGGCTTTTGCCACTCGGTCTTGCTCTCCCTCCGGCAAAGTGCCGATCAGCGCCACCGCCTCTTCCAGCAGCTTGGTCATCGGGCTAATCATATCATGGAAGGCTTTGGCGCCTCGCCGCGTGCCGCGGCGATCCGGCTCTCGTGAACCGAGCCACCGTCACCGGCGTCTCGGCCTTCGGCTTCGATCCGTGGCGCAGAGCAAGTTGGCTTGAGCTCGCTACGAAATTTCGGCACTCTGTCCGCACCGATGCGCCTCGAACTCCCCACCCAAATGCTTTTGATCCGTGCTTTGTGGCTGCGCGTCGGCTCTATCGTTGACGTGTAGTTGAGCGCGGCCTCAGACTACTAAGCGATTCGTGCCGCCCGCCAGCGAGCCTAGTGCGGTGAGGTGATGGACATCGCGTTCGGAACGAGGTCGCTACGCGACACCTGCGAGAGCCAGGACATGCTTAAGGCTCAATTCGGGGAGGAGGCCGCCGCAGCCATTGTCCGAAGGCTCGCCGATCTTCGGGCCGCAACGACGATTAGAGACCTAGCCATCGGCAACCACATGAGTTCGACCCCGAGAAGTACCAGAGCGTCTCACCGAGGCACGACAGAAGCGTCGCCCTCCGTTCCGTCCGACTAAACCGGGCACGCGGGTTGGTTAGCTTCAGCATCACACCCATCAGCTCACGCGCCGATCCCTTCGACGATCGCGTCACGACCTTGCTCTTCAACGCCTTCCTGAAGACCGGCTGAAGCAGCTCATCCAGCGTGTCTCCTTCAATATGCATCGCCTTCTATCCAGCCATGCGACCGGCCCCCCCAACCGGCGATCTCGATTGACTCCCTGTTATCAGAACGAGGCTGATACGGGGCGTAGCGGTTCACTTTGGCCATGACCACCGGCGTCAACGGTGACTTACTTCCGCACTACCGTTCGGCTCGTTGCACCTAATATGAGACCGGTGCAAGCGGTCGCTGCCTAGGTCTTTTGTGAAGACCTCGCAGAACTGGACTCCTTCCCCTACTCGCTCGTCGCTGACCCTGACGGTCGAGCACGACGCGCTAAAGGCAAGAGCAGACGCCCCCGCAGACCGGATTGCCGATCCCTGAATCCGGAATCGCCACACCCTGCTTCTCGGGGCTTCCGCTGAGCCTATTCGGAGCCTAAGTCCGGCTCCAAATCCACTAAGTCATTGAAATGATGGTCGGAGCGGGGAGATTTGAACTCCCGACCCCCAGTCCCCCAGACTGGTGCGCTAACCAGGCTGCGCTACGCTCCGACGAGCCCCCCTTTTGCCTTGGGCGGCCACCCCGGTCAACGCCAAAGCCTTGAGCGGCCTCACGTCAATAGCGCCTTTAGGGCGTCAACGCTGGCGGGCAGCCTCAAGACCTGCGGCATCGCTTGCGCCGGGCTCAGCGCGACCGCGGTGTAGAGGCCCTCGCCCAGCACCAGATCACGCGTGACCGCTCCCGGCACAGCGGCCAGAGCGTCCTTGGCCCGCTCGTGCACCGCCGCGCTCGAGGGTTTGCGATCGCCGACGACGCCTAAGCGCGTCAGCAAGCGGCCGATGCCGCACCCTTCCGCCTTGGCCAAAGCCTCCAGACGGACCCAGGCCTGCAGAAAGCGCTCATCCGCGCCTTGGGGCAATGCCTGCTCGCTATTGAGCGCGGCGCCCGCCGCCTCGATGGCCTCGCGACGCTCCGCACCCACGCGCACCGGGCGCTTGCGCTCCACGTCGACGCCGAGCGTGCCGCTCGGAGAGATGCCGATCAGTGCCAGTCCCGGCACATGCGAAAGACTGAACACGACCGGCGCGCCGTCGAGCTGAGGCTTGCCGTGCGCGCCCCGCCCGAAGGCGGCACCACGCCACCCCGTGCCGACGGCCCGCTCCAAAAGGATGCGCAAGGCGATATGCGCGGTGAGCCATTCCGCAGCGACGGCGGCGTCGTTGAGCCCCTCCGCGTTGCGCCGCTCCGCAGCAGAGAGCCGTGGCGTGACACGCTCGATCTCATGCAACGCACGCCCGGCGGCGGCGAGATCGGCGCACCACAGCTCCAGCCCGGCAAAGCCGCGCTTGAGACGGCCGTGCTCCTGCGGTTCCGCAGTCCGGCTCAAGGACGTGCAGAGCGCCGCGACTTGGCCGGCGGCCGCCGCGCGGCGCTTTCGATCGCCTTGCCGAGAAGAATGCTGCGGCAGGCCTCCAATTGCGTGATCGCCGCCCGAATGCGGGCGCGTCCGTCGGAGGCCTTGGCCGACCTCCCGGCAGCGGCCATCGGCGGCGGCGTCGAGAACAGGCCGGAAGTCGCCTTGACGCGCCGGCCGCGCTTTGCCGGTGCGGCATTGGCGCTCGCCTGCGGCTTGATCTGCACGCCGATCTGCTTGACTTGATCGATCCCCTGCTCGCGCAGGATCTTCTGTACGCCCTTGATGGTATAGCCTTCGGCGTGCAGTAGGTGGCAGATGCCACGCAGCAGCGTGAGATCCTCGGGCCGATAGTATCTGCGGCCGCCGCCTCGCTTCATGGGGCGGACCTGCGGAAACCTGCCCTCCCAGAACCTCAGAACGTGCTTGGGTACGCCAAGCTCCTCCGCGACCTCACTGATCGTTCGAAAGGCTTCCGCCGTCTTGCTCATTGCGCCTCCCGCTGCTTAGGGCGCCGATTTGAACGCCCGCCCTCTACTCTGCCGCCTTGCGCCGAACGAGGCCCTGGTTGATCCGCTCCTTCATGATGTTGCTCGGCCGGAACACCAGGACCCTCCTTGGTGTGATCGGCACCTCCTCGCCCGTCTTGGGATTGCGCCCCATCCGCTCGCCCTTTTGGCGGATGCCGAAGGAGCCGAACGAGGAGAGCTTTACCGGCTCCCCGCGGGCAAGACTGGCGGAAATCTCGCCAAGAACCAGCTCCACCAGTTCCTGGCTTTCGTTGCGCGGCAAACCCACCTTGCGCACGACGGCCTCCGCAAGGTCCGCCCGCGTCAATGTCTTTCCTCCCATGGCCGTTTGCCTCCCACTTTATGATCGTTCCGGCAATGCTACTGGGAGAGGGCGTGATCGTCAATGACGAGTGCAATTCAACTGCCTGAAATAGCACAAAGATTTTTGAAGCTTGGGGCGCCCGCCGGCCCGCCCTACCAACGGGCGAGCACCGCCCCCCAGGTGAATCCCCCGCCCATGGCCTCCATGAGCACCAGGTCGCCCTCCTTCACGCGGTGCGTCTCGAAGGCTTGGTTAAGAGCCAGCGGAATGGAAGCGGCCGACGTGTTGCCGTGCTTGTCGAGCGTCATGACGATCTTCTCGGGCGCGACGCCGAGCTTCTTCACCACGCCGTCGAGGATGCGCCGGTTGGCCTGATGCGGCACATAAAGGTCGATCTCGTCGGGGGCGAACCCGGTCATGACGAGCGTCTCCTCGATGATGCCGGTGATCTTCTGCACGGCATGACGGAACACCTCGCGCCCGTTCATCCTCAGGTGTCCCACCGTCTTGGTCGAGCCGGGACCGCCATCGACATAGAGCAGGTCCTCGAAGCGCCCATCGGATCGAATGCGCGTGGCGAGAATGCCACGGTCCTCGTTGCCGCCATGTTGGGGCTGCGCCTCGAGCACGACCGCCCCGGCGCCGTCTCCGAACAGCACGCATGTCGAGCGGTCGTTCCAGTCGAGAATGCGCGAGAAGGTCTCGGCGCCGACCACGACAGCGCGCTTGAACTGGCCCGTCTTGAGGAAATTGTCGGCAACCGTCAGGGCGTACACGAAGCCCGAGCACACGGCCTGCACGTCGAAGGCAGCCCCCTTGGTCACGCCCAAGCTGTGCTGGATCGTCACCGCGGTGGCGGGAAACGTGCGGTCGGGCGTCGCCGTGGCGCAAACGACGAGATCGATGTCGACCGGATCGATGGCCGCCCGCACCAGCGCCTGCTTGACCGCCGCCACACCGAGATCCGACGTGCGCTCGCCTTCCTCGGCGATGTGACGCTCGCGGATGCCCGAGCGCTCGACGATCCACTCGTCGGTCGTATCGACGAGCTTCGCCAGGTCGGCGTTCGTCACCACGCGCTTGGGCAGGTAGGCGCCGACACCGCGGATTACTGAACGATTGACTGCCACAGACCTACCCTGCCTCTTTGTTCTTGAAATTTGCCTTTACGGAAATGTTTAAGGTCGGGCGCGATTGCCGCCACCGGCAGAGCGAGGATGGCGCCGACAGTCTCAGCCCGTGGCCGTTGCCGCAAGCTTGTGATGGAAAGCATCAAGATCGGCGGCAAGCCGCGTGGTGAGGCGGCTCTGCGCCATCTCGTACGCGAGATCGATGGCGCTGGCAAAGCCCAGCGCGTCCGTGCCCCCGTGACTCTTGACCGCGATCCCGTTGAGTCCAAGGAACGTCCCGCCGTTGGAGCGGCGCGGATCCATCTTGTCCCTGAGGACGCGAAAGCCGCCGGCCGCGAGCAGCGCTCCGAGCCGCGAGATCCAGGTGCGGCCCATGGCGGCCCTCAGGTACTCGCTGATCTGCCGCGCGGTGCCTTCGGCCGTCTTCAAGGCGATGTTTCCGGCAAAGCCCTCCACCACCACCACGTCGACCACGCCCTGGCCGATCTGATCGCCCTCGATAAAGCCGCAATACTCCAAGGGAAGGTCGGTGTTCTTGAGCCAGGCATGCGCCTGACGCACCTCCTCGACGCCCTTGATCTCCTCGACCCCGACGTTGAGCAGCGCCACGGTCGGTCGCTCCACGTGAAAGAGCGCGCGCGCCATGGCAGCCCCCATCAACGCGTAGTCGCAAAGCTGGCGCGCCGTTGCGCCGATATTTGCCCCGACGTCGAGGACGATGCACTCGGCCTTGACCGTCGGCCACAGCGCCGCGATGGCAGGCCGCTCGATGCCGACCATCGGCCTCAAGATCAGCTTCGACATCGCCATCAACGCGCCCGTGTTGCCGGCCGAGACCGCGACGTCGGCTTCGCCGTTCTGCACGGCCTCAACCGTCAGCCACATACTGGTGCCCTTGCCGCGCCGCAGGGCCTGGCTCGGCTTGTCGCTCATGGCCACCACCGTGTCGGTGTGCTTCACCTGGGACCTGGCGGCGAGCGCCGGCGCATTCTCGATCTCGGCCTCGATGCTCAGCCGATCGCCGAAAATCAGGAAGCTCAAATTGGGGTGGCGCTCGAGCGATAGTGCGGCACCGGCGACCACAACCTCGGGGCCATGATCTCCGCCCATCGCATCGAGCGCTATCGTCCGCGGCTGTGGCATGTCGCGGGTCGCCTCGCAGTTATCCTCTTGATGGGTAGCGCGAAAGTCGGTTGCCACCCCTGAAACGTCCGCCCGGACCATACTCTTTTGCATCTGCGAAACAACTGGAATTTAACCGCCTTTCGCCGCATGCAGCCGGGGTCGGCAGCGGCGATGTCGCTCATTTCTTGAGCTTCTTCAGCCCGGCAAATGGACCGGCCTCCTGTGCAGACGTGTCGCCTGCCGGCTCCTCCCAGCTGAAGCTGGCGCCGGGCTTACGCGGATATGGATCGATCGACGCAGCCAGGAGCTCGAAGAAGACCCGTCCGGCATCGATCGTCCCACGCTGGAGCGGCTCGATGTCGGGCACGCTCAGCACCTCGACCTCGGCATCGCCCACCTCGGGCAATGTCCCGGCGGGCCAGAACTCCACCTCAAAGTCCTCGACAATCTCCTGCGCGACCGGCTCGAGCGTCACGACGCATTGTTGGGTTGCACGCGCGGTCAGCCTCCCCGACATCGCGTAGCGCCCTCCACCCAGCGCACGGACGCGGTAGTCGACCTTGAAGGCGTCGCACGCGACGATGTCGAGCGCCGCCGCGATGGCCGCTCGTTCGGCCGCCGTCGCGGTCCGCGTCTCGCTCAAGCCCGCTTCGGGGATCTCTGTCGCGCGATAAGACCATGAGAGCGGCGCGGTCACGGCCGGTCCTCCGCCAGGGTAAGCACACTTGGGAACTCCACCTCGCCTGCGAGCAGCCGCCCGCAATCCTGCCTGGCAAGCCGACCGGCCGCGGCGCGGACATAGGCGGCAAGGGCGCCGTGGTGCAATTCGGGACCGCTGGCGCATGCCACGTGCCTGGCAAGCGCGCGCCCCAGCTCCTCCGCGTCGGTCACGGCGAGCGCGTCGATGTAGTCCTTGCTGCGCTCGTAGAAGCCTGCCGCGGCGCGGCGAACTTTTTTGCCCACGGCCACATCGCCCGTGCCCAGCTCCCGCAGCGAATCATCCATGTCGGCAACGAACGTCTCGATCAGCGCCCGCGCCAGCGTCCCCGTCGAGGACGCCTCCGCCTGCAGCCGGCGCAGAACCAGAAAAAGATGGAGAACGACCATCTCGTAGCGGCCCGACGGTGTGTCTGGAATGCCAAATTTCGCATAAAATTCCGGCTGCCGCGCCTGCGTCACGATCGCGCCATAAAGGTCTCCTGCTTTACGAGAAAGCTCTGCCCGTGTTTTGAGCAAACGAAGCATCAGGCCAGGGCTCTCTAACAGGGGAAGGACCAGGTTTGGGGGCAGGCGCACCGCGGCACGTTGCATCCGAGCTGACATCGGGTTAAGCGCGCATCAAGACGCCCCTCAATCGAGTCTCGGGAAGACAGTACCATAATGCGCCGGGAGACGACTGTGCGCCAGTGCAGGCACCACTTGCGGCAAGCCATGACGCCACTCAACCCGTCCCGCTCAAGACGGCACCTCGTGCTCACGCTACTGCTGGCAGCCGCGGTTCCCCTGGCGGCCTGCGACTCCACGATCATGAAGCACGGCACCCAGTTCCATGAGGGCGACCTCCAGCAGATCCAGCCCGGAATGACGCAGGAGCAGGTCCGCATGAACCTCGGCACACCGGCGACCACCGCCGTCGTCGGTTCCGGGCAAGCCTTCTACTACATCTCGAGCACGCAGACGCAGACGGCCTTCTTCCTGCCAACCGAGCAGGACCGCCAGGTCGTCGCGGTCTACTTCGCGCCGAGCGGCACCGTCGACCACGTCGCCAACTACGGCATGAAGGACGGCAAGGTGTTCGACTACGTCTCGCGCACGACGCCGGCGCCGGGCGGACACGACGAAGGCATCCTCAAGCAGCTCTTCCGCAATCTGGGAACGCGCCAGATCTTCGGCGAGTAGCCCGTCACATCAATGCAGAACGGGCGGCCCGCTGGAGCCGCCCGTCCCGCGGTGCCGTCAGGCAACCGGTGTCACTGCGCCAGCACCGCCAGCAACAGCAGCGCGACGATGTTGGTGATCTTGATCGCGGGGTTCACCGCGGGTCCGGCCGTATCCTTGTAGGGATCGCCCACCGTATCGCCGGTTACGGCCGCCTTGTGCGCCTCCGAGCCCTTGCCGTGCTTGACCCCATCCTTGTCGACGAAGCCGTCCTCGATCGCCTTCTTGGCGTTGTCCCAGGCGCCGCCGCCCGAGGTCATCGAGATGGCGACGAACAGGCCGGTGACGATCACGCCCAAAAGCATGGCGCCCACGGCTGAGAACGCCGCGCTCTTGCCGTCAGCTCCGCCCCCGGCAACGAGATAGATGAGGATGTAAAGGGCGATCGGTGAAAGCACCGGCAGCAGCGACGGTACGATCATCTCCTTGATCGCGGCGCGGGTGAGCAGGTCGACGGCGGCGGCATAGTCGGGACGGTCCTTACCCTGCATGATGCCGGGCTTGGCCTTGAACTGGCGGCGCACCTCTTGAACGATGGCGCTTCCTGCACGCCCCACCGCGGTCATGGCCATGCCGCTGAAGAGGAAGGGGATGAGGCCGCCGAGCAGCAGCCCGGCCACGACGTAGGGATTGGCCAGCGAGAAGTCGGGCTTCACCCCGCGGAAATACTGGACCACCGTGGAGCCTGCCGCGTTGGCCTCGTCGATGAAGTGTTGAAGGTCATAGCTGTAGGCGGCGAACAGCACCAGCGCGCCGAGACCGGCCGAGCCGATGGCATAGCCCTTGGTGACGGCCTTGGTGGTGTTGCCGACGGCGTCGAGCGCGTCGGTGGAGCGGCGCACCTCCTTGGGCAGCCCCGCCATCTCGGCGATGCCGCCGGCGTTGTCGGTGACCGGCCCGAAGGCGTCGAGCGCGACCACGACGCCTGCCAGTCCCAGCATGGTCGTCGTGGCAATTGCCGTTCCGAACAGCCCGGCAAGCGAATAGGTGACGAGGATGCCGGCAACGATGACAAGCGCCGGCAGGGCCGTCGCCTCCAGCGAGATGGCGAGGCCCTGGATCACGTTGGTTCCGTGCCCCGTGACCGAGGCCTGGCTGATCGAGCGAACGGGCCGGAAGCCGATGCCGGTGTAATACTCGGTGATCCACACGATGAGGCCGGTCACCACGAGGCCGGCGACCCCGCACAGCAGCAGGTTGAGGCCCGTGATGGTCGTCCCCACTGCGGTGCCGACGTCACCCATGCCGCCAAGGACGAAATGCGTCGCCGCCCACAAGCCGCCGATCGAGAGCACCGCCGTGACGATGAAGCCGCGGTAGAGCGCGCCCATGATCGAGTTGTTGGCGCCCAGCCGCACGAAGAACGTGCCGATGATCGAGGTGACGATGCAGGCGGCACAAATCGCCAGCGGATAGACCATGAGATCGGCGAGGCCCGGCTGCCCGGCAAAGAACACGGCCGCGAGCACCATCGTCGCCACCACGGTCACGGCGTAGGTCTCGAACAAGTCGGCCGCCATGCCGGCGCAATCTCCGACATTGTCGCCAACGTTGTCGGCGATCGTTGCCGGGTTGCGCGGATCGTCCTCGGGAATGCCGGCCTCGAGCTTACCGACGAGGTCGCCGCCAACGTCGGCGCCTTTGGTGAAGATGCCGCCGCCGAGACGGGCGAAGATGGAGATGAGCGAGGCGCCGAAGCCGAGTGCCACCAGCGCGTTGGTCACGACGCGGTCGTCGGGCTCAAAGCCGAGCAGTCCGGTGAGGATGAGGAAGTAGACCGAGACGCCGAGCAGCGCCAGGCCCGCAACCAGCATGCCCGTGACGGCGCCCGACTTGAACGCAATGTCGAGCCCGCGCGCCAGCGAATGGGTCGCGGCCTGCGCCGTGCGAACGTTGGCACGCACCGACACGTTCATGCCGATGTAGCCGGCAAGCCCGGAAAGTACCGAGCCGATGACGTAGCCCACGGCGACGAGCGGCCCCAGAAGAATCCAGGCGGCGAGGAAGATGACAAAGCCTACGATGGCGATCGTGCGGTATTGCCGGTTGAGGTAGGCTTGTGCACCTTCGCGAATCGCGGCGGCGATCTCCTGCATTCGCGCCGAGCCGGCATCGGCACTCATAACCGCGCGGATCGTGTACGCGGCATAGGCAAGCGCGAGCGCGCCGCAAGCGACGATCCCCCATAGTATCTCGGTCATCGGTAGGTCCCCTTTGGCGCCCAGGAATTCGTATGGCAGGAACCGGCGGAACGAACGGCCGCCGGGATCTCGCGCTTTCGGCGAGATTCGCGCGCGGAACATGCCAAAAGTGTGGACCGGTTGCAACACAAGCTCCGGGGGCGCGCCCGTTGGACGCAAATTGCCGTAATCTGCCTGGCGCGAGCAGCAGTTATGCGCCCGATTCGCCGTGGCCGTGCCCCGGCCGATGCTGGCAGCGGCGGCAGTTTCACTTGAAGGGCTGCTCAAAACCGCGCCATCGCGGCGCGCGCCACCCACGTGCTCCACATCGCGGCGATCTTCGGTTGTGGCTTTGCACGTCTGTCCTGCTATACGGGCGTGGAGGTCGTGAGGGCGCAGGGGCTGCCAGGGCGTGGACATCAAGAGGCTGTTGAGAGAGGCGCAGGACGGCCAGGTCTTTGCCAACCTGGCCCGCGCCTTTCATCTGCCTCCAGAGAAGGTCGAGGTCGCGGTCGACGTTATTCTGCACGATCTGATCGCCCGCATAGAACGCAACACACTGTCACGCCACCCGCTCGCCGGACTCGTGGAGCTGCTCGGTCAAAGCGCCTACGAGCAGGTGCTCGACACCCCCACGCTCGTGGGCGCCACCCACACGCAAGTCATCGGCAACGAGGCGCTCAACATCCTTGCGGGCCGGGGCGAGAACGACCGCATGGCGCAGCACGCGGCCGCGGCCGCCGCCATCAGCCCCATGATCGCCGAATACCTCTTGCCTGCCGTCGCGGTGCTGCTTGTCGGCACGCTCGCAAGGGTCAGCCGCAGCGGGCTGGAGAGCATCATGAGCCTCGCCCCGGGCGGGGCGCCTCCCACTGCCGCCGCGAACGAGAGCGGTCATGAACCGCAGCACCTTCCCCGCGTCGCCGGCGGTGTCGGCTTCTCGGGCAGCACCGGCGGGTCCGTCACCCTGGCAGACGCGCCCACATCAAGCTATTACCTGGAGCTTGCCGAAAGCATCAGGCGCGCGGACGGCACGCCCGGCACGCCCGATCCCGCCATTGGCGTGCGGCGCGTTCTGGCGTCAAGCCTGGGCTTCGCAACGGGCCCGCTCGGCTGGGTCAGCCGCATGCAGAGGTGGGGCATGGACGCCGTCAAGGCGGCGCTCGCCGGCTGGCGGCGCTGAGCGGCACTCACTCTCGGCAAGGACCAGAGGGCCTATCGGCAGGGGCGAGCCTCGACGTCGCAGCTCCATCCGGAGGCCGCACGCGCGCATTTCATCTTGCGGCTGCCTGCCCGACCGTAGCGGGCCCAAGTGCTGCCGTACTCCAAGTCGGTGAACTCCTGCCACGACCGGATGGCGGCCCGCTGGGCGGAGCGCCTGCTGCGATGCGGGCCGCTGCTTCCGTAGTGCCAATGGTCGGCCATGCAGATGCGGCCGCGCTCACGGCGCCACGCGTGCATGCTGGCAAGTCCGGTCGTGTCGGCCCAAGCCGCCGACATATCCGCACAAATCACTGCAGTTGCAGCAGCCACCAATCCGATTGCAACCTTGCGGCTCATATCACCCCCCGGTCTTCCCAGCGCAGCGGGCGGGAGACTGCCAGATTCCACAGCCGCTCTCGATAGCTGCCGGCGCCGCATGCAACAAAATATCCATGCGGAGCGGCAAACCGGTCACACGGGCTGACGCAGGTCACACCACTTACACGGGAAGCCGGAGAGTGCCGCGTCAGAGCAGCGGTTCCTCGTAGACCCGTTTGCCGTCGACGACGAGGCCCTTGATGCCGCCGTTGCCCGCCTCGTCCACGGCAATGAGGGCAGAGAGCTTCTTCTCGCGCACAAGTTGCTCCAGCTCGCGGCCCTTGCCCTCCGGCACGAAGAAGCTCTCGATGCCATAGCGCACGCGCGCCCACGCCGGAACGTCGGCTCCGGCAGCCGACACAAAGCTGACACGGCCCTTGAGAACCACCTGGTCGGGTGCCGCGGTATCCGGGCGTGTGGTGCTTGACCGAACCACGTCCCATGCGCCCGTTTCCGACTTCTGCAACGTGACGTAGACGTCCGTGCCACGCGCAGGGGTTTCGGCTCCGCGAGGCGTCTTCAGGACGGAAATCCCGTAGTTCAGGATCACGTAGTCCCCGCGGAACAGGCTGCGGGGATCGACGGGCACAACCTCGAGCACGACCTCGCGACCGCCCGAGAGCAGGTGCACGCGGTCCCAGATCATCCAGCCCAGCACAGCCACCTGCACCGCGGCCACAACCGCGATGCTCAGCCACAGATTGCGGCGCGTACGGGTCACGGTGAAGCCTCCACGCCGTGATGCGTCCGCGCATGCAGGCGGTAGGCGACGGCGGCAAGTAGGATCACGATCGCGCCGGCGGAAACGAAAAACAGAGAGGAGCCGAGCAGCGTGCCGACCGTCTTGAAGTAAAGGCCGAGCACCTCGATAGAGAACGCGCCGTAGCCGAGCCAAAGCTTCGTGGCGCTGCCGGTGCGCAGGCCGAGGCCGATGCCGCCCAGGACCAGGACGAGCGCCAGAACTGCAAGCAGGATCAACGACCCGAGCGTCGTCTTCTCGATGAACTGCAGGGCGAACAGCCCCGCAAACGCGATCGCCATCCCGTAGGCGACGGCAGACGGGGCCCACGCCCGCCAAGCTTGGGTAACACTGGGCGCCGCCAGCCCCGCCGCGAGGGTGAGAAGCCCCAGTACAACGACGACGCCGTGCCCGTGCCCATCGAAGAGGAAGAAGCCCAGGTTGACGACCCACGCGCTCAAGACGACCGCCGCCAGATGCAGGCCCGGCACCCAGCCGCGCCAGAAGAGCGCCGCCGTAACGGCGGCCCATCCGATGAGAAACGCCCAGTGCACTTGCCCCGTTTCGCTCATCTCCCAGCCGGTCCACAGGCCCATGAGCAGCATGGCAAGCGCTAGCGCGGGGTTCGACTTGAGGACGACGCCGGCGAGCAGCGCCCCCAGCGCCCAGGTCAGCACCGCGTCGGGTGGATGCCCGTCGATGTGGTACATCTGCGCGATCAGCATGATGCCGGCCCCGAACAGCGCCACGCCTACAAGAATTGCCGCATGCGCAAAGGCGGCGTGGCCGCGCTCGAAGAGGATGCCGGCGATCCCGTAGGCGGCGCACAGCGCGGCGAGGATCAGGGCCAGCCGCAAAAGCCTCGCCATGTCGTCCCAGTGCGCGGCAACAAAGCTCATGGCGCCAAAGCCGATCAGCACCGCGCCGAGGATGCCGAGCACGGGCGCCAGCTCGACGCCGCGCCTCTGGCCCGCCACGTCACGGCGGATCGCGGCCTCGCCCTCGGGCGAAACCCAGCCCGCCTCGCGCCAACGAGGCAGATCACGGTCGAGACGCCGGGCGTAACGCGACATTGGCAACCTCTGTTGACGGCCGCAGCCGCGGCGGGCGCTACGATATCCGAACCGCCTCGAGAGACAACGGCCCCACATTGCCCCAAGACTCTCCGGCGATTATGACCCCCGCGGCGCAACATTGTGGTCGCCTTGCATTTCCGTTAGCGTGCGCCGCCATGACCCAGATGAAGCCCATCCACGTGATCGGGGGCGGGCTCGCGGGCTCGGAGGCCGCGTGGCAGATCGCCAGCACCGGCGTCCCCGTCGTGATCCACGAGATGCGCTCAGTGCGCATGACCGACGCGCACAAGACCGACGGTCTTGCCGAGCTCGTGTGCTCCAACTCGTTTCGCTCCGACGACTGGGAGACGAGCGCCATCGGCCTCCTGCACGAGGAGATGCGCCGCGCCGGCTCGCTCATTCTCGCCGCGGCCGACCGCCATAAGCTCCCCGCCGGCGGCGCGCTCGCGGTCGATCGCGACGGCTTCTCCGCCGACGTCACACAGCACCTCTCCCAACATCCACTGGTCACCATCGCGCGCGGCGAGGTCGACGGCCTGCCGCCCGAGGACTGGAACCGCGTGATCGTGGCGACGGGCCCGCTCACCTCGACGGCATTGAGCGGCGCCATCCGCGAGCTGACCGGGGAGGACGACCTCGCCTTCTTCGACGCCATCGCACCTGTCGTGCACCGCGAGACGATCGACCTCTCCGTCGCCTGGTTTCAGTCCCGCTACGACAAGACGGGGCCGGCGGGCACCGGCGCCGACTACCTCAACTGCCCGCTGACCAAGGCGGAGTACGAGACCTTTGTCGATGCGCTGATCGCCGGCGAGAAGACGAGCTTCAAGGACTGGGAGGCCTCGACGCCCTACTTCGACGGCTGCCTGCCCATCGAGGTCATGGCCGAGCGGGGCCGCGAAACGCTGCGCTTCGGGCCGATGAAGCCGGTTGGCCTCGCCAACCCGCACAAGGGCGGCACGCGTCCCTATGCGGTCGTGCAGTTGCGCCAGGACAACGCGCTCGGCTCGCTGTGGAACATGGTCGGCTTCCAGACCAAGCTCAAGCACGGCGAGCAGGGGCGCATCTTCCGCATGATCCCGGGGCTGCAGGAAGCAGAGTTCGCGCGCCTTGGCGGCCTGCACCGCAACACCTTCCTCAACAGCCCCAAGCTGCTTGATGCCCAGCTGCGCCTGAAGGCGATGCCGCGCCTGCGCTTTGCCGGCCAGATCACGGGCGTGGAAGGTTACGTGGAAAGTGCGGCCATCGGACTGCTGACCGGCCGCTTTGCCGCCGCTGAGGCGTCAGGCGCCGCCTGCGTGCCGCCGCCCGCAACCACCGCACTCGGCGCGCTCATTGCGCACATCACCGGCGGGCACCTGCTCGCAGCGGAGGGGTCGCGCTCGTTCCAGCCCATGAACATCAACCATGGGCTGCTGCCGCCTCTCGAGATGCCCGAGCGTGACGCCGACGGCCGGCGCATCAAGGGCAAGGACAAGGCGCGCGCCAAGAAGCGGGCCGTGGCGGTGCGCGCGCTCGCTGAACTCGACCGCTGGCTCGCGGCGCAACGCACGCCTGCCGCTGCGGAGTGAGCCGGGGCCTTAGGCCGCCGGCACCTTCACCTTGTGCAAGTCGATCAAGCGCATGAACGCCTTTTCGTAATACGGCTCGCTGACACCCGAGCGCACCTTGCTCAGGAAGTACTTCTCGAACGCGATCTTGCCCAGGTGCACCCACTTGCCCTCCGCCGCCCAGTTGACGTTGCGCGGCGGGATCTGCGGCTTGGCGACGAAGGCGACCCCGCGGTCGCCGAAATCGGCGAGGCACAGCGCGTTCCAGGTCGGCTCGCTCATCGGCTCCTTGCCCGCCACGAGGGCTTTGATGTTGCGCACGGCCGCCGTCACCATGCTCTCGATCATGTAGCCGGTCTTGGGCACCCCGGTCGGGACGGGGGTCTGCTCGACCGGCGGGATGGCGATGGCGACGCCTACGGAAAACACGTTGGGGTAGGTGGGGTTGCGCTGGTGCTTGTCGACGATGACGAACCCGCGCGGATTGACGAGGCCCTCGATGCCGCGCAACGGCGCAATGCCGCGGAAGGCCGGCAGCATCATCGCGTACTTGAAGGGCAGCTCGTGCTTTTTCTTCTCCGCGCCGTCCTCGCCGACCTCGCAGATAACCATCTTGTCCGTATCGATGCGGTCGACCTTGGCATTGGTGACCCAGCGGATGGAGCGCTGGCGCAGCTCGTGCTCGAGCAGGCCCTTGGTGTCGCCCACGCCACCCAGGCCCAGGTGGCCGATGTAGGGCTCGGCCGTCACGAAGGTCATGGGCACGCGATCGCGGATTTTTCTGGTGCGCAGCTCCTTGTCCATGATCATGGCGTACTCGTATGCCGGCCCGTAGCACGAGGCTCCCTGCACCGCACCGACCACGATGGGGCCCGGGTCCTTGCAGAAGGCCTCCCAGGCGATATGCGCCTTGGCGGCGTGATCGGCCGTGCACACGGATTGCGTATGCGCGTCGGGGCCAAGGCCCGGCACCTCGTCGAAGGCGAGCTCGGGGCCGGTGGCGATGACGAGATAGTCGTAGCCGAGGGAGCTGCCGTCGCGCAGCTCGAGGCGGTTCTCCGCCGGATGCAGCCGCGCAACGGCCTGCTGGACAAAGTCCACGCGGAACCTCTTCATCAAAGGGGCGAGCTCGACGACGATGTCCTTCTTGGTCCGCCACCCGACGCCCACCCACGGATTGGATGGGGTGAACTGAAAGTGCGGGGTGTCGTTGACGAGCGTGATGCGATGCGCCCTTCCCAGCGCCGCGCGCAGCTCATAGGTCGTAGAAATGCCGCCGATGCCGGCGCCGAGTACGACGACGTGGGCCATAGCCACCCTCCATCAATGACGTCGGAGTGCTTCACCTGTCCCGCGTGCATGGCGCGCAATCACCGACAGCATCAGCTATCACGGCGGCGCGCGCCAACACATTGATCCCAATCAAGAGCGTGCCCACGAACGCATGCGAAGAAGCACCTACTCGACCGAGCGACCGATGCCGGTCTGCTCGGTGTGCGCGCGCGGTTGTACGCGTTCGGGCCCCTGGCCGTACCTTTCGAGCACGGCGCGCGCCTCGTGAACGACCGCGTCGGCGATCGCAGCCTGTCCTTCGGCGGTCGGGTGAAAGGCGCCCGAGTAGGTCGAGGCCAGCACCAGCTGGAACCACTGCAGTGCGTTGAGCTTCAGGACTTTCTGCAGGATCGAGGCGGCGACGTGGAAATTCGCCGTCATGAACGCGTCGTTCGGCGTGCGAAACCAGCGCCGGCGCGTGGCGTAGGCTTTGTAGTCGGCCGGGTTGTAGGGCCTCCAGCCGGCCTTCGTCTTGCGCGGCAACCGCAAATCGTCGGCGATGTTGGCGCCGTCGTAGGTCGTACCCGCGCAGATGCCGCGCCCGATGAACGCCTGGCGATGGCGCTCAACGAAGGTCCAGCGGTACTGTTGTGCCGCCTCCTGCATGGCGTGATGCAGCTTGTCGGCCGCCCACGTGCCGACGCGGGCCTTGGCCTCGCTCATCTTGAAGTCGGACAGCACCTCCATGCCGCCGCTTCCGTCGGGACAGACCTCGCTTCCATCGCCCAGCAGCGCCAGACCCGGGTACGCCGTCAGGATCACACGGTCCGACTCCTCCCACGGAACGTGCAGGATGTAGTGGATGGCCCGGTTCAACGACTTGTAGCGCAAGATGAGCGCATCGAGCTGACGCGTCGCCTCGTCGAGACCGTGCACCTGTCCAATCCAGCCGCCGAGCTTGCGCAGCAGCGATTCATCGGCGAGCACCGCATTCGCCAGCAGTCGCGCAAAGCCTACGTCATTGCCGCCGATCGACAGGAACAGAAGATCGATCTTGCGCGCATTGAGCGGATCGCACTTGCGCAGGACGAGACCGCCCTTGAGCTCGGGGATGGTCCCGTCCATGTGATAGGCCTCGGGCAGATCCTGCAGCGGCGCCTCGTGGCTGCCGCACTGGGCGGAGGCGACGGCGGAGATCTGCGACATGTCGGGCGGATTGGGGACCCATTCGTTGCCCGTGTAGCGCAGGAACAGGCCGAACGTGACCTCCGCGCCGGAGCAGGCGACGCCCACGTAGGTCACGGCCCGGTGCGGAGCCTCGATCCCCAACTGCAGCGCGGCGCGCAGCTGGTGCGAGTAGAGCGAGCGGTGACAAGCTTTGTCGCCCCAGCGCGGGTTCTCCTCGATGAACGCCTTGTCGCCGATCTGCTTCCACGGCCCCACACGCGCCGGATAGCCGCCAAGGTCATTGGCGCTCGCGCGCTTGCCGTAGCTCGCCACCCGCCCGTGCGAAAAGCGCACAGGAACATCCGGGTTGCCCTCGCCGGAGGCGATGCTGTCGCCCATGCCGACGACCAGCAGATCGCTGACGCGGACTTTCTCGCTGACAATCTCGCGCCCCCCGATCTCGACCTTGACCGTAACGCCATCCGGATAGGGCACCTCGAAGCGCACCGTCGCGCTGCATGGCTGCGTCACGGCGATGCCGCGCGGGTCGCTGCCGCCGAGCGGCGCGGTGAGCCAAGTGCAGGTGAGCCGCTCCGCCTCGTCGATGTTGTGGATGGCCGCGACCACGCGATGCGACTTCGGATTGATGTAATCGCCGCCGTCGGGACACGCATAGCTGTTGGTGCGCACGTCCCAGCAGGTGTTGCGGAACATGGTGGCAGCCCAACCCACCTCGTGGCGGGCGCTCAAGGCGCGCTCGGCCGCAAGCACGGGCTGCTGCAGCCGGTCCTCGGGCGGAAGCGCGAGATAGGTGGCGCGGTGCACCTCGGTGTCGGCTGCATCGGTGAAGAAACGGAAAGAGTTCTCCACGTGCCAGGAAATTTCCGGCACGGGAAGCACCGGCACCTGGCTCGCAGCCGAGGACGCCAGCGCGCAGGCAATCACACCCAGCACCGAAAGCCGGCCCGCCGCTCGGAACATGCATAACCCTCCGCATTCGCGCGAGGACGGGGCCTCATACGCGCCCCAGCGCGTTGCCCCACCACAGACGCCAAACACGCGTCAGCGGGGAGATCTCCGCCCTCACTCTGGCGATATCGGGACCAAGCCCCTCCAAAGCCGCCAAATAGGGCTCCACAAGGGCGAGCGGCAGGATGGCAGCGTTAACGGCCGATGTTGCGCGCGCGCGCCGACGCGCCTCCACTAGCCAGCTTCGCGCCGCATCGATGACGGGTCTTGCCGTGCTGGCCCAATCGGGCGTTTCCTGCTGCGGCATTTTCCCCCCAGGCAGCAGAATGCGGCCCTTGGCGACTGAGGAGGGCAACGATCGCAGCAGGCGCACCCGCCCATAGGCCTGTCCCGCCGCCTCCAGGAGGGCGTTGGTCTCGGGGCTGTCGCCGGCGCCGAGAATGCGCGCGGCGAGCCGGAACGCGCCACCCTCGGTGGCATCGAGATAGGCATCGGCGCCCGGTGCCGCGATCAGCGGGTGGGGTGTGAGGTCGCGCACGCGCGCCTGCAGGAGGGCATCGAGCAGCTCTGCAGGAAGCGCATGGCGCTCGATCGTCTCGCAAAGCGCGTCGGCGATGGGGCTGCCCGTCGATCCGCCTTGGCGTCCGCCGACAAGCGCATCGCGCCACCACTGCAGGCGGATCTCGCCCATCATCGGCTCGTTGACGAGATCGCGGATGCGCCCTACCTCGCCCAGGAACGCTGCAAGCGCGATCAGGCCGGGGCGCGCCCGACGGGGCGCCAGCAGCGCCGCAAGGTAGCGGTCGGTCTCGCCGGCACGCGCGGCCTCGCGCACCACGGCGTCCCTCAGCGGGTCGTGGGCGCTGTCACTTGCCATTCGGCCCTCGTGTGATCAATCGACCGCTATCAGCGCGGCGCCGACGTCGCGGCCCTCGGCCAGCAGCACGTTGTAGGTCCGGCAGGCGGCGCCCGTGCTCATCGGCTCCAGACCCAGCCCCGCCTCGGCGAACAGCTTGCGGACCGGCTCGCCCGGCATCTGGTGGGCCACGCCGGTTCCCAGCAACACGAATGCGGGCGCTGTCATCTCGCGCACGAGCGCGGCGCACGCCTCGGGCGTCACATCCTCCATGCCGGCGACGTCCCAGGCATAGACCCCGCTCGGCACGATCAGCAGCGAGCCGCGATGGCTCATGTCGGCGAAACGGAAACCACCGTTGCCGTAGGCGTCGATGGGCACGCGGCCCGGGTAATGCGCAGGAGCCGGAGGCATCGAGCTCTCCTTGCTCGCGGCTGCCGTCAGGCTTTGCCCGCCGCGGGGTTGGCCTTGCCCACCGCACCGGTCCAGTCGCGCTTGACGCCGATCCACAGCAGGAACGGCGAGGCGACGAAAATCGACGACCACGTGCCGATGACGATGCCGAACAGCATAGCGAAGGAGAAGCCGCGGATCACCTCGGTGCCGAACACGTAGAGCGCGAGCACGGCCAGAAACGTCGTCGTCGAGGTGAGAATGGTACGCGACAGCGTTTCGTTGATCGACAGGTTGAGCAGCTCCTCGAGCGGCATCTTCTTGTAGCGCCGCAAGTTTTCGCGGATCCTGTCGAACACCACGACGCTGTCGTTGATCGAATAGCCGGCAAGCGTCAGCAGCGCCGCCACCTCCGTCAGCCCGAAGTCGAAACCAAGAAGCGAGAACACGCCCATGGTGATGATGATGTCGTGGACGAGCGCCAGGATCGCCGCGACGCCGAACTGCCACTCGAACCGGAACCAGATGTAGAGCAGGATGCCGATAACCGCCACGGTCACCGCGATGACGCCGGCCTGCTGCAGCTCGCCCGACACCGTCGGCCCCACGACCTCGACACGGCGGATCTCGATGTTCTCTCCCAGCGCGTCCTGGACCTTGGAGGCCGCCTGCTGCTGAGCCGTCTCGCCGCCCTGCTGCTCCTCGATGCGAATGAGGGCGTCGGTCGGCAGATCGAGCTCCTGGATCTGCACCTCTCCCAGGCCCAGATCGCCCAGCTTTGCGCGCAAATCGGCGACGTCAACTGTTCCGGTCTTGGTCTGGATCTCGAACAGAGAGCCGCCCTTGAAATCGATGCCGAAGTTGAGCCCTTGCGTCGCCAGGAGCACGATTGCCGCCAGCGCGGCAATGGCCGAGGCGGTGACGAAATAGCCGCGCATCTGCATGATCGGAAACTTGGTTCCGTGCGGGAAGAAGTCGACGCCCTTGAACATCTTGTCTGTCTCTCTTTAGAGCGGAGCGGGAATCTTGCGCGTCTTCTGCGACGCGATCCACAGCGACACCAGAAGCCTCGTCACCGTGAAGGCGGTGAAAATGGTCGCGAAGATGCCGAGCGACAGCGTGACCGCAAAGCCGCGCACCGGTCCGGCACCGAGCCAGAACATCACCAATGCGGCGATCAGCGTCGTCAGGTTGGAGTCGAGGATCGTCACGAACGCCTTGGTGAAACCGGCCTCGACGGCCGATATCGCCGTCTTGCCGGCTCTCAGCTCCTCGCGGATGCGCTCGTAGATGAGCACGTTTGCGTCGACCGCCATACCCACCGTCAGCACCAGACCGGCGATGCCCGGCAACGTCAGCGTCGAGCCCAACAGCGACATGGCGGCGATGATCAACGTCAGGTTGATCAAGACCGCGATTACCGCAAACACGCCGAACAGTCCGAACGCGAAGACCATGAAGCCGGCAACCGCCAGCGTGCCGATCACGACGGCAAGCTCGCCCGCCTCGATGGAGTCGGCGCCGAGCGACGGCCCGACCGTGCGCTCCTCCACGATGGTGAGCTTCGTCGGTAGCGCGCCTGAGCGCAGCTGTATGGCCAGGTCGTTAGCCGATTCCACCGTGAAGCTGCCGGAGATCTGCCCAGAGCCCCCCAGGATCGGCTCACGAATAACCGGCGCCGACAACACCTTGTTGTCCAGCACGATGGCGAAGGGCACGCCCACGTTGTTCTTGGTAAAGCGACCGAACTTGCGCGCGCCCGACTGGTTGAACCGGAAGGAGATGATCGGCTCGTTGGTGCGCTGATCGAAGCCCGGCTGCGCGTCGACCAGGTCCTCGCCGGAGACGACGGGCGCCTCCTTGAGAAGGTAGGAGCCGCCGGCCTCACCCTCGTCGGAGGGATAGATCTTGTAGCCGAGCGGAACGCGCGTCTGACGAGCCTCCTCGGCGCTTGTCGTGGGATGCACCTCGTGAAAGGTCAGCTTCGCGGTCTTGCCGATCACCGCCTTGAGCTTGCGCGTGTCGTCATAGCCCGGCACCTGCACGAGGATGCGGTCCTGGCCTTGGCGCACGATATTGGGCTCCGTCGTGCCCAGCTCGTCGACGCGCCGGCGCACGGTCTCGACAGAGGAGCCCGCCGCGTCGGTCACGCGTTGCTGCAGCCCCTGCTCGCTCGGCTTCACGATAATGGCGTCGGATCCCGATCTCGTGACCTCGATGTCGTCGGTGCTCCTGCCGAGGATGGCGTTTCCCATCGGCTGCACCAGCTTCTTGAGCGCGTCGTAGGCCTTCTCGACGTCGGCCGGATCGGGGATGCGCACCTGCACGCCGTTGCCGACAATGCCAAGCCCCGTGAAGCGAATCTTGGCCTCGCGCAGCTGCTTTCTCACATCGCTGCGCAGCGTGACGAGCCAGTCCTTCCTGAGCTCGACGGTGTCCATGGAAAGCAGAAGATGGGCGCCGCCGCGCAGATCCAGACCCAACGCCAGCTGACGCTTGGGCATCCACGACGGCCAGCCATCGACCGTCTGCTTGGAGAACAGGTTCGGCATGGCGAACACGACGCCGGCGAGACAGATCGCGACGATCGCAATGACTTTCCAGCGTTCGAAGTGCAGCATCGCTGTTGGCTTCTCTGTCTCGCGTTGCTTTGTTGCCGGCGCGATCGGCCGATCAGGTCGATTCCTTGGCCGGCTCGCCCCTGCCGCGCACGTCCATCAGCGTCGATTTCAGGACCCGCACGCGCATGGCCTCGTTGAGCTCGACCTCGATCTCGTCGGAGTTGTCGGATGCCTTCGTCACCTTGCCGATGAAACCGCCCGAGGTGATGACGGTATCGCCGCGGCGTACCTTGTCGACGAGCTCCCGGTGCGATTTGGAGCGCTGCTGCTGCGGGCGGATGACCAGAAAGTAGAAGATCAGGATCATCACCAGCATGGGGATCAGCAGCCCCGTGAACGGGTCGCTGCCACCACCTGTCTGGGCGTAGGCTGGCGTGATGAACATGTCTTCCGTCCCCTTGCGGATCGTGGGCAGCACAGGGCGAAGCCTGCGCGAGCGCAGCCGTCTGGCGCCTGCCCTGCCTGAAAAGTGCCGTGACTATAGTGCTGCCCGGCGCCTTTGCAACCGCCCCGCCGCGCGTTCGGCGGGGCACAAGCGGCGTGACTTCGCCACTTGGCGCGCTATAGAAGCAGGAGGGCGCGGCAACAAGTAAAATCGTGACTCCGGCAAGACTTACGGGAGACAGGATGAACGACGAAACGGCACTCCTGCAACGCCTCGAGCGACTTGCCGCCGCACTCGAGCGGCTGGCAGCACCCCCCGCCGCGCCGCCCGATTTCGAGGCCGCGGAGGCCTTCGTCTGGCATGCCGAGGGCGGCTCGTTCGAGGCGGTCGTCAAGGTCAACCGCGTGCCGCTGGCGTTGCTCAAGGGGCTCGACCACGTCGCCCCGCAGCTCGCAGAGAACACCGAGCAGTTTGCGCGACGCCTTCCCGCCAACAACGCGCTTTTGTGGGGTGCGCGCGGCATGGGCAAGTCCTCGCTCGTCAAGGCCGTGCACGCGGACGTGCGCGCGCGCCTCGTCAAGGAGTTGCAGGCTCAGGGAACGGACCTGAAGCTCATCGAGATTCACCGCGAGGACATCGCCTCGCTACCCCGCTGCCTTGCGGCGCTGCGCGACAGCGGACATCGCTTCATCGTCTTTTGCGACGACCTCTCCTTCGACAAGGACGACACCAGCTACAAATCCTTGAAGGCCGTGCTCGAAGGCGGCATCGAGGGGCGGCCGGCGAACGTCATCTTCTACGCCACCTCCAACCGCCGCCACTTGATGCCGCGTGAGATGGTCGAGAACGAGCGCTCCACCGCGATCAACCCTTCAGAGGCGGTGGAGGAGAAGGTGTCGTTGTCGGACCGCTTCGGGCTGTGGCTGGGCTTCCACAACTGCAGCCAGGACGACTACCTGGACATGGTGCGCGGCTATGCGGCCTACCACGGCCTCAAGGTCAAGGATCAGGATCTGGCGCGCAAGGCGCTGGAATGGAGCGTCACGCGCGGCGCGCGCTCCGGCCGCGTCGCCTGGCAGTTCACCCAGCATCTGGCAGGCCGTCTCGGAAAGCGTTTGGAGCACTTATGATTTGGAGCGTGAATCACGTCTTTGATTGATTAAATCAACGATCACGCTCTAGGCGCGAGGCGACGCGATGAGCAGATCCAAACACACGGCCGCCGGCAAGAGCGGAAAGGCCAAGGGCTCAAAGCCAGCCAAGGCGCAATGGTCGCAGACGGTGACCGAGCACAGCGATGCGCTCGACCTGGAGCGCGATGTGTTCACGCTCGACGACGCCGCGGAGATCGCCGCCTCGCTCAAGCGCTCCGCCGAGAAGAGCCGCCGGCGCAAGTCCGAGCCCTATCGCTCGGCCATGTCGATGCTGACGTTCTACATCAACCGCGCGGGGGGCAACCTGACGGCGCGGCGCAAGCGCATTTTGGAGCGCGCCAAGGGCGAGCTGCGCAAGGCCTTTGGGCGCGCCTGAGCGGCTACCGGACCCTGAGGGTCCGGTAGCTTGGTCTCAATGATGTGCGTTCAGTCCGACTTGCGGCGCGGCACCGACGGCACGGTTCCCGTGGTCTTGGACGGCCGCTCCTTCTTGTCCTTGGGGCTCGGCAGCGCCTTGCGCGGGGAGGCCTCCACGAGCACTGCCTGCGGCGGCTCCTCGTCGTCCTCGTCGTCCTCGCTCTTGGGCTTGCCCCGCTTGCTGGGATCGGCGGCGAAATACTCGAAGCTCAGCGTTCGGTCCTCGCCCTCTCCGGTCACAACAACCTTCACCGTGCCGCCGTGCTCCAGCTTGCCGAACAACAGCTCGTCGGCCAGCGGCTTCTTGATGTGCTCCTGGATCACGCGGGCCAGCGGACGGGCGCCGAACTTCTCGTCGTAGCCCTTCTCGGCCAACCACTTGGAGGCGTCCTCCGACAACTCGATGGTGACGCCGCGGTCGGCCAGCTGCGCCTCCAGCTGGAAGACGAACTTGTCCACCACCTTGGCGATCACGTCGGCGGGCAATCCGGAGAAGGCGACCACCGCATCGAGGCGGTTGCGGAACTCCGGCGTGAACATGCGGTTGACGGCCTCGTTGTCCTCGCCTTCACGCCGCGCCCGGTTGAAGCCCATGGGCGGCTTGGCCATATCGGAGGCGCCCGCATTCGTCGTCATGATGAGGATGACGTTGCGGAAGTCGACCGATTTGCCGTTGTGGTCGGTGAGCTTGCCGTGGTCCATGACCTGCAACAGGATATTGAACAGGTCGGGATGCGCCTTCTCGATCTCGTCGAGCAGCAGCACGCAGTGCGGATGCTGATCGATGCCGTCGGTCAGCAGGCCGCCCTGGTCGAAGCCGACGTAGCCCGGAGGTGCGCCGATCAGGCGGCTCACCGTGTGCTTCTCCATGTACTCCGACATGTCGAAGCGCAAAAGCTCCACGCCCATCAGGTCGGCCAGCTGGCGCGCGACCTCGGTCTTGCCGACGCCGGTGGGCCCTGAGAACAGGTAGCAGCCGATCGGCTTCTCCGGCTCGCGCAGGCCCGCGCGCGACAGCTTGATCGCCGAGGCCAGCGCCTCGATCGCCTTGTTCTGGCCGAAGACGACGCGCTTCAAGTCCTTCTCCAGGTTGGTGAGGACCTCCACGTCGCTCTTGGTCACGGTCTTGGGCGGGATGCGGGCCATCGTGGCGACGGTGGCCTCGATCTCCCTCACCGTGATCTTCTTCTTGCGCTTGTTCTCCGCCACCAGCATCTGCGAGGCGCCCGACTCGTCGATGACGTCGATCGCCTTGTCGGGCAGCTTGCGGTCGTGGATGTACCTGGCCGACAGCTCCACCGCCGTCTTGATGGCGTCGTTGGTGTATTTGAGCTTGTGGAAGCTCTCGAAGTAAGGCTTCAAGCCTTTGAGGATCGCCACCGAATCCTCGATCGTCGGCTCCTTGACGTCGATCTTCTGGAAGCGGCGAACCAGCGCCCGGTCTTTTTCGAAGTGCTGGCGGTACTCCTTGTACGTGGTCGAGCCGATGCAGCGCACCGTGCCCGACTGCAGCGCCGGCTTCAAAAGGTTGGACGCGTCCATGGCGCCGCCCGACGTGGCGCCGGCGCCGATCACGGTGTGGATCTCGTCGATGAACAGGATCGAGCCGGGGTAGTTCTCGATCTCCTTCATGACGGCCTTCAGGCGCTCCTCGAAGTCGCCGCGGTAGCGCGTGCCGGCCAGCAGCGCACCCATGTCGAGCGCGAAGATGGTGGCATCCTGCAGCACCTCGGGCACCTCGCCCTTGATGATCTTGCGGGCGAGGCCTTCGGCAATCGCCGTCTTGCCCACGCCGGGGTCGCCGACGAACAGCGGGTTGTTCTTCTGGCGCCGGCACAGCACCTGGATGGTGCGCAGCACCTCCACCTCGCGGCCGATCAGCGGGTCGATCTTGCCGTCGCGCGCCTTCTTGTTCAGGTTGACGCAGTAGGTGTTGAGCGCGTCCTGACCCGGCTTGCGCTCCTCGCCCTCCACCGTCTGATCCTCGTCGACGCCACGCACGTGGCGCGGCTCCGACATGCCCGGCCGCTTGGCGATGCCATGGCTTATGTACTGGACCGCATCAAAGCGCGTCATCTCCTGCTCCTGCAGGAAGTAGGCGGCATGGCTCTCGCGCTCGGCGAAGATGGCGACGAGCACGTTGGCGCCGGTCACCTCCTCGCGGCCAGAGGATTGCACGTGCACCACCGCACGGTGGATCACGCGCTGGAAGCCGGTCGTCGGCTGCGCCTCGGTAGCGTCCTTGGAGACGAGCGCGCCCAGATCATTGTCGAGGTAGTTGGTGACGCGCGAGCGCAGCGTCTCCACGTCGACGGTGCAGGCGCGCATGACGGCGGCCGCATCCCTGTCGTCGAGAAGGGCGAGCAAAAGATGCTCGAGCGTGGCGTACTCGTGGCTGCGCTCGTTGGCGGCTTCCAATGCGCGATGCAGCGCGCTTTCCAGGCTCTTTGAGAAGGATGGCAAGGGGAACCTACTCTTTCTCCATAGTGCACTGTAGAGGATGACCATTCTGACGTGAAAAATCCATGACCTGCGTGACTTTCGTTTCTGCGACCTCGTAAGGGTAAACGCCGCAGATGCCGACCCCCTTGTGATGGACATGCAGCATAATGCGCGTTGCCTCCTCACGGCCCTTGGCGAAGTACTTTTCGAGCACGTGGACGACGAATTCCATCGGCGTGTAGTCGTCGTTCAACAGTAATACCTTGTACAGGCTAGGCTTCTTTGTCTTCGGGCGCGTCTTGGTCGCAAGCCCGGTGCGGCCGTCCTCGCCGCCGCGGTCCTTGCCCGGAGGATCGCTCTTTGCCGCTATCCAGCGCCCAGCCAGGCGCTGGCTGATGCCCGTCTTCGCCATCGGTTTCAAGTTCCGCACCAGTGTCCGATGCCCATCAACAACTCCACCGGAGCCGCCAGCTCCGAGCCTATATTGATACGCAACGGCGCCTGCCCTCGCAATTGCGGCCTTTGACCAGCCTGCGCCCGCCGCAGGGTGGTATCCCCGCAGTACAAGGCGAAACCTGATGAATGCTATGATGGGGGCCCAACACGACACAAAAAAGGCCCGGCTCAGGCCGGGCCTCGTTCTGGACCGCAACGGCCGGGCCGGCTCAGGCACCGTTTTGCAGGATCTTCTCGACCGGCTTGTAGGCCTCTTTCGCCATGTTGGCGTACATCCCGCCGATCTTGGTCATCTGCTGCATGTAGTCGTCGTAGGCGCGCTTGGCATAGCTCGTCTGAATCTCGACGGCCTGCTCCACCGATTTCGAAGCCATGAGTCTTTCGAGTGTAGCAGTGCCTTCCTCGAACGACCGTTTGGTGTAGTCGCTCATCTCGGCGGCGATCGCCTGCCAATTCTTGTTCCACTCGCCGAACACGCGCATGGCGCTGTCCACGTTGGATTGTCCCAGCTTTTGCATGTCCTCGAAATTTCTGATC
>Ga0307426_1000287_pt1 | contig 34056 bp, 28 predicted proteins | sample SalMarWE160340MG_FD_202165 | JGI IMG/M metagenome (GOLD analysis project Ga0307426, IMG submission 202165) | Salt marsh sediment microbial communities from the Plum Island Ecosystem LTER, Massachusetts, United States - WE1603-40 | ecosystem: Environmental > Aquatic > Marine > Intertidal zone >...
GACTGTTCAAGATTCAAGTTGTAAAGTTGTTGTGCGCCGTCATCTGATGTTCAAAAAGGACAGGATTCATTCAATATTCAATCTTCAATCTTCAATTGAGAGAGGTTACAGTTTGGCTAGAGTTGTTTTGGAGAATGTGTGTAAAGATTTCGGCAAGGTGCAGGCCGTGTCCTGTTTTTTCCTGGATGTTGAAGACCGGGAATTTTGTGTGCTGCTGGGTCCCAGTGGATGCGGCAAGTCTACCACACTGCATATGATTGCCGGCCTGGAGGAAATGAAGGAAGGTAATATCTACATTGGAGATAAGTGTGTCAATGAAGTGGGGCCGCGGGATCGCGACATTGCCATGGTCTTTCAGGATTATGCGCTTTATCCGCACATGACGGTGCGCCAGAACATGGCGTTTGGTTTGAAGCTGCGCAAATTCTCCAAATCCGAGATCGAAACGCGGGTGCTGGAAGCCGCCGAAATATTGGGAATCAAGGAATTGCTGGAACGCAAACCGAGAGAATTGTCCGGCGGACAACGGCAGCGGGTGGCCCTGGGGCGGGCCATCGTCAGAAAACCGGCTGTTTTTCTTTTCGACGAACCGTTGAGTAACCTGGATGCCAAACTCAGGGCTCAGATGCGAACCGAGATTTCAAAACTGCACGACAGGCTGCAGACGACCATGATTTATGTCACCCACGACCAGGTGGAGGCCATGACCATGGGGACGAAAATTGTGGTCATGAAAGATGGAGAAATGCTGCAAATCGGACCGCCCCTTGAAATTTACACCTATCCCGTCGACAAGTTCGTGGCGGGATTTATCGGCAGTCCGGCCATGAATTTTATTGATGTGCAGCTTGTCGAACAAGAATCCGAAATATGCGCGGTTTCTGACAGGCTCCGGCTCCCCATTCCGCCCGCGAAAAAGGAGTATCTTAAAAACTTCCTGAACACCGAAGTGATTCTTGGCATCCGCCCCGAACATCTGGAGGACAATTCCTTGGCCGACAAATCGGTATTTAGTGAAACGTTCAGTGCCGTCGTCGAAGTCGTCGAAACCCTGGGCGCCGAAATTCAACTCGACGTGACGGTCGGGAAGCATGCCCTGATCGCCCGGGTGGATGCCCGCTCAACGGCATCACGGCATGCCGGGATCACGCTTGCCGTCAATATGGATAAAGTCCATTTTTTCGAGAAAGATCCGCCCCATATGCGCATTGTTACCGAGAGGCGCTGATAAAGCGTCGGTGGGCAGTTTTGACGGTGTGGAAATTGCGGCGGGATTGGCTCCTGATCCTATGTGACGCTGCGAGATAAAAAGTCGCGTTTTCGGCCGGGCCCTTGCTTTATGACGGGAAAAAAATTCCAGTTAGGACGGATATTAAATCTTGACAATAATCAGTAAATAGTCATATATATTGTTAACAATTTTGTGAAATATTTATTATAGCATCGAAAACCTGGTCCTCCATCCGGGCTGCAAGCAGGGCCAGGATTTTTTTCTTGATCGGCTCATAAATGACACCGCATTGAAGATCGACCACAGCGATTAATCGGGGAGCAGGCAAAATGGAATCAAAGTTTAAAATTTTACTATACGAATCCATGCATCGTGTAGGGACATCACTGCTGGAAGAAAATTGTGATCTGGTCTATGCCCGATCGTTCGATGAAAAGGATTTATGCCAGCAGGTCGCCGATATGGATGCCATTATTATAAGGGCCAATGGCGCCGTCACGGAAAAAATAATGGCCGCCGCTCCCAAATTAAAGGTTGTCGGCAGACACGGTGTCGGACTGGATGCGGTTGATCTGGCGGCGGCTCGAAAAAGAGGCATCAGGGTCGTTTACACGCCCCAGGCCAACAAGGAAAGTGTGGCCGAGCACTTTGTGGCCCTGGCGCTGATGCTGGCCAAAAAGATCAGACTGGCGGACATGGCCCTCAGAGACTGCCGCTGGCAGGCGCGTTATGAACTCATCGGCGCCGAGCTCAGAGGAAAAACCCTGGGCGTGCTGGGCTTCGGCCGGATCGGCCAACAGACCGCCCGAATTTGTAAAAACGGTTTCGGTATGCCCGTCCTGTATTTTGATCAGCTGGCATTTGGCGAGGCCGAAAAGGAGCTCGCGGCCTCGCGCGTCGACGAAAAAACATTGTTTAAAAAGGCGGATTTCATCTCCGTCAATTTGCCCCTAGTACCCGAGACCCGGCATTTTGTAAATGCGGATTTGTTGAATCTGATGAAACCGACGGCCTTTCTGATTAACATGGCCCGGGGACCGATCTGGCAAGAGGCGGATGTCGTCGCCGCCTTGCAGGAAAAGCGCATTGCCGGTGCCGGCTCGGACGTGTACGAAGTGGAGCCGATCACAGCGGACAACCCGCTGCTCAAACTGGAAAACTTTGTCGGGACACCCCACATGTCCGCCCACACCGAAGAAGCCATGATCCGCATGAGCATGGTGGCACGGGATGTGCTGGCCGTTCTGGAGGGCCGGGAACCGGCGTATCCGGCGATTTAGGATGTGGATTTACTTAAAGGATTAAATTTTATCCGCTAACGATATAGGAATGTCTGTGAAGGAGACCCGTATGCCCAAGGTGACCATATTTTCGCAATCGTGCAAAGGCGTTGACGACTGCGGCATCTGTGCCTTTGTCTGCCCGGAGCACTTGTTCAAGGCCTGCCGGAAGATGAATGATGCCGGCTACTACCCGCCGGAGATCACCGATCCGGCAGCGTGCACCGGCTGCCGGAATTGTATGATCTACTGTCCGGACTTTGCCATTGCGGTTGAAAAAAACGACCCAGATGATCCCCAATCTAGCGACGAATGAGGATAAGCATGCAACGAAACAGGAAAGTATTGACCGGAACCCACTTTGAAATGGGAAACTGGGCCTGCACCGAAGGGGCCATTGCGGCGGGGTGCAATTTTGCAGCCGGCTACCCCATCACACCCGCCAGCGAAGTCGCCAATTTTCTCGCAGCCAGGCTGCCGGAGGCGGGCGGCACATTTTTGCAGACCGAAGATGAAATCAGTGCCATCTGTGCAGCCATCGGTGCTTCCTGGGCCGGCTGCAAAGCCATGACCGTTACTTCCGGTCCGGGCATCAGCCTGATGCAGGAAAGCATCGGATTTGCGGTGGCCACGGAAACGCCCCTGGTGATTGTGGATGTCCAGCGCTTCGGGCCGTCCACCGGCGTACCGTCGGTGGGACTGGCCGGTGATATCGTCCAGGTGGCGCGGGGCTCTCACGGCGATTACCAGATTATTGCACTGTGCCCCGAAAGCCCCCAGGAGATGTTTGATATGACCATTCGGGCTTTTAATCTGGCCGAGACCTACCGCGTCCCGGTGTTCGTTATGGCCGACGGCTTCATAGGCCACATGCGGGAGCAGATCGTGGTCCCCGCGGAAGATCGGATCGAAATCAAGAACCGCAAGATTGCCCAGCCGGCCGCCACCGTCTTGGAGCGGCAGGATTTTCAGGATATCAATGTCGCCCCGATGCCGGTCTTCGGGCGGGGACTCAAGGCCCACGTCACCAGTTCCTGCCACGATGAACACGGCATGCGCAATTTGTCGGATCCCGAGGTCATGCACCGCTACACCATGCGGCCGATTGAGAAAATTCTCGAACACCGGGCTGAGATTGTCCGGGTTGAAGAAAATTGCGAAGGGGCAAATATTGTCCTGGTGAGTTGCGGTACTGTATCGCGCAGTGCCCGGGCAGCCGCGCAATTGGCCCAAAACGAGGGATTGAGGGTGGGCACCCTGCGCTTGCTGACGGCCTGGCCGTTTGCGGACCTGGAAGTCCGCGCGGAGGCAGAAAAGGTCGACTACATGCTGGTGCTGGAAAACAACACCGGCCAGCTCTATCCGTACATCAAAGCCGAGGCGGCGCATGCCTGCCGGGTTTCTTTTCTGGGACCGCAAATTCTGGGTCAGATCCACGATCCCAAGTATATCCTAGATCATATTAAGGAGTTGATTCAATGACGATCAGTGCTCATCCGTTAAAAGAAAAATACGCCCGCAGCCACATCAAACGCACCACCACCTGTCCCGGCTGCGGCATCGGCACGGTTTCCCAGGCGATTTTGCGGGCGATCGATGAACTGGGACTGAACATGGACGATTTCGTTTTCGTTTCCGGCATCGGCTGTTCGGCCTGGATTCCCAGCCCCTTTTACAACGCGGATACGCTTCATACGACCCACGGACGGCCGATTGCCTTTGCCACCGGCGTCAAACTGGGCCTGCCGGACAAACATGTGATGGTCGTCAGCGGGGACGGCGATTTGACCGCCATCGGCGGGAATCACCTGATCCACGCTGCCCGTCGCAATATCAATTTAACCGTCGTGTTGGTCAACAACGGCATCTACGGCATGACCGGCGGACAGACGGCCCCAACAACCCCGCGGGGAATCAAAACCATTACCAGTCCTTACGGCGTCATGGAACATGATTTTGACATCTCGCCGATGGTGGTGGCGGCCGGTGCCGTCTATGTCGCGCGCTGGACGACCTACCATCCCCGGCAAATGACCCGCTCCATTAAAAAAGGGATCCAGAAAAAAGGCTTTGCCTTGATCGAAGCCATCAGCCAGTGTCCGGTGCAATACGGTCGTGCCAGCAAACTGGGCAGTGCCGTCGACATGTTAACGTATTTTAAGGAAAGCAGCATCCGGCTGGCCAAGGCCAGGGAGATGGACGAAGCGCAGCTGCAGGGAAAAATCATCGTGGGCGAGTTCTGCGACCGTGAGAAGGCCGAGTTGAGCGAACAGTGGGTTCGACTGCGATGTGAGATGACGGAGGACAAATAATGGCACAAACCGATTTAACCATCGCCGGTGTGGGCGGGCAGGGATCGATTCTGGCCGGCGTTATTCTGGGAACCGCAGCGGTGACCTTTGACAGCAAGTATGCCACCCAGACCCAGGCTTATTCCTCGGAACTCAGGGGCGGTTTCGCGGCCACTTGGGTAATTATTTCCGATCGGCCCGTTGAATTTCCCCGGGTGACCAACCCGGATATTCTTGTAGCCCAGGCCCCGGATTCCATCACCCGCTTCGGGCAAGTCGTCAAGCCGGATGGAATCCTGATTTACGACAGCGACCTGGTGCACGAGACGCCCGCCAATATTAAGCGCCAGTACAAAGTCCCGGCCACCTCCATTGCCCGCAACCAATTGCAGGTTTCCATGACGGCCAACATGGTCATGCTGGGTGCGCTTTGCAAAATTACCGAAGTGGTCAGCCGTAAAGCGCTGGAGCAGGCCATCACCCGTTCGGTTCCCGCGGGCAAGGAAGCGATTAACCTGGAAGCATTTAATCTGGGATTCGATCAAGTGCAGGCCGTTTAAGGAATTAAGGACTGAGTAACGAGGACTGAGGACTGAGTTAAAGAGAATTCGGACGATGGAAATAGCCATATGCTCAGTCCTCAGTCCTCAGCACTTATTGAAGGACTGAGTAACGAGGACTGAGGACTGAGTTAAAGAGAATTCGGACGATGGAGGTGGCTATATGCTCAGTCCTCAGTTCTCAGCACTCATCGCTTCTTCATTTCGATACTGAAAGGGAGGTACAAGATGGGTTTAAAAACCAAGCAGGCATACATCGACTCGATCCGCCGGATGAAACCGACGGCCTACATGTTCGGCGAAAAAATAGCCAGTGTGGTTGATAATCCGCGCCTACGGGCCGGCATCGAAGCCACCGCAGCTACTTACGAACTGGCGCAGATGGATGAATACCGCGACCTGTTTGTTACTCAAAGCCCCCTGATTGATGAACCGGTCAACCGCTTTACCCTGCCGCCGATGTCCATTGAGGATCTTGTGGCGCGGGTGAAAATCAATCGCACCCTGGGCAACTGGGTAGGCACCTGCCATCAACGCTGCACCGGCTTGGATTGTCTTGCGGCGCTGTCGATTGTGACTTACGACATCGACCAAAAATACAAAACCGACTACTTTAAACGGTTCAAGGAATTCTTGAAGCATGTTCAACGCAACGATCTGACCTGCAATGCGGGAGTGACTGATGTCAAAGGTGACCGCTCATTGGGTCCCCATGATCAACCGGACAGGGACATGTATCTGCATCTCGTTGAACGACGGGACGACGGCATTGTGGTCAGAGGCGCCAAAGCCCATCAGACCGGATCGCTGTCTTCTCATGAAATCATTGTGCTGCCGACCCGGGCCATGAAAAAGGGCGACGAGGATTACGCGTTGGCGTTTGCCATCCCCAATGACACGCCGGGGCTCATCCACGTGGTGGGCCGCTCCAGCCTGGATACCCGGGAACTCGACGGCTGCGACATCGGCAACACCCTTTTTTCCAAGTACTGTCCCACGGTCATTTTCGACGATGTGTTTGTGCCGTGGGAACGGGTTTTTATGTGCGGCGAAGTGGAGTTTGCCGCCGACATGGTCGTCAAATTTTCTTCCTATCACCGCCAGAGCCACGGTGGATGTAAATCCGGCAAGATTGACTGCATGACCGGCGCCGCTCTCACCATGATGGAATACAACGGTACGGAAAAGGCCGGACATCTCAAGCAGAAGGTGATCGACATGATTCATCGCGCCGAAACCCTTTACGGCTGCAGTCTGGCCGCCTCCTACGAAGGCAAAGTGCAGCCTTCGGGTACCTATTTTATCGATACGGTCCTGGCCAATGCCTCCAAAATTCATGAGGGCCGGGAGATGGCCGAGGCGACCCGGCTGATGGTCGACGTTTGCGGAGGCTTCGTCGCCGACCTGCCGTCCGATCGGGATATCGCCAATCCCGAGGTGGGTCATCTAATCAAAAAATACCTGAAGGGCAAGGAAGGGATTCCGGTCGAAAACCGCATGAAGATGTTTCGCCTGGTGGAAAAAATGGCCATGGAGAGCGCCGACACGATTTCCGACATCCACGGCGGCGGCTCCCCCGAGGCGCACCGGGTCACCATTTTGCGGGAAACCGATTTGGAAGCCAAAAAGAAAGCCGCCAAGCGTCTGGCCGGCATTGATGAGGGCCAGCCATCCAGGAAATGAGGGAAAAATGGCAGACGAACAAGAAGATCCAGTGGAATTGATCGAGATGTATTACCGCCGGGGTTGGACGGATGGGCTGCCCGTCATTCCACCCAGCCAAAAAACAGTCAACGCCGCGCTGGCGGCGGTCGACCTGCGCGCCGACGACGTGGTGGGGGAGATTCCCGCCCGCAACCTGAAGCTGACGGCCGACAAAATTGCCATCAACGCCGTATTGGCCGGTTGTCTGCCGGAATATATGCCGGTGGTTTTAGCGGCCGTGAAGGGAATTTGTCATCCGGACTTCGGCTACCACGGTCCGGCCACCAGCACCGGTGGTGCGGCCATTGCGGTTATTGTCAACGGGCCGATTGTCAGGCGTCTCGGTATTAACGCCGCCGATAATGCCTTTGGTCCGGGATTTCGACCCAACGCCACCATCGGCCGCGCCCTGCGGCTGCTGATGATGAATACCCTGGATACCCGTCCCGGTCGACTGGACCGTTCGACCCTGGGTAACCCGGCCAAATACAGCCTTTGTTTCGGGGAGGATGAGGAAAAAAGTCCATGGGAACCGCTGCACGTCGAAAAAGGGTTTAAGCCGCATGAGAGCACCGCAACGGTATTTGCCACGGAGGGCCCGCATCAGATTTATAATCATCTTTCCAACGATCCGCAGACCCTTTGCATTACGATGGCCGACAGCATGGCCAATCTGGGGTCGATGAACATCACCGGCCAGCAGAATATAGTGGTTGTTTTTGCCGGAGAGCACCAGGAGGTCTTTCGCCGAAGCGGCTGGTCAAAGGCCCAGGTGAAACAGTGCCTTTTCGATCACGCTCAGCGTTCGATCGCAGAAATCAAAAGAGCCGGACGGATGCCGGGATTTGTCAGCCAAAAGGACGAGAGCGAGCTATGGCCAGTTGTCCGCACGCCCGATGATATTTTGGTCGTCAGTGCCGGAGCGCGTGCCGGTGCATTTTCAGCCTGTTTACCCGGCTGGGGCGGCTACAAAATGACGCGTGCGATCACCACCGCTGTTGATGAGCGTTAAGTAATTATTAATTCTAATTTTTTCACAGGAGAACATATCTATGGAAATTTTTGATCCAACGGTTGCCCCTGTTAAGGAAAAGATTTTATACACTCCGCGTCCGCAAAACCTGAACGGCTTAAGAGTCGGACTTATTGAAAACAGCAAGCACAACTCGGATGTGCTTCTGCTCAAAATTGCCGACAGGTTGAAAGCCAAGTACGGGATCGAGATGGTGTTGCTCCATCGCAAAGAGTCAGCGAGTGACTATGTCACGGATGAAGCGATTGATGAGCTTAAACAGAAAGCTGATTTTGTGATTGCAGGAATCGGTGATTGAGGCTCATGCAGTTCGGGCAGTGTGCTCGACAGTATCCTGTGTGAAAAAATGGGGATTCCCGCCGTTGCCATCGTGACGGATGCGTTTGTTGAAACCGGAGGACTGATGGCATCAAAATGGGGAGTAGCCGAATTTCGATTTCTTGCGGTTCCGCATCCTGTTGCCAATTTGAATGATGCCGACCTGGACCGACGAGCCGATGGAATTATTGAGGATGTGTTGAAGCTGCTAAAAGAGGGACAGCAAACTTGACTTCCGGCTGCAAAAAATTTTTTCTTAGCTCCCTTCATGCCATTCATGCCGGCGGGGCTATGAGGGCTGTTTATTATGGTTTCGCCCAAAAAGGATTTAAAAGAAGATTTCCAGAAACTGATCGCGCGGCTGGAAAACATGATTTTAACCGGGATTTTCCAGCCCCGCGAACGACTAATTGAAGTCAAACTGGCCACGGATATGGGCGTCAGCCGTTTCTGGATACGTGATGCATTTAAAATTCTTGAAACCCGGGGGTTGATCAAGGTCATCCCGTATAAAGGGGCCATGGTCTGTGATCTGGATGAAGATGAAATTGAAAACATTTCTGAAGTCCGCGCAGAATTGGATGCACTGGCAACCCGAAAAGCAGCTGAAAATCTCAAGAATTCCGATATTAATTATTTGAAGCGGATGGCGTGCAAGTTTGAAGAAAGCGTGAAAAGCGGAGATTTCGGTAAAATGATTTCCGCCAATGAAAATTTTCACAACTACGTTTATGCACTTTCCAAAAATTCGATATTGATCCAGATGATCAATCAGCTCAAAACCCGCGGCCACATTTTGCGCTACCATGCCTGGGCTTCACCGGATATCATCGACCGCATTCAGCAAGAGCATAAGCTGTTTATCGATGCGCTGAATAACAAAGACTTAAAGTTGTTGGATAATCTTGCCAGACGCCATATAAGCTACTCTAAAAATACGTACCTGTTCAATCTCAAAGCAAAGAAGGCGAATTCTCCAAAAAGCGGCGGCATCTGATGCCCGCAAGGAGGGTGATCATGTCAAACCGGCAACGCCTGATTAACCTGCGCCTCCAAAAGTCTTTTCCTGTGGCGGTCAAGGGCGAGGGTATTTATATTTACGACAGTGAAGGCCGGCGCTATCTTGATGGCTGCAGCGGGGCCCTGGTGGCAAATTTCGGGCACGGGGTAGGCGAGATCGCCCGGGCGATGGCCTCCCAGGCCGAGACATTGCCTTTTGTCTACCGCAACCATTTCTCGAGTCCGGCTGCCGAAGCCCTGGCCGATCGTTTCTGCAGCCTGACTCGTGAGCCGATGGGCGGGGCTTATTTCACCAATTCCGGGTCGGAAGCCACCGAGACGGCCGTCAAACTTGCCCGGGTGCACCACCTGGCGTCCGGGGAAAATGCCCGGTACAAGATCATATCCCGCTGGCAGAGCTATCACGGCATTACCATGGGCGCCCTGTCATGGTCGGGTTTGACATCGCGCCGGATCGCTTACCAACCCTATCTGAAAGACTGCGTCCACATCCCGCCGGCCTACTGCTATCGTTGCTGGTTCGGATGCACGCCGGATTCGTGTGGCCTGGAATGCGCCCACGCCTTGGAAAATGCGATCCTGACCGAAGGCCCGGATACCGTCGCGGCTTTCATGGCCGAACCGGTGGTCGGGGCGGCGCTGGCAGCGGCCCTGCCGCCCGACGAATACTTTCAGGTCATCCGGGAAATTTGTGATCGTCATGGTGTCTTGTATATTGCCGAAGAAGTAATGACCGGGGCCGGGAGGACCGGCGGAAAATTTTTTGCCAGCGATCATTTTCCCGCTCAACCGGATATCATCGCCTTTGGCAAAGGCGTCGGCGGCGGTTATTATCCCCTGGCCGGAGCTTTGGTTAGTCCGGATGTGTTCGAGACCATTGCTTCGGGGCCGGGGAGCTTTGCCGCCAGCCAGTCCCACTCCGGCCACCCGGTAGGCATGGCTGCCGGACTTGCCGTGCTGGATTATATGGATGAGCACCATCTCCTCGACCATGCGCAGCAGATGGGGCAATATTTAGGTCTAAGGTTAAAAGAGCTTCTCGCGCACCCGCTGGTGGGGGACGTCCGGGGAAAGGGCCTGATGTGGGGGCTTGAGTTTGTGCGGGATAAAGCCTCCAAGGCGACCTTCGATCCCGCACGGCAGGTTCATTTATCGGTTTATGAGGCAGCCCGCAAAAAGAGCCTCATCCTGCTTCCTTCGGGAGGCTGCGATCGCGGTTCTGCCGGGGACATGGCACTTATCGGCCCGCCATTAATTATCACACAAAGCCAGATCGATGAGTTGGTCGGTGCCCTTGACGAAGCGCTAAGCAACGTAGAGCGGGAACTATCAACTCTTTAAAATCTGTATCAGGGCTCAAATTCTTCTATTATTTTGCCCTTCTCGATAAAGTCGGCGATAGCGCCCAGCGTGTTTCGATAGACCGACATTATGGTTTCCAGTTTGTCGACGATTGGATCATCCTCACCTAAATCCTTCGCTGCCTTCGATAATAAATTCTCACCTTCTGCGAAATGAGTCGACATTTCCGTCAACAACGCTTTTCGTTTTTCATGTTTTTCACGCTCATTTGCAATAATCGGCCATAGCCTTCGAACCGAATATTCCACCAGAGCATCCCTTGGGGCATTATGCCTGCGGGAAATCATGTCCAAAAAGGATAATGACCTGCGACTGACAACAAAGGTTTTTTGAATACGTTCATGGCGATCAAACTTCGTGTTCTCGAGATCGCGGGCCATGTTATTTAAAACCCCGTCATCCTCCATTAAATGGTCAAAAACCGATTTTTGTTTGATGCCCAGCTGGGCAGAAAGGATACTTATCGCATCAATACAGGCTTCAGAGAGTCGAAATGTGGCGCGCACCGATTGCCGTCCCCTGAGGTCCAGAGATGTCGGTTCGGACGCGGATATGCGTATTTCAAATTGTTTTTCCTTATTTTTTTTCATCACCACACTCCTTTTTAAACCCTATCCGTATCATTACTGAATAAAAAAATATTTTTAAGTAATGCAAAAAATTATTTCTTGCTGAACTTGACATTAACTAATTTGTCTTTAACATATATCTAACTTTCAGTGTTTGTCAACCAACGATATTAAATTTAATACAGTTGCGTGACCGTAGACCACAAAAAACAAGGAGGTTTCAAAATGATTTACCGCAGATTGCTTAATGTACCTACCTGGAGATCTAGGAGTCCACTGGATGAGTTGCTTCGGATGAGACAACAAATGGAACAGTTGTTCGAAGAAGCCAGAGTCCCTTCTCAACGTTCAGGAGCCGGTGTGTTCCCGCTGATCAATTTAACCGAGGATAAAGACAACTATTACATTCGGGCCGAATTGCCCGGCGTGATGGCAGAAGCGCTTGACATTCAGGCAACCTCACAAAACATTGCCATTTCCGGCGAACGAAGAATACCTCCGCAAGGAGAAGGAGCCCGTTATCATCGAAGGGAGCGGGAGGCAGGAACATTTTCCAGAATGATCGCGCTTCCAGGTGAGGTGAACAATGAGAAAGTGGAGGCCAAACTGGAAAACGGAATTCTAACCGTGATGGTTCCGAAAGCCGAAGTCACAAAACCCAAACAAATTAGCGTAACGTCTTGAAATTAGAATAATAATGAGGAGGGTCCAACAATGGCTGATACAGAACGTAAAGAGCTTAAGGTTCGAGAAAAACAAGAGGTAGCCATTCCTGCCGAGCAAACCACGCCGGGATTGGTTTTCACACCAGCGGTCGATATATTTGAGACGGAAAAAGAGATTACCCTGCTGGCCGATATGCCGGGCGTCAAGGCCGATGATTTGACTATCGATCTTCGTGACAACACCCTCACCCTGACAGCGGATGTTGCGCCCGCGCAGGGCGCTGGCGAAGAAGAAATATTGACTGAGTACGATTTCGGAAGATATTACCGCCAGTTTACGATCGGTGAATTAGTCAACCAGGAAAAAATTGATGCGCAGCTCAAGGAAGGCGTGCTTCGTCTATCGTTGCCAAAGGTTGAAAAAGCAACCCCCAAAAAGATTGCCGTCAAAGTAAGCTGATAGGATCAGGGAGCCGGAAAACTGCGCAGCGAAGATTTGCGAGAGTCCGGCTCTTTTAAGTAAGCCGACCCGGACAGTCGTAACACAAGAGATAGAATATATTCACCTTTTGTTCAATTGGTGCCGACTTCCAGTAAGTTAACGGGAGGTGACATATTATGGCAAAAAGCTATTTTGCAATTCTCGGACGCTCATCGGATGCAACCACGGATGAAATCCGAAGTGCCTACCGTCGGCTTGCCAAGGAATTTCACCCTGACCGGTGCGCGGGGGACAGCGAAACATTCCGGGAAATCCAGGAAGCCTACTCTGTGCTTGGAAATATCCGGAGACGACGGGATTATGAGCGGAAAATTTCAAAAGTGGGCCCCAGGGCGTCCTTGGGACGCACGCGATACGCCGAACCGGAACCGCTTATTCCTGAGGAAAGACCTTTCGATGTGGGAGATATATCACCTGTCAGGTCGTTTCAATCATTCACGCCTTCGTTCGACGAGATCTTTGATTGGCTGTGGAAAAATTTTTCCAGCTTGGCACAGCCCAAATCCGATTGCGTCCAAAATCTTACCCTTGAAGTGACACTGACACCCGAACAGGCGCGCCGCGGCGGCAGTGCCAGGATCATGGTCCCGGCTCAAGCCGTCTGCCCGACATGCCGCGGTTACGGCGGCGTCGGGTTTTATGAGTGTTCCCGGTGTGCCGGTGAGGGAGCTATTTCCGGTGAGGTGCCTGTTTTGGTAGCATTTCCACCGGGTCTGGTAAAAGACCATGCCGTGATGATTCCCCTGGATCGATTCGGCATACGGAACATGCATCTTACCGTGCTGTTTCGGCCAACCGGCAGTGATGTAGCCTAAAGATCATGGGATCAGTACAATTTGTCCAAAATTTCATTCCCGATGCCAATTCGCCACTTTTAATCCGGCAAATTTTTTAAAATCATCCGTATTCCTTGATACTAAAATCAGCCCATTCACAATCGCGATAGCTGCTATCTGACCATCGACAAATGATGGCATACTTCCAACGGATGATAATCGGGCGCGTTCTTTGGCGTGCCATTCAGCGGCACGTTCGTCATAAGGCAGTATTATCATATTGGGTTTTATAACATTGTTTAGATATGTTTCAAGTATTTCACGTTTGCGTGAAACGGGCAGACGCCGATAACCGTAATTTAGCTCATGCCACACAGGAGCAGCGGTGACAATTTCATGCTGGTGGCGCTCTATTGAATTTAGAACCGAATTTTGGGGCGAGCTTTTCACCGGTTCGGACAAAACATTTGTATCCAGCAAATATTGCATCTCTACATTTCTCTTTCTCTACCGAGGGATCGATCGCGAAGATCTTCGAAATCAGCATCCGTAATTTTTACGACGTCTTGCTTTAATATGTTTCGAAAATGCATTAACGCATTCCAAAGCCCCTCCTTCTTTTTCGCTAACTGCTCATATTCACGGATAGATAACAACACCGCTACGGGTTTACCATGTCTTGTCAACTTGACAGAGGGACCATGTTCAACACTGTGAATAATAGCCGGAAGCTTGCTTTTTGCTTCAGCAATCGAAAATTGTTTTTCCATTTTTTACCCCTGATCAAAGGTTAGAGAATTAAAGATTCCCGGCCCATAGGCCCCGACGTCGCACGAGCTGTGGCGGACAGGCCGGGCTTTTATTCAGCCCAAAGGATGGTGTTTGCAGCTTAATAACCAAAGTCAAAGCTGGCTTCTCAGACTTTGGCTTTTTAGTTGGCAGGCCGAATATAGCCATTTTTATGGACATAATCAAGCGATTTCCAGAACTACTGCTTAAAAAATCATAAAAAGAATTGAAATCCGGAAAAATTGCTTGCAATTTGACTCGGTCTAGTTGTATATACATCTATAACATTTTTCCGGAATGGTTACTGTATTGGTTTGACGGATTGTTCGGACGTGCGAATTCTGGTCCATCGACCATTCGTTCTGGATAACGGCGCCCTTTGGACATCAGAAGGGGAGACTAACCTTGAAAATAGTTGACGAATCCAATCCGATACCCAAATATCTTCAGATCAGCACCTGGCTGAAGGAACTGATCCAGACCGGCCGCTATGCAGACGGTGAAAGATTGCCTTCCGAAATTGAGCTCTCCAAAACGTGCGGTGTCAACCGCAATACCTTACGCCAGGCCATCACCGAATTAACTACCGTAGGTATGCTGCGCAAAGAGAAGGGAACCGGAACCTTCGTCAGCAGTTCTTCACCTGCCGGACTCAAGCACAAACTGGAGCGGATTTCAAGTTTCAGGGATATGCTGGGGCAAAGCGGAATTACAGCCAGAACCAAAGTCATAGGCAGGCGGATTGTAAATGCCGATGAATATGTGGCCAGAAGCCTGTTTCTTGGCGCCAACAAAAAAGTCCTGGTTGTCAGTCGAGTGCGTGCCGGAAACGGTACGCCATTTATTTACGAGGAGAGCTACCTGCCGGCGGACATGTTTGACGGGATTCTTGATCTGGATTTGACCGGCTCCATGTATGATATCATTTCCGAACACTTCGGCATTGTGCTGGCCCGGAGCAAACAGACCATCAGTGCCGTGAACCTTATTCCTAAGATCGCCAACATACTCAAGGTTCCGGTGAATGCGGCCGCCATTTTTGCAGAAAGCATCACATTTGACGATAAAAGCATCCCCATCGAATTGTTATACTCGTATTACCGGGGGGATAAATATACGCTCGAGATCGAACTCGGACGTTACCACGCAAAACCCGGCAGCATGAATATAAAAGCAGAACAGATAGGCGGTTCTCCGCCTTATGATCTGAAATTTATTAATGCCGGCTAACTTAAAATGAACAATTTTTGAATGAAAATCAAGTCTAACTATATAATGATTGACTGTTTATACATTGATAACAGAATTCAAAAAAAGGAGAATTAAAAATGGAAGCAAGAAACTTTTTCGAAAGACTGGTGGATGTCAGTCCGGGCATGGAAATCTGGTGGGATTCGTCGCCGGTCGTTTTCGAAAGTTGGTGCAAGAAAATACTTGAAAAAGCGGAACCTGATGACCGCGAGTTGTTACAGGAGCAATTCGACAGGATGTACAACAAAAATAATCCCCAAAGTCAATTGTTTCGCGGCGTAACCACCAATCCGCCCCTGTCGCTGCAGGCGATTCAGAATGATCCCGCCTACTGGGAAAAAGTCGCCAAGGATATTCTGGCAGAGAAGCCGGGACTGGACAAAGAGGGGCTTTTCTGGGAGCTTTACAAGACGGTTGTCAAGCGCGGCTCGGATATGTATCTGCCGCTGTTTGAAGCCAGCAATTATAAAGAAGGCTTCCTGTCCGGCCAGGTCGACCCGCGCAGCGTGTTTGATAAGGATGCCATGATGAAGCAGGCCGAAGAGATTGCCGCCATCAACCCCAATGTCATGATAAAAATTCCCGGCACCAAGCAGGGCTACGATGTCATCGAGTACCTGACATCCAAGGGGATTTCCACCAACAATACCCTGACCTTTATCCTGCCCCAGTTAATTGATTGTGCCAACAGCGTCAAGCGCGGTCTTGAAACCGCCCGGAAAAACGGCGTGGACCTGAGCAAATGGCGTTCGGTTATCACCCACATGGAAGGCCGATTCGGCAACCTGGGCGGGTTAAAGGACTTTGCCGCTGAAAAGGGCGTTGAGCTTTCCGACGGCGAGATCCGGCTGGCGGAATTGGCGATTTTCAAAAAGGCCTACAAATATCTGATTGAAAACAATCTGCCGAGCAAGATGCTCTCCTGTTCTTTGATCGTCGGACCGACAGTTAACGGCCAAAACCGCATCTGGCATCTGGAAGAAAAAGCGGGCGCCAATGTCGTCGTGACCTGTCCGCCTTCTTTCATAGAAAAAGTCCTTTTTCTGCCGGGTGTTGAAAAAATTACATTTGAAAAAGATCGCATCCTGCAAGACATTCCCAAGGACGTGTTGGATAAACTCATGCAGGTTCCTTATTTTGAAAGAGGTTATGCTGCAGACGGCTACACGCGGGATGAATACAACACCCATCCGTCGCTTCAAAAAACTGCCGAACAATTCTCCAAAGCAACCTGGGAAATGGTGGATTTCGCCGGCCGGTGCCTCGCGAAAAACTGATTTGTGATCTTATCTGAGAAAGGGACGGAAAATGATCGTTGGTATTCCTAAGGAAATCAAGGCGGACGAGAATCGGGTGGCATTGACTCCGGGAGGTGTTGAAGTCATGTGTCAACACGGCCACACGGTGCTGGTGGAAAAAGCTGCCGGCCGGGCCAGCGGATTCGGCAATGCGCTTTACAAACAGGCCGGCGCTGAGATCGTGGACAAATCTGAGGAAATATTCAAACGTGCCGAGATGATTCTGCGCGTCAAGGAACCTCACCCCTCCGAGTTTAAATACCTCAGAAAAGGCCAGATCTATTTTGGCTACCTTCACCTGGCGGCATCCCAATCCGTTACACAGGCCATGGTCAAAAGCGGAACGGTCTGCATTGCCTACGAAACGATTCAGAAGGCCGACGGCACTCTGCCGCTGCTCACGCCGATGAGTGAAGTGGCCGGCCCCATGGCGGTTCAGGAAGGCGCCAAATATCTTGAAATGGCTCAGGGAGGCCACGGCATTCTGCTCGGCGGCGTGCCCGGTGTCGATCCGGGCACCGTGCTGATTATCGGCGGCGGGGCGGTCGGCATCAATGCCGCTAAAATCGCCGGCGGACTGGGGGCCAGGGTGTATATCCTCGACATTGATCTGGATCGTATGCGCTATCTGAGCGACGTGATGCCGGTCAACTGCGTCACCTTGATGTCCAATCCGGCGAACATCCGGGAAATTCTCCCCAAAGCAGATCTTGTCATAGGGGCGGTGCTCGTCACCGGCAGTAAAACGCCGACGCTGGTCACCCGGGATATGCTCGGTATGATGAAGAAAGGGTCGGTGCTGGTCGATGTCGCCATCGATCAGGGCGGGTGTTTTGAGACTTCCCGTGAGACTACCCATGCCAAACCGACTTATACGCTAGATGGAATTATTCATTATGCCGTCAGCAACATGCCCGGGGCATTGCCCAGGACCTCGACGCTGGCCCTGAATAATTCCACCCTGCCGTATGCCGTTGAAATTGCCGACAAGGGTTGGAAGAAAGCCATGCGGGAAAATTCCGAAATTATGGCCGGGGCCAACGTGGTGAGAGGCAAGGTAACTTACAGAGGCGTTGCTGAAGCATTTGGTATTGGGCATACGGCTATTGATAAGGTGCTGTGAGCCATCCTTTGGATGAAGTTCATTGAATTTATTGAATTTGTTGAGTTGGATCGAAAGTTAGGAACTTAATTGTTCATAATTCATGGTAAACGGTTCAATTATTTTTATACTCGATTTCAGGCTATTTGGGCATTTTAGGCAATCAATTTACTTTTGACATATAAGGAGCTTACTATGATTGTTGGCGTGTTAAAGGAAATCAAGACTGAAGAAAATCGTGTGAGCATGACCCCTGCCGGGGTGGAGATCTTAAAACAAAACGGCCATACGGTGCTGGTGGAAAAGAATGCCGGTAAGGGCAGTGGATTTAACAATAAGGCGTATGCGGATGCGGGCGCCGAGATTGTTGAAACACCGGTGGAGATCTTCAAGCGTGCTAAAATGGTGATGCATGTCAAGGAACCCTTGCCGGCCGAATATGATCTCATTCGCAAGGATCAGATTATTTTTACTTATCTGCACCTGGCTGCGGCCGAGGAGCTGACCCATGTTCTGATCAAAAGCGGCTCCATCAACATTGCCTACGAGACGATCCAAAAACCGGATGGATCTTTACCGCTGCTGACTCCTATGAGTGAAGTGGCCGGTCGCATGGCAATTCAGCAGGGCGCCAAATATCTTGAAATGGCTCAGGGCGGTCACGGCATATTGCTGGGGGGGGTGCCCGGTGTGGACCCGGGAACGGTAGTCATCATCGGCGGCGGCATTGTCGGTGTCAACGCCGCTAAAATGGCCTGCGGTCTGGGTGCCAAGGTGTATATTCTCGACATGAACCTGGAACGGTTGCGATATCTCAGTGATGTAATGCCCAGCAACTGTTTTTTGCTGATGTCAAAGCCGACAACCGTCCGCCGCCTCATCAAAGAAGCGGACGTCGTCGTTGGGGCCGTTCTGATCCCGGGCGCCAAAGCACCCAAGTTGGTGACGCGGGAAATGCTCAAAACCATGAAGAAAGGGGCGGTACTGGTGGATGTGGCCATTGATCAGGGCGGATGTTTTGAGACGTCGAAGGCGACCACCCATGGCGATCCGATTTACAAAGTCGAAGGGGTAGTGCACTATTGCGTGGCGAATATGCCCGGCGCGGTCCCCAAAACCTCGACGCTGGCCCTGACCAATGCCACGCTGCCTTATGCCGTTGAAATTGCCAATAAAGGCTGGAAAAAAGCCATGCGGGAAAATCCTGAAATTGCCCGCGGCGCCAATGTCGTCAAAGGTAAAGTCACCTACCAGGGCGTCTCCGATGCCTTCGGACTCGAGTACACATCGATCGTTAAGCTGCTCAAGGGTTGATGAATATTATTTGATTGCGTCTTTTAGCATTCAAACCCATCCACCCAGCTGGATTTGATATGCACAACACTTCGTGAATATGATAATGATTTAAATTTTATTAGAATTTAAAAGGAGAGAAAAAATGAAAAAAGACCTTAAAGACTGGATTGTTCCCTGGCTTTACACCTCAAGAGAGTACAATGTCGGTATTTTGGATAAGGCCATGGCCAACCCCGGTATTGCCCGCCTGATGCTGAATGAAAACCCCATCCCACCGTCGGAAAAGGTCATTGAGGCGGTGGTGGAATCTCTTCAACACGGCAACTGGTATCCGGACAGTTTTTTACGGTTGAGGACCAAAATCGGCAAGATGTACGGTCTGGGCCCGGACAATGTTGCCCTGGCCAATGGATCTTCGGACAGCATCGACGCCATGATGCGCGTATTTCTGCAGCCGGGAGATGAGTTCCTGCTGTCCACGCCGACCTTTGAGCTGTTTCCGCCCAGGGCCGAGCTTTGCAATGCCAAGGTCGTTCAAGTTCCGGTCAGGGAGGATAACCTAAATTACGATGTGGATGCCATGCTCAATGCCATCAATGACCGGACGAAACTGATCCTGATCATTAACCCCAACAACCCCACCGGCATCTTTATCGAAGATGCAGATCTAATTCGATTTTGCGAAACGGGTGTGCCCCTTTGCGTGGACGAAGCTTACCGGGACTACAATCCGGACCGGCCTTCAGCTGTATCTCTGATCGAAAAATATCCGCAGGTGTTTCTCTCGGTTACCTTTTCCAAAGCATATGGATTTTGCGGTATCCGGTTCGGATTTGTACTGGGCACCGAAGAGATGATTGCCGCCTTCAATCGGGTATTTCTGCCCTGGAACGTGAGCCGGATGGCTGCGGCTGCCGCCGAAGCCATCATCGACAACCCGGAAGAGGTCAAAGCCAAGGTTGAACACAACAACAAGTGGATGGCCATTTTTACCGAAGAGCTCAAGAAGCTGGGGCTTAAACCGTTTCCAGCCAATGGCAATTATATGCTTATCGACGGGACCATGACGGGTAAGACCACTGAAGAGATCCTCAATGCCGCCCTTGAAGACAAAATATATTTGAAAAAGATCAATCCACTTCACGGCAAGACCGGATATTTCCGGGTAACTCCCGGTACTGATGAAGAAAACCAACGGTTCGTAAAATTTATCAGATCCTATTTCGGCAAATAGCTATACACAGCGTCATAATAAAAGGACATTGAATATGAAGATCTATGTATGTGTCAAGCATGTCCCCGACACAGCGGCCAAAATTTCCGTGTTTGGGGGCACCGGTTTTGCCGAAACGTGCAAGTTCATCGTCAATCCTTATGACGAGTACAGTCTGGAAGAGGCCGTTCAGATCAAACAGCGGGATGGCCAGGGAGAGGTGATTGTCGTCACCGTCGGCAAAGAATCCGCCCTTACGACGATGCGCTCGGCGCTGGCGCTGGGGGCTGACCGCGTAATTCTGGTCAAAACCGATGCCCAGTTTCTTAATAGTGCGCTCACCAGCCGGGCATTAAAAAAGGCCATTGAGCAGGACGGTGTTCCGGATCTGATTTTTTGCGGCAAGCAGTCCATCGACAGTGAAGGCATGCAAACCCTGTTTCGGCTGGCAAACGCTTTCGACATGCCGGCGGTCAATGATGTTGTCGATCTAAGCCTAAATGGCGGGGTGGCTAGGGTCGAGCGTGAAATCGGCGGCGGCTCCCGCGAGGTCTTTGAAATGCCGCTGCCCTGCGTTATCGGTGCGACCAGAGGATTAAATGAACCGCATTATCCGAAGCTGCCGGATATCATGAAAGCCAAGAAAAAAGAGGTCAAGCAAATCGACATTGCTGAGCTTGATTTGGATCTCACAGCGCCTCAGACAGAAATCGTCCATCTTGAAGCCGTTGCTGAAAGAGGGCAGGCCCGGATGATGGATGGGTCAACCCGCGAGATGGTGGAACAACTGGTCAGGATACTTAAAGAAGAGGAAAAGGTGCTTTGAAAACTTTAGGAGAATAAAAAAATGGCAAAAATCGGCGTTTGGATTGAAACCAGTGAGCAAGGCGTTAAGGAGGCAAATCTTGGGGTGTTGACCGCAGCCCGGCGACAAGAAGGAGCTGAGATTTATGCCTTTTTAATAAATGCCGGGGCGGACGAATGCAAGCAGACCCTGCAGTCATACGGCGCACGCAAAATCGTAGCGATAACCGTGGACGGCGGTGATCCGGCTGCCGATCCCGAACTCCAGGCATCCGCTTTGGCAGAAGCAATCAAACACTTTGAGATATCAGCATTGCTGGGGCTCAGCAGCGCCAAAGGACGTGATCTGCTGGCCAGAACGGCGGCGTTGATGGATGTGCCCCTGATACAGGATTGCATCGGGGTTGATCCGGCGGCCGGGACCGTGGTCAAATCTCATTTCTCCGGCAGAACCCTGGCAACGATCCGGTTTAACTCAAATCCATACATATGCGGTCTGCGGCCCAACGCCATCGAACCACAAACCGCTTCCTGTGAGGCAGAGGTGCTCAATTTTGCTGCATCCGGGCATTCATCGGGAAAATTGATGGTTAAAGAAGTAAAACAGAGTCCGTTAAAGGCGGTGGATTTGACCGAGGCAAATATCATCATTACCGGCGGACGCCCGATCGCATCGGCGGACAATTACAAAATCCTGCGGGAATGTGCCGGACTTCTCGGAGCCGCAGTCGGTGCATCCCGGGCGGCCGTGGATGCCGGTTTCGCACCGCACAGTATGCAGGTGGGACAAACCGGCAAAACCGTCAGTCCTAAACTTTACATCGGCTGCGGGCTTTCCGGGTCGGTGCAGCATTTTGCGGGCATGAAAACCTCCAAGATCATCGTCGCGATCAACACCGACAAAGACGCCCCGATTTTCGGAAAATGCGATTACGGCATCGCGGGGGATCTGTTCGAGGTGGTGCCGGTGTTGACGGAAGTTCTGAAAGAGCAACTGGATAAAGTGGATTGAGTAGATACAGAAAACGAATAACAGAGCACAACCGGCAAGGTATAAATTCCAAATTAAATTATCAGAAAGGCTAAGCCACAAATTCCAAGCACCAAATAACAAATAAATCCCAAATCACAATAATCAATGACCGAAACAGACCAAACCAAGGAAATCCAGCTGTATTATTTTTCGTGGTTTAGAACTTTCGTGCTGCAGTGTTAAAGGGTCGCGTATTTATCTGAAGCGATGCCCAAAATAGAATGGATACTGTTTGGAATTTTGTATTTAGGTCATTGTAATTTGTTTGAGCCCGCCCTGGCGCGACTTGCTTGGTTTATAGCTTTATCCTTTTCTGACTTGGGCGTGGATGCAATAAATGCTTCAGGCGTTAAATCGGTCTGGGCCAGGGATTTGTTATTTGGAATTTGAGATTTTGATTTTCGCCACTCCTTAGAACGGCCCCATGTATACGGAAGACGCGATCAAACTGATCACACCGGCAGCCGGCGGCGGCGCCGACACCTGAAACCAAAAAGAATGATTAACAGTCTGAGCTTTAATCATTTTTTACATTTATCTCCAACAGCGGAGTATGGAATCTCAGATGGACATCTACACCTGGATTAAATCTTTTTTGGTGGCAATTGCGATTGTGGCGGCATTCAGTCTGTTTTTCTCCAGGGTTAAAAGACTCTTCTCCTTGATGCGCGGTGTGCAGGGCAATGCCGCCTTTAAGTTGGATCGAATCGGCGAGCGGGTTAAGGTGCTGTTTACCGATGTGCTCGGACAGAGCAATGTCAGGCGCAAACACCTGCCGGGACTGGCCCACAGTCTGATCTTTTTCGGATTTTTGGCGGTACAGCCGCACTCCCTGGAACTGATGATTCGCGGGGTCTTTCCCGCCTTTTATGTGGCGGATGTGATTCCCCGCCTTTACGGCGCCTATTTTTTTGTGGCCGATATCCTGGCTTTCCTGGTTCTGATCGGCCTGGGATATGCGCTCTACCGGCGATTGGTTGTCAAGCCCAAGTACCTGACCGACGGCCTTGATGCACGGCTTATCATTCTCTTCACGGCCGTTATTATCATCACCTTTCACATAACAAATGCCTTTTTGCTCATCCCCTCGATCGGCGGCACCAGTTTTGATTATGCCCGTTATCTTACGGTTTCCAGGGTGGTGTACAAGGCCTTTCATCTCAATGCACTTTCGGCCGGCGCCGCTCGAACCGGCTTCGAAATTTTTTACTGGATTCATATCCTGACGATTCTCGGATTTTTAATCTATATTCCCGGCTCCAAGCACTTACACCTGCTGGCTGCGGTTCCCAACGTTTTTTTAAAGCCGTTGGACCGGCCCAAAGCCATGCTTAAAACCGATATCGAAGACGAAGAAGCCGAAAGCTTCGGACTGGGAAACGTCTCGGAGTTAACCTGGAAAAATGTGCTGGATCTGTATGCCTGTACCGAATGCGGGCGCTGTGAGGAACAATGCCCGGCGGATATGACCGGCAAACCGCTGTCCCCCAAACGGGTGATTCACGATGCTAAAAACGATCTTTTCGATCAGGCACCGGCCGTTCTTGGGAAAAACAATGCGGCGGTGGCGCCGCTGCTGCGCGAAAATTCTCCGATCTCCGCTGATGTCCTGTGGTCGTGTACGACCTGCCGGGCCTGTGAGGACATCTGCCCGGTCAATATCCAACATCTGGATATACTCCTTGAAGCCCGTAAATACCAAGTGCTGATGGAATCCAGCTTTCCGCCCGAGATGCAGGAAACTTTCACCAATCTCGAAAACCAGTCCAACCCCTGGGGATTTGGCAATGACACGCGGGCCGATTGGGCCAAAGGGCTGGATGTGCCGCTGATGACCGACAACCCGGAAGTGGATATTTTATACTACGTCGGCTGCGCCGGATCCTTTGACGACCGCGGTAAAAAGATCGCCCAAGCCATGGCGCGGGTGCTTAAAAAGGCCGGCGTCAATTTCGCCATTCTCGGGGAAGAGGAGCGCTGCAACGGCGATGTCGCCCGGCGGGCCGGCAACGAATACCTGGCTCAGATGATGATTGCCGAAAACGTTGAAATACTCAATCAATACAGGCCCAAAAAAATTCTAGCGGGCTGCCCGCACTGCTACAACTCCCTGAAAAACGAATATCCTCAGTTTGGCGCGCGCTTTCCGGTGGTTCATCATACCGAATTTTTACTGGAATTGATCAACCAGGGGCGATTGAAGACCAATGGGACTGAAATCGAACAGCTGACGTATCACGACTCCTGCTACCTGGGACGTTGGAACGGCATTTTTGCAGCGCCGCGCAACCTTCTGGGTTCAGTCAACAACGGCAAAAGTCTGATTGAGATGAATCGCAATGAATACCAAGGCCTTTGTTGCGGCGCCGGCGGTGCACGGATGTTCATGGAAGAAACCATCGGCAAACGCATTAATCATGAGCGCGCCGAAGAAGTGATTGCAACGGGGGCGGCTCAGGTTGCAGCGGCCTGCCCGTTTTGCATCACCATGCTGACCGACGGTATCCGGGACAAGAACGGCGATGTGCAGGTAAAAGATATTGCTGAAATCGTCGATGAAGCCACTTCCAAATAGATAATGAAGTATTTAAATTACCGAATTTTTGTCTTTTAAAAATTTGGTAAGTTAAATAAGGAGAAAATTATGCAGGACAGCGCCCGGGTCGCAATTATCGGCGGCGGCATCATTGGCTGCAGCACGGCTTATCATCTAACCCAGATGGGCTGGCAAGATGTTGTCATCCTTGAGAAAGGCGAGTTGACCAGCGGATCGACCTGGCATGCCGCGGGCCTGGTGGGACAACTGCGAGCGGAGCGCAACATTACCCGCATGCTGCAGTACAGCGTCAGTCTTTATGACAAACTGGAAGCGGAAACCGGCCTGGCAACCGGCTGGAAGATGAGCGGCTGCCTACATCTGGCCGGCACGCGGGAGCGCATGTATGAACTGAAAAAAGGCGCCACCACCGCGCGCAGCTTTGGACTTGAGATGAATATGATTTCTCCCGGGGAAGCCTACGACCTGTGCCCCATTATTTCCCTGGACGGCATCATCGGGGCGGCCTTTATGCCCACCGACGGGCAGGCCGATCCCGCCGGTATCACCCAGGCCCTCGCTAAAGGCGCACGCAGCCGGGGTGCAATAATTTACGAGCACACCCTGGTCACCGGTTTTGTATTCGACAAAAAGCGGGTGTCTTCAGTGCAAACCGACAAGGGCGATATCAGGTGCGAGATCGTGGTCAATTGCACCGGGATGTGGGGCCATCAGCTTGGACAGATGCTGGGCGTCAATACGCCGGTGGTTCCCTTTCAGCATCAGTACCTGGTTACGGAGCAAATTGAAGGCCTGCCGCCGAACTTGCCCACCGTTCGCGACAAGGACAGCCTGATTTACTACAAGGAGGAAGTCGGCGGTCTGGTGATGGGCGGTTACGAGCGCAACGGCATTGCCTGGGGGATCGACGGGGTTGCCAATGACTTCAATTCGCAACTGCTGGACCCGAACTTTGATCATTTTCAGCAGCTCTCGGATCCGGCCATGCAGCGGACGCCTTGCCTGGCGCAAGCCGGGATTGCCAGACTGGTAAATGGTCCGGAAGGCTTCACCCCGGACGGCGATGCCATCCTGGGGCCGGCGCCGGAGCTGGACAATGTGTTTGTGGCCGTGGGGTTTAATGCCTTCGGAATCGCCGCCGGCGGCGGCGCCGGCCGTATGATGGCCGAGTGGATCATCGAGGGGGAGCCGAGCCTGAATATCTGGCCGCTGGATATTCGCCGCTTCGGACCTCACCACCGAAGCCGGGCCTATAATGTTGCAAGAACCGGAGAGCTTTACGGTAAGCATTACACCATCCACTGGCCCAATGAGGAACATGACTCGGCGCGCGGAGTAAGACGCAGTCCGCTTTACTTTCCATTGAAAGAAAAGGGTGCGGTCTACGGCGCCAAATACGGATGGGAACGCGCCAACTGGTTTGCTCCACAGGGTGTGGTACCCGAAGATGATCTTACCTTTGAAATTCCCAACTGGTTTGAACATGTGGCCGCCGAGCATAAAAATGCCCGGGAAAACGTGGTGCTGATCGATCAATCATCCTTCAGCAAGTTCGAAGTAAAAGGCCCCGGTGCGCTGACCCTGTTGAATAGACTGAGCGTCAACCAGATCGATAAACCCGTCGGCAAGGTTGTCTACACCCAGATGTGCAACGAAAGGGGGACCATCGAGGTTGACCTGACCATCGGCCGGCTGGACCAAGACCGCTTTATGCTGGTTGTCGGCACCGCCTTTGGACTGCGCGCTTTATGGTGGATAAAAAATCACCTGCCGTCCGACGGTTCGGTTGCAGTCAAGGAGACGACATCGGCCTGCGCGGTCATTAATGTCGTCGGCCCAAAGTCAAGAAAACTCCTGCAGAAATTAACAACGGCCGACTTAAGCAATGATGGCTTTGCCTTCGGTACATTAAAAAAATTTGCGGTCGGATTTGCTCCGGTCATGGCATACCGCGTCACCTACGTCGGGGAATTGGGATATGAGCTTTACATTCCGGCCGAATTTGCCGTCCATGTCTATGAAACCCTCTGGGAGGCCGGTCAGGATCTCGGCATCAAAAACGCGGCTTATCGCACCATCGCCTCCCTGCATCTGGAAAAAGGCTACGCCGACTGGGGATCGGAACTAACTCCGGAGTACACCCCCTTCGATGCGGGCCTTGGATTTTGTGTGGTGCTGGGAAAAGGCGATTTTATCGGCAAACAAGCGCTGATGAAGATCAAAACCGAGGGACCCAGATTGAGGCTTTGCACGTTTACCATAGAGACCGACCGGCCGTTGATGCTCCATGGCAGTGCGCCAATTATGCATAATGGAAAAGTTCTGGGTGTTGTAACCAGTTCCGGCTACGGCCATACCGTTAAGAAAAACATTTGTTATGGTTATATTGCAGTGGCAGATATCCGCCAGGATGAAGGTTACGAGATTGAAGCCTACCAGCAGGTGTATAAGGCCAAGCTGGAATCCATTCGGGCGCTCTACGATCCGGAACGTAGGCGGATACTGATGTGAGAAAGGAGAATAAGGGATGAAGAAAGGTTCAGCGACAAAAAAGACCAGCCTCAACGATCTTTGTATCAACACGATTAGAACCCTGGCAATGGATGCGGTGCAGGCGGCCAACTCCGGCCACCCGGGAGCACCCATGGGGCTGGCTCCCGCCGCGTATGTGCTGTGGACCCGGTTTATGAAGCATAATCCTCAAAATCCGGCCTGGGTTGATCGCGACCGTTTTGTGCTCTCGGCGGGCCACGCCTCCATGCTGCTTTACAGCCTGCTGTTTTTGACCGGCTATGACGTCAGTCTGGATGAGATCAAGCATTTTCGCCAGTGGGGCAGCATCACCCCCGGTCATCCGGAATATGGTCATACCCCGGGCGTTGAGACCACTACCGGTCCCCTGGGACAGGGGTTTTCCAATGCGGTGGGCATGGCCATGGCGGAGAGCCATCTGGCGGCGAAATTCAATCGTGGCAACCAGAAGATCGTCGATCACTACACCTATATCATGTGCGGTGACGGGGACCTGATGGAAGGTGTCAGTTCCGAAGCGGCATCCCTGGCGGGTCATCTCGGACTGGGCAAGCTGATTTGTATCTACGATGACAACAAGATCTCCATCGAGGGCGGAACCGACCTGGCATTTACCGAAAATGTCGGCGCTCGTTTTCGGGCCTACAACTGGCACGTCGCGCGGGTCAACGACGGCAACGATATTGCAGCCATCGAGCAGGCGCTCAAAGAGGCCCGGGCGGAGGAAGCCAAACCGTCGTTAATCGTGACGCGCACCCACATCGCTTTCGGCAGTCCCAACAAGCAGGATTCCCACGATGCCCATGGTGCACCGCTGGGTGAGGAAGAAGTTCGGCTGACGAAAGAAAATCTCAGCTGGCCCGCCGATAAGACATTTTATGTTCCGGCGCAGGCGCTCAGCGCATTTCGCAAATGTGCCGACAAAGGCCGTAAGGCCGAAGCGGCCTGGGAAAAGAAATTTAAAGCATACGCAGACAAATATCCGGAGCCGGCCAATGATTTCCAGGCAGCTATGACGGGCAAACTTTCACGGGGGTGGGATTCTAAAATTCCGAATTTTGCGGACGGCAAGCCGGTTGCGACCCGCGCGGCATCGGGGCAGGTGCTAAACGGTCTGGCAGAAAAAGTCCCGACGCTTTTCGGCGGATCGGCCGATCTGGCGCCTTCCAACAACACCCTGATTAAATCGTCATTCGATTTTCAAAAGGGTTCTTATAATGGACGCAACATTCGCTTTGGGGTGCGGGAGCATGCCATGGGGGCGATTCTTTCCGGTCTGGCGCTTCACAAAGGCGTCCGCCCTTACGGCGGAACGTTTCTGGTGTTTTCCGACTACTGCCGGCCTGCCATACGTCTGGCGGCGCTGATGAAGCTGCCGGTCATCTATGTCTTCACCCATGACAGTGTCGCGTTGGGCGAAGACGGTCCGACGCATCAACCGGTGGAGCATCTGGCGGCCTTGAGGGCCATTCCCGGCTTGACGGTTATTCGGCCGGCCGATGCCACCGAGACCGCGGCGGCCTGGCGGGTGGCCCTTAAAACCCCCAATGGCCCGGTGGCCCTGATCTTAACCCGTCAGAATCTGCCGGTGATAGATCGAAAAATATTTCCCTCGGCCGCCTCACTGGCCAAAGGGGCTTATGTCCTGGCGGATGCGGACGGCAGGCCGGATGTGATATTGATCGGCACCGGTTCGGAGGTGCATCTGTGCCTGGAAGCCCGGGAGCTTTTGGCCGCGCAGGGTGTGGCCGCCAGGGTAGTGAGCCTGCCCAGCTGGGAATTATTTGAAAAGGCATCCCAGAGCTATCGAGACAAGGTGCTGCCCCCGGAGGTGACGGTCAGAGTAGCGGTTGAAGCCGGAGTCAGCTTTGGATGGGAGAGATATGTCGGCCGCACGGGAGGGCTCATCGGGATCAACCGCTTCGGTGCGTCGGCCCCCGGCGGGACCGTCATGCAAAAATACGGCATGAAAGCTTCGGCGGTTGTTTCGAAAGCCATGAGTCTATTGAAGGGCTGAGCGGGTTTCTTTCCACGATGGTTTAAAGCGTAATACTTGCGACGCTTTTCTAAACTCACTTCAAAAGCCGGCATCTTGTGCGTGCCGGCTTTTTCTATTGATTCCTGCCATCCAAATCCCACCGGATTTAAAGTTTGTTTATGTCGGAGATTGCCGGCATCAGAAACCCCTTGCCTTTTCCCATATGAAATCTCATCTTTTTTGGTTTGACCTTTTTGTAGGTATGTACGACAAATCAATAAATAATGAGAAGTTGCGGTTTAGGAATTCAAAATAATTGCAAAGCTATGTTTCTGTATATTATTGAATACCATCCTGCAGATGTGTTATAGAAAGCCAGGTAGATAGGTTGCACCAGCGGCATTCTTGATGGAATATAATATGGAGAAAAACCTGTTGAGAAATGTAAAAATGTTACGGTTATTTTTTGTTCAATTTCTCATCATGGGTCTCTTTGCAAACAGTCTGCTGCCTCAGGCGTGTTTTTGTGGGGAGGCTTGTCTGCATGGTCTTCAAGGTACAGCAAAGGCAAGGCAAAGTTTTCCATTTCATAACCGCTGTCCGGGAACTCAGTGTAAAAGCTGTAATGTGGAGGATGTACAAACAATAAAGCTGTCAAACGCTGCCCACTCGACGGCTAAACTGAAAACACTTAATGCACCGCTCATTTTATTTAATTTTTTAGATTACCAATCCAACGTCAATTTCATAAGGACTTTTTTCTCACGCCCTAATAAATACGTAAAAGTTCAATCTTCACCGGTGTATCTGCGAAATCTTTCTCTTCTATTATAATCTCGAACCAAACCTGCGCATTATCAATACTGAACAGTTTTTATTTCTGGACTATCGATGTTCTGTTAAAAACTTAACTGTGAAAAGAGCAATAGACAAATAATGAAAAGCACGGTTTACAGATTGGGCGAGTTTAAAATTATAGAGCACGAGCACGGCGATTTATGGTGGGAGACCCATATTGGATTAGGTTCTTTAAAGAGTGGAAAGTGCTTCATAAAAGGAGACATTCTGTTCATAAAACCAAGCGAAAGCACGGAGTCGGGATTTTTAAAAGGTGAGTTTATTGATCATATCAACAAACTGCCGAAATGGGGAAAAATAAATATTTTTGCACAAGTTATAAAATTTATCAATGTAGATCCGACAGCATAAAGCCACTTTCGGAAGAAATGGACAGCCGATTGCAAAAAGAACCAATTTTTCAAAAAATTGGATCGACCCAAAAGCAGATCGCCAAAACCACGAGAATACCGGCCGAGACAGATATGGCAGAGTGTATTTCCTATAAACTGCGCCGGTATAAAATCATGGAAAAGAACGATGGCCAATTGTTTTGGAAATCCCACAGCGGTTTCACCGGCTTACAAAAAGGAAGATGTCATATAAAGGGAAACATTTTGTTTCTTGAACCCGGTAAAATCGAACGATCCGGCCCTATTAAAAGAGAGTTCATGCAACATCTCGCTCGCTTGCCTGATTGGGAGAAAACCAAATATTTTTGTCCGAGTTATGCCATTTATTATCCCAAAACAGGTATGATATGCCGAAAATTTGCAGAGGATAAAGATTCAAAGAAAGGTGACGCTGAAGATTTGGTTGCTGACAGCAAAAGGTTTGGCGCCGGAATAAAAATTGAATCAACAATTTCGAATAAGGTTATCACAAGAGATAAGTTAAAAACATTCTTTAACTTTTTTAAAATATTGGTGATGTTGATCTTAAAATTGCTGTTTGGATTCTTTCAAATCATATATAGGGTCAACAGACCACTTGTCGGCAGATGGACCGGATTCAGAGGTTGGCGCTTCAATTGTCTCAACCGATGTCAATCCCAATCTCTATTGAAGCTTCAAGAGGTCCCGCTTAATATGGAAAATAATCAAGGTATAAAAGTCTGGGACATTGCTGTTCGGGTTTTTCACTTGGCGCTGGTTGTATGTTTCACAATCGCATTCATAAGCTCAGAAGATAGCCAGAAGCTGCATGTTTTTTTCGGTTACAGCGTGCTATTTCTTGTATTGTTTCGTGTTCTATACGGCTTTGCTGGCACAAAACACGCCCGGTTTTCCGATTTTTTATATCCTTCGGCTCAAATAGTGGGTTATCTGAAAGGATTATTGATCGGAAGGCCCAAACATTACATTGGTCATAATCCTGCCGGAGGATTCATGGTCAGCATTCTGTTATTGAGCTTGTTGTCTCTTACTCTAACCGGCCTGAAAGCATATGGGGTAAAAGGACATGGTTTTCTGGCCAGTAATGAAATCACATTTATTAAGAATGCTTTTGCCGATAGTAATGATAAAGAAAAACATGATAAACACGACAGCAGTAAACGGCACAGCCTAACAGATCATAGGACTGAGAAAAGCGAAAAAGATGAATTTTGGAAAGAAGTTCATGAGACGATAGCCTACTTTACCATCTTTTTGTTAGCGATTCATATCATGGGGGTTTTGGTATCGAGTCTTGTGCATCGGGAAAATCTGATCAAAGCGATGATCACGGGTCGCAAGCGGGTCATGTGATTTAAGGGAGGTTAAATATGAAAAATTGCACCAGATATATCATATTGGCAATCTCGCTTCTTTTAGCACTCAGTATGGTTTTTGATGCTTTTGCTGATGATGGTCATTACAGAAAAAGGCACCGATATCGAGGGGGGTCTCAAAAAGTTGATGAAGACGATAATGATCGTAATGAGTATCTGAAACAGGTGACAAACCGGACATATGAAGAAACATGTGGCGGGTGCCATTTCGCATATCAGCCGGAGTTGCTGCCGTCGGCTTCATGGCTGAAAATTTTGAATCAGCCCGATGACCATTTCGGAGAGGAAATCGGAGCCGATCCGGATGCAATTAAAGAAATTTCAGGCTATCTGAAAATGAATGCAGCCGAAAACTCCTCAGCAGAGCAATCAGTAAAAATCATGAGATGTTTGGGAGACCGGGTACCCATGCGTATTACTGATATTCCTTATATCCGCAGAAAACATCATGAACTGAGCCCTGAGGTTTTCAATCGTGAATCCATCGGCTCGTTTGCAAATTGCAAAGTATGTCACACAAGCGCCGAGCAAGGAATTTACGATGATGACGATGTTAAGATTCCCAAGTAGTGGCAAATAAAATAATTGATTTAGTCGCACGCGGATCTATCCTCGCCGCTGACACAACACAATAGTCACAAAAAGATGAATGATTCTTTTCTCTTCTCTTATCGGGGTTTGACATGCTCAATTCGCTTGATGCCCTCCCTGTTCAATACCACCCGGAACCGCATGTGCGAACCCCGTCCGGCAAACGTCATTCGAACGATCATATTTAGGTGATAGACCCTTGCGCCCTTGATCCGATGGTATCCCTCGTCGTCCATTACGAAGAGCTCCTTCTTGGGGTCATCCATCCTACGTAAAAATTCTTGCACGTTAAAACGCATAATATCGTTAACACCGGCCACCTCGTATTCTGAGAAAATGCGGCGCACTCTTTCGGGATGCAGTCGAATGCGCTTGCGGTACAGCAGAATGTTTTCACCGACCCATCCGTTCTCAATTTCCGTGATGTGGTCCCGATTTCGCAATTCCCGAACGTCGGCCGGCAGTTTGCGGTCCTTGACAAACCCGAAGCTTTCCCTGCAAACTCCGACGATTTTACCGGCAACATCGCGCACTCGGGTCTTATGATCGAATAAAAAGCGCGTCATCTTGCGGGACAAGTGATATCTCAAAAGATCCTTAATCCGATCTTTGAAGATATAGCTGACGACGAGCGTCACAAAAACCGGAAACGTAAGACTGCCATAGACCGTTTGAGATATGAATGCGGCGGCAGTGGCAAATAACATGGCTGCGGCGGCGGCCAGGCCAAAAAAGACCTGCTGCAGAAGAAGCCATTCCGTCTTGAGCTCTTTGTTAAGAAAGAGAATGCTGGCCACATATTTTTTCAGTACGCTCCTGCGAAACACGAGGGTTTCGTTATCCTTCAGTTCTTCCGGTATTGAAGCATAGCGCCTTCTCAGGCGATAATTGACTTCGCCATCAATCAATGCCAGCAGCTTTTTACGGTTTTCCGGACTCAAACCCGAGTCATTGGTGGAGAGAGCATTCAGCAAATGGTAGGTGTGGTCTTCCACAAGGAGGCTGATGTACTCGTCACCAAATAGGTAGATTTCAAAAGTGCGCTGGTCAATATTCGGGATCTGGATAATCCGTTGCAGTTCCCGGTAACCTGCTGTTATGTCCTGAACCGTAGCCAGATAGTCGCCGATAAGACGATCCCTGTCTTGGGTATAAACGGTATTATGGATATAGGCCACGTAGTCGCGTACCGCGCTCTTGAAGATACAGCAGAACAGCTTGATTTGCTCTTCAAACTCAGACAGAGGGCGCTCCGAGGGTTGTTGGGCCTTTCGCTCCAAAGCGCCCCGAAGTTGTGCCATCGGGCTCGTTTCGCTTCCCTTCAGGCGATTCAACGGAACAGACGGTGTTCTGATGCGTATGTAAGACTGCAAATCGGTATAGAACTGCTGTTTGCTGTATGTTTGAGGATGCACTCCCAAGCTGTAGGGTGCAAAGAAATACAAATTCAGCTCGTATAAAGTTCGCCGACGGTCTCCGGGGAGGGGATAATTGAGCTTCAACTCCATTTGATGCTGATCGTGGATACTGACTCTAACGTCCATATAAATATCCTTCTGTCGCTGGCCGCTCATCTCAGAATGGAAAAAGGCGGTCCATCGATAGATCATTACGCTCGAAATTCGACAATAGCTGAGGTTAAAATTCCTCCAAACTCAAAGCTATCGATTATTCAGATTTAATTTCAAGGATT
>Ga0307426_1000292_pt1 | contig 33823 bp, 35 predicted proteins | sample SalMarWE160340MG_FD_202165 | JGI IMG/M metagenome (GOLD analysis project Ga0307426, IMG submission 202165) | Salt marsh sediment microbial communities from the Plum Island Ecosystem LTER, Massachusetts, United States - WE1603-40 | ecosystem: Environmental > Aquatic > Marine > Intertidal zone >...
CAACAGCCAGTTCTGCACTGGACAACCTTTCAAAAAATATACAGAAATGTTTATCAACGACTAGAATGCATCTCAATCATTGCACCTTCGTGGGGAGAAGCAAAACATTCAGAGTAGTGCACGATGGAAATAGACAGCTTTTACTTCAAATTGGGCTTAGATACAGAGTCCATAATAGACGACACCACGCTTCGAGACGGTATCCAAATGCCCGGCTTAGCAGCCGCACCCAAAGACGCCGCCCAGATAGCTCAACTTCTAAGTCAGATAGGCGTCGAAAGAATTGAAGTCTTCCACTACCAAGAACCCGACAAGAAAGCAGCAAAACTCATCCAAGACCTAAACCTTGACATGCGTGTTGCCGGTTGGTGCCGCGCCGTCAAAGAAGACATCGACAGCGCCCTAAAATGTGACTTCAACGAAGTAGGCATCTCCCACCCCATCTCAGACATTCACTTCCGCGCAAAATGGCCCACCAAAACCCGTGAACAGATACTCTTTAACATGGTTGATGTGGTCGAATACGCCGCCAAGACGCATGGACTCCGAGTGTTCGTCCACGGCGAAGACAGCACCCGCGCAGACTGGACTTTTGAGCGAAACTTCATCAACGCCGTAGCCGACGCAGGCGCAGAATGCTACCGCGTATGCGGCACCGTAGGCATAGGACTCTCCGACCCAGAAGCCCCAGTGCCAAACGGGATTCCAGCCAAAATCAGCGCCGTCCGCAAAGAAACACGAATCAAAGCCATTGAAATTCACGCGCATGACGATTTTGGGAACGCGGTTGAAAACACCATGGCAGCCATCAGGGCAGCTTCAGGCGTGTGGGACAAGATTTACGCAAGCACCACGTTTCTAGGCATCGGCGAAAGAGCTGGAAACGCGGAGACCGAAAAAGTCATTCTGAACCTGTACATGCACTACGGCGTAGACAAGTTCAAGGGCAAAACCGAGCAGCTAAAGCAGACAGCGGACTTCATCGGCAAAGCCACTGGCTACGTGGTCCCCCCAAACAAGGCGATAGTAGGTGACTATAGCTTTGCGCATGAGTCAGGAATCCACACTCACGGCGTACTGAATGACCCGTGCACATACGAGCCTTACCCGCCTGACCTTGTGGGCAACACGCGCCGCTTACCATCGGCAAGCAGTCCGAAAAAGGAATAATCGGGCACAAAATTGCCGAGCTCACTGGGAACGCTCCAGACAAGCAGGCGGTGATGGCAGCGGTGGAAAAGGTGAAGGAAGTATACGCTAATGGAAGACGTGCCTCGCTGAAGGAGGAAGAGTTCAGGAAGATACTGCGAACGCTTGGGCTGCTTCCAGAAACTAACGGGCGCTGAGACGGCTAAAGAGTTCAGGTGATAGGCACGAAAACGTCCACAAGATTAAATAATTCTCGATGGGAACCTTTCAGCGGTGAAACACGGATGCCCTGCACGATCATAGTGGGAGCCTTCTGGGGAGACGAAGGCAAAGGAAAGATAATCAGCTACCTCGCCCTCAACGACGAGCTGGATTTCTGCGTGAGAACAGGCTCAGTCAACGCCGCCCACACAGTGTGGCTAAACGGAAAAAAATACGCGTTGCACATGGTTCCAGCCGCGTTTATTTATGAAAAATGCCGGTTACTTATTGCCGCGGGCGCAAACGTTCACATCGGCAGACTCCTAGAGGAAGTAGAGTTAACAAACGTTAACGGCAGAATGGGCATAGACCAGAACGCCTCAATAATCGAGGAGAAGCACTCCCTTCAAGATAAAACCAGCGCCGTAAACAAAGGCATAGGCACCACAGGCTGGGGCGTCGGGCCAGCGATAGAAGAACGCGCGAGAAGAACCGCCAAACTCGCCAAAGACATCCCAGAACTGAAACCGTTCCTGACAGACAGTGTTGCAGAGGTAAACGACGGCTTGGACGCTGGCAAAAAGGTGCTGCTTGAAGGAACACAGGGTTTCATGCTTTCGCTCTTTCATGGGACATACCCCTACGTGACAAGCAGGGACACAGGCGCCTCCGCCATTGCTTCGGAAGCGGGAGTGGGCCCAACAAGAGTTGACGACGTCTTGATAGTGTACAAGTCTTTCATGACCCGTGTCGGCGCGGGACCTTTACCCGGAGAAATTACTAAGGAAGAAGCGAAGAAAAGAGGCTGGTTTGAAACCGCCGCCGGAACAGGCCGCGACAGACGCTCTGCCCCGTTCAATTTCGAATTAGCCAGAAAAAACGCTGAAATCAACGGCGCCACACAAGCGGCGTTGACAAAACTGGACTGCATGTTCCCCGAGTGCCGAAGCGCCAGAAAATTTGTCAATCTCCCCGCGGACGCGAAACATTTTGTGAAAGAAGTTGAAGAAAGAACTGGGGTGCCCGTGGTGCTTATCGGGACGGGACCTGAAGCGTTAGACATAATTGATAGAAGATAGCAAACTTTTATTTCTAAAGTTGCCAATGTTTCCTTTTAGAGGCAGTGGATGGAATGAGTAAATCTAACGTTTATGTTAAGGCGTCAGTCAGCCTTTTCGCCCTCCTGTTTGCAGCGGGATTACTCGTCGGGGGGCTAGTGACTTTTTATATTACCTACCGAGAAATGAACGCCTTGAATGATAGAGTCACGGCTCTGCAGAGTCAACTGTCAGGTCTCAGCGGCGTCCAGAACGCTACTTACCAGAACATCACCATTTACCAGAACTCTACTGCCCTAGCGGCCATCTACGCTAGTGTACGAGAATCGGTTGTTTTGGTACAAGGAATCACCAGCGACGAAACTGGCGTCCAAGGCTCAGGTTTCGTCTATGAAACATCAGACAGAATGGTGGTGATAACCAACTACCATGTTGTACATGATACGTCATCTTTAAGCGTGACCTTCTCAAACGGAAACGGCTACTCAGCCACAACGCTGGGTACCGACCCCTACGCGGATTTAGCCGTTCTTTCGGTTGACGCTCCCACCAGCGAGTTTAAACCAGTCGAAATTGTCAGTTCGTCAACGTTGCGTGTGGGCGAACCCGTTATCGCCATTGGAAACCCGTACGGCCTAGTCGGCTCTTTAACCACGGGTGTAGTAAGCGCGTTGGGAAGAAGCCTCACTGAAGAAGACTACGCAGGCGGTTACTCAATTGCCAACATCATACAAACCAGCACTCCCATTAACCCTGGAAACTCAGGTGGTCCACTGCTTAACGCTGTTGGAAAAGTCGTGGGCGTAACAACAGCCATAGTCTCTGACTCACAAGGTTTAGGCTTCGCCATTCCCTCAAACAACATTCTCAGAGAAATATCCGCCTTAATAGACACAGGAACCTACACTGGCCACTCTTACTTGGGCGTTTCAGGACAAGACATGAACTACAACACAGCCCAAGATCTAGGCGCAAGCGTCACCTACGGTTGGAGGGTCGCTTCGGTTACATCTAGAGGTCCTTCAGACGGCATATTAAACGTCGGTGACATTATAGTTGCTTTGAACGGAACGCCTATAAGAAACAACGATGACCTAGCAAGCTACCTCGAAGAAAAAACCCTGCCTGGCCAGAGCTTAAGCATCACCGTTGTGCGGGGCAGCTCAACAAGGAACCTGAGCGTTATCCTGGGGACAAGACCACAGCCACCAGTATAACTTTGCTCAAAACCACGCTTTCCCAGAAATCTGCTTTAAACAGAATAATTGAGGGATTGATTCAATGGTAGATGTGTGGCGCAAACCCTATCACGTTGTTATTGAAGTGGAAAACAGGCAGTGCAGAATGCTGAAAAAGTTTGCTTCACTTGGTCTTATGCATCTGCAGGTGACGGATATAAGAAGCTCAAGGAGCGGCTCAGTCAAGCACTTAATAGAACTTGACCGCGACCAAGTTAGGAAAATCCCAAAAGACTTGATTATTGTACCTCAGGGAAAAGCTGAGCGCAAGCCTTCCATGTGGTTCGAAAGCGAAGGCTGCGAAGTATGTAACACCATCCTGTCACGTGACGCGTTTCTAATATCAGGAAAAAGCATGGAAGAGCACACCATAAAATACAGCTTTATAGTGCCTACTTTCGAGGCATACAAAAACATAATATCCGCGCTGGAAAACTCAGGTCATAAGGTAAACGTGCTCAAAATGGGAAGCTTCGAACCAAAAACAGGAGTTTTAACCGAGAAGCAGGAACGCATATTCTGGTTGGCGTTAAAGGGCGGCTTCTTTGACTATCCGCGAAAAATCGGAACCCAAGAACTCTCCGCTAAACTGGGAATAAAGCCCTCAACGCTTTCAGAGATACTCAGAAGAGGAACGCGGAGACTGCTGGAACATCACTTTGAAAAAGAAACTGCTTGAATCTCTGCAACAACATGTTTAGCGTAGCCGTAATCCCTAACATTTTCGGGACAAACACTATCTGCACGCGCGACTATGGCTATTGTAAGGAATGAACGATGAGTCAAGAAAAAATGTTTTGTTACCAATGCGAACAAACCGCCAAGGGACAAGGCTGCACCATTATGGGTGTATGCGGGAAAACCCCAGAAGTGGCAACGCTGCAAGACCTGCTGATTTACACGCTGAGAGGGCTTTCACAACTAACCCTTGAAGCACGAAAAGTCGGCGTCGAAACCGAGAACATCAGCGTTTTCGTCTGCGAAGCCTTATTCGCCACACTGACAAACGTGAACTTCGACCCAGACAGCATCATCGCTTACATCATGAAAGCGGCAGAGCTACGCGAACAACTACGAAAGAAAACACAATCAGCCGAAGGCCACGAAATAAGCAGCGAACCCGCCAACTTTGCTTTAGAGAAAACCAAGGAAGGCTTAATTGCACAAGGAAAGCTCGTTGGAGTAAAATCCGACCCAACAATCGACGCGGACCTGCATTCGCTTCATTGGCTGCTAACGTACGGCGTAAAAGGCGTAGCCGCCTACGTGTACCACGCGTACATTCTCGGAAAGAAAGACGCCAAAGTCTTCGACTTTATACACCAAGCGCTCGCCGCAACGTTGGACAAGTCGCTCGGCGTCAACGACTTCGTGGGCTTAGCCCTGAAGTGCGGTGAAATCAACATCAGAGCCATGGAGCTGCTGGACGAGGGTAACACGGAAGCGTACGGTCACCCAGTGCCCACCAAGGTTCCGTTGGGCGCCAAAAAAGGGAAGGCAATCCTCGTGTCTGGGCACGACCTGAAAGACCTGGAGGAGATTCTGAAGCAGACCGAAGGAAAAGGCATCTACGTTTACACGCACGGAGAAATGCTGCCTGCTCACGGATACCCCAAGCTGAAGAAGTACGCTCACTTCTACGGTCATTACGGAACGGCATGGCAAAACCAGCGGAGAGAATTCGCCGAGTTCCAAGGAGCCATACTGATGACGACGAACTGCATTCAAAAACCAGCGGAAAACTACAAAGGCAACATCTTCACCTCAGGTCCCGTCGCGTGGCCAGAGACGCCGCATGTTACAGGTGACGATTTTTCTCCAGTAATAAAGCGGGCGTTGGAGTTGCCGGGTTTTCCAGCGGACAGGGAAGGCAGGTATGTCACTGTGGGGTTCGGCAGAAACGCCGTGTTAAGCGTGGCTGGCAAGGTCATAGACGCCGTGAAGAGCGGGCACATCAAGCGGTTCCTGCTGGTTGGCGGATGTGACGGAGCGAAGCCGGGAAGAAGTTACTACACGGAGTTTGTTGAGAAAGCGCCTAAAGACACTATTGTGCTGACGCTTGCGTGTGGAAAGTTCAGGTTCTTTGACAAGGACCTCGGCGCCATCGACGAAATCCCCAGACTCTTGGATATTGGACAGTGTAATGACGCGTATTCAGCAGTTAAGATAGCTCAGGCGTTGGCTGAAGCCTTCCATGTGGAAGTGAACGATTTGCCTCTGTCGTTGGTGCTTTCGTGGTACGAGCAGAAAGCGGTTGCCATATTGCTGTCACTGCTTTACTTGGGCATAAAGAACATACGAATCGGACCAAGTCTACCCGCGTTCATAACACCGAACATACTCAAGGTGCTGATTGAAAAATTCAATATAATGCCGATAACAACTCCCGAAGAAGACTTGAAGGCGATAATGAAGTAACTGTTACAGTAGACACAGGTTCCAACAGGTTTGGAGCCTGAACCTTTCCCAATTTTTTGACGTAGCGCCTCTTTTTCGTGTTTATCTTTTTTCGATGGAGACAAACGGTCTTCCGTATTTGCCGACGTATTTTGATGATGGACGGAGAAGAACCGCGTCTTTGTACTGTTCTAGTACGTGGGCGGTCCATCCTGATATTCTACTTGAGGCGAAAAATGGAGTGAAGTATTCGAAGGGGACGCCTAGGGCATTCAAGGTTACGGCTGCGTAGAAGTCTACGTTGGGGAAAATCTTTTTCTTTTGTTGAACAACGTTTTCAATTCTGATGCATAAGTTGTACAGGTTCAGGGTATTCGTGCGGTGGCATAGGTTTTCAGCTATTGTTCTGAGATGTTTGGTTCGGGGGTCTTCTGTTCGGTAGATTCTGTGACCGAAACCCATTATCTTTTTTTGGTCATCTAACATGCCTTGTATGTAGTCTTCCACTTCTTCCTCGGTGTTGATGTCGTCAAGCATGTACATCACTTTTTCACTGGCTCCGCCTTGGAGTTGACCTTTAAGGGTTCCAATCGCGCAGGTCACTGCTGAATACATGTCTGAGTTGGTGCTTGCTGTTACACGAGCAGCAAAGGTTGAGGCATTAAATCCGTGGTCTGCATGCAGCGTCATGAAACGGTCGATAGCGTTTTTTTCTTCAGTGTCGGCAGGGTTTCCTCGGAAAAGGTAGAGAAAGTTTTCAGGGAAACCAAATTCTTCGTTTGGAACAACAAGCTGCTGGTTAGTGCGCAATCTATTAAGGGTAGCGACGATTGTTGGCACCTTCGCCACTAACCGTATAGCTCTTCTTTTGTTCGCCTGTTCAGTTTTGTAGTCGCTGTCTGGGTCATACATGCTAAGGTGAGAGACTTCGGTGCGTAAGACTTCCATTGGATGACTGTTTATTGGGGCAGCCTTGATGCTGTTAATGACAGCCTCGGGTAGCTTCATTTCAGAGGTAAGTTGCGATCTTAACTCGTCTAACTCGTTTTTGGTGGGAAGTTTACTGTAAAGTAAGAGGTAGACCACTTCTTCGTAGCATACATGCTCCACAAGGTCGTCAATGTTATATCCCAAATAGTAAAGGGTGCCCATAGGGTCTACAAAGCTGATCGTAGTTTCAGCAGCGGCAACGTCTCTTAATCCGCGGGTTACCACTCTATCGTGATTGTTAATCATATGCTTTATCTCATTCCCCTTTTTTGTTCATCTTTCTTCCGAAACCTACGTACACAGCGAAGCAACAACAAGATAGCTCCTTCGCGAAAATACGAGGATGGCAAAACCACAATCGTTTTCCCTCAACTAAAATGTGTGCAATCAACTCGTATTTTCACATGTTCCGAAAGACCAAAGAACTAGTGTATCACAAAGTTTTTAAATTTTTCTTTAGGCACACAACCTTTGAGTTAAAACCGTGTTTTTAGACATTTAGGACACAACTCTTTTAAATGATAAAATTCTGATATAAGAAAAGCCAGCAAAAATGTACCTAAATGCATTTTTAGTCGTTGTCAACTGGCTTAGAATAATAAAAGGAAGTTTCAAAAAATACCAGAACATAAAGACTTAGAGAATATTATCTGCTCTATAGAGCAGCTTCCAAATTACGTAGATTTATCGTCTAATGAAAAAGAACAGCTCGAACAAGTAGTCCAAGCTCATCCAATGCGCGTTAGTCCGTACTATTTATCTCTTATAAACTGGAGCGACCCACATAACCCTATAAAAAAGATGGTTGTGCCCGCCCTTGAAGAACTAAACCTTGACGGCGTTTACGATACGAGCGGAGAAGCTGAAAACACAAAAATGCCGGGACTTCAGCACAAGTACGCTGAAACCGCGTTGATACTGGCTACCAACAGGTGCGCCACCTACTGCAGACACTGCTTCAGAAAACGCCTTGTTGGATTGCCAACAGAAGAAATTGTAAGCCGTTTCGAAGACGCCGCAGACTACATCGCAAAACACGAAGAAATAAATAACGTGCTAATCAGCGGCGGAGACCCACTTGTGCTTTCTAACGAAGTTATCGAAACATTCTTAGAACTCTTGACCAAGATAGACCACCTTCGTTTCATAAGATTCGGCAGCAGGACTCCAGTTACTCTTCCAAGCAGGCTCAGCGACCCAGAACTCTTAACTCTTTTCAAGAAGTATGGGCAGATCGATAGACGACTTTATGTTGTAACCCAGTTCAATCATCCCACGGAAATAACTCCGCAATCAATTAGTGCAGTAAGCAATCTCCTAAACGCTGGCGTTTTACTAAGCAACCAAACTGTTTTGCTTAGAGGAGTCAATGACGACCCTGAGACCCTTGCAACCCTGATGAATAAGCTGGTGGGCATCGGCGTGGCACCGTATTACGTTTTTCAGTGCCGCCCCGTCAAGAGAGTCAAAAGTCACTTTCAAGTTCCGTTATGCAAAGGAGTACAAATAGTGGAGCAAGCAAAGGCAAACTGCAACGGGCACAGTAAACGTTTCAAATACGTCTTGTCCCACAAAACCGGCAAAATAGAAATACTGGGCATAATGAATGGCGAAATATACTTCAAGTATCATGAAGCAAAAAACAGGGAAAACTTGGGCGTCATGTTCAAACGCCGAGCAGATGAGAAAGCAGGATGGCTGGATGATTTCAGTATGGACTGATGGATCAGATTAATAAGGAACCAGAATGAAGAATTTTAAGAAACTTTAGTGAAACGCCATGTTCAGCATAACCCTAGTCTTATCCAATTTACTGCAACAATACTTGGGCTTAAGTCAAATCGTTAGCGAAATAATTGCTTTCGCATTGATATTCACGCTGGCAATAATCATTGCTTGGATAGGGCATTCACTTTTTAAGAGGTACTTATGCAGATGGGCTGCAAGAACCCAGACCAACCTAGACGATGAGATACTGCGCAACGTACGGGCGCCGATATTTCTTCTTGCCATTTTGTTTGGTTTATATTATGGCTTAGTAGGTATCGCTTCGCTTCAAGCGTACTCTCACGAGTTTAGTTTGGCGTTCACAGTTGGCGAAATCTTGGTTGTAACTTTCATAATAACACGCATATCTAACGTTCTGATAAGCTGGTACGCCGAACAAAGCGTAAAACGCGGAACAAACGTAAGCAACCACATACTATTCATTCTTAAAAAAGTAATACAGCTTGTCGTCTATGTTTTTGCTTTCTTCATAATTCTCGGAGTTTTCGGTCAAGACCTCTCAGGCGTCGTCGTAGGTCTCGGTGTGGGCGGCATAGCCATAGCATTGGCTATACAAAACATCTTAAGCGATGCACTAACCGCTTTCTCCATATATTTTGACCACCCATTTGAAATCGGCGATTTCATAGTTGTCGGAGACCATGCAGGCACAGTTACTAAGATTGGCATAATATCAACGCGAATCCAGCTATTACAAGGGGAAGAACTGATAATTTCAAACAAGAATCTGATTTCCTCGTCTGTAAGGAACTTCAAAAAGCTTGAGAGAAGAAGAATCGTGTTCGCCGTTAAGGTAACTTATGACACACCTATCGAGAAACTTAAAAAAATACCAAAAATAATTGGAAAAATCATAGAAAACTCAGAACTAGCCGAACCAGACAGGATTCATTTTCAACAGTTCGGAGACTTTAGCCTTGACTTTGAAGTAGTTTATTACATCACCACAGGCGACTACAACAAGTACATGGACATCCAGCAGCAGATAAACTACGAAATCATGGAAGAGTTTGAGAAAGAAAAAATCGAAATGGCTTACCCAACTCAAAAAATCTTCTACGTCAATGAAAAAGAAGCAGCGTAACCCGTCAAGCTTTCAGCTTTTTAAGCAGCCAAGCCATGTTCTTTCCTAAGTCCTCCATGATTTTCAGCCCTTCCTTGTCGGCTTTCACATCGCCTTTTTTCCTCCCAAACCCAACATTCCAGTACGACGAAGCTGGGATAATCATCTGGCTTATCAGGAAGAAGTGGTTTATGGCATCGAACGTGGGAATTCCCCCTGCCCGTCTGACCGCCACAACCGCGGCACCCACTTTCCTTTTAAACAAACAATCGTTTGCGAGGGCTACGTATCCTGCCCTATCAATGAGCGCCTTCAATTCAGGAGACATCATTGAGAAATAAACCGGCGAGCCCAAGATTACGCCGTCTGCCTCAACCATCTTCTGCAAATACGCGTTCACATTGTCGTCTTCAATCACGCATCGTTTGTTCTTGGTCGAGAAGCAGGTTCGACAGGCGTTGCAGCCTCTTATTCGCTCCCCTGCGAGCTGTATGAGCTCCGTTTCTATGCCTTCTGCTTCGACAACTTGAAGAACTCGACGTATAAGCAGAGCGGTGTTACCGTCTTTTCTGGCGCTTCCATTAAAAGCAACAACCTTCACACGAATCGCCTCAACACACTAAGCGAAAGAAAAAATAAAAGGGTAACGGCGAACCCGCAAAGGCGCAGTTGAAAAGTTCAAAATCACCCTTTGCCGTTCAGAATAGCGGTGGATCACTGTGGTTTGACGACTAGACTCCGCCCGACGCCCTCCAGCCCTACGCTCTTACCCGCGACCCCTTGAGCGCTGAACGTCCAGACTTAGGTTGCTCTCTCCCGAGCCTGGCCGGGTTCGCCTGGTGAACCATGAAATCGGCTTCCCTACGGAAGCTGCTCATCGACCGCCAGCCTCAAGGGACGGATAGTCAATGTTTCGGAAAGGAAGGTCCAAGCGGCCTTTGACGCCTCAGCCTCAGCTGTCAGCCCGTCGTATAGAGGGTTTACGGTGCAAGGGACCCCTACCCCCCCGCCTAAGACCCACCGCCAAGAACTAGAGCCAACACAAAACTTTAAACTTTTCTAACGTTTTGCGTGTTCGTATTCTGAATTCATAACTCTTTATATACACGATACACCCTTTTATAGGGCAACAGCAACAAACGAAGGAACACCCAGATGAAAACCAAGATGACACTTGGAACCCTGCTCACCAGCATAATCATAATAGGCTTAATGGCGCCACTCGCCAGAGCTGACACACTCGTCAAAACAGACTTCGAACAGGAAAGCTTCGCAAAAACAGTCGATTACATGGAATACGTCCGCGCCTACGCCACGCTGACTGGAATCCCGCAGCCAGCTAACTTTGACAAGTGGCATGCAAACATGTACATGACCTACGTGAACAACAGCGGCTTAAAACTGCTCTACGCGGGACTTGAGGACATAACAACCGATGAATCGGGCTATCTCAGGATACCCATGCAATCATTCATAATGCACTACAAAACCAACGAGAACAACCGCGACGTAATCCTAGCCAGCACCTTCCTCATGCTCATGGCATTCAACGAATCCTCCAACACGCTTTATCCCGATTCACCTGACCAAAACGACCTACTCTTCGCCTCGTTCAGCCTAGGCTTCGACCTAAGCGCATTAGGCAAGACACTGCCAGTGCTCAACAGCAAAACCGAAACCATCCCGCTGACACATGAGGGTAGCCAGTGGACATGGGGCATGAAATACACTAACTTAACCGCGCTCTGGTGGAGAACATATGTAAACCCCAACAACCCACACTTCGACAACAGCTGGCCACTCGCCTTAACAGTCTACGACGAACTCACCTTCACCTACACACTCACCATTGACCCCGACACAGGCATCGCCACCCTCCAAGAAAACCATATAATCGGAAGAATGCGCCACCTCTTCGCTGGCATAATACCGATTGCTTGGACGTATTACAACAGCACAGGAAACTATGGTATGTTCGGCAGAAAACTCAGCAATGAAACCATTTACGACTATATCCAGAACAACGGTCTCAAAATGAGTATCATAAACTTCCAGACTTCAGTCATGGCAGACCACGAAACCTACAGCCAAACACCCTCAGGTCAAAAGGTAACCGACGAGGAAATTTCAATAACAGACACGTCAATAGACACTTACGCTGATGACGGCGAAAAAATCTTCACCGCCGACTTCGGCACCAAAAAAGACTACAACCTCTACAACTACACGGCTGACCCCACGGAAAGCACTTTCGACACTTACGAAGCGACGGCACGAACCGCTAAAATAGCAGGCTTCGCAGGCAACGGTGGCCTATTCGCACTTCACATAGGTCTGATGAAGTTCTTGCCCGCCGTGGTCATACACATGCATCCCGCGCTCTTCGCAAAATCCCTCCAAACAATCGCGAACATGAGCCGAGCCAACTACTTCTACATAATTGCCTATTCCGATTACAGCGGCTACACGGTCGAGCACGACCCAACGTTCACCGCCTACATAGCCACAAACACAGACACTTCAGGTAACCCGCCACCCACAGGCGCGGGAGGAATCATAATCATCGCCATAATCATCATAGCCGTCGGCATAGGCGTCGCAGCGTTCATAGCCCGAAGAAAACCCCGCTAAAACAACCTCACCCTTTTTCTATTGTCTTCTTGTAGCGTTTTTCAGTTTACCCGCGGCAGCCTCAAGCTCCTTAAGCATCCTGTTAACATCATGCTGATGCTTTTGAACAATGTTGACGAAGGCGCTTCCCACGATGACACCGTCTGCCCCAGCCTCGATAATGCGCTTGGCGTGCTCGGGCTTCGAAACTCCAAACCCCACAGCCAACGGAACCCTCCCATTCGTGCAGGCCGAAACCCGCTTAATCAGCTGAACCGTTGAATGCTCCACAGTCTCACGTGCTCCTGTAACTCCGAAATGAGAAACAACATAAAGAAACCCCGATGTGCACCCCACAATCCTGCCTAAACGCTCGTTTGAAGTGGAAGGCGCCGCAAGAAAAATCGTGTCCACCCCGCAGCTACTGGCGACTTCGCGGTACGCTTCCGCCTCTTCAACGGGAAGGTCAGGAACCACCACGCCGTCAACACCGAAGCTTTTTGATAACCTGAAAACGTTCTCCATGCCCATGCGGAAAACAGGATTAAAATACGTCAAAATCACCATGGGCACGCCAAGGTTCCTCTTAATTTCCCCCGCCATGCCCAGCACCATCTTCGGTGTAGTCCCCGCCTGCAACGCGCGTACACTGGCAGCCTGAATCGTCGGTCCATCTGCAATCGGGTCAGAAAACGGCACGCCCAACTCAATTATGTCCACGCCCCCTTTAACGAGCGCCTCAGCAATCTTGGGCGTAAACTCGGGTTCAGGGTCTCCCGCGGTCACGTAGCCTATAAATGTGCCGTCGCCCTGAGCCTTCAGCCGCTGGAAAACCTTAGCGATGTCGCTCATATTTTCACTCCCAGAAAATCAGCCACAACCTCAACATCCTTGTCCCCACGACCAGACAGCGTCACCACAATCGCCTGCTCACGCTTCATCTTCCGAGACAACTTCATAGCAAAAGCCACAGCATGCGAAGACTCCAACGCTGGAATAATGCCCTCCATCTTCGAAAGCGCACAGAAAGCATCCACTGTTTCCGCGTCTGTCGCTGTGGCGTATTCAGCCCTCTGCAAGGTTTTCAGAAAAGAATGCTCTGGTCCGACTCCAGGATAATCCAAGCCTGCGGAAATGCTGTGCGTGTTCAGTATCTGCCCGTCCCTGTTTTGCAGAACGTAGGTTAACATGCCGTGGAAGACGCCCTCGGCTCCAGCGCCCAAGGCAGCCGCATGCTTGCCTGATTCAATGCTTTCCCCTGCGGCTTCAACACCGTACAGCTTCACTTCTGGATGATCCTCAAACGGGTAAAAGGTGCCTATAGCGTTGCTGCCTCCGCCGACACACGCAACAAGCGCATCTGGAAACCGTTTCTCCTTCTGCATAACCTGCTCTTTCAACTCGGTGCCGATGACGCTTTGAAAATCCCTGACAATCTTCGGGTACGGGTGGGGACCCACAACCGAACCTATCAGGTAGTAGGTGCTTTCAAGGTTGGTAACCCAGTCCCTGAACGCCTCGTTTATGGCGTCCTTCAAAGTGTTAGAGCCAGACTCTACTGGATGCACTTCCGCGCCTAAAAGTTTCATACGGAACACGTTAAGCCTCTGCCGTTTCATGTCCTCAACCCCCATGTACACCTCAGCCTTCAAACCCAAGGCGGCGCAAGCGATGGCGGTGGCAACGCCGTGCTGACCCGCACCTGTCTCGGCTATTACCCGTTTCTTTCCCATCCTTTTAGCTAGCAGCGCCTGCCCCAGCGTGTTGTTGATTTTGTGAGCGCCTCCGTGTGCAAGGTCTTCACGTTTTAGATAGATTTTCGCTCCGCCGAGTTTTCGTGTCAGATTTTCCGCGTAGTACAGTGGCGTGGGTCTTCCAGCGTACTCGGACAGGTAATACGCCAGCGCTTTGCTGAAGTTCGGATCTTGGTTAGCCTGCGCATAGGCTTCTTCCAACTCGGTGATTGCCGCCATCAACACTTCGGGCACGAAGCGTCCTCCGTATTTTCCAAATTTTCCGTCAACTGGATAGTTGCTTAGCTTTTTCATGCTATACATCCCTTAGCGTTTTTAACAAACTCAACCATTTTCTGGTAATCCTTGATTCCTAGTTGCTGTTCCACGCCGCTGGACACATCCACCGCGTAAGGTTCAACGGTGCGCACTGCCTCAGCGACGTTCTCAGGATTCAGTCCACCCGCCAGAATTAATGGTTTCGGATAAACAGCGTGCTTAACGTGCAGGCTCACGTTCCAGTCGTGAACAACACCTGTGCCTCCATGTTTTCCCTGAACAAACGAGTCAAGGAGAACAGCGTCGAACGGTTTTGCCGCCTCTGTGGCGTTGCCAACCGCATCGAGGGAACCCGCTTTTAGTGCGCCTATTAAGATCTTGGCTGGAAGTTCGTCTCGGACGGAGCTAATATCCTGCAGGTTGTCTCCGTGAACCTGCACGGCGTCTGGATTCAGCGTCCTGCAAGTTGCCACAAGTTCTTCAATGTTTGCAGGAACCGTTACCAGAACGGTTTTCACGAATGGCGGAACCTGCCTCATCAGCTTTTCAGCATTTGCGAGCGAAAGGTTCCTTGGGGAAGGGGCTACGCCAACCACGAACCCCACGGCATCTGCTCCTGCAGTCGCTGCAGCCTCCAAATCCTCTTTTCTGGTTATTCCGCAGATTTTCACCCTAACCACGTTCATATAGCTGACACAAACTCCTTAACTTTGCTTTCAACGTTGTGAGCTAACATGACGGCTGACCCTATCAGAAACGCTTGAGCCCCACATTCGCGCAGAAAACGCAGATTGGCAGGCGTGTTAATTCCGCTCTCGCTAACGACGACTTTGTCTTCTATACGGTTTCTATCCAGAATCTCTTTTGTCACGTTCAAATCTACCTTTAACGTCGCCAGATTTCGGTTGTTAATCCCCACTAGATCAGCATGGGTTCTAACGGCAGAGCGAAACTCGTCCGCGGTGTGAGCCTCCAGCAGAACCTCTAGCTCCTGTGAGTGTGCTCTCGCAATCATCTCTTGGACGCTGCATTCGCAGTATCCTCTGTCAAAGAGCGCTTCTATCAACAACGCGACGCTGGCGCCTGCTTTCGAAGCTGCTTCCAGCTGGACAGGGCTTAGGATTATGTCTTTCATGAGAATCGGAAGCTTCACCGCTTTACGCGCCTTAACGAGCGAGCGCAAAGAGCCATGGAAATGTTTTGGTTCTGTAAGAACGGATAAGCCGACGGCTCCGCCTTTTTCCATGCTTTTCGCGATGTTGCCTGCGTCCACGTTTTTCCTGATTATGCCTGCTGAAGGCGATGCGGCTTTGATTTCGGTGATGACTGGCGCATTTTCGGTTTTTAGAATTGCCTGTTTTAAGCTGAGGTTGGAATTGGTCGTCGCATTTAGCGCGTTGTAGTAGCCGTTGTCGATTGTTTCTCTTGCGCTCTGTGCTAATGTATCAAGAAAGTCAGGCATGCTTTGACTCTAACTCCTCAAGTCTTGACGGGTCTCCACCAGAGGCTCTGATTAGCGCTTTGAGTTTTTTGTAGGCGGCTCCGCTTTCTATGGATTCCCGCGCTACTGTCATGCCGTAACTGAAGTCTTCTGCTTTTCCGCCCACGATGATTCCTGCGGCGCCGTTAACGAGCACGATTTCAGTTTTAGGGTCTTCCTGTAAGCATTTGCCGTTTAAAATCTGGAATAGAATCTCGGCGCTTTCATCTGGCGTTGTCCCTTTCACATCTGCGAATCGAGCTTGTTTGATCCCGAAGTCCTTTGGCGTAATCTCTAGGGTTGCGACTTCCCCCTCTTTCAGCCACGCTACTGCCGTTTTGCCTATCGTGGATATTTCATCTAAACCATCCAAGCCGTGAACAACCATCGCTTCTTCACATTCAAGCTTCTTCAAAGCATAAGCCATTGGAATCACCCGCTGTCGGTCGTAAACACCAAGCAGCTGCGCGTTGGCAGATGCAGGGTTCGTCAGTGGACCGAGAACGTTGAATACCGTGCGGATGCCAATCTCTCTTCGCGGTTGAACAGCGTATTTCATGGCAGGATGATGAGCAGGCGCAAACATGAAGCCCACTCCAATCTGCTCAATAGTGGCTTGCACCGCCTCCGGCTCCATTTTGAGGTTGAGACCCAGCCGTTCCAGCACGTCTGCGCTACCGCTCTTGCTGGTGACTGAACGGTTTCCATGCTTAGCTATGGCTACGCCTGCACCAGCAACCACAAAAGCTGCCGCCGTGCTGATGTTGAAAGTTTTTATCTTGTCGCCGCCTGTGCCGCACGTGTCGACAAGGCGACCTTGCACGCAGGGGTGAATTCGGCGGCAGTGTTCCCTCATAACCGCGGCGAAAGCTATGAGCTCTTCAACTGTCTCGCCTTTCATCCGCAGGGCTGCCAAGAAACCGGCTATCTGCGCGTTTGTTGCCTTCCCAGACATCACTTCCCGCATGACTTCCTTTGCCTCCTCGAAGGGGAGGTTTGCGCCGTCAATCAGCGTCTGTATGCTTTCTCTAATCATTCCTGAGTCATCTGCCTTCCAGAAAGTTTTTCATAACGAGTTTTCCGTCTTCGCACAGTATGGATTCGGGGTGAAACTGCACGCCTTCAATGGGGTATTCAGCATGGCGGACGCCCATTATTTCTCCATCGTCTATTGCCGCCGCGGTTACTTGAAGGCACGACGGAATTGAGCATTTTTCGCCTGCGAGCGAGTGGTAGCGTGTGGCTGTGAAAGGGTTGTGGACGCCGTTGAAAATGCCTTTTCCGTCATGTTTAACCGCGCAGGTTTTTCCGTGCATCAGTTTTTTCGCAGAGACGATTTTTCCGCCGAAAGCGTGGATTATTCCCTGATGGCCGAGGCATACGCCCAAGGTGGGAATTGTGCGGCTTACTTCTTGCAGGATGGCTGTGCAGACGCCGAAATAACGTGTTTCTTCTGGTGTTCCTGGACCTGGAGAGAGCACGATTCTGTCGGGTTTAAGCCGTTTAACCTGTTCAAGGCTTACTTGGTCGTTTCTGTAGACGATGACTTCTGCGCCTAGTTCTCCGATGTACTGGACAAGATTGTAAACGAAAGAATCATAATTGTCAATTACCAGAACTTTCAAGTTGTTTCGCCTTCCGCGTTTTTAAGCGCCTTCATTAACGCCTCAGCTTTATGGTCGGTTTCAAACCATTCTCTTTCGGGAACAGAATCAGCCACAATGCCCGCGCCCGCTTGGATGTAGGCTTTGTCTTTCTCCGCGAACAGGGTTCGGATGGTTATGGCGAAATCCGCGTTGCCGTTGTAAGAGAAGTAGCCGACTGCGCCTGCGTAAGGTCCTCTTCGTGTGGGTTCAAGCTCTTCGATTATTTCCATCGCGCGGACTTTGGGTGCCCCTGAAACCGTGCCCGCTGGGAAAACGGCTCTTAACGCGTCGTAGCACTTGAGATCATCTTTAAGGTCGCCTACCACCTGCGAAACGATGTGCTGCACATGGCTGTATCGGTGAACCTTCATGAACTCTGGAACATGCACGCTTCCAAACTTGGCGATTCTGCCGATGTCGTTTCTAGCCAAGTCAACCAGCATTACGTGTTCAGCTCGTTCTTTAGGGTCTGCGAGCAGTTCTTTGGCTAATCGCGTGTTTTCGGTCTGGTTTTTTACGGAGGGTCTTGTTCCAGCTATCGGGAAGGTTTCCACTATGCGGTTGTCGACTCTGACGAGCATTTCTGGGCTGGAGCCGACTATTTGCTTGTCACCTGCTTTCAGGAAGTACATGTACGGCGACGGGTTTATCTCGCGCAGGGAAAGGTAAAACGCTATCAAGTCGCCTTTGACGTGGAACCCGTAGCGTTTAGAGAGGACAGCTTGGAAAATGTCGCCTGAGGCAACGTAGTCTTTGGCTTTTTCTACTGCTTTTTCAAAGTGTTCTTTTGTAAAGTTCACTTTTGGCTTGCAGCACGTTAAAATCTCGTGGTTGCTGGGTTGTTTTATTAGGCTATCGACTTCCGAAAATCGGTTGGCGCTTGAGTAATAGTAGAATGCGCGTTTTTGCCTGTGGTCAAAAACGATTCCGTCGTCGAAAATGCCTAGTTGGGCATCGGGAAAGTTGAGGTCGTCGCTGGCTTTTTGCGGGAGTTTTTCCCAGTAGCGGATTGTGTCGTAGGAGATGTAGCCGACTGCGCCTCCAACCAATCGGAATTCTTTGTTGTACAATGCAGTGTCTTTTATTAGACGTTTAAGGATGTGTAACGGGTCAGTGGTTTTCTCTCTGTTTACTTCTCCAGTTTTTTCGTTGCGGATTTCTGCTTCTCCGTTCTTGATTTCAATCGTCAATCGTGGGTCGAAGCCTATGAACGAGTATTGTGCGAGTTTCCTTGGACCTTCGATGGATTCGAGAAGATAAGCGGTTTCATAACGTTTGTGGAGTTTGGAGAATGTTTCGAGGGGTGACTGTGTAAAAGGGATTTTTTTGTAGTTTAGTTTGTGGGCTTCAAGTTGAGCCTGTGATTGTTCGGAGCCAAATGCGATACCCCATGTTACGTTACTCCTTAAGTTCTGAATCCTACTGCAACGTCTTATTTAAGGCTTATGTGTACAAAAACGTACGTTAAGCTTTTGCTTGCAACAAGCATGTGCCCAGCCAATCCAAATACGCTTTTGAACTTTCAACGATTGGGAGAACAAGGATTTCTGGTACTTCATAACTATGCAAAGTCTTCACGGTTTCCGCCAGCTTTTCGAAAAGGTCCTTGCGCGACTTCATGAAAATCAAGTGTTCCTCAGCGCGTTCAATCTTTCCAGACCAGTGAAAAAGTGAGGACACTGGACCGGTTATGTTGGCGCAGGCTATAAGCTTCTCTTCGAGGAGGCTTTGCGCTATTTTTTCGGCTTCCTGCTTGCTGGCTGTTGTAACCATCACGATAACGTAGTCGTTCTGCAAGCCTTTCACCCGCAACTTACCGAAGGGTTTCTATGCTAAAAACTTTTGCTGAGTAGCGCATAGGCTGTATCAGTTGTGCAGATACCGTTTTCTAGTTTGGTTTGGATGCATCAACACATTTAAGATTCGCTGAGATAATACTATGTGCGTGTTTGAGGTGAACTTAACTTGATGGAAGAACAACTAAAAGTTTTGAAGGCTATGAATGAGATTACAAGCCGCATAGACCTGAACGCTTTCTCGGAGAGGGTCGGCTTAACCCCAGATCAGACGATTGAACGTGTGCAGGAACTTGTAAACTCGGGACTAGTAAGGAAAAGGGGTGGTGGATACGGCATAACGGAGAAAGGTAAAGCTATTCTCAAAGCCATTACGCCGGTTCCAAAGGAAACTGCTTTTCATTTTTACACGGAGGTTGGGCAACCTACTGGTTTCTCGGCAGAGAGCATCAAAGAATTCTACGAAATAGTAAAACGTGCGGCTGTGGAGTCGTTGGAGTTTCATCTTTATCGGGGAGATTTTGAAAATTGGGTTAAAGCCGCGTTTAAAGACGAAGCGTTAGCCGCTGAACTGTTCAGCTTGAAAAGCGATAACACGAAGGGAGAAGAGCTTAGGCAAAGAATACTAAAGGCAATGTCAGTGAAGTACGGTTTTTAACGGTTTTGAGTAGAAACTCTAAGGCGGCTGTGTTTTTTCTTTCTCTAGCTTAGTCCACCATTCTGGCACTTTGGCAGTTTTGGCTGTGTCCCAAGAGTCGAAGGGTTTTATGTCAAGAACAGGGGTTCCGTCAAAAGCGTCGAGACCGCGAATAGTTAAAACGTTGCCTTCAATTTTGATAAGCTCAACCAGCGTCAATCCAACAGGGTTTGGACGAAGCATGGTTCGCGTGGCAAATATTCCCAGCAACGGCAAGTTCCTTCTGCCTCGTGGGTGAACTTTCAAGGTTTTCCGCTTTTCTTCCGGAATCTTATGTAGCCAAAACAGCACAAACAAATGTGAGAAGCCATCAACGCCTTCTAATGCTTCAGCTAACTCGTTGCGAATGACAATGCGTGAGATTTTGGTTTTGTCTTTCACTTCGTCGCCGACAGCTGCTGTCCGGACAACGCCGATTGGTTTCAAAACAATCTCTGATTGGGAAGTCATGTCATTATACACTCAGCGTTTGAATCCACGTAAAACTATTTAAGCATGTGCTATGGCACTTTAGTGCTCGGAACAGTCTATAGCCCCCTTATTTAAAATATAAATAGGCTTTTTTGTGGCAAAATCAGAATTGACTTTATAGAAACACCTTTTGCTCTTACTCGCCTTTGAAGTTTGCGCTTTTGCTTTTTAATCTGGTTATAACATTTTGTAGTAGCGGAGAAAAAGCATTAAGAAGTGTTTGTCTACTTTTTCTTTATGATTCGCCTGTGGTTTGACAAGGGCACACTTCTCTTGAAAGGGGAGATCGGTACTCCGTACGGAAAATGGGATCCTAGAATAGGTTGTTTTAGGATCAGTGCGCTGCACTATCGGGACGTTTTAGCGTACTTGGAAGAGAGCCACGTTCCCTTCGAAGACAATGTCCAGCAGCTTCCTCCTCTTGAAACATTGGTAAGCACCATTCAGCTGCGCCCTTACCAGACGTCAGCCCTCAAAAGGTGGCAGCAAGCCCAAAACAGAGGCGTTCTGGTTTTACCCACCGCCGCAGGCAAGACCTACATAGCCCTAAAAGCCGTTGAACTGTTGAGAACGCAAACCCTGATTGTGGTTCCGACACTTGACCTTATAGACCAGTGGAGAAGCCGAATCGTGGAATGCCTAGGCGTGGAATCCGGAGCCGTCGGCGGAGGCGAAAACACGGTGCGAATGATAACCGTGGCAACCTACGATTCCGCGTACCTGCAAGCCGCGCTCTTAGGCAACAAGTTCAGGCTCATCGTCTTCGACGAGGTTCACCACTTGGCTTCACCAAGCTATATGCAAATCGCTGAAATGTACATTGCGCCTTACCGCATGGGCTTAACTGCAACCTACGAGAGAATTGACGAAAGGCATAAGCTTCTTCCCAGACTCGTAGGCGACCTCGTCTATAACGTCGCGGTTGAAGAACTAACAGGCAAACACCTCGCCCCATACACCTACGAGAAAAAGTACGTTGAGCTCTCACCTGAAGAGCAGCAACTCTACGATAAAGAGATGGCGACGTTCAGGAACTACCTCATAGAAAAACGCATCGTAATGAAAAGTCCAAAAGACTTCCAGAGATTCATTATGCGCACTGGCAGAGACCCGCGTGCGCGTGAAGCACTGCTATCCCGAAACCGCGCTTTGAAAGTAGCTCTCAACAGCCAAGAAAAAATCAAAGCTTTGTCTAAACTGTTAGAAGCGAAAAAGAACGAAAAAGCCCTCATTTTCACCTTGCACACCGACCTCGTTTACGCGATAAGCCGCCATTTCCTCATACCAGCCATCACTTACCTCACTCCAAAAAAAGAACGCCGCGAAATTCTGGAAAACTTTCGAAAAGGAAACTATCACACCATAGTAACCAGCCAAGTTCTAGACGAAGGCATCGACGTGCCAGACGCCACAGTCGGCTACATACTAAGCGGAACCGGAAGCACAAGAGCCTACATTCAAAGACTCGGCAGGCTTCTCAGAAAAGTTGAAGGCAAACAAGCCTGCCTCGTAGAAATAGTCTCCAAAGAAACCATGGAGGTCCGAATGAGCCGCAGGCGAACCCAAAACACCGAGGAGAGACCATCCCATGCTGCCGAGTAATCTGCTAATAGTTTGGAAACGAAAAGGCACCATTCAGCCTCGATACGCCAAGCCATCCACGTATAACCTGCAAGTGGCCAACAGTCTCATAGAAGCCTACAAGCACGGCGTGGGCAAAAAGAAAAGCACCCTGAAAAAACTTGCGGACGACCTCGAAGACGAAGGATACGACTACCACCTTGTACGAGGCTTATCGCTTTTGCTCGACAGAAGAAGCGTTTTCAAATGCACTAGCCCATTCGACCCGCCCGAACTGAGACGAAAAATCTTCCAAGCAACCGGAAAAACGGGACCCGCGACAACCCCAGAACAGCGCAAAGCCATAATCGAAATAGTCGCCGCCCAACTAAAAATCTCCAGCGAACAACTTGAAGAGACAATGTACGCCGACCTGGAAAGCGAGCTCATCTTGCAGGACTTCAACCCGGTGTCCGCGCAAGAGCTGCTTGAAAAATACAATCTAAGCTTAGCTCAAACCCTTCTTTTTGACTCCACAGAACTCAAATTCACTGTATCAACCAACTGGCAAAAAATCTTTTTCAAAACCAAAAGGCTCGGGCTAATCTACGACGCTTACAAGGACAACGGACTCTGGGTCAAAATCGATGGACCCGCAAGCCTTTTCAAACTCACCAGACGCTACGGCACAGCAATAGCCAAGCTCTTACCCGCCATCATAGCCAGTCCCAAATGGACTGTTGAAGCCAAGATCCTCTGGAAGTTCACCAACGAAATCTACACTTTCAACCTCGAAAGCTGGAAACATAGCCCACTGTTCGGAAGCCAACAAACCATCGAGTCCTACGACAGCGCCGTTGAGGAAGACTTTGCCAAACGCTTCAAAGCGTTAAGCTCGGGCTGGCAGTTGAAACGGGAACCCGAACCCGTTATAGCAGGGCATTACGTGCTCATTCCAGACTTTTCGTTTGAAAGAGAAGGCACCAAACTGTACATGGAAGTCGTCGGTTTCTGGACCACTGATTATCTTCTGCGGAAAATAGAAAAGCTGAAGAAAACAAAAGAACGCGTTTTGGTGGCTGTTGACGAGACACTAGCCTGCGAGAGGCTAGCAAAACTCGAAAACCAACAAAGCCTAAACATAATCTACTATCGAAACAAAATTTCTTTACTCCCAATTCTACGCTACCTAAAAGACGCCTTCAGAGAAGTCCAAACCGAACAAACAGAGCTGCTAAGAAACCTCAAAGTAACATTCACTGAACCAATAATAACATTTGAAGAATTTGCTGCCAGAACAGGCGTATCCGTCGAAGCCGTAAGAGCAGCCCTAACCGAAAAAACCCCAGACAACTACACATTGCTGCCAGACCGTCTAATCAGAAAAGACAAACTTCAAGAAATCAGAAGAAAACTAGACCAGCAACTAGCCAAGACTGGAAAAATCTCCCTAACCGAAGCCGTAAAAATAACTGAAACAGAACAAGTAGACCTGACCTCTGCCATCGAAACCCTAGGCTACAAAATAATTTGGCACGGCATCAACACAGAAAAAGCCGAAATCATCAAACTCAAAAATTAAAACCAACCAAGCAGCAACTGCACGCTCTAAACGAACCCAACAATGACGACAAGAGAATCTCGGTGCTGAAACTGGGGCATTATAAAACTATATAAGTTTTCGGCGGGTCAACAATTTGTCATGTTGCGCATAGGTCATAGGGGTGCCAGAGCCTACGAGCCTGAAAACACGCTTCGCAGCTTCAAAAAAGCAGTGGAAATGGGCGTGGACGCGGTTGAGCTTGACGTGAGAAAAACCAAAGATGGGAAGCTTGTTGTCATCCACGACGCCGACGTGAAAAAAATAACAGACGGCAAGGGCTTAGTAAGCAAACTCACGCTCAAAGAGATAAAAGAGTTTTCTGCGGAGAAAGGCGAGAAAATCCCAACGCTGAAGGAAGCCCTCGACTTTTTGGACAAGAAAGCGAAAATTCTCATAGAGTTGAAAGAAGCAGGCGTTGAAAAGCAAGTGCTCGCTACTGTGCGTGAAAACGGGCTGCAGAAAAACGTGATAATAGTGTCTTTCATCGAGGAGGCGTTGCGGAAAGTTCGAGAGTTGGACAAGGAAGTGGAGACTGGGCTTGTTTACGTGAAACACAAGAACCCAATAAAAGCCGCGTTAGATCTTGAAGCGAGCTATTTGCTGCCTCTTTACAGGTTTACGCACACGGCTAACGTTCAGAAAGCTCATGATAATGGCTTAAAGGTCATTGTTTGGACGATAAATAAGCCTGAAGACGTGGCTGAGTACGTTAAGAAAGGCGTTGACGGCATAGCAAGCGACAAACCAGACATATTTATGCCGAAACAGTAAAACGGAATCTATTCAGTTCTGAGTTCTCTTTCAATCTTCTCCGCAAACCCACGACTGTCATGATTCAAAGGGGTCAAGCGTATCTCTGACGCTGATTTGATGCCAATGCCGAGTTCTGCCGCGTGGCGAAGCTGGTCAAGCTCGAAAATTTTGCCTTTTCCAATGTGCTCTGTGGCACCGTAGATTCTGAGAATAGCCACGCCAACGGCGTCTATGGCTACGCGGTCTTCGCTGGCGAGCAAGAGGTTAGGCTCAACCAGTTCACCTTTTTCTGGACCTCCGCTGATGAAGGCTTTAATGCCGTCCATGACAATCAAGTCCGCGCAGTAGTGCTTGTTTATTTCGGCTATCATCAGCCTTTGAAACGGGGAGCCGTGCAGCTCCCACATGTAATCATAAATTGTGCCAGGCACTTTCTTAGCCACTAAGCCTACCGAATTCTTCAAAGACAAAGTAAAGTGACCACCGAACCTGTGCGTTTTGAGACAGCATGTTTGAACGACTTTATCGGCGTCCAAGAAAGGCTTAGCAATGAAAAATCCCTTAAGCCAATGCGTTCCATCACGGCCAATTTTCACCCACTCTTCTCTGGCTAATTCATCCAAAACAACCGCCTTAAAGCCCAGCGTTTCTGATAACCCGAAAACGCCAGTGTGCTCCAAGACCTGTCGGGTGTTGCCCATGCCGCTTCGCTCCGCCAAGGTTATATCGCCAACGTTCGCGCCCTTCAACGTTTCCACGATTGCCCGCAGGGTATCTGGATGAGTGGACGCGGGGAAAGTGTCAGCGCTGTTAAAATTCGCCTTCAAAGCCACATGCTTTCCTGAATACTCATCCAACCCGAATTGGCTTAGAAGTTGTTTAACACCAGCCTCTCTGTTGGAAGTTTCAATAATGAAAACCTCGCCAACACTGCTACTTGGCATGAAAAAAACCTCTCTGCCATAAACCAAAGCAAACTCTGAAATATTAGTCTTCACTTTTGATGCTCTAAGCTTAATGGAGACCGCAAGCTCTATATTTCTCAATGAAAACTTGTTCAAAAGAAGCATGTGGGCCCGTAGCTCAGCAAGGCTAGAGCGGCGGACTCTTAAGCCTGAAAACGGCGAAGAAATCCGTAGGTCGCGGGTTCAATTCCCGTCGGGCCCGCCATTTCACGTGGTTAGATAAACTTCTAAGTTAGAAGCAACCTTATTTTCCACAAAGGAGACTAACCCTTGCCTTACAAAGGCATAGACAGCCTAAACATCAAGGAAGACTGCATAACAAAGTGGGCACACGACCTCAACCCAAAAACCGCGCGCAACTACGCTTACTACTTCCTGCAATTCCTCGAATGGTGCAACAACAAAAACCTCTGGACAACGGCAGAAGAAATGCTGAAAAACTACAAAACACTCTCCACAACCCAAAAGTACAGGCACCTAGACGCTCTAATTGAACACGTCAAGACAAAACAAACAGGCACAAACGACAGACGAAACACATGGTTCGCGGTCAGAAGCTTCTACGCCTACCACAGGCTCCCTTTGCCCAAAGCCTCCTCAAGCGAACTCATCAGAATGTTCCGACCCTCAGCAAACGACAAGAAAAAAGCAGTCGAAACACCCCCGCTCATGCTAGACGAAGTCCGACGGCTAATCCTCAACGTACCCCACCCCTACAAGGCAGCCTTAATGACCCTGCTGCAGAGTGGCATGGGCCTAGCCGAGTACGAAGAATTCAACACAGAAGGATGGAAAAAAACCGTAAAAAGCCTCAACACAGCGGACCCGGCCAGAATAGACCTCTACAGAGAAAAGACGAGCAGGACCGTCGTCAAAAAATATTACACCTGGGTCGGACGGGACGCTAAGGAGCTTCTAAAGGAATGGCTCGTGATGAGACCAGAAAACACCGGGAACAACGCCCTCTTCCTCGTGTACAACAAGAACCAGCGAGCGTACGTTCCGTTAAGCGGGAGAGTACTCTCCGACAGGGTGAGGCAGACAGCTAAGAAGACAGGTCTCATAAAGCCCAACGATCTAAGGAGGTATCATGTTCACGCTCACGAGTTCAGAGACCTCTTTAAGAGCCTGTGCACTCTGAGAGGTGTAAGCCCGTTGGCCAGCGAGTTCTTTCTCGGACACAGCATCGACAAGCTGGGTTATGACAAGTCTCCACAGTACAATGAGGAGTGGTTCAAACGCGAATACATGAAGATTGAGCCTAAGCTTAACCTTTTTTCGAACCCTTCGGGAGCGAACGTGGAGGAGAAGATGGATCAGATGCGGAAGGACCTGGTGCAGGCGGCCGTAGGCAAATTCGCTGAGGCCTTCGGTATTGACCCGGTAAGAGTGAGGATTGAGAGGCAGAAGGAGTTAGGAAGAGCTCTTAAGCCGGAGGAGGAGATACAGGCGTTGCAGTACGCCATAAAGAAGACTCGAGAAAAACCTCGTCCTCACGATGAGAATGATCCTATGAAAGTCATTGGCGAGGACGAGTTGGAGAGGCATCTGCTTGAAGGTTGGGATGTGCAGCTGACTCTTCCAAGTGGAAAAATTCTGGTTAGAAAACAAAACTAGAATATTCGCTTACTTAGCGATGTCTTTAGGGTTCAAGAACACTGATAAGGAAGTTAAGTTTTGGATAGTTAAAACGGCAGCGCGCGCTAGGCAAGCTGACCACATTCCAGCAAAACTTCGAAGTATAGGCTGCGGATTCGCCCCAGTGGTGAATAGAGCACCTAAAAAATCAAGTTTACACCTGAAGAAGTTGAAATCATGGCAGAAATGGAGCATGAACGATGGGTTGCAGAAAGACTCTTGGATGGATGGCTTATTGGCGAAAAAGACCATGAAAAGAAAACAAGTCCATACCTTGTTCCATGGAACAATTTGAGTGAAGACGTGAAGGATTACGATAGAGAGACTGTGCGAGAATTGCCAAATTTCCTCGCCAAAGCAAAATTTGAGATATACCGACTTCGCTGATGATTCCGCCAATCCGGGATACTATCTGTTTGAAGAGTTATTTATCCGAATAGACCGCCAAGATGCTCGTCCCATCTTTCCTCTTCTTCAAAATCTCGAAGTCTCTTACGGGCTTTCTCAACGTATTTTGCTTCTCGGGGGGAAGCCAGCTCAATGAGTTTTCGATAGGAGAACGCTGCGTCTTTTCTGAGGCCGAGTTGGTCTTCAGCGACTCCCTTATTGTACCAGGCTAAGGCGTAGCGCGGGTTGATTTCCAAAGCTTTGTTGCAACATTGTATTGCTTGATTGTAACGTTTTAGGCTGATGAGGCAGCTTCCCTTGTTGTACCAGGTCAATGCGGATTCTGGGTTGATTTGCAAAGCCTTATTGTGACATTCTAGGGCTTCATTATAGCGACCTGAACTGTCAAGGTTTACTCCTTTACTGTTCCACGCTTTAACGTTCTCGTCGGCTTCGAAGTAATCTTTAATGTTGGCGCCAGCCAGTTCTTTGGTGAGGGTTTCTGAGCGGAAATAGAAGAAGCTGCGGTCTTTTTGGTAGATGGAGTATCCGTAGAAGATTGATCGGAGTGTTTTAACTTCTTCCGGGGAGACTTCTTCTTTTAGGAGGTACTTGTTTTTGTCTGGGTTCCACTGGTAGCATCTGGTTAAGCAGTCTATTTGCTCTTTGTTGAGTTCTCATCCTTCTAAGCTGCCTTTAATGAAGGGGCGTAAGTCGGCTAACTGGCGGGGGAGGTTGTCGTGTAGTACGCCGTGGTAGATTTCCTGGGCGGTTATGGAGTCTGTTTGGCCTTTTGGGATGGTTCCGTAGCGTTGGCCTAGGAGGCTGAGGAAGTAGGGGCGGCAGGAGTCGATTGTGTCTAGGCAGATGTCTAGGGCTCCTACGCCTTCTGCCTGTTTTTCTGTTACGCCCCAGCGGAGGTCGACGTCGATGAGTCGCACGTGTCTTTTTAGGCAGCGTTCCTTCAGCTCCGGAAAGATCACCCGCACCAAATGGTCTCGTTCGGTTTGCATGTCACGGAAGGTGCTGCTTATGAAAACTTTTCCGGTTTTCCAGTTTTGCGACACGGTTCTTCCTCGTGTGGGCGTTTTTGCGTTTAATTAAAAACACGTAAGATAGGCGTTGCTTTACTATTTAAGTTCCTGTTTTTTTCTTGGGCGAAGCTACACTTTAGCTGGTTGTTCACCAAGGTCTGAGATAAACATTTTTCCATTCCATTCTGCAGAGCTTTTGATTAGCGCGCGCGCATGCCAAGTTCTCTTAGAAGCATTTTTGCCTGTTCTCGAGCTAAACTTGCTTTCATTCCTTTCAGCAACAGCGGAGTTTCCACGTTCTCCACAGCCGTAAGAAAGGGGAAGAGATTGAATAACTGAAAAATGAAGCCGATGTTATCCCGGCGGAAAGCTGTCATTTGACTGTCTGATAAGGTATTTGTGTTTATGCCATCAATTATGATTTCTCCGGCTGAACTGCGGTCCAAGTGGCCTATCATGTTTAAGAGAGTTGTTTTTCCGCATCCAGAGGCACCCATTATCGCCACCATGTCGCCTTTTCGAACGGTCAAGTCTATGCCGCGAAGGGCGTGAACTTCATTTGTTTTTCCTTCATTGTAGCGTTTATGCAATCCAGATATTGCCAAGATTGGTTTTTCATCCTCTTTTAGAACAAGATCCGGCTCTTCTGTGATTATTTCAGTCATGCTATCAACTTCTTTATCCTACGTATCTTAGAGATTCAGCTGGGGGAATTCTTGATGCGATCCAGCCTGAGACTCCCCCACCCAAGGCAATCAGAGTAATTAATGATAGGTAGATGCCTAAATCGCTCCAAGGGATCACCAGCGTGGCACTTTGCATGTTGGCGAAGCCAACGCTGATGAGCAGACCGTTGACGATGCCTATAAGCAAGCCAATAACGCCCAGCACCACCAGCTCCAGCAGCACTGACTAAATCTCGATAGCCTTCATCATTAGTGTTGGTGAATTCTTCAATAGCTAGCGCGCGCCTTTCTTTCTCGCATGCAGAAGTCAATTTTCTATGAGTTCCGAGTGAACACAAGCAAAAAGATAGAAAAACAGAATTGGCTTATAGTATATTAGTTATTTGAGTCTGTGGTGACGGGTGTGACGCTGGATCACTTTACTTACCCAAAAGAGATTGTGATAGACGATGCTGGATGGGGCGACCTTCTGCTAGGTGTAGTAGTCGGTGCGCTCAAACCTCCAGACCCGCGTTACATGGAGCGTAGAATTCCCACTTTATCCTTCCAGCCGCCGAACTTTGACAAGAAACGATACTTGGATGACGCCGTGAGAATCGCTGAAGAAATTATAGAGGTGATGCAGCCAGACGCGGAAACTCACTTCAAAGTTAGCTCAGGATATGTTCTCTCCAGCGTGCGCAGGTACCTGCAAAACCGCGGGTTCAAAGTGGAAAAGGTGGATGACACGGGCGAGCTTCAGGAGATGGTGCAAAGAGGCTACGTGAGATGGTGTGTTGAAGCAGGCGTGCCCGCGGAGCTGCTGAAAAGCAAGAGACGTTTCTGGACGCTGCTTGAATGGGTTGCTGAAATACCTCACCTGAGAGAGGGCTTAGTGAAAACGGGATGGGCAAGTTGGCAACGAAAGTGGCGAGAAGAAATTTATAAGAAAACTCAAAACTTGCAAGGCTAAACTTTACATCTCATTTACACAAATCTGACTGCACAATTCTGATCAGAATAGCTGCCCCACGACATTGACGGGTTTGTTAACGACATGTTTAAGCTCAGCCAGTTTAGACTCAGGGAGGCTTGCTAGAAGCATTGTTGCTGGACCTGCTGATTTTTTCACATCTACTCCTAGTTGTTTTGTGAACCTAAATTTCAGCATAGAGCCCTCAGCTAATACTTTGATTTCGTGAAATATTCCTTCGGATCCAACAGGAAGTATTTCATGAATGAATTCCATGTCGCGGAGCTTTAAAACGTCCGATGTGCCCGCGGTTTTTCCAGTTTTTTCTGCATAGATCACTTCATTCCCCACGAAAGGAGTGCCCACAGCCACCACTATGTCTTCTGGCTCCGAAATTCCAATTTTTAATAATGCTTTCTCGATTATTCCAACGACCGTTACTCCGATTCCTGTTTGGTCAACCGCGAAGTTTTTCTCTTAGCTTCCCATTACTGCAAGTTTAGGGTCCAAGCCGGCCTTTTTTGCTTCATCTCTGATGCCCTTCAGAATTTCGTTTCCTGTGGGTTCTGGCTCTACGCTGAGCGCGCGCGCAAACGCAATGGACAAAGTTAAGGTTGACAGTCGCGTTCTGGGCAAGTTTCTCGCAAGAGTCGCGTTAATGGATGTTGCGGCTACCGGCGCTTTCCCTCTGCTTTTATCGGTTACTCTGGGTGTTGAACGCGCGCGCTAAACTTATGTTCATGACATCTTTCCAGTGGGCACTTTCGGGATTGCTTATGAAGCCAGAATGATGGCGCATGCTATTGGGCGACAACTCAAACTTGAAGAAACAAGAGGAATAGACCTAACCAAGTCAGCTGGACCCGCCACAGTAGTCCTTATCACAATGACCCATGAAAAATTTGACGAATTAACCCTGCTTGCTCGTAAACCCGTCACCATTGTGGGCGAAATACTCTGAAAATATTCAGGCTATTCGGAGAGTAGCAACTTGGACGTTAACGCTATGTAACTTCAAGAACTCGTCAGCAAGTGTCCTTCGCGGTCTATCTCGCCTTCGCGGATTCTCGTGGTGGAGATTGGTTTACAGTTTTCTGCAGGCACCATGCTTATTGTAATTATCTTGAGCGGTGGCAGTTGCGCCTCGCCTCGTTTTTGGTTAATTTTTATGGCGGTTTTTTCCGTTTCTTCACTCACCACCAACGCTTCTATGCATCTGTCAGCTAAGGTGTTGCCATAAGGGTCGTTTAAAGGAACAATCTCCGCCTTATCGCTTGGACCCAACGATCTTAGAAAGGCGCATAGCTCTTTCAGTCTCTCCCCGTAAGGGGCCGTCACGTGTGGCTTGCCCATTTTTTTCACGAACTCGTCGGAGCACAAACCAATCAGAACGTGTTCGCCGACCTCGAAGGCTTTCATAAGTAGCACCTTGTGTCCTCTGTGGAATTCGTCGAAGGTTCCGCCGACAGCTACTTTGCTAAATTTTTTCATGGCTTACCAGCCTAGCACCTTGAAAGTCAATCTTGGCCGTAAGGATTTTCTCGTTGGGTAAAACCTGCTTAAAAGCTTCTGCTATTTCCGCCGCGTTTTCCTCAAGCACAAGTGCGTGAACCGCTTCGCCAACCATGTTCTGGGCTACGCCCACGGCACCAGCCTCTTCAGCCAGCTTCATCAACTGTCTAACCCGTTGGGTCATGAACCCGGTTTTTTCTGCGAAATCCAAGCAGCATGCCATAAAGTTTTCCACGGAAGGCTCAGCCAAAATCGCCTCTAACGTTTTTTTGCCCCAACGGTTAATCTCACGGCGCTTTTCAGCCGAAGCCAGCACCTGCTTTGTCGGCGTGGAACCAAAAACGCCCGCTACAATCATGTAGTCATCACTCAGCGGTATGCGGTCAATGGCGCATATGCCGGGTGCTCCTGGCTCAACCGTGATTATGCAACCGCCAAGCATTAGTGGACCTACTGTGCCTAAGCCAGTTTTGCACTGGACTTCAGCAACGTGTGCTATTCTGCCAATTTGGTTGTATGTTAATGGCAGGTCTAAAGCTTTGGAAAGCGCCAAGCCAGCGGTTAGGGCTCCGCCCGCACTCGTGCCAAAACCCGCTCCTATGGGAACTTCCACGCTGTGGTTTACAACTACCGTGCAGGGTCTTTCGGCTTTTGTAAGCAGCATCTGCAGAACAGTCTTTGTGGTCTCGGCTTCTGGCGCGAATTTCCCATTAATGGAAACGCGGATAGTGTTTGTTTTTGCATCTGAAACAGTGACTTCTGTTAAGACTCCTTTTTGGATTCCGAAACCGCCGCCTCTGGAGCCTACCTGCTCCAAGTCTGCAAGGGGCGTTCCGCCGCTTGTGCTGTCGCAGATTTCAAAAAAGCTAGAAATTCCTGCGGGTGCAAAAGCCTTAACAGTTTTTTTCACTGCTGCCCCCTTGCCCTTTCCTTAGGCTGGAATCTTGGAAATGCCCTGTAGACTGCCCAAATAATCGGTGGTCCTAAAACTATCAGAAATGGAATTTCAGTTGTGAACGTCCAGATAAAGTATGCAAAAACACTAGCGACTGTAAGCGCTGTCGCTGATGGGGCAAAATACTGCAAATATACAGGCACCATGAGACCAATTATGGCGCTGCCGACAAGCAGGCCAATTACAGAGCCTATTTCATAACTCTGCCATTTTGAATTGCGTATAGCAAAAACAGCAACTAAAAAGATTGCATAGCTTGCGGCTACGATTCCTACATAAACGAGTTCTGTGTAAACGTACGCTATCCACATGAGCAAAGCGGTAACCAAGCCGTAGGCTGTTATTGAAATTTTCCATTGTGGCTTCTTGTTTGCTATGTACCCTATAATCCAGAAGGCTGCAAAGTTAGCGGTAACTCCAGCCATTAAACTCAAAACGGGGTTGTTATTAAGCACAAGGTCATTTACGAATATTCCCAACGCGGCACCAAAACCACCAACCCATGGACCAAAAACAACGGCGAAAACCGCTGGGATTACAACCTGAGGCCAAAAGCGGACTTGGCCAAAGCTTAAAGGCAGAACAGAGTAAAACAGAACTCCCGCGGCGACGTACAGCGCCGCATTTAATGCGAAGGCTACAACATTTAAGGTTTTCAATCGCACCCCTTCTCTTTTAAACTAAGCACAGAAAACTTATGATCCAATTAAGTTTTATGTATGGATTGTTTAAACATGTTTAAACTTTCCATGGATTTTACTGAACCATACTAAATTTTGTCACTTGCGTTTCCTAAAGAGTTTGCCGCCGTCGCCATATTCTCCGGTCACAAATTCAAAGCCGGATTCTATCAAACTTGCTGCTTCGCCTACGTCATGGGCTACTCTTACGGTGAAGCCATCGCTTGCTTTGCCGAAGATTTTTGCTTCAAGGTCTATGTAAATCAAAGTGTTCTGAATGTTCTTGTGCCCTATCAGCCTTTGCACGTGTAGAATGTCTTTGGTCTTGTGGTATTCCATCGTCGCGAACCAATGCCTAAATGTGGTGAAGGTTATTTTTTGCAGGCGGGGATTTGAGAGTTTGCGAACCATAGTTCTGCGCTTGTAAAGAAACGCCCTTCGCAGTTGCTCATCATCGAACAGCCTCCCGTTTTGCTTCATTAATGGTTCAAGTCGGTTTATC